>Ga0265329_10000776_pt1 | contig 16218 bp, 9 predicted proteins | sample 41627metaG_FD_202091 | JGI IMG/M metagenome (GOLD analysis project Ga0265329, IMG submission 202091) | Rhizosphere microbial communities from Carex aquatilis grown in University of Washington, Seatle, WA, United States - 4-16-27 metaG | ecosystem: Host-associated > Plants > Roots > Rhizosphere >...
AAACCAAGCGGTCCCGCAGCCGACGGTTGCCCGCACGCCGGTGCCCCGCGCTGTGCTGGGGCACGCAACTCCAGCCGCGCCGGCCGTCGCGCGTCCCACGCAAGCAACCCCCGCGCCCGAGGCGCGCGCGGGCTTGGCCGCGCCCGAGCGCGCACGCAAGAGGCCGGCCGGCAAGTGGGACACTCTGGTCACTGCCGGCATTCTGCCACTAGAGACCTTGACCAAGGCCCTGTCCGCGGCGGAGCAATCGGGACAAGATCCAGCCCGCTATCTCATCGAGAAGGTCGGGGTGAATCGCGCCGACATCGAGAAGGCGCTCTCGACCTACTACAACGCGCCCTTCTACCGGTTCAGCGGCAACCAGCGCATCCCGGAAGACCTGCGCAGCCGCCTGCGCCTCGACTACCTCAAGAAAATGGGTGCAGCGCCCATCGAGCGGCGCGGCCCGCAGCTCATCGTAGTCATTGACGACCCCACCGATTTCTCCCGCTGCGATGCTTTACGCGCCATCGAGGCGGACCGCGAGGTGGTCTTTCACGTCGGCTTCAAGGACGAGATCGCCGCTTGCATCGAGTGCTCTTACGGCTTGCGCTCGGACGTCAATGTCTTGCTGCGAGAGCTGTCGGGTGACGAAAGCACGGGGGCCGTCGACGAGCCCAGCGACGAGGAAGATGAAGGCGAGGAGTCGGACAGCGCCATCATCAAGCTGGCCAACCAAATCATCATCGACGCCTTCCAGCGGGGCGCCTCCGATATCCACATCGAACCCTATGGCAAGGAGGACAACACCCGCATCCGCTTCCGCATCGACGGCGATTGCGTGCGCTACCAGGACATCCCGCCTGCCTTTCGCAATCCCTTGGTGGCACGTTTCAAGATCATGGCCAAGCTGGACATTTCCGAACGGCGCAAGCCCCAGGATGGAAAGATCAAGTTCCGCATGCGCGACCGGACCATCGAACTGCGCGTCGCCACTTTGCCCACGGTCAACGGGAACGAAGACGTGGTCATGCGTATCTTGGCCGCCTCCAAGCCCATCCCCCTCGACGAAATGGGCATGAGTCAGCGCAACCTCGACGAGATGAGGAAGCTTCTGGCCAAGCCCTACGGCCTGGTCCTATGCGTGGGGCCCACTGGATCCGGCAAGACCACCACGCTGCACTCCGCGCTCGGCAGCATCAACACCGTTGACATGAAGATCTGGACCGCCGAGGACCCGGTGGAAATCACCCAGGCGGGTTTGCGCCAGGTGCAGGTGCAGCCCAAGATCGGCCTGGATTTCGCCTCGGCCATGCGCGCCTTCCTGCGTGCCGACCCGGACGTGATCATGGTGGGCGAAATGCGCGACAAGGAAACCGCCAGTACCGGCGTCGAGGCGTCGCTCACCGGCCACCTGGTGTTCTCCACCCTGCACACCAACAGCGCACCCGAAACCATCACCCGCCTCATCGACATGGGGCTGGACCCGTTCAGCTTTGCCGACGCTCTCCTGGGCGTGCTGGCGCAGCGGCTGACCCGCGGACTGTGCAAGAAGTGCCGCCAGCAGGTGGACGCCAGCGACACCGAAGTGGACGCCATTGTGCAGGCCTTTGGTGAAGAAGAGGCCGCCCGACGGGGTTTCGTCCGTGGACGGGTGAAGATGTGGCAGGGCGCGGGATGCGAGGCTTGCGGCGACACCGGATACAAGGGGCGCCTGGCCGTGCACGAGCTTTTGGTCAACGACGATTTGATCAAGCAGGCCATCGCCAAGCGCGCGCCGGTCGAGGACGTGCGGCGGCTCGCGGTGGTTGGAGGCATGACCACCCTGCTCCAGGACGGCATTGAAAAAGCGATTGCCGGAAAAACCGACATGAAGCAGGTCTTGGCCGTGTGTTTGCGCTGATACGAAGTTTTCTGCACTCGCTCCTAGGAATTTCGACCTAATTCCAATAAGATCGCCGGTTAAGCACGCTGCTGTCCATGGACGGTTTTCCGCGACGCTTCGGCGGGTATGTATTAGTAAAGCCCCTGGCTCGCGGGGGCATGGGAGCACTCTACCTAGCGGTTCACGGGCAGCGGGGTCTGGAAAAGCTGTGCGCGGTCAAGACCGCCCTGCCCCACCTGGCGGGCCGAAGCTACGTCCAGCGCTTTAAGGACGAAGCCAAGGTGGTGGTGCGCCTCACCCACGGGAACTTGGTCAGCGTCTTCGACGCAGGGCAGGTTCACGGCGAGATCTACCTGGCCATGGAGTTTGTCGAGGGCAAGGACTTGCGCGCGGTGTGGAACCGCTGCGCCCAGAAGGGCATCGCCTTCCCGCTGCCAGTGGCCGCCCACATCGTCAAGGAGCTGGTGCGCGGCCTGGCCTATGCGCACAGCTTTGAAGGACTGCGCCTGGTCCACCGCGATGTATCGCCGCCCAACGTTCTGCTTTCCTATTCGGGTGAGGTCAAGCTGACCGACTTCGGCCTGGCCACGTCCACGCTGAAACTGGAGAAGACCGCGCCCGGCGTGATCTTCGGCAAGGTCAGCTACATGGCGCCGGAACAGGCGCGCGCGGAAGCGCTCGACGGTCGCTGCGACATCTATTCCGCCGGCGTCATCCTGTGGGAGTTGCTCACCGGCCGACAACTCTTCTCCGCCGGCGCGCGGGCCCCGGAGGGCGTGGGGCAGGACCAGGATGACTTGCTGGAACGGGTGCGGCACCCGCAGATCGTGCCCCCCTCGAAGCGCGCCATCCGCGTTCCGCCCGAGCTGGATGCCATCACCATGAAGGCGCTGGCGGCGAAGCCCGAAGAGCGCTACCAGACTGGCGAGGAGTTGCGCACGGATCTGGCCGCCTTCCTGGCCAGGAACGCCCCCGCCATGGACGGGCATCAGGTGGCGCACTTCATGCGCGAGCTGTTCGGGGACATCATCGCACGGGAGCGCGAGGAACGTCAGGCTCTCATGGCCAGCGCCTCGGCGCTGCTCGATGCGGCCGGCGACAGCCAAACCAACGCGATTACGCCGGTGGCGGCTGAGACGGCGACCCGCAGCGATCGAGCCGATACCGCGCCGCTGGGCCGACGGGGCAAGCCCGAGGTGGCCCCCGAAACCAGCCGCTTGTCCGACGAGGGATCGCGCATGGTGGGCGCCCTTCTGGCCGGGCGCTATCACATCAAGCGCCTGCGCGGCGAGGGGGGTATGGGGCGCGTGTACGAGGCCGAGCACATCGAAATCGGCAAGCGTGTGGCGGTCAAGGTCCTGCACCCGGCTTACTCGCGCACCCCCGATCTGGTCGAGCGCTTCCGGCGCGAGGCGCGCGCGGCCTCGCGCATCGAGCACCCCAACGTGGTCAACGTGACCGACTTCGGCACCACGCCCGAGGGCTCGCTGTTCTTCGTGATGGAGTACATCGAGGGGATCGAGCTGGGCTTGCTTATCCACCGCGAGGGGCCGCTAGCCATCAACCACGCCCTGCGCATCACCGAGCAGATGTGTGCGGCGCTGCAGGCGGCCCACGATGCCGGCGTCATCCACCGCGATCTCAAGCCGGAAAACATCCTGCTGGTGGGCCCGTCGAATGTGCGCACGCCCAGTGGGCACGGGGTGCAGTCGCCCGCGGAAGGCGTGGCCGCAGCGCCCGACCTGGTCAAGGTGCTCGATTTCGGCATCGCCAAGAGCGACGAAATCGACGACAGCCCGCGCATCGGCAAACGCCTGACCCGCCCCGGTGTGGCCATGGGCACGCCCGAATACATGGCTCCCGAACAGGCCGCGGGTCATCCCGCCGATCCGCGCTCCGACATCTACGCGGTGGGCTCGATCCTCTACGAGATGCTGACCGGCGTGCCCCCCTATGACGGCGAAAACGTCATGGAGATCTTGCACAAGAAGGCCAACCAGCCGCCGCAACCAATCCTCGAGCTGAGACCCGATGTGCCCGCGCCGGTGGTGGCCCTGGTGGAAAAAGCCATGGCCCGCAATCCGGGCGATCGGCCGCAAAGCATGGCCGAGTTGGCGCGCGAGATCCACGAAGTCGAGCTTGCCCTGTCGGTGACGCCGGCGCCGGTGCTGGTTACCAGGCGGCCGACCCTCGGCACGCGCTATGACCAATCAGCGGCCCACGGACAAGCCCTCACTGTCGCGGGCCGCCTGCGCGCCCTGGTCCGATCCTGGCGTTGGCTGTTGGCGGGCGGAGCCGGTGCCGGGGCGCTGCTCTGGATCCTGCTGGCGAGAGGATGTACGCAGTCGCCGGTGCCGGCCGCCGATGCGGGCGGGGCCGGCTCGCTGGTGCCGTCCGGGGCCGGTCAGGCGGAGGAGGCCCCGGACGCGCAGAGCCCGTCGGATGCTGAAGAGCCCGACGCGGGAGAATCCCAGGCCAGCACTGAATCAGTTCCCAGCGAGGAGAATCCCAAGCGCCAGGCCAGCCCACGCGCCAGAGCTGCTCGCAACGCGCTTAGCGCAGCCCAGGAGAAAGACCGCAAGCTCTTGCAGGACGCTCGCGATTTTCTGCGGGCGCAGCGTTTCGACGAGGCCCAAGCGGCCTTCGAGCAGCTGGTCCACTCGGGCAAGAACCGCGGGCCCGCCCTGGTGGGGTTGGCCAAGATCGCATTTCAGAAGCACGACTACCAGGAGGCTGTCAATCGGGCGCGCGAAGGCGCACGCGCGGGGGGCGGGGCCGAAGCCCGCGTGGTGCTGGGCGACGCCTACTTCCGCCTGGAGAAGTTCTCCGAGGCGCGCAAGGCCTACGAAGAGGCGCTCAAGCTGGACGCCGACAACCGGACTGCGCGGCAGAACCTGGATCTGATCCAGCGCCGGGGCAACTAGATGACCTTCGCGCCATGAGTGCGTTTCCACGCCACTTCGGCAAGTACCTGCTGTTGCGCCCGCTGGCCAAGGGGGGAATGGGCGAAATCTACATGGCCGGCCTGGGCCAGATCGGTGGCTTCGAAAAGCTCTGCGTGATCAAGAAGGTGCTGGCGGAAAAGGCCGACCCCAGCAAGGCCAAGCGCTTTCTCGACGAGGCCAAGGTGGTGCTGCGCCTCAGTCACTCGGCGCTGGTCAATACCTTCGATGCCGGCGAGGTGGAAGGCGAATTCTACATCGCCATGGAGATGGTCGAGGGCAAGGATCTGCGCGAGGTGTGGAACCGGTGCGTGCGCCAGCGGCAACGCATCCCCATCGAGGTCGCGTTGCACGTGGCGCGTGAGGTGGCGCGCGTGCTGGCCTACGTGCACAGCTACGGCGATCTCAAGTTGGTTCACCGGGACATCGCGCCGCCCAACATCTTGCTCGGCTACAACGGCGACGTGAAACTCACCGACTTTGGGCTGGCCCGCAGCGCGCTCAAACAGGAAAAGACCCAGCCCGGGGTGGTGTTTGGCCGCGCCGCCTACCTGGCGCCCGAGCAAGCCCGCGGCGAGGAGGCCGACGGGCGCACCGACGTTTACACCCTGGCCATCGTGCTGTGGGAGCTTCTTACCGGGCAGCAGTACCTGCCTATCTCGGGTCTGGATCCGTCGGCCGGCCTGGCGCTTGTCCGTCACCCCAAGCCCACGCCACCCTCGATACGCGCTCCGTGGATTGCGCCCGAGCTGGACCAGGTCGTGCTGCGCGCCCTGGCCCCTGACCGCCAGCAGCGCTTTCAGAGCGCCGAGGAGTTTCGCCTGGCCCTGTCGGACGTCATCGCCAAGGTGGCGCCCCGGACCGATCCGGCCCGCGTGGTCGAGCTGATGCAGGCGGTTTTCCAGGACGTCATCGCCAAGGAGCGCGCCGAGCGTGAGCATCTTCTCAAGGACGTCATCCCGGCCTTCCGGGCGTCCTCGTCCGCGCCGCCGGCGCCGGCTGCACGTAAAACTCCCGCGCAGCCCTCAGTCGCAGCCGAAAAGCCTCGCAGCGCGTCTCAGTCAAAAGGGCCGCCTGCAAGGACCGTGCATGCCACACCCAAACCGCCTAGTCCTGCCGAGCAAGAGAACCAGGAAGACGACAACGGCATGCGCTTGCCCGGTGTGACCCCCGTTCCGGTTGCGGTTGACGGCCGCCTTGCCCGCCGTGAGGCTGCCCTGCGCGTGCTGGCCGAGCTGGCCAGCGAAGACGCGGAACCGACGCCCGCGCCGGTGCAGGCACACAAGTAAGATCGGGGGACTACCTTTCCTCCCGCGTCTCGTCTAGATTCCCTTGCATCATGCACGCCATTGCCATCTGCGGAAGCCCACGCAAACAAGGCAACACCGAGACACTGCTGCAGCGCTGCCTCGATCGACTGGAGGATCGGGGCGTGCCAGGCGAGCTGGTGCCCTTGCGGGACAAGACCATCAAGGGCTGCCGCGCGTGTGCCACCTGCAATCGCCTCAGGGACAAGACCTGCAACCAGAAAGACGACGACTTCCATCCCGTGTTCGAAAAGATGCAGCAGGCGGACATCATCGTGGTCGGCTCGCCGGTCTACTTCGGCTCCGCCACGCCCGAAATGGTGGCGCTGCTCGATCGCGCGGGCTACGTGTCGCGCGCCAACGGCAACTTCTTCTCGCGCAAGATTGGCGGACCGCTGGCGGTAGCCCGACGGGCGGGGCACAACTTCACCTTCGCGCAACTCCTCATGTGGTTCATGATCAACGACATGGTGGTGCCGGGCTCGTCGTACTGGAACGTGGCCCTGGCGCGCGAAGCTGGAGAAGTCGCCCACGACAATGAGGCGCTGGCCACCATCGAGCGATTCGCCGACAACTTGGCCTGGCTGGCGGGACGTCTGGCCTAGTACCGTTCTTCCCTCGCTTCACTGCACCACAAGAGCCAAAGCGCAAACACGCACAGAAGCGCGTTGTACTCCCAAATAATCGGCCAGAACTGCGAGCGGGGCACGAGCGCCTTGGGAAGCGGTGAGGTCGTCGATAGGCACAGCAAGAGTGTCCCCATGAGCAGGGTTCCCCGCTTGGCCCGCGCCAGCAGCCAGACAGCGACGGGAACCACCAGCACGAAGCCGTAGCTCTTGAGCCTGGGAATGATGAGCAGGTAACTGAGCAAAGCCCCGGAAAGCAGGAACCAAGGGGCTTTCTCCCATGTCTGACTCTTGCGCAGGCGAAGGAAGCAGAGGCCGAAGACCCCAAGAATGGAGGCGGCCATCACAAGGTAGAGGACGAGCGGAACCCAGGGTCGAAAGGCCGAGCCCATCGTGTCGCGCAGCAGAGCCAGCGAGGAAGGAGCCGCGTGGCCGCGTTCGTCGAGGGCACTGGCCATGCTAAAGAATCTGGCCGTTCGGGCTGGCGACACGGCCAGCGAAATCCCCTGAATCGCCAGAAACGCTCCGACCGACACCAACAAAGGTCGGATCGCTCTGCGCCCCTCGAAGAGCAGCAGCAAGACCAGCACCATGGGCAGGAGTTTGGGCGCCGCTGCCACAGGGATTAACACCGCAAACAGCATACGACGCCCAGTCACCAGCGCCGCAATCCCCAGCCAAAGCAACAGTTGTTCAAAGCAAGTCACGTTGCCTGCGTAGAGATCCGAGAAGATCGTGGCGGAGAATCCCAACAAGACCACGACCAGCAGGATCAACGTCTCGCGCGAGTTGCGACAGAAGCAGCCCCAAATCAACAGGAGTCCCGCCAGCGACGCCAGTTTCGCAGCCAAGTACACGGCCTTCGCCGTGGTCAACGCAAGACTGGCGAACGGTGCGAACAGGGTCAGGAACAAGGGCGGGTAGACAAATGGCAACGGCATAGGCTTGCCCGCAACCTTGGTCAGTGACTGCGTGCTGTAGGGATCCAGTCCCGCGCGCAGGGCCCGCGCCGCATAGTAGTAGACTTCAAAATCCCATTGCGCCGCGATGACCTGCCAAGATGCAACCACACAGAGCAGCAGCGCCAGCGCCACCGGCCACCACTTTGCGGCTGGCGCGAGCGACAGGACACGGACTGTGCGGACACGCGCAGCCTCTTCTTCCAGTGGGGTCATGACCTGTGCCGCCTGCGGGCACGATGTCACGGTCCTCCCCCCCACCGCAAGCGCAGAGCGATCCGTCGCTGCCTTGACGATGGCGGGGCTCGCCGATAGGGTAGATCCATGCGGTACGTCGTAGCAGCGGCAGCATTGCTTGCGCTCTCTGCCGGCGTGGCGCGTGGGGATGACGAAGCCTCGGCCCGCGACCACTACGTGAAAGGCACGCGGGCCTACGAGCTCGGCCTGTACGACGAGGCCATCGCCGCGTACATGGCGGCGTACAAGACCAAGGATGACCCCGCCCTGCTCTTCAATCTCGGGCAGGCTCACCGGCTGGCGGGCCACACAGCCGAAGCGTTGCGCTTCTACAAGACCTATCTCTCGAAGGTGCCCGAGGCGGTCAACCGCGCGGACGTGGAGGCCAAGATCCGGGAGCTGAAGGAACTGGTCGAGAAGCAGAGGCCGCAGCCGCAGACGGAGCCTCCCGCTGTTTCGGCGATTCCTTCGCCCGTCTCGGGACCGGCGCCACCGGGGCCAGGGGCCACGGGCCCGGTGACGGACGTCGGCGCGGGCGGCCCGACCGCGGGGACCGTGCAGTCGACTCCCCTTGAGAAACCGCCGTCGGGCCGAGGCATGAAGCTGGCGGGGATCGCGGTGGCGGCCAGCGGCCTTGCCCTGGTGGGCACCGGCATCGCGTTTGGCGTGCTCGCGAAGCAAGCCGGCGACCAGCTCACCCAGCTCGACCAGCAGCGGGGCGTGTTTGATCCCTCCAAGGAAAGCGCGGGCCAGCGGGACCAAGTGATCGAGGGCGTGTGCATCGGCGTGGGCGCGGCTGCCATCGCCACCGGGGCCATCCTCTACCTGTTGGGCACGCGCGCTGGCCAGGACGCACCCCAAGCCATCACCGTTTCGCCGGTCCTGGCGACCCATTCAGCCGGTGCTACTTTGCAGGTGGGTTTCTGATGCGGACAAGGGCTCGCTATGGCTGGGTCGCTGGTCTGCTGCTGGCGGGCTGCTATTCGCCGAGCTATCACGATGGCGATCTCCAGTGCACGTCTTCCGACCAGTGCCCGAAGGACTACCACTGCGCCGTGGTGGATCACACCTGCTGGCACAATGGTCGCGATCCCGACGCCGGTCTCGACCTGGCCAACCCTGATGCGCCCCTGTCGCCCGACGCCGGCTCGCCGGGCAATTCCGACTCCGCCAGCGTGACCGTGCCGCTCGACCAGCTCGCGAATGCCTACGCCACGGTCGTCTGTGCCAAGAATTTCGCCTGCTGCACCCAGGCTGACCTCAAGGGAAAATCCCTGGCGACTTGCGAGTCGAATACGGCGAGCGCCCTGCAGCCTGGAATTCAGGCGATCGCCGACGGGATCGCTCGCAGCCGCACCATCTACAATGCGGATCGGGCGAGCCAGTGTTTGCAAGGGATTGCAGCGGTAGACTGTTCGTCTTGGCCGATGAGCGCCGGGACCAGCCTTCCCGCAGCGTGTGACGCCGTCATTGTGCCTCAGGTCGCTTCCGGCGGCGCGTGTCTGAGCGCCGCGGAATGCACCACCGGGTTCTGCTCGGGCGCGACCTCAAACACCGACGGCACCTGCCTGCCCAGGGCCGCCAACGGCGACAGCTGCTCACCGGTCTTGGTCCAGAATAGTTGCCAGGACGGGCTGTTCTGCGATTCCACCACCCGGTGTTCCGCCGTCAAGGATGAAGGAGCCACCTGCACGCGAGCGCGAGAGTGCATCAGCCAGACCTGTGGCGTCGCGGCTGGCGCCGACGCTGGAGCCAGCAATGTTTGTCTGCCGGCGGTGTGCTACTCGACGGGGCCGTTCCTGGCAGCCGGCTGCTCGATGGGCGGTCGCCCGGCGGCGCTCCCTGGCGTTGTCCTGCTCATCGCAGGCGCGGCTCTCCTGCGGCGCCGGTGGTCTCACTCGCTTCGCCGGCGCCCCCAGGGTCATAGGCTTGGCGGGAAAGGATGGCCATTTCCATCATGAGCGAACTGCCCGATTGCTTCTGCTGTGCGCTCTAGTCCATTGGACTACTTCGCTGAATCGGCTCGCTTCGCGGCCATGCGCCGCCTGATGATGGCCCCCAGGTTCGGCGCGGTTGCTTCTTCAAGAATCCTGCGTACTCTCGGCAAGTCGGGATCGTCGGCCGCGGCCCGCTCGACGAACCTCTGATAGGCCAGCACGACGCGTGTGGGGTCCTGGCCGTCGACGCGAGCCAGAACGTCGTAGGCGATGCCGAGATCCTTCCACAGCGCCGGACCGGTTTCGAGCCTGCGCAGACCCGGCCAGGCCGCGATGGCAAGCGCTCCATCACCGCCGGTCTTGGCCACTACGTCCTCAAGGAGACGAAGCGCCTGTCGCGCGGGCTCGGGGGCATTGCCCAGCTCGCTGCTGTAGAGCAGACACATATGCGCCCGCGCGATTTGCATACCCAGAACACGCTGGGCGACGGCGTTTTCCCAAGATTCTTCCGGCGCGCGCAGAGCCGGCACGACGTCGTAGCCGGCCATCGCCTGGCCATCCCGTTTCGCCCATTCTTGGTAGCTGGGAATCTTGTTCTCCCGAATCATCGCGTGAACCAGACCGTAGGGCACAAGCCGGTATCCGCCTTCCCAGCTTTGGTCCCAATCGTCGAGATGACCGATGACCATGACGGGGCGCTGGGGATTGTCATCAAGCAGCCGCTTGATGTTCCAGCCGTGCGGTCCATAGCCGCCTTCGGGCAAGACCAGATCGCGATGAAGGCGCCGCTGGCGGGCCGTGTACCAGGGAGCCGCCAGATAGGTGCGACCCAGGTGAATGACGTCGGGGCGAAGCTTCTCCACGTCGTGAAGGTAGAAGACGGAGTTGGTGACCTCATCGCCTTCTGTGATGGCGATGGCGTTGGGTGGCAGCGAGGCAAAGGCGGTCGTCACGAAATCGCGCAGCTCGGTGTTGTGGCGTCCACTGGCTTCCCCACCGTGGACGGCGACGCCAATGGCGAACAGTGCCGCCGCAGCCAGCGGGGCCCAGCGCTGCCAGCGAGCAAAGGCCGGCCAGCGCGTGCCCAATCTGTGCAAGAGAGCGGCGAGACCGAACCCAGAGGCAATCGCCCATAGCAGATCGGACTCAATACAGAATCGGCTGAGTACAGACATGTACAGCGGTCTGGCGGTCGACAGGTTGGACAAGCCGCTGAAAGCCAGGCTGTAGAGGCAAAGAACCAAGAGCACAACCAAGGCCGCCCCGCGCGTGGGACGGCTCTTTGCCCCGAGATATAGACCCGCGAGGGCGAGCAGAGGTCCCAAGCAAAGAAGCCGGGGAAATGCCTGCCCCCACAAGGTCCAAAGGGTCGGGAAGAAGGTGCCCTCTGTGACGAAGACAGCTTCTGTGGTGGGCTGGCCCATGCTGAAGGTTCCATAGGTGCGGCGCAAAATGTGGCCAACCAGACCGTCCCAGGTGCCGCCGTAGTCCCACGACACAGCCGCCCCTGAGCCGGATGCCAATACGAGGTACAAGTGGGGGGTTAGGCCGAGCAGCCCGACGATGAAGGCCAGGGCCACGCCTCTCACGCCGAGGCTGCTGCGTGCGACCCACAGCGAGCGCAAGACCAAGGGCGCCCCCACAAAGACAAACGCGTGGTGGTTGCACATGGCAAGCCCACTGGCCAAGAGCAACGCAAACACATCGTGGCGGGAAAGGGTGTGCTCGACACGCGACCAAAGGTACAGAGCCAAGGCCACGAACGCAGCGTTCAGTCCAAACACTTCCGCGCTTGTGGCATTCGACCAAACCACTGGGCTCGTGCCAAAGAGCGCGGCTGCCATCAGCCCAGCCGCAGCGTTGCGCGTCCACGACTGAACCACGGCACAGAGCAAGCCTCCGGCCGCTGCCATCGACACGGCGGAGAGCATATTCACCCGCCAAATAGGCGAGTGCCCCAGCGGAAGCGCAGCGAAGAGTCGGGCCAAGAGTGCGAAAAGCGGATAGCCCGAGGGATGGGGAACCCCGCCGGTGAGCGCGGCCGCCGCAAGTTCACCGCTGTCGCCGCCCGCCACCGAGGGAGTCAAAGTCGCGATGTAGAGCACCACCAAAACCAGGAAAGCCAGCCAGGGAGCGAAGCGAACCCACCCAGCCGGCTCGTCGGCAAAGGCCGGCACCCAGGGATTGACGTTGGCGCCTTCGGCGGCGATGCCCCTGCCCTTTTTCGGTGCCGACCTGCTTTTTGCCATGGTCATGTTCGCAAAGAATAATCAGGAGCCGACCGATGCTAGGGCGACGACCACGTGCCGGCGCCCACGTCGAGACTCCAGGTGGCCAGGTAGGTCGGCAGCAATTCCTTGCTGGTTCCGTCAAGGACCAATGGCTGGAATACAAACGTCGTCAAGGAGTTGTCCGCACCCGCGCCACTGGTGGCTCCACAGTTGTCCCAGTGATCGCCCCAGTACACATAGACCGTCCCTTTGCTTCCCACCACGGGCTGAACCCAGGTGGTCTGTGACAGCCAGGTCCTTTGCAGGGAGATATCGTTGCTGGTGTCGGTCACTGGTGCAATGAATCCCTGGTAGGTCCACGGCCCGGTCATGGCCGGTGCGGTGGAGTAGAAGTTGTTGTTGCACCGCCATCCTGTCTTGTAGGACGCGATCCAATAGTAGGTGCTGCCAACCCTGAACACAGTGGGCGCTTCTCCGCCGCCCGAGGTTCCATTGACAGCTGAGTACTGTTTGCCCGACACCCAGCTATGACAGTCGTCGGCCAGCGGATAGACCCAACCGCTCTCGGTAACAAAGTAAGCACCCGTGTCGTCGGCGTAGGCGCTCATGTCACTGTGCGAGGCACTCTGTCCGCTCGCGTTCTTGAGGATCCCTTGGTAGCTGTACTGGCCGTTGACTGTGGCCGAGGTCGCGTAGACGACTTCCCTGTCCTGCTCAAATGTAACGTCGTCTGACGCACGGGCGGTGAGAATGAATTCCCCTGTCTTGGGACACTTGATGATATGCGGCCTATCGCAATTGCGGTTGGGCCCCAACTCGCCACTGGGTTGCTTGGGAAAAACCATCCCCTCGTTCTTCCAGGTCGCCAGGTCCTTGGATGAATACATCGAAACGCCATTGAAGTCGTCGGGCGTCTTGCCCGGAGGGAAATATAGGCCGTGCATATAGAAGGTGTCGCACACCTGGATGATGCCGCCGCCGTGGGTGTTGACTGCATTGCCGTCGGTATCCTTGAAGGCGATGCCCGTGGCCAGAGGGCCGTTGAAGGTGCCCACAGGGCCTGACCCGGCGGCAGCACCGCAGCTACTGGTGCCGCTAGAGCCTCCCGTCGCGCTGGACCCGGCTCGGCCGCCAGAACCGCCCGTCGCGCTGGAGCCTCCCTTGGCCGTCGCCCCGCCGGAGCTACTGGTTACGCTGGAGCCGGCCGTCGTGCTCTTGCCCGCCGTGCCGCCGGAGCCAGAGGTCCCGCCCGAAGTCACGCTTCCGCCCGAGCCACCCAGCCCGATGGTGCTGCTGCCCGAGCCCGTCGTCCCGCCCAGAGCGCTTCCGCCTGACTCGGTTGTGCCGCTGGCTTCTCCTTTCGTACCGCCGGATTCTCCCATGGTGCCGAGACCGCTTCCGGCTGCTCCCGTCGTGCCACCGGCTGCTCCCATCGTGCCACCGGCTACTCCCGTCGTGCCACCCAACCCGCTCACACCACCCAGTCCGCTTCCGCCCGCGACGCCCACGGTTCCCCCGCCTGTCGATTGGGCCCCTGCTTGCTCAATCCCGCCTGATCCGCTGGTGCTCTGCGAAGAGCCTGTGCCGCCCTTTCCAGGATTGCTTCCTCCTGCGTCGATCACAGAACGGCCCACACCAGACGAGCAACCCAGCACCATCGTCGCAAGAACCATTGCGAGACATTCAATTCGCTTCATCAAGGTGCTTCTCCGCCTGCGAGTCGATCACGGGTGCCAAGCAAGAGATTTTGGGGTTCGGCGCGCGCAAATGCAACCGCCGCCGAAGCAGTGGGGAGGCCCCGGCGAGTGCGCGCGCCCGTGGGGCGACCTGCGGTCGCCCACACTTGGCCTGGCCGTGATTCGCTGCTGCGCCAATGGCGGGCTGCTAGGCCACGCCGATCAGGCTGCCGGCCCGCAAGTTCTTCTGTACGGTGCCTGGGTCCGCCGGCAGCAGCAGGCGTGCGTCAGGCGGTCCTTCGATTGCGGGAACCAGCGACTCGTTGGCGTTCTTCGTCCACAAGCCACTAGGCGTGTAAAGCGGCACCCGATTCTCCACCCGGCACGAGTGCCTCCAGGCAAAGCTGCTGGCCAGGAAGATGACTGGATGGTGCCGGTTCGTCCAAATACGGCGAAAGATCTTCGGTGTGCTGTAGAAGTTCACGCCCATGCGACGCGTGCCCACCTGCAATTGCTCAGGGGTCATCAACTTGGGCACAAACACGGCGGTCGCTCCGTCGTATTTCGACCAGTCGTAGCTGGTAATGCGCGACTGAGAGTGCAAGGTCTCGAACAGCTTGGTGCCCGGGAAGGGCGTCAGCGCAGAGAAGGATCCGTAGCCCACGCGATGGTCGTTGAGGAACTTCAGGGTTCGATCAAAGACCTCAGGATCGTCGTCATCAAACCCGAAGATCACGCCGGCCATGAGGACGACGCCGTGGTCGTGCAGGACACCGATGCTGGCACCGATCTCTTGGGGCGTGCTCGCCTTGTTCTTCGCCAAAGAGCCAGTGGCCCGTAGGTTGGACGCGGTCAGCGACTCGATACCGACGAAGAGGGCAATACAACCGCTCTCAACCGCGAGTTGCAGCAAGTCGCGGTTGCCTGCCGCCAGATGCAACGAAGCCTGCCCGATCCAGATGAGATTCAGCTTCTTCAGCTCGGTGAAGAGGGCGCGGCAATACGCCTCGTTGGAAAAGATGTTGTCGTCGAGAAAAAAGATGAAGCGCCTTCCCAGCGCCTTGATCTCTGCGATGACGTTCTCGACGGGACGGAAGCGATACTTGCGTCCCGTGAACAACGTGGCCGAGCAGAAGGAGCAATCATACGGGCACCCCCGCGCCGCCTGCACCGAGCCGATGGAAAAAGACGACCGTTTGGGGAAAAGATCGCGCCGCAAAGGTGGAAGCTGGGTGAGGTCCGCGTATTCCTGCCCGCGATAGATGCCGCGCAGGTGACCGGATGTCACGTCGGAAAGCACCTGCGACCAGACGTGCTCGGCCTCGCCCACCACCACGGCGTCGGCGTGCAGCAGGGCCTCATTGGGCAGCACCGAGGGATGAATTCCGCCCAACACCACCGTCTTACCAGCGGCGCGGTATCCGTCCGCGATCTGGTAGGCGCGGCGGGCCTGGATGGTCATGGCGGTGATGCCGACCAGATCGACACCGGGGTCGTTGAACCGAATGTCGTCTCCCAGATGCTCTTGCACGATCGACACGTCATGGCTCGGCGGCGTGAGCGCTGCCAAGAGCTGAAGTGCAGCGCTCTCGACCTTTCGTCCACTCAGCCCGACACGAGGATTTGGATCCGGATAGATGAGTTGGATTTTCACTTTGCGTACACAATCGCCCGCGACCGCCGATGTGGAACGTGGGAGCTGCGAAGCAGGATATCTTGCAGTTTTGCCTGCGCAAATGCAACCGCCACGGGTCCCCTCTTGCGCGCAATTGCTTCGGGGGCTCCGCGTCAATTGATCATAACGCAGCCTCGATCTGCGCCCATTTTCATGATTCCTTTCGGCGGGAATCGTAATCCCGCCCAGGTCGCGTCGTCCTCAGCTTACTCTTGCAGACACGCGAGAGACATCCACGTAGCGTTGCACGCAACAATCGTCCCGAACATGTTGAACAATGAGTTGGCCGTGCTGTCGCCAGCGGCGCCGGCTTCTCCCTTGGCTGTCATCGAACTCGAGGTCCAGTGGGTGGCTATTGACCATGGGCCTCCCATCAGGACGAACCCATCCACTGGCGCCGTTCAATCGGCCGATGGCGTTCACGGTCGAGGTGGAGAGCCATGCCTTGTAGGTTCCAGTACTTCTTGTCAATCTTGGAGCCCCCTGTGCCTCCGCCAAGCGAGCTGCACAATCCGCCTGGACCAGTCACGCACATGAGCGTACACGCTGTCACGTGCGACGACCCACACGACGGAGCTGACAGCCGCGAATCAACTTGTCGACGCCGCGGCTAGGAGTAACCTATCGGGGGATACCTATGCCTCTCGAAGCAGGCCAACTCTTCGGTAACTACCGCGTCGTCCGACTGCTCGGCGAAGGCGGGTTTGGAGAGGTGTACCTGGCCGAAAATCCGCTTATCGAGCGGCGCGCGGCTGTCAAGGTTC
>Ga0265329_10000786_pt1 | contig 16117 bp, 15 predicted proteins | sample 41627metaG_FD_202091 | JGI IMG/M metagenome (GOLD analysis project Ga0265329, IMG submission 202091) | Rhizosphere microbial communities from Carex aquatilis grown in University of Washington, Seatle, WA, United States - 4-16-27 metaG | ecosystem: Host-associated > Plants > Roots > Rhizosphere...
TCCATCCCTCAGCCGTCATGTACTATCCGGAAATCAAGCTCTATGGAAACAGACCCCGGTTCATCGATGAAAGCTTCCAGGCGCGTCCCGGAATCTGGATGATCGGAGACGGGGCCGGCACGAGCCGGGGCATCACGGCCGCTTGGGCAAGCGGCATCCGCGCGGCGGAGGGCATCCTCTCGCAAGGAGGCGTTTGACCGCGATTCTCCCCGGGGGTTTTGTTGACTTCGCCGGGAGCGATGATTAGTTTTTGCCGAGAGATGGACCGCACGAATGCCGCTTTCCGATAGCTCCGTGATTTGTTTGGGGGCGAGCCACGCGGCGGTTCCCCTCGACGTTCTGGAACGCTTGTCCCTCCCGCAGGAACGGATTGCCGCCCTCCTCGATTCCGTGGGGTCCGCGGCGCGGCAGACCGGGACGAGGACCGAACTGCTCGTACTTTCCACCTGCAATAGAACAGAAATTTATGCCGTGCGTGACGCCCGATTCGAGGACCGCCCTAACGCTGTCCTGGACGAGCCTCCGCTATTCGCCGGCGTGAGCGAAGCCGCCATCCACTGCCTGGAGGATCATGCGAACGTGCGCCGGGATGAGCTTGCCGCCGTTCTGTACCGATTCGATTCGGGAGCCGCGGAGGAGCACCTCTTCCGCGTCGTTGCCGGGCTCGATTCGCTCGTCGTTGGAGAAACCCAGATCATCGGCCAGGTCTCGCGCGCGTACAGCGCCGCCCAGCGCGCCGGCACGGCAGGACCGATGCTCTCTCTCCTCTTCGAGTCCGCGATCCGAACAAGCAGGAGAACCCGCGTGCGCGCATCACGAGACGCCGGCGGGTCCAGCGCGGCGGCCGTTGCCGTGCGTCGCGCCGAAGAGCATGTCGGGAGCCTTTCCGGCGCGCATGTACTGGTGATGGGGACCGGGGAAATGGGCCGTCTGGTCCTACTGGCCCTGCGCGAGAAGCGTGTCGGAGGAATCGACATCATGACCCGGAGCGCTGACCGTGCCGCGGCCTTGAGCAAACGGTGGGGGCTGCCCGTCAAAACGCCGGCCGATCTCCCGCTGCTTTTGGAGAAGATCGACATCGTCATCAGCTCCACCTCCTCCGCGGGCCCGCTCATCACGGAGCCCATGCTGCGCTGCGCGATGGGAAGCCGTGCCGGGCAGCCGCTCGTCATTGTCGACTTGGCCGTGCCGAGGAGCATCGAAAAGCAGGCTGCAGGGATCCCCGGCATAACACTTCTGGACATCGAGTCGCTGCGGACCGCGAATGCCGACGCTGCGGGTGACGATCCGGCCGCAGCGGCCATCATTCGCGAGGAGCTCGCGATCCTCGATCGGCGGATGGCGGAGATGGCGCTTCGCCCGGTCATCGGCGACATGTGGAGAAAGGCGGACAGGTTCCGTGAGGAGGTTCTCCTGCGGACGCGTGCCCGCGTGCCCCAGTTGGACGATCAGGCGTGGACTCACGTGGAAAACCTCGCCCGTGCGCTGGTCGCCAAGATCCTGCACGATCCGGCAACCCGACTGCGCGCACAGGCGGGCAACGGGCATGCCCGTGAATACGCGGATGCCCTCCGTCATCTCTTCGCCCTTTCCGAGCCGCCCGAGGAGCATGTCCCATGACCGTGCGCATCGGGACCCGCTCTTCGCGCCTCGCCCTCTGGCAGGCGGCCCGCGTCGCGGAGGCTCTTCGTGCCGCACGACCTGACCTCACCGTGACCGTCGTGGAGATGTCCACCCATGGCGACGAGGTAGACCGCGCCCTGCCGGATATCGGCGGGGAGGGGGTGTTCACCGAGCGGATCGAACGGGCACTCCTCGATGGCGCGGTGGACATTGCCGTACATTCCCTGAAAGACCTTCCCGTGGAGCCTCGAGCCGATCTCCTCATCGGCGCGGTGCTCGATCGCCACGAGGTGCGTGAGACCCTGGTCACGCGCAGCGGCACCTCGCTTGCACGGCTCGCACCCGGCGCCGTTATTGGATCCAGCAGCACGCGCCGCACCGCCCAGCTTCTGGCGCTGCGGCCCGATCTCGTGGTTCGTCCCATCAGGGGTAATGTCGAGACACGGATCGGGAAAGTGGACGAGGGACTGTACGACGCGACCCTCCTCGCGGGGGCGGGATTAGAGCGTCTCGGGCTGGCTCATCGCGTGAGCGAATGGCTGACTCTTGCCGATTTTCTTCCCGCACCCGGTCAGGGCGCGTTGGCCGTCCAGTGTCGCTGCAGCGACGCACCCGTTGTCGATCTTCTGAAAGAGATCGACGATTCGTCGCTCCACGCGGCCACGGATGCCGAGCGGGGGTTTCTCGGCCTCCTCGGCTGCGGCTGTTCGGCGCCGGTTGCCGCCCTGGCTACCGTCGTCGCGGCCGCCGTGCCGGGCGCTCGCGCGACAATCCACATGCGGGTGAGGATTTCGGCAGCCGACGGCAGCCGCTCGATCGACCTGGAAGGATCCGGCGATGACCCCGCGACCCTCGCGCGCTCTCTCGCCCACCAGGCGCGGGCTGCCGGTGCGGAGGCAATTCTTTCGGATTCGAAAACCGCCGCGCGCGCACGGCGCGGGCTTTCGGGCTTGCGCGTCCTGGTCACCCGCTCCCGAGAGCAGGCCGAGCCGCTGTGCTCGCTTCTCTCGGCGCGCGGCGCCCTGCCGATCGTGTTACCGATGATTCAGGTCGAGCCGCTTCCCATCTCGGAGGAGACCGCCGAGGCGGCACGGTCGCTCACTTCATTCGACTGGGTCGTATTCACGAGCGCACACGGGGTGGATTCTTTCATGCGCGCTCTCCACGAGACCGCGGGTGCGGCTGCCTTCGGCACGGCACGGCCCGCCGTTGCGGCGGTAGGGCCGGCCACCGCCGCCGCGCTTGCCCGCTGGGGCGTCACCGCCACGTTCATACCGGTTTCTCATGACGCGGCGGCTCTCGCTGCCGGGATCGGCGCGGAGGCTCCCCGTGCAATGGCTGGGGCACGAGTGCTCTTTCCACGGGCGGAGCGCGCGCGGGAAGAGGTGATCGAAATTCTGCGCGAGCGCGGCGCTCTGGTAAGCGATATTCCGGTGTATCGAACTGCGCCTGTGAAGCTCGACGAGCTCGAGTTGGCGGAGGCGCTTCATGACCGTATCGACGCCGTCCTCTTCATGAGCGGGTCGGCCGTCCATGCCTTTTGTGACCTGGCCCGTGGGTCGGGGACTCTTGCGGCATTGGAACATGACGCGCTGATCGCGGCAATGGGACGGACCACCGCCGATGCGGCGCGATCCCGGGGTCTTCTCGTTCACTGTGAGTCGCAGGAGCAGACGGTGGAAGCCCTCCTAGATACCCTTGCACGGTATGTGGACCTCCACGAGCAGGCCGTCCGATGAGCAGTGAAGGCTCCGGGATCTTCGAGCGACCTCGCCGACTGCGCGCGCTTCCCGGGCTCCGGGAAATGGTGCGGGAGACGAGCCTGTCCCCGCGGCACCTGGTATCGCCCGCCTTCGCAATCCACGGTCACGACAAGCGCATCCCCGTGAGCGCAATGCCCGGGGTGTTTCAACATTCGGTGGACCGACTTGTCGATGAGGCGGTGGACGTCGCAGCGCGCGGCATCCCGGCGATGCTCCTCTTCGGCATTCCCGCGGCGAAAGACCCTGGAGGGTCTGAAGGTTTCGCGAACGACGGTATCATCCAGCGCGCCGTGGCTGCCATCAAGGAGCGTTGCCCGGACCTCGTTGTCATCACCGACGTATGCCTCTGCGAGTACACCGACCACGGACACTGCGGCATCCTCAACACCGGCGGCGCGGCCCGGCCCGCACCAGCGCTCCCGGAAGGCTATCTGCTGAATGACCCGACACTGGAAGTTCTGCGGAAGATTGCGGTCTCTCACGCCGCGGCCGGCGCCGACATCGTCGCCCCTAGCGGCATGATCGACGGCATGGTGCACTCGATCAGGAAAGGCCTCGATGCGGCGGGGTATTCCCACCTGCCCATTCTTTCCTACGCGGTGAAATATGCATCCGCCTTCTACGGCCCCTTTCGGGAAGCGGCGCAAGGGGCTCCCCGATTCGGCGATCGGCGCAGCCATCAGATGGATCCGGCCAATGCCCGCGAGGCGCTGCGCGAAGCCGATCTGGACGTCGCCGAGGGCGCGGACATCCTCATGGTGAAGCCCGCCCTTCCTTATCTGGACATCCTGCGGCGGATACGCGAACGCCACCCCGAGCATCCCCTTGCCGCCTACAATGTGAGCGGCGAGTACTCGATGCTCAAGGCGGCCGCGGCCAATGGGTGGCTGGATGAGCGGGCGGCGGTGATGGAGACCCTCACCGGGATACGGCGCGCCGGCGCGGATTTCATCGTCACGTATCATGCAAAGGAGGCGGCCCGATGGCTGACCGAATAGTCGCGGAAAGGGAGACCGCCGGTGAAGAGCGCGCGGCAGGCAGTCTGGATATCTCGGAAAAGGGACGCACGAAAAGCGGAGACGTCATTACGCTGGATCGTCGGCTGTACATGCAGTTATTCGCGTTCAGCGGCTGTCGGGACGCGGGGGCGATCGCCTCGTCGCTTCAGGACCGGGGGGTGCACGGTGTGCTCTACGAGAATCTCAATGACCCCACCGGCATCGGCCTTCTCACGTTCGACGAGAGTCCCGACTATTTTCTGGACACGGTGAGGCCCCTGGTGGCGGGAAGCCCGTTTGACGCCCTCTCCCCTGAGCCGTCCTACACGATGTTCGGCCGAACCTACTCCATGGGGTGGGAGCCCGACCTGGTGGAGGCGCTTATCACGCGCCCGCGGGATCGCGTCTGCTCGCTCGAGCTGCCCTGGGCCGTATGGTATCCATTGCGCAGGTCAGGGGCGTTCGAGCAGCTCGACGAGAAGGAGCAACGCTCGATCCTCGCCGAGCACGGCGGCGTGGGCCGCTCATTCGGGAAAGCGGGGCTCGCGCACGACATCAGGCTCGCGTGCCACGGATTGTCCCGCGACGACAACGATTTCGTCATCGGCGTGCTGGGCGCGCGTCTTCATCCATTGTCCGCGGTAGTCCAGCGGATGCGAAAGACCCGCCAGACTTCGGGTTACATCGAGAGACTGGGGCCGTTCTTTATTGGACGCGCGCTCTGGCGCGGCCCGGCCCAATGAGCTCAGCTCCCGGCGCGGATTCCGCGCTCATGCGGGCTTGCCGGCGCGAGGCCGCGCCTCACACCCCGATCTGGCTCATGCGCCAGGCTGGCCGCTATCTTCCCGAATACCGTGCGATACGCGAGCGTCATTCCATGCTCACGCTGCTCGCCACACCGGAGCTCGCCGCCGAGATCACCCTGCAGCCGCTGCGCCGTATCGACTTCGACGCGGCGATCATTTTCTCGGACCTGCTCCAGCCGCTGACCGGCATGGGCCTCGAGATCTCTTACGAGGATGGAATCGGCCCGCACGTGGACAAACCCCTGTCCACACCCCGTGATATCGACTTCCTCGCCGTGCCGCCCGCGGCGGAAAGTCTGGGTCCCACGCTGCGAGCAATTGAAATCGTGGCAGCCGATCTGGTCGGGGGCGGGAAACCGCTCCTCGGGTTTGCCGGCGCCCCCTTCACCCTTGCCACCTACGCGGTGGAAGGCGGAACCAGCCGCGCTTTCACCAAGACGAAGACGCTCATGTACAGCGAGCCGGCGGCCTGGGACCGTTTGATGACGAAGCTCGTCACGGTCCTGGCGGACTTTCTGGTGGCCCAGGCGCGGGCAGGGGCCGCCGCGCTGCAGGTTTTCGATTCATGGGTCGGCGTCGCCCTGGGCAAAGAGGATTACATTCGCTACGTGCAGCCCTACAACCGCCAACTCTTCACGGCGGCAAAAGCGGCGGGCGTGCCGCTCATCAACTTCAGCACCGGCACCGCCGCCTATATAGCGGAGGTTGCGGCCTGCGGCGGGGAGGTGATGAGCGTCGATTGGAGGATGCCGATGGAGGACTATCGCCAGCGCCTTGGCGAAGAAAAAGCGATCCAAGGTAATCTGGAACCCGTTGCGCTCCTGGCGCCGTGGAGGGAGATCGCCCCCCGCGTCGATGCGATTTTGGATTCGGCGCCGGCGGTGGGCCACATCTTCAATCTCGGTCATGGCATCCTGCCCGAGACCGGGGTCGACACCGTGGCGCGTCTGGTCGATTACGTGCACGCCCGGAAAGGCGGACCGCGGTGAGCGGATTGACGCGACGGGGGCCGGTGGGCGTGCTCGCCATGACCTATGGGGGTCCCGACAAAATCGAGGCGGTGCCCGGGTATCTCGCCGACATAAGGGCGGGTCGACCCACACCGCGCCGCGTGCTCGAAGAGATCACGGAACACTATCGCTGCATCGGCGGCAGCTCCCCCCTTCTGAAAAATACGCAGCGCCAGATCGCCGCCCTTGCCTTGCGCCTGGGTCCGGGGTTTCGCTGCTACGTGGGCATGAGGCATTGGTCCCCCTGGATCGAGGAAACCGTCGGTGCCATGGCGGAGGACGGCATAACGCAAGCAGTGGGAATCGTTCTGGCGCCTCATTTCAATGGGTGGAACAACGGCCGCTATTTCCAGAAGATCGAGGCGGGACGCGCAATGTACCGGGCGCCCATCGAGTTTGCGATGGTCAAGAGCTATCACGATGCGCCGGGGCTCATCGCGGCCCTTGCCTATCGGGTACAGGAGGGGCTCGCCCAATGGAGCGCGGAGCGATGCGGGGAGGTCCATGTCGTGTTTTGCGCGCACAGCCTACCCGTCCGAGTCGCACCCGAAGGCGATCCCTACGCCTCACAGCTGCTGGAGACCGCGCGACGTGTCGCCGCAAAGGCCGAGCTGGCAGCGGACAGGTGGTCGTGGGCATACGTGTCGGCCGGCAGAAGCGCCGAGCCATGGCTCGGGCCCAGTCTCCTCGACCATTTACAGGGGCTCGTGGCGCGGGGGATCCGCGACGTTGTCTGTGTCCCCGTCGGTTTTGTCACCGATCACGTGGAGGTGCTCTACGACATCGACGTCGAGGCGCGTCAGCGCGCCGTCCAGCTCGGTATGCGTCTTGTTCGACCGGCTTCGTTGAATGACGATCCGCTTTTCATAGAGACACTGGCAGAGGCGGTAAAGCAACGGGCCACGGTTCTCGCGGGAAAGAACGCGCCCGCATGAAGCGCCTCGTTGTCGTGGGTGGAGGCATTGCCGGCCTCGCCGCCGCATGGGCGTCCCGACGCGCCGAGCCGTCACTCGACATAACCCTTGCCGATCGCGGTCCGCGCCTCGGAGGCAAGATCCTGACCGACGTGGTGGATGGTTTTCTCCTGGAGGCGGGGCCCGATGGATTCCTCTCTCGCAAGCCGGCTGTCATGCGTCTCTCGGAAGAGCTGGGCGTCTCCCAGCGTCTGATTCCACGATCCTCTCGCGCAGTTCCCGCCTCCGTCATGCACACTCACTCTCTCTATCCCCTGCCCGAGGGGTTTTCAGGAATGGTCCCCGCGGACCTCGGTGCCCTCTCCAGGAGCAGCCTCCTTTCCGCGGAAGGAAAGCATCGCGCGATGGACGAGCCGTCGATACCGCCCGCTCCTCCGTACGGTGACGAGTCCGTGGCCGACTTCATGAAACGGCGTTATGGCGAGGAAGCATTTCAGCTCTTGATCGAGCCGTTGGTGAGCGGGATCTATGCCGCGGATGCCGCCCAGCTCAGCCTCGAAGCCACCGTTCCTCACCTGCGGGCATTGGAGATGCGTGAAGGCAGCATTTCTGCCGCCCTCACAAAAGCAGGCCGCGCGACGCCGCCAGGGGAACGGCGTCCACCGTTTCTCAGCTTCGCCGGTGGCATGGAAGAGCTGGTCCGCGCGCTGCTGGATCATCTCGACGGCGTTCACGTCCTTCCCGGTTGCACCGTCAGCTCTCTCATGCGGCGAGACGGCGCCTTTCGTATCGCACGGGCAAACGGTACGGAGATTATTGCCGATGCCGTCATCCTCGCCGTTCCCGCTCGCGACGCCTCGTTACTGGCGCGCCCGTTCGCGCCGGAATTGAGCAGTCTGCTGGGCGCCATTCCCTTCTCCTCCTCCGCTCTGATTCACATCGCTTTCCGCGAGAGGGATATTGCACATCCCTTGGACGGATATGGCTATCTCATTCCCGCTGTGGAGGGGAGCGCCCTGCTGGGCTGCACCTGGACCTCGCGGAAGTGGGAGGGCCGGGCACCGGAGGGGACCGTCCTCATGAGGATGCACGCCGGCCGCTACGGGCGGCCGGACGTCCAGAATCTCACCGACGAAGAGCTCATCCGTCTCTGCCGGGAGGAGATCGCCGCGACGCTCGGCATCGATGCTGAGCCGATTCTGGCGCGCGTCCACCGGTGGGAGCTCGGGCTCCCCCAGTACAATGCCGGGCACGTAGAGAGGATTGCCGGTCTCGAGCGATCTCTCGCTCATGTGCCTGGCCTCTTTCTGGCCGGCAGCTCCTATCATGGGGTCGGGGTACCCGACTGTATCGAATCCGGGGAAGCGGCCTCGGCCCGAGCCCGGGACTATCTTGCGGAGGGAGGCACGGCACATGGGTGACACGGTGAAGACAAGCGCATCGCGCGCGATGTTCGCGGAGGCGGTCCGGCTTCTGCCCGGCGGCGTGGATTCGCCCGTTCGCGCCTTCAAGGCCGTCGGTGGAGAGCCGCGGTTCATTGCCCGGGGAGAAGGGGCGTATCTGTACGATGTCGACGGCAATCGGCTCATCGATTACGTCCTCTCCTGGGGTCCCCTCGTGCTCGGGCATGCGCACCCCGCGGTGGTCGCGGCGGTTGTAAGGACGGCGGTGCTGGGAACCAGCTTTGGAGCGCCCAGCCCCCTCGAGCTGGACCTGGCGCGCCTCATCAAGGCGCAGGTGCCCAGCGTCGAGATGATCCGATTCGTGAACTCGGGGACCGAAGGTGTCATGAGCGCGCTGCGTCTTGCGCGCGCGTTCACCGGGCGGAGCAAGATCCTCAAGTTCGACGGCGGTTATCACGGCCATGCGGACATGCTTCTGGTAAAGGCGGGCTCCGGGGTGGCCACGCTGGGGCTCCCTGATTCTCCCGGCGTTCCCGCCGCGGCGACCGCGGACACGCTCACCTGCGGGTACAATGACTTGCCAGCCGTCAAGGAAATCTTCAGGACTTTCAAGGGGCAGATCGCGGCCATCATTGTCGAGCCGGTTGCCGGCAACATGGGTGTGGTCACCCCCGAGCCGGGTTTTCTGGAGGGGCTGCGTTCGGTGACCTCGGAGGACGGGGCGCTGCTGATATTCGACGAAGTGATGACCGGCTTTCGCGTCCATCCCGGTGGTGCGCAGGCATTGTACGGAATACACCCCGATCTCACCGTGCTGGGCAAGGTCATAGGCGGAGGCCTGCCCGTGGGGGCGTATGGAGGGCGGCGCGAAATCATGGAGATGGTCGCTCCGGCAGGGCCGGTCTATCAGGCCGGCACGCTTTCGGGAAATCCCCTTGCCATGAGCGCCGGCATCGCAACCCTTACGGAGTTGAAGAAGCCCGGTGTGTGGGAGCGGATCGCCGCCACGACACTCGAGCTGGCAGCCGGTCTTTCCTCCGCGGCGCGGGCCGCCGGTGTCAGCCTGAGCGTGTCGTTTGCCGGTTCGATGTTCGGCGCATTTTTTTCCCCGGGCCACGTTCGTGACTGGGAAACTGCGCGCGCATCGGATCTCGCCGCGTTCAAGCTCTTTTTTGCCAGCATGCTCGAGTCCGGGGTGTACCTGGCCCCGTCGCAGTTCGAAGCCGGATTCGTTTCAGCGGCGCACGGCCGCGTGGAGGTGACGGCAACCTTGGAAGCTGCGGCGAGGGCATTTGCCGCGGTGAAAAAGGGCGCATAGATCAGCCGGATGCGCCGATTCTGACGTAGCGCGCGGAGCGCTTCATTCGGCCGCTTTCCGGGCCACCTCTTCCCATGCCGAGCGCGGCAGGGGATGGAGACCGGGCGGGGCGGCGGCGGCTTCGGGGGAAAGCACGTAGCGCAAGCCAGCGAGCATCGCGGCCATCGTGATGTCGAAAGAGTTCAACGTGTCGCCTTGTCCGGCCGTGAGATTCGCCATGGAGCCGCCGGCAAAGAGATACACGGTGCGCCCCGCCACGCGCGCTTCGGACACGAAAGGGAGAACCTCGGAAAGAGCGCCCAGGGCGTCCACCTCGATTTCGTCCGGCGCGTGGCCGACGTTCATGAGGATGCATCCCTCCTTCAGGAGCGGGAAGTGACCCGCGGCGAGGACCCGATGTGCGCCGGTTGCGGTGACGATGACGTCGGCCGCGCCGAGTCCCGCCTCCAGCGTTACGATGGGTAATCCCTCGTAGCGGGCGAAAAGGGCGCGCGCGGGGTCCCGCTCGGCCACGCTCACCGTGCCGCCCAGTGCGCGCGCCGTCAGCGCGACGCCCTGGCCGACCAGGCCGTACCCGATCACGAGCACGTTCTTGCGATGGAGGCTGAGCTCCGTGCGTTCGGTGAATGCCTGCCACGCGCTTTGACCCACGAGATAACGATTATGCAGCCCTTCCTTGATGGGCACCTCGTCGCCGTTGAAAAGTGGGGCGGGCGGCAGCCGGCCTTCGGCGGCAAGGCGCTTGAGGCGCGCGATACCCGAGCCCGTGCACTCCATGCCCGCCCGCAGGGGAGGGCGGGCTCCGGAGTCCACGATTTCGGAAACAAGGGTGGCTCCCATTTCCCACACATGCGTCGGTCGCCACGCGATTGCTTGGCGCGCCGCCTCAATAAAATCGGTGCCGCTCATGTCCTTCCAGGCGTGTGCCTCTGCTCCCTCCCGCACGAGCCACGCGACCACTTCGTCCCGCACGGTCGTGGGGTTGCAGGTGGTGATGAATATCGCGGCGCCCTTTTTCATGAGAGCCGAGATGCCCGGAGCGATCTTCGGGTCCAAATGGATGGAGCAGGCCAGACGTATGCCTGACAAGGAAGGAAACGCCTCGGCCTGGGTGGCGGTCAGTGGCATGTTCTTCCTCACCCAGCGCTGGTGCGATTCGAAGCTCGTCAGACTGTCGCGATGCTCGGCCATGATGCTGAAAGGATACAAACGTGGGTTCGGGTCAGCAACACGAATCCCTCTTGACGCGGCCGTTCAGTCGACGTCTTCGATCACCGCCTCCGGTGGTCTTTCCAGCACGGACGGGTCCTTGAAAAGGGATGCCATATATCGGAACGACATCGCGAAATAGTGTCCGTCGCAGATACGCTCGTCACCGACGACCTTCATGCCGATGTATCGCCGTGCGACCGTCCTGCCGTCCCTGTCCGGCTCGCGCACGACCTCCTTCTCACCGAAGGCAGCGAAAATCGACGTCGTGCCAAGGTCATAGATGTGGTGATAAATCGACTTGATTCCCAATGACCCGAGATCCGTTACGAAGACGCTCGTGTGGAACGGGCTCACCTTGTGGAGCGCCTTGGGAAGCTTGCCGTGAAAGTCCAAGGCACGGACTAGCCAGAGAAGAAACCGCACGAGGAAGCCCGGCGCGAGCATGAACAGGCGGGCAGTCGAATCGGTGTCGTTGAAAGCATCGGCGCTCTTGTTCTCTCCCACGGCCGCGTTGATCGTTCGTGCCACGTCCGTGATCGTGTCCGTGGGGAGAAAGGTGAGCTTGACGGTCGTCTCGGGGCTGTCTTCCTGGAGCCGCTTCTTCAGCGCGAGGGAAATCTGGATCTCGTTGCGCGCATAAATCCGCTGACCCGCGATGAATCGGTTCAACTGCGGTCTTTGCGACAGCGTACGGACCATGGCCGCCATGAATACGTGGAGAAATCCGATGTCCCGGTGACCCTCGTCTCTGTTGTGGCGGAGCCATTTTTCCACGTGCCCTATGTCGATACGATCCTCGAAGAATACTTGCGCGTCGGATCGCGTGCGCATGATATAGGGTGTGATCTGATAGAAGGCATTCAGGCTGCGCAGTCGCCTGCCGTCATAGCGGTCGCCCCAGCGCCTTTTGCGGGGCCGTGCAGTCGGTCGTGTTGTGGCTTCCATGGATGAGAAAGCCTACTATGACAGGCGAGGCATGCGCAATCTTTTTTTTCGCTCACGATTCCTTTTCCGGGGCAAACCAGAGAAGCCAGCCGCAGCGCGGGCAGCGCCAGGTGATCATAGCGAGCTGGCGCTTCCCTTTGACACGGTAGCCGAACAGGCCTCCCTTTTCGGGCGCCCCTTCGATCCAGCTCACATGGGAAAGTTTTCCCGAATTGTCCCGTGTCAGCGCGTGCCCTTCTTCCATGCTCACGCGGCAGGCCGGGCATTCGGGCGTCGGTCCGTTCATTGTCGTACCTCCCGTTTCTCCGACGTCAATCCGCGGCAGGCCGGCGGGGGAGCCGGCCCTCCGCGACGAGAGCCTGGCGCAGGAGAAACTCGATTTGTCCATTCATGCTGCGCAGCTCCTCGCCGGCCCACCCGGCGATGGCGTCGTACAGCTCGGGGGACATGCGCAGCAGAAACGATTTCTTGTCCGCCACGAAGAAGCCTCCGGTCTACCGGTAGAGCGATCCCGTATTCACGACCGGCTGCGTGTTTTGTTCACTGCACAACACCACGAGGAGGTTGCTCACCATGGTGGCCTTGCGTTCTTCGTCCAGAGTGATCACGTTCTTCGCCGCCAGCAGCTCCAGAGCGTTCTCCACCATGCCCACGGCGCCTTCCACGATGGTGGCGCGCGCGGCGACGACCGCCGAGGCTTGCTGCCTCCGCAACATCGCGGCGGCGATCTCGGGCGAGTAGGCGAGGTGGCTCACGCGCGCTTCGATCACCTCCACCCCCGCTTTTTCCAACCGATCCTGAATCTCGGTCTTTATTTTGGCCGATACTTCGGCGGTGTGGCTGGACAGGGCGACCTCCCCATCCTTGTGCGCGTCGTAGGGGTAGACAGTGGCGAGATTGCGCAGCGCCGCTTCACTCTGGACGTGCACGTAGTTTTCGTAATTGTCCACCTGGAACGCCGCCTCGGCGGTGTCAACGACCTTCCATACGACGATGCAGGCGATCTCCACGGGATTGCCCCGCTTGTCGTTCACCTTCAGCTTCGCCGTTTCGAAGTTGCGAACACGCAACGAAATGGCGCGTCGCGTGTAAAAGGGGTTCGCCCAGCGCAGGCCCGGCTCGCGCGCGGTCCCTCGATATGCGCCGAACAGCTGCAGCACGCGGCCCTGGTTCGGGCTGACGGTGAAGAGCCCCGCCAGGAGGAAGCTCGACACGAGAAACACAACCAGAGATGTCCACAGCAGGATCGCGTTGCCCCCGCCCATCACCGACACGAATGCCGCGACGGCAGCCGCGTCTAGTACAAGCAGGACGAGCAGCATCATGATGCCCGGGGCGGCATCCCGTTTCACCTCTTTGATCATTTTTCCACTCCTTCGCCTCGCTCTATTCGAGTGCTATTAATATGATATCACTATGATTTCAAGACGTCAAGGATGATTTTTTCTGCTGGCTCCGCATCGCCTGACAGCGGTATGATTGTGGAGGGGGGATGAATTCGTGAAAGATGCGGGAGCGTTCTCAAATCGTTATGGTCCCTGGGCGCTGATCGCCGGCGGATCGGAAGGCCTGGGCGCGTCGTTCGCCGAGCAATTGGCCGAACAAGGCTTGAATCTCTTTCTCGTAGCGCGACGACCCGAGCTCCTCGCGCAGACCCGTGACCGATTGCGTGCGGCTCACAAGGTGGAGATTCGAACGCTTGCGGCGGACCTATCGGATCCGGCGAGCATCGGGATCATCCAGCGGGAGACGGCCGGTCTGGAGATCGGGCTTCTCGTCTGCGACGCCGCGGTGACCTACACGGGTGAGTTCCTCAAGCAGGATCTCGCTGGGTATCATCGGATGCTCGATCTGAACTGTCGGGCCTTTCTCGACCTCATCTACGGCTATGGCGGAGCCATGGCGCATCGCACCCACGGGGGAATCATCGTCATGTCGAGCATGGCGGCCTTCCAGGGATCTCCGCTCGTCTCGGTCTACGGCGCCACGAAGTCATTCCTGCTGAGCCTGGCGGAAGGGGTGGGGGACGAGCTTTCCCGTGTGGGTGTGGACGTCCTGGCGTGCTGCCCCGCGGTCATCCTGACCCCGCATTTCCTGTCGGAGTCCCCCTCCCGCAAGGTCCCCCTCTCCCTCGCCCCCGAGGTCGTGGCCCGCCAGGCGATTCGCGCTCTCGGCCGCAAGCGGGTTCTCGTGCCGAGCGCGATGGGGAAGGTCACACGATTCATGATGGGTCATCTCATGCCGCGCGCGGCGACCGTGGGAATGATGGGCCGCAGCACGCGCGCGATGTACGGAGATTCCGCGAAATGAGCTCCTTGCTCCTGAAGAATTGCTTTCACGTCCAGCCCTCGGCCGATGCCCATGGTCTTTCCGGCATCGACATCCTCATCCGGGATAGCGATGTCGCGGCGCTGGGCACCTCGCTTGCCGACTCCGGAGTCGAGCGCGTCATAGACTGCTCGCATCACGTCGTGGTGCCGGGTTTTGTCAATACGCACCATCACTTCTTTCAAACCCTGACGCGAAATCTCCCCGCCGTCCAGGACGCGAAGCTGTTCGACTGGCTCGTGTACCTTTACGAGATCTGGAAAAGGATTGACGGCGAAGCCATCTATGTTTCCTCTCTTTTGGCCATGGGTGAGCTGTTGAAGACGGGCTGCACGTGCTCCACGGACCACCTCTATCTCTACCCCCGCGGCGTGCAGGCAGATTTCGTTGAGCTGCAGTTCAAGGCGGCCGAGGAGCTGGGCATGCGTTTCTCCCCGTCGCGCGGGTCCATGTCGCTCGGCAAGAAGGACGGGGGGCTGCCACCGGACTCCGTTGTCCAGGACGAGGACACGATCCTTGCCGACAGCGAACGCGTCATCAAGCGCTTCCACGATCCCTCTCCGCGCGCGATGCGCAAAATCGTGCTGGCGCCGTGCAGCCCCTTCTCGGTGAGTGAGAACCTCATGCTCCGTTCGGCACGCCTGGCGCGCGCGCATGGCGTACGTCTGCACACCCATCTCGCCGAAACGGCCGACGAGGACGAGTTCTGTCTCGCCCAGTACGGCGTGCGTCCCGTGGAGCTCATGGAGCGCTGCGAGTTCATCGGTCCCGATGTCTTCTACGCCCACGGGATCTTCTTCAACGACGCGGAGTTGGAGGTGTTGCGCGCGCAAGGTGCCTGCATCGCGCACTGCCCCACGTCGAACATGCGCCTGGGCTCCGGGATCTGCCGGGTGCGCGACATGCTGGATCGCGGCATCCCCGTCTCGCTCGCCGTTGATGGATCCGCGTCCAACGACTCCTCCGACTTCCTCGGGGAGATGCGCCATGCTCTCCTTCTCCAGCGGGTGGCGCGCGGCAGCACGGCGCTGGGCGCCCGCGAGGTGCTTCGTATGGCAACGGAGACCGGCGCCGCGGCGCTGGGATTCCAGGGTGTCGGCCGCATCGAGACGGGTGCCGCCGCCGATCTGGCGTTGTTTTCCATCGACCGCATGGAGTACACGGGCAGCCTTTCGGATCCATTCGCGGCCCTCCTCTTCGCGGGGTTCAATCACGGTACCGATTACACCATCTGCAACGGTAAGGTCGTCGTGGAGAAAGGCCGCCTCGTCGGGGTTGACGAGGAGCGTCTCATGAAGGACGGAAACCGGATAGCCGCTCGCCTGCTGGACGCATAGGGAGGGGTCGGCAAAAACCGTCGATCCGTGATATACTTCAGTTTCTAGACCAATCTCGCAATTCAGCTTCCTCAAGCGCGGAGTAATCAGTGGGTGAATACCGGAAGATGGGCCACGCGGCGATTCTCGGTTGCGTGGCGTTGTTGCTCTCTCTCGGTGGATGCGCCAACCCTGGCATCACGGCGCAGCTCGACCCTCCGGCGATATCGCCGGGCGGGGGGACCTATACATCCGCACGGACGGTACAGATCACGACCCGAGAAAGCGGCGCGAGCATCCGCTACACGACGGACGGCACCAACCCCTCCGGCACGGCGGGTCAGGTGTACACGGGGCCGGTGAGCATTTCCTCGAGCATGACGTTGAAAGCCGTGGTCTCCAAGAGCGGCTGGCTGGACTCTTCGGTGAATTTCGCAACCTATACGATCATGAGCAGAGTCGCGGATCCGATTCTTTCCGT
>Ga0265329_10000790_pt1 | contig 16095 bp, 9 predicted proteins | sample 41627metaG_FD_202091 | JGI IMG/M metagenome (GOLD analysis project Ga0265329, IMG submission 202091) | Rhizosphere microbial communities from Carex aquatilis grown in University of Washington, Seatle, WA, United States - 4-16-27 metaG | ecosystem: Host-associated > Plants > Roots > Rhizosphere >...
CGCGTCGAAAAAGGCCCATTTCGTGGGCCCGAGGCGCTGGCGTAGCAAGGCGATGGGGGCGGTTGCGCGCACCATCCACGCCCATCCCTCACGCGTCGTCATCGCCGGCAGCGTGTGCACGAGCTCGTGTACCTCGACCTTCGAAAATCCCGCTGCGGTCATTTCGCGACGGCAGTCATCGACGTTGCCCAAGGGAGGCGCCGAACCGCCGAGCGGCAAGTTGGGCAGGTGCTCTCGAACCGCGCGCCAGATCACGTTGCGCCAGGTGTCGCCATCCTCGGCGGCCCAGCTCGCCACCACCGCCACGCCGCCCGGCACCAGCACGCGCAGAAGCTCACGAAAGCCGAGGATTCGATCGGGGAAGAACATCAGGCCGAACATCGAGAACGCTCCATCGAACGATGCATCCGCGAAAGGCAAGGCCTGCCCATCACCGACGTGCGATTCGACGGTGACCGACTCGGCGGACGCGCGTTCGCGCAGCTTCTCGATCATGGCCGGTGAGAAGTCGATCGCCGTCACGCGCGCGCCGGACCGCGCCGCCAAGAAGGACAACGTCCCGGGCCCTGCGGCCACATCGAGCGCACGCGCACTCGGCGCGAGAACCGCGAGATCGATCGCCTTCTGGGCAAACCAGGCAAATATGGGAGCGACCTCCGCGGCGTAGTCGAATGCCACGAGATTCCAGGGTGCAGGACTGGAAAGTGGGTTGGAGGTAGGCATGGCGTAGGAACTTTACCCGAACTGCAAGGCGTTGTTCTCTCGCGGCGAACATTCTGGTTCCCAAAAAAGGCAGCGCACTTGTTTAACTCAGAAGCCCACTGCGCTTGCGTCGAGGCGGGTTCTTTGACGCAATAACCTATTCCCTGGGCGCGGGTCTTTCATTTGAAGCTTTGGGTCTCTCGCGGACACCATCCTATGAACGCCAAGGTCACTGCCGTGCTAACAACTACGAAAGAGGTTCCATGAACAACTGCGTTGGCAAGATACTCCTGGGTCTATTTGCGATGCTGCCGGTGCTCGCCGCCGGAGGATGCGCTTCGTCCACGTCACCATCAACGGTGCATTCAGGCGGAACCAGTGGCGGGCATCGCGCGACCGGCGGCGCGCCAGGAGCGGCAGGCAACACGGGTGGCTCGTCATTGGGAACAGGTGGCGCGAATCCCGCAACCGGCGGCGTACCGGGAATCGCGGGCGACACCGGGGCCGCGGGCGCTTCTGGTGGTGCCAGTTCTGAGGGCGGTATCGGCGCGGGCGGCGTGAGCACCTCCGGTGGTATCACGGCCGAGGGTGGCGCGACTGACTCCGGTGGCGTGACGGAATCTGGCGGCAAGACCGGCACAGGCGGCGCGACAGGCAGCTCGGGTGGCGTGAAGACTTCCGGCGGCGCGACGACCTCCGGCGGGGTCACGGGTTCTGGTGGTGCGGCTGGCAAGAACACAGCGGGGACAGCCGCGGGCGGCACCACGCCAACCGGCGGTAGCAAGCCAGCAGGCGGTACGACGTCCGCCGGAGGCACGACAGGAAACGGAAACACAGGGTCCGCGCCGTCAGGGACACCGGTGAGCGTGCATGGACAGCTCAAAGTCGTGGGAAACCAGATCGTCGATCAGAACGGCAAGGTCATCGCGCTGCACGGAATGTCGATGTACCCCTGGAATACTCAGGGAACGCAATTTTACAATGCATCCGCGGTTGGCCACCTGGCCAAGGACCTGGACTGCGCCATTTTGCGCATTCCCGTTCTGCCCAACAGTACGCAGACGCCGTTGGTCCAGGCGGTGGTTGATGCCTGCATTGCCAATGGCATCTACGCCATCATCGATTGGCATTCCGGGGCCGGCGCCGTTGCAAGCGCAGCATCGACCTTCTTTGTCAGTATGGCCACGGCCTATGGCAACACGCCCAACGTGATGTACGAGATCTGGAATGAACCGTCGGGCGTGACCTGGCCCACCATCAAGACCTATCATGAGACGGTGGTGGCGGCAATCCGCGCTGTCGATCCCGACAACATCATCCTGCTTGGCACTCCCAATTGGGACCAGCAGCCCAATCTGGCTGCCGCTGATCCGGTCACCACATCGACGAATCTGGCCTACACTTTCCACTTCTACGCGTACACCCACAAGTACGCTGCCTTCGGCTCGGGCGTGAGCAAGGCGCTGGCCAGCGGCATCGCCATCTTCGTGACCGAATACGGTGGATGCGCATCGACGGGGAACGGCACCTTCGATGCGGCGGAATTGCAGACCTGGTGGGACTTCCTTGATACCAACAACATCGGTTGTACCAACTGGTCGGTCGAAACCAATGGCGAGACCTCCGCTATCTTCACGACCACCGCAAACAAGACCGGCCCCTGGACCACCGCCGAAATCACGAACCCGGATGGCACAACCATTCTCAATTACATACAAAGCAAGTATGCCGCGACCGTAGCACCCTGAGCCGCGCGTACGGGATCGGCCGGCTTGATCCGGCTCTAGGTCGACATTCCGGCGTCTTCCGGAAAAGTGGTGTTCTGATAAGCTGCTTGCATGAACTCGCAATGGTGGTTTGCGGTGGCCCTTCTGTTCGGCTGCGGATGCTCCGACAGCAGCTCGGAACCGGTTGAGGGTCCTGACTACGCTGGCACATGTGCCGAATCTGGCCCGGTTGGCACGTCTTCGCTCGAGCACTGCGTTTCTGCGTCCGGGAGTTGCGCGTGTCCGGTGACGGATACTGTCATCGTCAATACCGCCAGTCCGGCGGGATTTCCCGCACCAGGGCAGACCGGGACTTACACGGACAGTGACGGCTGCAGCAATACCGGCACGCTCAGTGCAAACAACTGCCAATTCACCGACGTCCGGACCTGCCCCGACGGAACAACCGGGAACGCGTTGATAACTTGCAGTGCAAGTGGCGACAGATGCGAGATGACTATGTCCATGAACCAATCGGGCGCGAGCTGCACCATCCACGAGGTCATCACTCCATACGCCCAGAAGTAGACTGGGGCGCGGAGCGCTCAGCCGCCGACCTGGCGGCGCCCCCGCCGGCGAACAGCAGGGGACCATATGTCTGGCCATATGCGACCATACTGGCATACTAGTCCCATGGGACACGTGCGGAAGGTAACGGCCAACATACCCGAAGACATCCTCGAAAACGCCCAGCGCCTGACCGGGAAGGGCGTCACCCTGACGCTGGTCGAGGGGCTGAAGGCGCTCGACCGAGATGCGCGTCTCTCCGCCTTGCGCCGGCTTCGTGGCAAGGTGAGGTTCGATCTCGACCTGGACAGGACCCGGCGTTGATCCTGGTCGACACTTCAGCGTGGATCGCGTTCTTCCGCGACCGAGGTCCGGTTGCCGCCACCGTGGACCGGGCGCTGGAGGATGACGAGGCGGCACTGTGCGGTCCGGTGTTTACCGAACTACGTCGTGGCTTCGCATCCGCTGCCGAGCGCAGCAGGACGATCCCGCTTCTTCTTGCGTGCCACCAGCTTCCACAACCCACGAGCCTGTGGGAAGACGCTGGCGATCTCGGGTTCGCTCTCGCGCGCAAGGGCCTCACGGTCAAGTCCCTCGACCTCCTGATCGCGGCCTATGCCTTGACCCACGGAGTCCCCATTCTGACGGTCGACCGGGACTTTCAGCTGATCGCCCGCAGCGGCGTGGGTCTGCATCTGGTCGACGTCTGACCTCCTCCGACGCTACGCCAACAACGCCATCAAATCTTCTCTGGTCAGCGACGCCGCTGCGCCGCCGTCGCCTAGCGCGGCTTCGCCCAGGGCTCGCTTCTTCTCCTGCAAGTCCAGGATGCGCTCCTCGACAGTGTCCACGGCGATCAGCCGGTAGATGGTCACCGGGCGATCCTGCCCAATTCTGTGGGCTCGGTCGGCGGCCTGGTCTTCCACGGCGGGATTCCACCAGGGGTCGCACAGGAACACGTGGTCGGCGGCGGTCAGGTTCAGGCCGGTTCCGCCGGCCTTCAGTGAAATGAGCATGACCGGCGGGCCGTCTTCGGACTGAAAGCGTTCCACTACTTCGCCGCGGTCGCGAGTGGAGCCGTCCAATCGAGTGTAGGGGATGCCGGCATTGTTCAGTGCGGGCTCAATCAGGTCGAGCAATGAGGTCCACTGTGAGAAAACCAGGGCTTTGTGGCCATCGGCAGCCGCGGTTTCCAGGGATTCGAGCAACGCCTCGACCTTGCCGGAAGTGTCGGCCTTCTGGCCGGGCAGCAACCCGCGGTGACAGGCAGCCTGGCGCAAGCGCAACAGCGCCTCCAAAGCCTTCATTACACTGAAGCCCTTTTCGTCAGTCCCGCTCATCGAGGCGACCAGCTCGGCCTGGGTCGCGGCGCGGACGGCGTCGTAGACCGCGCGCTCGCGCTCGTCGAGCACGACCTTGAGCGTGGCCTCGGTGCGCGGGGGCAGCTCGGGCGCCACCTCGGCCTTGCGCCGGCGCATGACAAAGGGACGGATGCGCTGGCGCAGATTGGCGGCGGCGCCGGGAATGCCGTCAGCCACCGGGCGGGCAAACTCGGCGTCGAATTCGCGCCGGCCGCCGAGCAGGCCGCGATTAGCAAAGTGCATGAGGCTCCACAATTCGTCGAGTCGATTCTCGACGGGCGTGCCGGTCATGGCGATGCGGAAGTCGGCGGAAAGAGCGTACGCGGCGCGGGCCACCTGGCTGTCGGGATTCTTGATGGCCTGAGCCTCGTCGATCACCACGAGGTCGAAGTGCTTTGCAGACAACGCCGCGCTGTCGAGGCGCAAGATTGCGTAGGTCGTGAGAGTGACGTCGGCGCTCTCGTCGAGCTTGCGGGTCGGGCCGTGGTACACGCTGACCCGCAGCGAGGGGCGAAAGCGCGCCAGCTCAGCTTGCCAGTTGGGCAGCACGCTCGTTGGTGCAACGACCAAGCATTTTTTCTCGAAGAGACACATGGCCTCGATGGTTTTCCCAAGGCCCATGTCGTCGGCCAGGATGCCGCCCAGACCCACGCTGCGCAGAAAGGCCAACCAATTGACTGCGACCTTCTGATAGGGCCGCAGGGTGGCGCGCAGATCCGCGGGCAGCGTCGCCTCGGGCAGGCGTTCGAAGCTTTCGGCGAGAGGCGCCAGGCGATCCAGCCCAGCCGGGGGCGGCTGGTCGAGATCGTCGCACAGACTGCCCAGGGCGAGCAGGGCGTGGTTGGCAAGACGGCCGTCGGCCGCGCGAGCCGCGAGCAGGCGCGCCAGAACCCCGCCGTGCTGGTCGAGCCAGGCCTGCGGCAAAGGCGCAAATCCCCCTCCAACCAGCGGAACCAGACCCAGGCCATCTTCCCATGCGCGAATCACTGTGGCGGCGTCGACAGAATGTGGCCCCGGGCCGAGCGCGCGCTGCTCTGCCTCGGTCTCGCCCACCACAGTGAAGGTGAAATCAAAGCCAGCCTGCGGAACACCATTTCCCGACGCAGGCAGATCGCGCACGCGCATGTTGGGTTCCAGGCGCACGCGCGCACCGAGTAGGCGCGCCCCGTCGCCAGCCAGATCGCCGTGCCAGCGTTTGACCTTTTCCACGAAGCGCGCGGTGTCCGCGTCCTCGAAGGTCGAGCGTCGGCCCGGCATCAGATCGAGATCGGAGCGCAGTTTCTCAACCAGGCGGCGCTCCGCCGGCTCGTCGCGCACCGGCACCGGGCCAGACAGGTGGACCATGCGACCGTCGTCGATGCGCACGCAGGGCGGGTTGCCGTAGACCAGCTTGGGCAGAACCGCCAGCGACGATCCCAACTGGGTCATATCCAGCACCAGACGCGGGGCCAGGCCGCGCACGATCTTGGGCAAGCGCTTGCTGCGCACCTCGACGGCCATGCGGCGCGAGAGCTCGGGCAGCACACGGGTCGCCAGCTCGGCCAGCTGGCCAGGGGCGTAGCGTTGGACCATGGGCAGGTGCTGCAGCCAGGCGCCGCACAGTTCGATTTCGCCGTGCCGGGTGAGGGCGTCGCCGGCCAGCACCAACCCAGCGCTTGGGACCGAGGTGATGCGCGGATCGCGATGGATGGTGACCACGACCTCGTCGCCACGATCTTCGACGAGAGCGCTGGGCAGGAGTTCCTCCTCGGACATGGCCACTTCGCGGCCGTCGAGAAAAACCAGGCGCGCGCCCACCAGCGTGCGCACGAGGGCGTCCATTTTCTGTGGCGGCAGGGTGCCGTGGCTGCCGTATTCAAGGATTCGATCCGCTTGCAAGTCGTGTTGCTCGACCTGCAGGTTGCGGGCTTGGTCTGGACGGGAGAGCAGGGCGGACAGAGTGCCTTGCAGGGGCGTCTCGCTGCCGTCAGCGCGAACCACGAAGCGCCGCAGTTGCAGCCCGCCGGGAACCTGCGAAAAGCGGTACACGATACGCGCCCAGGCCTCTTCAGCTTTGGGCAAGGCCTTGGCGTCAGCGTCGCCCGTGCTCGCGGCCTCGCCCTGGCCCAGCGCAATGGCCGCCGCGGCCAGATGTTCGCACGGGCGCACCCGACCAGGACAGTCGCAATCCCACTCGTTTTCGCCCGGATACAACACCACGGTGGGCGCCACGGCCCGGCCCGGACTGCGGACGCGCAAAACAATCTCTTCGTCGTTGCGGGATTCGACGGCCACGGCCCCGGCGCGTACGAGGTTCACGCCGCTGGACCAGAGACCGCTCTTGCAGGAACGGCGCAAAGACGCCAACAGCTTGGTGAGAGGCTCAGGCATTCAAGAGATGGGCGGCTGAGAACACTGAGGGGAGAGGGGAGGGCACAGAGGGAAATTGGCGCTGGCCGCCATCACATGTTGGCTATGATGCGCGTGCCGAACTCGGAGCACGAGACTTCTTTCGCTCCATCGGTGAGGCGGGCGAAGTCGTAGGTCACGGTCTTCTGCGCGATGGTCTTCTCCATGGCGCGCACGATGCGCTCGCCAGCCGTGGCCCAGCCCAAGTGTTCCAGCATCATGATGCCCGAGAGGATCACGGAGCCCGGGTTGACCTTGTCGAGGTTGGCGTACTTGGGCGCGGTGCCGTGGGTCGCCTCGAAGATGGCATGACCGGTGAGGTAGTTGATGTTGCCGCCGGGCGCGATGCCGATGCCGCCGACTTGCGCCGCCAGGGCGTCGGACAGGTAGTCGCCGTTCAGGTTCAGCGTCGCGATGACGTCGAACTCGTCAGGACGGGTGAGCACCTGTTGCAGGGTGATGTCCGCAATCGAGTCTTTCAGCAGAACCTGGCCCGCGGGCGGCTTGCCTCCGCAGTCGTCCCAGCCAATCACGCGGCCGGCGTATTCGCGTTTGGCCAGGGCGTAGCCCCAGTCGCGGAACGCGCCCTCGGTGAACTTCATGATGTTGCCCTTGTGGACCATGTTCACGCTCTTGCGCTGGTGGCGAATGGCGTAGTCAAAGGCCGCTCGCAACAGGCGTTCGGAGCCTTCGCGCGACACCGGCTTGATGCCAATGGCCGAGGTGCCGGGGAAACGAATCTTGTTCACGCCCATTTCCGTCTGCAGGAAGGCAATCAGCTTCTTGGCCTCGGGCGATTCGGCCGCCCATTCGATGCCGGCGTAGATGTCTTCGGTGTTCTCACGGAAGATCACCATGTTCACCTTTTCGGGGCGCTTGACCGGCGAAGGCACGCCCGCGAAGTAGCGCACCGGCCGCAGGCACACGTAGAGATCCAGAATCTGTCGGATGGCCACATTGAGCGAGCGGATGCCGCCGCCTATCGGTGTGGTGAGCGGGCCCTTGATGCCCACCAGGTAGGTCTTGAACGCCTCGATGGTTTCGTCAGGCAGCCAGGTGCCGCACAGATTCTTGGCCTTCTCGCCGGCGTAGACCTCGGCCCAGGCGATCTTCTTCTTGCCGCCGAATTCCTTTTCCACCGCAGCGTCGAGAACACGCACCGAGGCGCGCCAGATGTCAGGACCGGTGCCGTCGCCCTCGATGAAGGGAATGATGGGGCGATCCGGCACGTTGAGCGTGCCACTCAACGACATGGTGATGGATTCGCCGCCCGCAGGAATGACAGGTTTCGCTGATGCCATGCTTTGGATTATCACGGACGAGGTCAATAGTCGACCGGGGAAGTCCTCAATCCCGGGCTAGCTACGTCGCCTTCGCGCCCGGCGGGACCTCGCGATCGAAGACACACAGGGCAAGGACGTTGTCCGCGCTGCCGGCCAGGATCATGCCCTGGGACATGACGCCGCGGATCTTGGTTGGTTTCAAATTGGCCAGGTAGAGCACCGTGCGGCCGATGAGGTCAGCCGGCGCGTAGGCACCGGCGATCCCTGAGACAACTGTGCGTTGCTCGCCGCCCAGGTCGAGCGTGAGCTTGAGCAGCTTCTCCGTCTTGGGCACCGCCTCGGCCTGCAGGACCTTGGCGGCGCGCAGATCCATCTTTTTGAATTCCTCGATGGTGATTTCGGCCACGGGCTGGCCGGACGCGCTGGCTGCGACCGCGACACTGACCGGCGGGGTCTGGTCGAGCCAAGTCGCGATCAACTCTTGCTGTCGTTCCGGCTCCAGTCGGGGAAAGATGGGCTTGGGTTCGCACAGCTTTCCGCCAGGCCAGCCGCCCCAGTCCTCAAAGGGCCACAGTCCCACATCCTGATCGCGTCCGATCTGGCGCAAGATCTCGCGGGCAGCCGCCGGCATGGCCGGCGCGACCATGATGGCCGCGCGGCGGATCACCTCGCAGGTGTTGGCCAGGACGTCGCGCAGCTCGGCGGTCTGGCCGGCTTTCTTCAGTTTCCAGGGCGCCGTGCGATCGAGGTACACATTGCCGGCACGGATCATGGACCAGGTTGCCTCCAGGGCACGCGAGGGCTGGAAGTCGTCCCACGCCTTGGACGCGGCCAGGGTGGCCTCGCGCGCGACGTTGCGCAGGACCAGCTCCTCCTCGGACAGCGGATCGCCGGCCGAGTACCCCGCTCGGCGGGCGGCATCGAGCCCGTCGCCGCCCAGCGTGCGGGCCATGGACACCGTGCGATTGACCAGATTTCCGAGATCGTTGCCCAGGTCGGATTCGTGGCGCTGAAACAACGCCTCGTAGGTGAAGTCGCCGTCGCCACCCAAGGAATACTCGCGCAGTACGAAGTAGCGCAGGGTATCGGCCCCCAGCGCACTGGCGATCTGGTTGGGGTCCACGCGCGTGGCCGGGATGGACTTCGAGATCTTCTGCCCCTTGACCGTGATGTAGCCGTGGCAGAAGACGCCCTTGGGCGGCGGCAGCCCGGCCGACATGAGGAACGCGGGCCAGTACACGGCGTGGAAGCGCAGGATGTCCTTGGCGATGAGATGGGTACACGCGCCCCACAGCGCCTGGCTGTGCGGGTCGGTGAGCACCCGATCCGGCCCGCCCAAGGCCGACACGTAGTTGGTCAAGGCGTCGAGCCACACGTACACCACGTGCTTGGGATCGTTGGGCACCGGGATGCCCCATTTCACCGAGGTGCGCGAGATGGACAGGTCGCGCAGGCCGCTCTTCACGAACTCGGTGACTTCGTTCTTGCGCGACTCGGGCCGGATGAAACCAGGCTGCTGGTACAGCGCGAGCAACTTGTCCGCGTACTTCGACAGACGGAAAAAGTAGTTCTGCTCGCGCACGCGCTCCACCGGCTTGTGGTGCAGAGGGCATACCTTATTGCCATCCTCGACCACCACTTCCTCTTCGGTCTTCCAGCCCTCGCAGCCCACGCAGTACATGGCATCGTAGTCGGCCAGGTAGATGTCGCCGTTGGCGGAAATGCGTTGCCACATGGCCTCAACGGCGGCGTGGTGGTCGGGGTCGGTGGTGCGGATGAAGCGGTCGTAGCTGACCTCCATGCGCTCCCAGGTTTCCTTGAACTTGGCCACGATGCCGTCGCAGTATTCCTTGGGGCTGATGCCCATCTCCTGCGCCAGGCGTTCGATTTTCTGCCCGTGCTCGTCGGTGCCGGTGAGGAAGTAGGTTTGGTGCCGGCGCGCCCGATGGTAACGCGCCAACGCGTCGGCCACCGTGGTGGTGTAGAAGGTCCCCAGGTGGGGCACGGCATTGACGTAGTAGATGGGCGTGGTGACGTAGAAGTGGTCGGCCATGGCGCCTAGGCTACCACTACTCTCGCGTTTCACCGATCAGGTCTGATGCATGTCGGAAATTGGGGCAGGGGCCGGGGGCGGAGGCGGGGTCAGAACTGGGCGGCGAGGATGACGTTGCCGACCCGGTCGGTGAGGACGAGCTCTCCCGTGGGCAGGAATGTCAGACCTGCGGGGGAAGCGATCTCCCCTGGCAGAGGTCCCAAGACGTTCTCCCAGCGTCCGGAGGTACCGACCACGGTGGTGACGAGTTGGGTCGCGACGTGGATTTTGCGAATTGTGTTCTTGCCCGAGTCGGCCACGAAGAGGTTCCCTGCGCTGTCGCAAACAAGAGCCCCCGGGGTGTCGAAGCGCGCGGCTGTTCCCACGCCGTCGTCGTCACCCGCGGTCGCAACAGAGCCGGCGAGCGTGCTGACGGCGGCCGTTGCGATGACCAGCTTTCGAATTGTCCGGTTGCCGGTGTCGGCCACGAAGAGGTTGCCGGCGTGGTCGACCGCCAGACCAGACGGGGTGTCGAAGCGCGCACTCGCTGCCATACCGTCGGCGCTGCCCGCGATCCCCGCAGAGCCCGCGAGGGTGGTGACGGTCCCACCGGCAATGACGATCTTGCGAATGGTATGATTGCCTGAGTCGGCGACAAACAGGTTGCCTGCGCCGTCGCACACCACAGCGAGAGGCGTATTGAACCGTGCGGCGGGCCCTGCGCCGTCGTCGCTGCCTGGAGTTGTCGGATCGCCGGCGAGCGTGGTGACAACTCCCGTGGCCACGACGACTCTTCGAATGGTGTGGTTGTCTGAGTCGGCAACGAAAAGGTTGTCTGCGCCGTCGCTCGCCACACCCTGCGGGTCGTCGAACAGAGCGGCGGCCCCGGTGCCGTCGTCGCTGCCCGCCTTTCCTGCGAAGCCTGCCAGCGTACTCACGGTTTGCGTGGCAAGGACGATCTTGCGGATGGCGTGGTTGCCTGAGTCAGCCACCAGAAGGTTACCCGCACCGTCGCTGGCCACGCCGATCGGGGCTTGGAAGCGGGCCGTGGTCGCTGGGCCGTTGTCGCGGCCCGCGCTACTCGCGGAGCCCGCCAGGGTGGTCACCGCGCCCGAAGCGATGACGACCGCGCGGATTGCATGGTTGTTGGTGTCGGCGACGATTAGGCTGCCCGCACCGTCGCTGGCCACGTCCCCGGGACCGTTGAACAGCGCCTTCGCCCCTGTGCCATCGCTGCCACCCGTGAGTCCCGCCGAGCCAGTGAGCGTCGTCACCGCCCCGGTCGCGATGACGACCTTTCGAATCGTGTTGTTGACTGAGTCGGCAACAAAGAGGTTGCCCGCCCCGTCGTTGGTTATCCCTTGCGGGGCGGTGAATCGCGCCTTCGCTCCGGTGCCGTCGTCGCTGCCTGCCGCGGGAGCAGAGCCGGCCAGCGTGGTGACCTTGCCCGTGGCGATGACGATTCTTCGAATCGTGTTGTTGCCCGAGTCAGTGACGTAGAGGTTGCCCGCCCCGTCGCTGGTTACCCCTTGCGGGAAGTTGAATCGCGCCGTTGCCCCGGTGCCGTCGTCGCTGCCCGCCGCTCCCGCAGTGCCTGCCAGTGTGGTGACTTTTCCCGTGGCGATGACGATCTTGCGGATGGTGTAGTTGGCCGCGTCAGTGACAAACAGATTGCCCGCACCGTCGCTTGCCACCCCTTGCGGGTAGGCGAACCGTGCCGCCACCCCGGTGCCGTCGTCGCTGCCTGCGGCCACGGCCGAGCCGGCGAAGGTGGTGACGACGCCTGTCGCGATGACGACCTTGCGAATGGTGTTGTTGGCCGAATCGACGACGAAAAGGTTGCCTGCGCCGTCGCTGGCCAGACCTCGCGGGGCGTAGAACTGCGCTGCTGCCCCGGTCCCGTCGGCACTGCCCGAGACTCCGGCGGAGCCAGCCAGCGTAGTCGTGGCCCGCGTGGCGACGGCGATCTTGCGAATCGTGTTGTTGGCCGAGTCGGCGACGAACAGATTGCCCGCACCGTAACTCGCCACACCGGAAGGGAAGTAGAACTGCGCGGCTGCGCCTTCCCCGTCCTGCGCCCCAGGGCCGCCGAGCACACCGGCGAGGAGCCAGAGCCGCGCAAGGCCGCCGTCGGAGGCACCGTGGGCATCGCCGAGGTCGGCTAGGCCGCCATCGAGCCGCACGTCGAAACTGCCATCGGTCGGCGTGCGCAGACTGCTGTCGGTTCGCGCGTCCACACCGCCATCGCCCCCATCGCCGAGATTGCCATCCGCCCGCATGTCCAGACTGCTGCCATCCGCGTTGGGGGCATCTGCTGCGGGTGCATCGTTGGTGCCGCCGCCGTCCGTTCCAGGAGGCGGGCCGCTGCTTCCGCCTGTGCTGCTGTCTGCATTCCCAGCGGTACCGCTCAGAAGCGGGGTACGGGCCCCGCAGCCCACTGACATCAGGACTGCAGCGGCCAAGAAAAGACGCGCAAGCAAGCTATCAAGACCGTGTACCCGGTGGCCGTCGGTTTCCATGCAACCTTGTCTCACTTTCGGCGAAAGCCCGAGTATGCCGTATTCACGAGATTTGGTCCTTGAGTTCTGCCTTGCCCAAGCCGCGCCCAATCTGGGGGAACCCGCCAAACGCCGGCGCGAAATTTCTCCGGGGTCTCAGGCCTTGAGTTACGCTGCTGCACCGAACTGAAGGAGTTCGAATCATGTCCACAGTTGTCCGGCCCTTTTTCAACTCGACGCCTGGCCACCGTACCGCCTGCATCCGCTTCGCACTCGCGGTCGCTGCCCTGGCTTTTGGCTGCGCGGTCAGCCCTCCCGGAGATCGCGGCGCGCCGGTGGCGGTGCCGGCGGCGCCCGCTGCCGCCAAAGAGTTGCCCTCTCCGACGGATCGTCAGGTGGAAGCCTGGCTTTCGGCCATGACTCTCGACGAGAAGATCGCGCTGGTTGCCGGCACCGGGTTTGAAACGGTCGGCGTTCCTCGGCTGCACATCCCGGCCTTGCGCATGACCGATGGTCCCGTCGGGGTGCGCGCTGGCCAGGCCACCGCGTTTCCCGCGGGCACACTCTTGGCTGCGACCTTCGATCCCGCGCTGGTCGAACGCGTGGGCGCAGCCATCGCGCGCGAGACCAAGGGGCACGGCAAGAACGTGATTCTCGGCCCGGCTGTGAACATCGCGCGCACAGCTCTTTGTGGCCGCAACTTCGAGTACTACGGCGAAGATCCCGAACTGGCCGCGCGCACGGCGGTGGCCTACATCAAGGGCGTGCAGAGCCAGGGCGTGGTGGCCACAGTCAAGCACTTCGCCGCCAACAACCAGGAGACCGAACGCATGTCGGTCAGCGCCGAGGTCGATGCACGGGCCCTGCACGAGATCTACTTGCCCGCGTTCGAGGCCGCCGTGAAGCAAGCCGGCGTGTGGGCCGTGATGTGCGCGTACAACCGCGTGAACGGCGTCTACGCCTGCGAGAACCCGGGCTTGCTCGAGCAAACGCTCAGGCGCGACTGGGGCTTCCGCGGCCTGGTCATGTCGGACTGGGGCGCGACCCACAGTGCGGCGCCAGCCATGCGCGCGGGGTTGGACCTTGAAATGCCCAAGGCCGTGCACTACACGCCGGCCGCCATTCGCGGCGCCCTCGACAAGAAGGAGATCGAGCCTGCCGCTCTCGACGAGATGGTGCGGCGGCAATTGCGCGCAATTGCTGCATTGAAATTGGACGAGGACGCGAGCGAGCATCCCGAGGCCACTGACACCCTCGAGCACCGCGCCCTCAATCGCGAGGCCGCCCGTTCTGGCTTCGTGCTGCTCAAGAACGACAACAACACCTTGCCGCTCGACCGCAGCAGGGTTCGGCGAATCGCAGTCGTGGGTCCGCGAGGCGGGCTGGTGGATGGCGGCGGCGGCAGCGCCCATGTCACGGCCACGCGCAAGGTTTCGCTGGTCGATGCGCTCCGCGAAGCCCTGGGCAACAAGGTGCGAGTCGACTTCGCACCCGGCGAGATGACGCCGGACGGACTGGAGCCGATCCCCGCGTCTGTGCTGGCGCCGCCAGCGGGCCACGCGGGGCAGGGGCTGCTGGGCGAGTATTTCGTCGGGAAAGAGCGTGCAGGAGTACCCAAGCTCGTGCGTGTGGATCCCACTGTGAATTTCCACTGGGAGCTCGCAGCTCCAGCCCCAGGCCTGCCCGAGGATGGATTCTCCGTGCGCTGGACGGGCACGCTCACGCCGCCCAGGTCCGGCCTGTATGCACTCGGGCTGCTCTCCGACGATGGCTCGCGCCTCTACCTCAACGGCAAGCTGGTCGTCGACGACTGGGGCGACCACCCCCCGACGCTCAAGACGGCACAGATGGAACTGGTCGGGGGCAAGGCCTACGACCTGCGTCTGGAATACTTCGAGGGCATCGTCGGCGCGTCGGTCGAGCTGCTGTGGCAGAGGGCGGACAAGGATCCGTTCCGCCGCGTGGTCGAGGTCGCGCGCGGAGCGGACATCGTGATTGCCGCTGTCGGTGACGGCATGGGAGACGAGACCGAGGGTGCCGATCGCGCGTCGCTGTCGCTGCCCGGCCGGCAGGAGGAGATCGTGCGCGCCGCCGCTGCCGTGAATCCCAAGATCGTGGTCATCACGACCTCAGGCGCGGCCATCGCCATGCCATGGCTCGACCAGGTCCGCGCCGTGCTGCACGGCTGGTTTCCCGGTCAGGAGGCTGGCGCAGCTTTCACGGACGTGCTTTTCGGCGATGTCAGCCCGTCAGGCAAGCTGGCCGTGACTTTCCCCAAGCGCCTCGAAGACGAACCCGCGTTTGGCAATTTCCCGGGCACCAACGGCAAGGTTGCCTACAAGGAAGGCGTCTTGGTCGGCTACCGTTGGTACGACACGCGCAAGATCGAGCCGCTCTTCCCGTTTGGCTACGGACTCTCCTACACAACCTTCGTCTATCGTGACCTGGCGGTTTCCGCCTGGGATCCCGAGCGTGGAGTCAGCGTTCGCCTCAAGGTGAAGAACAGCGGTGCGCGACGAGGCGCAGAGGTCGTGCAGATCTACCTTCACGCCGCATCCGTGACGGTTACCCGGCCCGAACAGGAACTGCGCGCCTTCGCCAAAGTCGACCTCGTCGCTGGCGAAGAACGCGAGATCACTCTGAAGCTGCCGGTGCGGGCTTTCGCCAGCTTCGATCCAAAACTTCCCGAGCGCGATGCTTGGCGTACCGACCCCGGTGCCTACGAGATCCGCGCCGCCAGTTCATCTCGCGACATTCGCCTGCGCGCGACGGTAACCGTGCCGGCGAAGTGAAGGAGTCCCGAGAGGGCGGGACGAGTTGTTATCCGGGCATCGGTGACTAGTGAAGCTCCCACTCGGCGTCCGTGCTCTTCTTGCTGTCCTGGCGTCGGCTCTCTTTGGCTGGGGGTGATGGCTTTGCCGCCGGGACCGCCCGAGCGGCAGCCGGCGCTGCGGATGAGGGCCTCGTGGTCGGCGTCACGACAGCCGACGGAGTCGCCGCAGCCGCCGCGGGCACGCCGAGCGTGGCCGGCACGGCCGCCGCGCCTTCCACGACGGGGAGGGCCGGAGCCGACCCGCTCGGCTGGGCAGTGGTCGCGGTTGGTTTCTCGGGCGGCTCTCCGAAGCGCGTGCTGCCGCCCAGGGTGAAGTAGATGGCCTCGGATTGAGCATCGCGGATCACTGGCGCGTCCTGGTCATTCCATCCATAGGATTTGCCGATGCCTATCGTCGCGATGATACCAAGCATCGTGGTCGAGCTTGCGCCCTTGCGAGAAATCCCAACGGTCATTCCGTACCGGTTGATGTGGGCGTGAAGCTCATCGATTAGGGCCGTGGGCTGCCCGGAAAAGTCAGTGAAGAAGCCTGCCTGAAGAGCGGTCTTTGCGCTCAAACGGTACTGCGCGCCGAGACTCAGGTTGACCACCGTCAACCGTCCCTGCTGAACTCCGATAGGTATCGCAGCGCCGATCGGCACACCACTGGCATTGTAGGCTGTGAGGCTAGTACTTCCGTCGTGGGCACGAACGCTCTCGTGGGTGGACTCGGGCAGCGACAGGCT
>Ga0265329_10000794_pt1 | contig 16061 bp, 14 predicted proteins | sample 41627metaG_FD_202091 | JGI IMG/M metagenome (GOLD analysis project Ga0265329, IMG submission 202091) | Rhizosphere microbial communities from Carex aquatilis grown in University of Washington, Seatle, WA, United States - 4-16-27 metaG | ecosystem: Host-associated > Plants > Roots > Rhizosphere...
GGGTTGTGGCTGCCGACCCAAGTGACTGCGGCCGAGATCGTCGCGTCGTGGCCCTACGTGGGCTCCGACAAGAAGCGCACGGGGGAGTCCGTGCGGATGGTAGTGGTCACGGCGCCCGGTTCCTCCCACGTGAAACGGGTGCCGCTCGTCGAGCTCCGCGCCGCTGTCTTTCGCAGCGCGTAGGAGAATTGGTTTCTCCTCTAGAGGCAGGCCGACAGCTGTCGTTGCCGTGACGTCCGCCCGCGAACGTCTTTCGTTCCTGCAGCGACGTCGGGAGCCGGAGAGCGGATCTCGTTCGCGCCCTGACGTCGGCGCGCGCTCGGTTCCCACCCTTGCACCACCTTTTTGGCTCTTTGCCGACGGGGAAGGTACCCTTTTTCCTGGCATGAGCTCGCGCCCCCGTCACGCGCGCGAGCGGCAACGGTATGGGAGGATGCTCATGAAGCGAGTCTGGGGACACGTCTTGGCCGCGCTCTCGCTCGTCGCTGGCGCTTCCGCCGCGTTCCCAGCGTGCGTGCACGACGACAGCACGATTTTCATCCAGAGCGTGCTCGCGGCCCAGACCTCTACGCAGCCCGGGGCCATCTGCACGTACAACGCGGACCCGATGCAGCCGTTCATCTCCTCCGGCGTCTTGGACCTCGAGCTCAAGCCCGAGTACGAGGGCGAGTTTCTCATCGGCAACCAAATGGTCGCCACGGCGAACTCGAGCCAGCTGCAAACGGAGACATCCGTCGCCACCATCTCGCATGCGACCGTGCGAATCACGACCGCGGATGGACGTACCGAGCTCGATCGCTACACCCGTAGCGTAACGGCCAACATCCCGCCGGCGAGCGGCAACACGCCGGGGTACGCGTCGCTCGGCCCGGTGACGATCATCGACGAGAAGGCGGTGCTCAGCGACCCGGTGCAGCAGAAGCTCGTCCCGGGTGGAACCGTGCGTCTTCTGACCTTTGTCCGCTTTTCCGCGACGACCCTCGGAGGACAGGCCGTGGAGTCGAACGAGCTGCAATTCCCCGTGGACATCTGCCGCGGGTGCTTGATCACCTTCACCAACAACCCTTTGTGTCCCTTCCCCAACTGCGTCGCCAACCAAAGCGCGGGAAGCACGACGAGTCAGCCGTCGGTCCCATGCAGCGGCAGCATCGGGCAGGATCTCGCCGTTGATTGCAACACATGCGCCAACCTGGGCAACCTGAACTGCCGCGGGGCGTTTCTCGGAGCACCGGGCACGAGCTGCGTGGTGGACGCGGGCGGAGGGGGCAGCGGCGGCGGTGGTTAAGACGATAGATGGTGCCTGTCCTCGTCTTCTGAACATCCCGTGCCGGGCGGCGCGAACGACATGGTCGATGCCTGGCGGCGCGCGAAGCCATCTGGCGTACCCGTTGGCGCGGCGACGTCGATCGTGCATGGATCGACCCTCTCACGTGCGTGGTAGGCTGCGCGACGCCGCGATGGAACGCCGCACGATAGAAGTCCATGTCGCTGGACAGAAAGTTCGCGTGGTGAGTTCGGCAGGCGAGGCGGAGCTGCATCGGCTCGCCGAAATCGTCAGTGCAAAGCTCCGGGAAGTGACGGCGACCGGCGCCCCGCAGCCTCCGCAAGCCCTGCTGCTCGCCGCCATGGCCCTGGCGCACGAAGCCGAGACCGAGCGATCACGCCGCGAGTCGGTCGAAGTGCGCACACGCGACGTCCTTCGGCGGATGCTGGTGCGGATCGACGAGGCGCTCTCGCTGGGCGAGGACCCCCACGACACGGAGGCCGATTGACGGCGCGGCTTGGGGGCTTGCCGTTGAACTTGTCGGGGCATCGTTTCACGTGAAACAAAGCACCCCGGCAGCGCTGGCCTTCTTGGAGGAGGCCCTGGGCGATGCGAAGCGGCAGGGCCTTCTTCGCGAGCGACCCCCGCCCGTGGACGGGTCCGCCGTCTCCTTTTGCTCCAACGATTACCTCGCGCTGGCGGAACGACGCGCGCCAGAAGAAGCCTGTGGCGCGGGAGCGTCAAGGCTCGTTTCCGGAGACCGAAGCGTCCATGCCGCACTCGAGGCGGCTTCTGCGGAGCTGGTGCGGCAACCGGCGTCGTTGGCATTTACGAGCGGCTATGCGGCCAACGTGGGCCTTCTCTCCGCCCTGGCCGGGCCCGGGGATCTCATCGTGAGCGATTCGCTGAACCACGCCTCCATCGTCGACGGGGCCCGCCTCTCGCGCGCCGCGATCGCCGTCGTTCCGCACCTGGACGTCGATGCTGTCGCGAGCGCCCTTGCGAGGCGCTCGGGAAAGCGAGCGCTCGTCGTGACGGAGTCCTATTTCAGCATGGACGCCGACGCGCCCGACCTGGTGGCCCTTCGCAGGCTGTGCGACGAGCACGGGGCGGCGCTGGTCGTCGATGAGGCGCACGCGCTGGGCGTTCTCGGGCACGATGGCCGCGGCCTTTGTGTCGACTCGGGCGTTGTCGCCGATGCAGTCGTCGGGACTTTCGGCAAAGCGTTTGGTGCCGCAGGCGCGTTTGTCGCCGGCTGCCCTGCGCTCGTCGCTTGGCTGTGGAACCGGGCGCGCACATTCGTCTTTTCGACAGGGCTCAGCCCGGTGGTCGCTGCCGCCGCGCTCGAAGGGCTGCGAATCGCCCGAGAGGAGCCAGCCCGTCGCGAGAAGGTCTGCTCGCTAGCGGCCGAGGTGCGCGGCAGGCTTGTCGAGCTCGGGGCCGATTTGCGCGGATTCGGTCACATCCTCCCGTGGATCGTCGGGGAGCCCTCCAAAGCCGTGCAGCTCGCCGAAGACCTCGGTCGTCGCGGCGTTGCCGTCCGGGCGATTCGGCCGCCCTCGGTGCCGGTGGGAACGGCCCGGCTGCGGCTGACGGTGACCGCTTCGCAGCAGCGAGCCGACGTCGAGCGTCTGCTCGAAGCCGTGGGTAGTCTCCGGAGCGGCCGGGCGACGCAGTGCGAGCCGCCGTGACGCTGGCGACAGCAACCCTCGAGCTCCGATCGAAGGCCGCATGAGGCCGGGACGTGTGATCCTGATCGGGGGTACGGGTACTTCGATCGGCAAGACCCATTTCGCCGAAGCCCTGCTGCACGCCTGGCGGCAGGCGGCCAGCGCCGTGGGCCTGAAACCCGTAGAAAGCGGCGTGGTCCACTTCGCCGGCAGTGACGCGGCGCGCCTGGCGGCCGCTTCTTCGTTTCACGTGAAACATTCGGCGTTCGTCTTTGCTGCTCCTCTCTCGCCGCACCTTGCGGCCCGGGACGAAGGCGCCGAGATTCACCCGGACGCCATCGTCGAGCTCGTTCGAGACGTCCGCACGCAGGCGGACGCAGTGGTCGTCGAGCTCGCCGGCGGCCTGTTCAGCCCCTTGACCAACGCCCTGTCGAACGCGGACCTCGCCGTGCGCCTCGCGCCGGACACGCTTCTGCTGGTGGCCCCCGACCGCTTGGGGGTTCTCCACGACGTGGCCGCGACGACGCGCGCCGCGTCGACCGTTCCTCTGCGAATCGACGGTATCGTCCTATTGGCGCCGGAGCACGCCGACCCGTCCACTGGCCGCAACGCCGGGGAGCTTCCTCACGTGACGACGGTGCCGGTCCTGGGCGTCTTGCCAAGGGGGGCCCCAACCGAGCTCGCCCGCCTGCCGGCCATGGGCCGCATCGTGAAGGCAATCGCCGAGGGGCGACCCCGGGGGCGCTGAACCGCAGAGGCGCTGAGCCAGAGGTTCGTCCCTACGTACCGAGCCTCCGCCCGCGCTCCAGGGTCACCGCCCGACCGCCCATCCTTTCCGCGAACCCGGCGTCGTGCGTGACTACCACCACCACGGCGCCCCGCGCCGCCTCCTCGCGAACGACGCTCGTGAGCCGCTCGGCGGCCGACTGGTCGAGCCCCGCGGTGGGCTCGTCCAAAAGAAGAAGCCGCGGCTGATGGACGAGGGCTCTCGCGAGCGCAATTCGCTGCCTTTGCCCCCTGGAATACGTCCGCACAGGCCGCTCCACGAACGGTCCGAGGTCGAGCCGTTCGGCCGCCTCGCGGCAGGCCGTCGCGGCGTCACAACCGTAGAGGCGCGCCGCCAGCTCGATGTTTTGCCTGCCCGTGAGATCCAGGTAGCAGAGGGATTCGTGGCCCACCCACCCCAGCGTGCGCCGGACCGCCGCCCGTCGCTTGCCCAGCGGCCCGTGGTCGACCGTGCCCGACGTCGGGCGCGCCAGCGTGCCCAGGATCGCGAGAAGAGTCGACTTTCCCGACCCGTTCGGACCCTGGATGACCGTGATCACCCCCTCCTGAAAATCGCAAGACACGCCGACGAGCGCGCGGACGGGGCCGTACGCTTTGGTCACGTTGCGAAGCTCCACGAGGGCCATGGCCCCATGTTCCTCCGTCGCCCGAACGGCCGCAAATCAAGCGCGCCGTCAGATTCGGAAGCGAGCCCCGATAGCACACATCGAACTGTCCATTTTCGCTGCGAAAAGCGCCCTGGCTATTTATTCGCGGGACTTGAGAAACGGACCACTCGAGCGAGGCCGTGCTACTCTGGACTCCATGACGGCTGCAGCCGCGCGCATCGCTGAAGGGCTGCCCGCGCTCCAAACGTTGCGACAAGCCATCGAGGGAGCCCTGGAGGGGAAACACGAGGCCGTCGAGCTCTCCCTGGTCGCGCTCCTCGGACGTGGGCACCTTCTCATCGAAGACGTCCCCGGGGTGGGCAAAACGACGCTGGCCCGTGCGCTGGCGAAAGCGGTCGGCGGCGAGCTTCGTCGCGTGCAGTTTACAAGCGATCTTCTGCCGAGCGACGTCCTGGGCGTGAGTGTCTACGATCAACGCCGCGCGGAGTTCGTCCTTCGCCACGGGCCCATCTTCGCGAATATCCTCCTGGCCGACGAAATCAATCGCGCCAGCCCGCGAACGCAGTCGGCCCTGCTCGAGGCGATGAACGAAGGGCAAGTGTCGCTCGACGGCCAGACGATCCCTTTGCCCGAGCCGTTCTTCGTCATCGCCACCCAGAACCCGCAAGACTTCGCGGGCACGTTCCCACTGCCGGAGTCGCAGCTCGACCGGTTCCTGCTTCGCGTGCGCATCGGCTACCCGCCTCCGAACGTGGAGATGCGCCTCGTCCTCGACGGACACGTCGACACCGCGCGGGACGTGCGAAGTGTGCTCGATCCCGCTCGGCTGGTCGTGCTGCAATGCGAGGTCGAGCGGGTCACGATCGACAGCTCGCTCGCGAACTACTTGCACGCGCTGATCGCCGCGACGCGCACGTCGCCGCTGCTGTCGCTCGGGGCCTCGACACGCGCCGCGATGGCGCTTGGGCATGCGGCGCGCGCGCGCGCGCTTCTGCGCGGCCGGCACTACTGCATCGCCGACGACATTCACGATCTCGCGGTGCCCGTCCTGGCTCACCGCGTCCGTCTCGCCACGCACGCCGACGGCTTCGTCCCGACGCGAGACGAAGCCGAGTCGGCAGTGCGCGAAATCGTGGCGCGCATCCCCGTCCCCCTTTGAGCGCCGGACCATCGTGAACGGTCCGCCGGCCGTGCTTCGCAGCCCGCAAGCGCGCTGGCTCGAGACCTGGCGCCGGCGCATGCGACCGCCGCGTCGCCTGAAGTTCACGCGCGAGGGCAAGTTCTTCGTGGGCATCACGCTTGGAGTGGGCTTCGCGGCCATCAATACTGCGAACAATCTCCTGTACTTGCTTCTCGGAATGCTCCTGGCGCTCATCGTCGTGAGCGGCGTCATGAGCGAGCTTTCGCTCCGGCATCTGACCGTCGTGCGCCGCCTGCCGCTTCGTGCCCAGGTCGGCAGGGCCCACCTCGTCGAGATCGAAGTCTTCAATCACAAGGCGCGCGTTCCTTCGTACGCGATCGAAGTCGAAGATCTGCGTGCCGGGCAGCCCGCCGACAAGCGCTGCTTCTTCCTCAAGATCAGCCCGAGCTCGGCGCAGGTCGCGGCGTACCGCCGCACGCCGACGCGAAGGGGTCGTGACGTGCACGTCGGCTTTCGGATCGCGACTCGGTTCCCGTTCGGGCTCTTCGAGAAATCGCGCGAGGTGCCCTCCGGCGGCGAGCTCGTCATCTATCCGGCGGTCGACGTGCTGCAGTTGCCCGCCATGCCGGCACAGGGCCGAGCGGCGGGCGCCGATCTCGTGGTCGCGCGCGGCCATGGCGAAGAGTTCGTGGGGCTCAAGCTGATGCGCCCCGGGGAGGACCCGCGCGACGTGCACTGGCGCAAAAGCGCTGCGGTGGGTCAGTTGGTGATGCGCGAGCGCGCGCGGGAGACACGGCCGGACATCACACTGACCCTCGACACGATCCGGCCCGACGGCGCGGGCGACGAGTGGGCCGCCGCGTTCGAGCGCAAGATTCGCGACGTGGCCTCGCGGGCGGTCGCGCACCTCAAGCGGGGCGACCGTGTGGCGGTGGTCTCGATCGGCAGCGGTACTGCACGGGCCGACCGCACCACCGGCGCGGACCCTCTGCTTCGCTACCTCGCGCTGGTCGAGCCCGTCGTCCGACCCCCAAGCGCATCTGCGGCGCACGCCGCGGCTCCCGCGACGACGATCGGGGCGTGGCCAGAGGCCGGGGCGGCGCAATGAGATTCGGCCTCGTGCACCGGGTAATGACCGACGTCTTGGCGGTGCTCGGAGTGCTCGCTGTGGTCAGCACGGCGTCTCTCAGCCCGTGGACGAACCTCTTCCTCGTCACTGGCCTCGCGGTCGCGATGGTCGTCCCGGAGCGGTGGCAGGCCCGTCCCCTCCTGCGGCACTTCGCAACTCTGGCTCCCCTTGTCCTGCTCGTTGTCCAAGGTGGGCGACTGGTGGCGGGTCGCCCGCCGCTCGACGTCGCCGTCGAATTCGCCGCCCTCCTTCAGATCGTTCGCCTGGCAACCCGCAGGGGAGCCGCGCACGACCAGCAAATCATCGTGCTCGCGATGCTTCACTTCGTCGCGGGCACCGTCCTCGGGGGAGGCCTGGCCTACGGCCTTTGCTTTCTCGGATTCCTTATCGTGGCCCCGGGGGCGCTCGTTCTCAGCCACTTGAGGCGTGAGGTCGAAGGCAATTACCGGCAGGGGGCGCGCGATCGCACCGGGCTGCCGGTCGACGTCCCGCGCATCTTGCGAAGCCGGCGCGTGGTGGGGCGCGGTTTTTTGGCCGCCACCTGCTTTCTGTCGGTTCCCATCCTGCTGTTCACGGCTGCCCTGTTCGTGCTGTTCCCGCGTGTCGGTCTTTCCCTTCTCCTGCTCAACCATCCGCGCGCCGGGCGCATGATTGGCTTCTCCGAGCACGTCGACCTCGGCGACGTCGGCGTTCTGCGCGACGATCCTACGATCGCCCTGCGCTTCGAGCTGCGCGACGTGCCCGATCCGGTGCCGACGCGCTTGATCTTGCGCCTTCGCGGCACGGCGTTCGACGCGTACGACGGTCGCGCGTGGGCGCGCACGCAGCGCGATCTTCATCCCGCCGACCACGGCTTGGACGGCGGTGAAGTCTATCCGCTCTTCCGCGAGCCCGACCCGGCACGCGACCGCGCCATCGCGTTCGATCTCGAGCCCATCGATCCGCCCGTCCTCTTTCTTCCACCCCGTGCGATCGCGCTTCGGGTCAAGCCCCAGAATCAGATCCTGCTCGGCGAGCCGCTCGTGATTCAGCGAGGCGCGGAAGACGAGCTACGCTACGCCGGTTCGGACGCGCGCGGCTTGCGATACGAGGTGTATCTTGCGAGCGAGGACGTGGTCGAGCGGCTCGCGGTCGTCGATCGCGCGCGCTACCTGCTTTTGCCGGGAAGCCTCCCGTCTCGCGTCGTCGATCTAGCGCACCAGTGGACCGACGACCTTGCCACCCCCGAAGCGAAGGCACGCCGCATCGAAGAGCGACTTCGCCGTGACTTCGCTTACGATTTGCGCTCTCCGTCCCAAGGAAAGCCGCAACCGGTCGATCACTTTCTCTTCGAGTCAAAGCGCGGACACTGCGAGTTCTTCTCGACCGCGATGGCCCTGATGCTCAGGGCGGTGGGCGTTCCGTCCCGAAACGTGACGGGCTTCGTCGGCGGCACCTGGAACCGCTTCGGACATTACTATGCCGTTCGCGAAGGGGACGCGCACTCGTGGGTCGAGGCCTACATCGACAGCCCCAATCGTCCGGGCTGGCGCACGTTCGATCCCACACCGACGAGCGGTGCGCAGCCGCTCGAGCCGCCGAACGGAGCGTACTACTACGCGCGCGACTTCGTCGAAGCGCTCTCGCAGCGATGGAACACCTACGTGGTCGGCTACGATTTGCGCAAACAGGTGCGCATTTTTGACGAGGTGAGCCAGCGCTACGAGCGGCTCCGCTTCGCAGGCTCGACGCGCGTGCCGATCGTCGCGGGAGCGCTCGGCCTCGCGATCGGAATCGGCTACGCGGTCTGGAAGCGTCGCGGGCGCGCGAAGGGCGTTCGCAAGGGGGAAGACGAGACCAACCGCGCTCAGGCCGCCCACTTCGAGGCCGTGGTCGCTCTGTACCGTGCCCTCGAAACGGCGCTTCGCGTCCACGGCCTGCCCCGTCCTCCATCGCGGCCGCCGCTCCGCCACGCCGAGGAGCTTCAGGAGCGCCAGCACCCGCTGGCCGGCGAAGTCCTGGCCCTGACGACGGTGTACCTCGAGGCGCGATTCGGCGGTCGCGCCCTCACCGAAGGCGTGAAGCGGGACTTCGAAAAGCGGATACGGGACATTCGCGGGTATCGGGCTTAGCCGCTCCGGTTTGCGTGGCTCGGGGGGATGCCGGCGGGGGAGCACGACCGTTTCGGGTAGGTAACGTTCGGACGCCGCGCGGGTTGCGCATCGTTTGCACAGTTGGCACGGCGCGATATGCGATTTCCGCACTAGTGTCGAACGTTGGAGGCCACGGCCATGCGCGCGCTCAACACCATCCCGCTCTCGATTCTGCTTTTGGCCGGATGCAGCGACGAAGCGAATCCGGGCGGTGGAACCGACGGGGGCTCGGACACCGGATCTCCGATCGACTCTTCGATGTCCGATTCGGCTACCGATTCGTCGGACGGCAACGCCCCAAGTGACGGGGGCGCCGAATCATCGTTGGACAGCGGTGACGCTTCGCCGCTGGCCTGCAAGGCCACCCCGGCGCAAGTGGCGGCACTCAAAGCGAAGGTCAAGCACATCGTCGTCATCTACCAGGAGAACTGGAGCTACGACGGCCTCTGGGGCAAGATGCCCGGCACGGAAAACGCGGGCGCCGCGAGCCAGGCGACCATCACGCAAATTCAGGTAGACCCGACCACCGGCGCCCCGACGACGGCGTACGCGAGCCTGCCGCAGCCAATCAACGCCGCGGGGGCTCCCGACCCGGCCTTCAACGGCGTCACGCTCGCGAATCAGCTGTACGACCTCACCACGTATCATCCCGGCACAGACACGACGGGCGATATCATCCACCGCTTCTGGACCAACAAAGCCCAGATCGGGAGCGGCGCTACGGCGAACACGCTCATGGTGGCGTGGTCGGACAACCCGGGGCTCGTCATGAGTTACTACGACGGGAGCACGACCCCGCTCGGCGCCATCGCGAAGAGCTACACCGTGTCCGACCACTTCTTCCAGGCGGCGTACGGCGGATCGTTTCTCAACCATCAGTTTCTCATCGCGGCGGCCCCCGGCACGTACGGCGACACCGCCGCGGCCAGTCTGGTGGGCGACGGGCACGTGATCCCCGGCGCGGTCACAGATGCGGGGCAGGGCCGCGCCACCATTCAAGACACGGCCGTCTTGATGTGCGCCACGGGGTGCGCGCCGGTAGCCGACGGCAAATATTACGCAGTGAACACGATTCAGCCGGTCACGCCGCCCAACAGCGGATCGACGACCGTGCTGCCGCTTCAAACGAATACGACGATCGGCGACCGGCTCGAAGACGCCACCCCCGCGCATTCGTGGGCTTGGTTCTCGGGCGGGTGGGACTACGCGAACGGGGTCGCGGACGCGGGCGAGGCAGGAGCGCCGGGTAACTTCCAGTTTCACCATCAGGCGTTCAACTACTTCGCACGTTGGGCCAGCGGAACCGAGCGAACGACGCACCTGAAAGACGAGACGGCTCTCGACGCGATCTTGGCCGACGCCCCGACGGCGGATGCGAACCTGCCCGAAGTGTCGTTCGTGAAGTTCTACGGCGACTACAACGAACACCCCGGCTACGCGACGCTTCTTGCCGGCGAGCAGCACGCGGCGACTCTCATCAACACCCTTCTCGCGACCGCCGGGGTCAAGGACGACACGCTCGTCGTGGTCACATTCGACGAGTTCGGCGGCCGCTGGGATCACGTGACGCCACCGGCGCGAGACTTCTGGGGCCCGGGAACGCGCATCCCGGCGACGATCATCGGAGCGATGGTCAAGCGCGGCGACGGAACCACGCCGGCGGTGGACTCGTGCAGCTACGACACGACGGCGATCTTGAAGCTCATCGAGCAGCGGTTCGACCTCATGGCGATCAACAGTGTCGACGGCAATCAGAACGACCTCGCGACGAATATCGTCCCGTAGAGCCCCTCTCAGAGCTTCCGACCCGCGGTCCGTGCGGCACAGGATGTACCCTTGCGCTCCCGGACCGCGACCGAGAGCACCGAGGACGCGGGCCCGATCTTCCGGATCTCGCTCCGTGGCGGACGGGAGGCGCCAACGAGCCTCCGACCGACGATCCAGAGCGGAAGAAGCGCGGTGGTGAGCGTAGGAGCCGGGGTTCAGAGCGTGTGAATCGCCACGGAGACCCAATGGGACTCGATTCTAAGCTTTTCGATCGCGATCCCGGGCGAATCGGATGGGGCCACGAGCTTTCCAATCGCGATCGAGAGCGTTTGGATCGCGACCTAGAGCGAGTAGGACGAGGTCATAAGGGTGTCGGCCGCGATCCAGAGCGCATGGGGCGCGGTCATGAGCTTCCCAATCGCAATCCGGAGGGAATGGGACGTGGTCATGAGCTTCTCAATCGCGATCCGGAGGGAATGGGACGTGGTCATGAGCTTCTCAATCGCGATCCGGAGGGAATGGGACGCGGTCATGAGCTTCTCAATCGCAATCGAGAGCGGATGAAACGCGGTCATGAGCTTCTCAATCGCGATCCGGAGGGAATGGGACGCGATCATGAGCTTCTCAATCGCGATCGAGAGCGGATGAAACGCGGTCATGAGCCTCTCAATCGCGATCGAGAGCGGATGAAACGCGGTCATGAGCCTCTCAATCGCGATCCGGAGGGAATGGGACGCGGTCATGAGCTTCTCAATCGCGATCCGGAGGGAATGGGACGCGATCATGAGCTTCTCAATCGCAATCCAGAGCGTGTGGGGCGCGGTCATGAGTCTCTCAATCGCGATCCAGAGCGTGTGGGGCGCGGTCATGAGCCTCTCAATCGCGATCCAGAGCGGATGGGAGGCGGTCGTGAGCTTCTCAATCGCGATCCGGAGCGCCTGGGCCGGGTTCATGAGCCTCTCCACCGCGATCCTGAGCGAATGAAAGGCGATCGGCACCCTGCCCACACACGGTCGGATTGGTTGCCCGTGATGAGGATCGCGATTTGCGCCTCCCTCCCCCGGAAAGCTCACTTTCCAAGGTCCAGCCGCGCACCGGTCTTCGATGTTGAGCGAGTCGACGCCGAATGCCGTAAAGGAATGCCCGGTTCGCCTCGAAACGCCCAGCTGCCTGCTGAGCGCGAACCCGCCGCCATGGGCGGGGTATGCAGCGGCGGGAAGTGCCCGTAAGCTCGGCGAGCGACGACGTCGACCACAACCGAGTAGGCTGAAAAACGAAGGAAAGAAGCCATGGGGAGGCAATTCGCGGGAGGAGTCATCGTCGCTGCGGTGGGACTCGCCGGCTGTTTTGTGCCACTGCCAGGCCGGGCGTTTCTGCTCGTGATCCCGACAGCTGCCATCAGCAGGGCCATGGCGGAGGGCACGGAGATCGACGCAGGCGACTCAGAAGACGAACTGCTCCTCGAGGAGGAGGGTACCCTTCATTCAGACCGCGCTCACCCGCAATCGTTTGGTGAAAACAGCACGAGCAGCGCCTCCGGCGAGGACGCTGCCGCGAAGGCCCCGCGGCCGACCTTGGATCTACCCGTCCAGGGATTCGAGCTTGCCAACGGGATGCGCGTCGTGGTCGCCCCGGACCCGTCACTCGACGAGGTCACGGTTGTCGTCCACTACGCTGTCGGCAGCGCAGACGATCCCGAGGGCAAGGACGGGCTGGCCCATCTGGTCGAACACCTGATGTTCGACGGCTCCGAGCACGTCGGTCGGGGCGACTACGCGCGGTGGATTGGGCGAGTGGGAGGGGAGAGCATCAGCGGGACCACGTCACTCGACAGTACAGATTTCAGGGCCACCGTTCCACCGGAGCAACTGCCGCTGGTCTTTTGGCTCGAGAGCGATCGCTTGGGGTTTTTGGGCCGTCGACTCGACGAGCGCACGTTGCAGCGGGAACGCGCGATCGTCACCGACGAGGCGCGTGACCGCGACCTTACCCGCCCTTTCGGCGCAGCTGGATCGGCGGGTTTGAACAAAGTCTTCCCGGAGTGGCATCCCTATCATCGCGACTACGACCCGAGCGGGCCTCCGCACATCACCCTCGACGACGTTCGTGCCTTTCTCCGTACGTGGTACTCGCCTCGAAATGCCACATTGATTGTCGTCGGGCGCGTCGAGGAATCCGTCGTGCTGGCCCTCGCCGAGAAGTACTTCGCCGACTTGCCGGGCGCGGCGCCACCCGATCGCCCAGCGCTCCCCAGCCAGTGGCGCGTGGGCGACCAGCGCGTGGATGTCACCGCGCACTCTTCTCACGATGAGGTCACATTCATGTGGACCGCACCCGCGCTGGACCTCCCGGGCGACGCCGCGCTCGACCTGGCGGCTTTGATTCTTGCGGATCCAAAGGGTCGTCTACAACGGGATCTGGTGGCAAAAGGTATCGCTGTCTCGGTCACTGCTCGCGAGGCGTCCTTCCGTCGAGCGTCGATATTCCTGGTTTCGGCGGTTGTAGCTGGTGAAACGGCGGCCCAAGAGGTCGTCACGGCGATCGATCAAGCGATACGCGATCTGGGTTCCGGCGTGCAAATGTCCGAGTGTGAACGGGCGCGCGACGAGTGGTCGGACGCCATGCTTCTTCGCCTCGAGACGACCAAGGGTCGCGCGGCTCTCCTCGCCTTGCGACTTGCATCCTCGAGCGTTTGGGGCCTGGACAAGTACGACGCCCTCAAGCCCGCCGAGGTTCAGCTCGCTGTTCGCGTCAACTTGGTCCCCGAAAACCGCGTAATTTTCATCGCACACGGCGCCCGGCAGCATTCCGGCCAAGGTGGCGCCACGCAGACATGGCAGGGACAATGATGCGGAGGGCCGTTCCCGTTCTTGCCCTCGCGTTCGCGTCGTGCGTGGGTGCAGTCCCTCGCTCATACGTCGTCCCGCTCCACTATGCCGACCACGAACCACCCCGCGCCCCGTCGGAAGACGCGCCGTTTCGGGTGACGGCACCGATCCGCCCCGCGCAAGGTCTGCCATCTCTCGCCGACGTTCGTTCCTTCGTGCTTGCCAACGGTATGCACGTGCTCGTAGTCGAGCGACCTGCGTTTCCAACGGTTGCCGCTCGCCTGTCCATCGACACCGGCGCAATGGAGGCCGTCGACGTGGGAGGTCGGCGAGCGTTTCTTCTCGGCCGTGTGTTTCTCTCATCTCTCGAGCGCGCGATGCAGACCACCACCAGCGACTGCGACGTCGTGGGCTGCGCGGTGGCATCGCGTGGGCCGTCCAATCAACTAGCTGAGGTGCTTGGCCGAATTGCCAGTCGCGTCACCCAAAAGAACGATCCATCCGCGACCTACGAGCAGCGATTCCCGGCGGCACTCCGTGCGTTCGACCAGGCCGAGTCCCTCGTCAAGCGCAACGCCGCGGCGCTTCTCTTCGGCGACGGTCACCGCTACGGCCAACCGCCCTCCGCATATTCTCCGTCGCTAGACGAGCTCGACCGCGTGCGCGAGCAGGCCTTCGTCCCCTCCGCGTCGACGCTTGTCGTGGCTGGTCGCGTGACCACGGATGCGGTCAAGGCAGAAGCAATGCGACAGTTCGGCGGGTGGCCCGACCACAGTACGACTGACCCTCAGAAAGCTGCGGCGGTGCCGGGACGCAGCCCGCCGCCGCCTCTCGACCGCCCTCGCGTCGTCGCCTGCTACAGCAAGGGGATGACACAAGTTTTCGGGGCAATCGTCGCGCGCGGACCGCCTCCGCAGGCCCCGGATCGAGCCGCCTTTGAAGTCTTGGTTCAGCGGCTCGGAGGCGTCGGTGACTCAATTGCTTTCCACCAAGTTCGAGAGGAGTTGGGGGCCGCGTACAGCGTGAATGCCACCGTTCAGTGGTACCCAGATGCATCATTCATGATCCTTGCCGGGTCGTTTGCCAGCGACCTAGCGATCAGCGGAATGAAGGCGCTCCTCGATGGCATTCGCGGGGTGCGAGAGGCTGGCGTCTCCGATGACGATCTCGACCGAGCCAGGAACGCCATGATCGGGGCCTGGCGCACCAGCCTGGAGACGAACGAGGGCGTTGCAAACGTCCTCGGAACCCAAGGCCTTCTCGGCGTTTCACCGGAGCACCTCAGAGGCCGGGCGGAAAGACTTGAAGCCGTGGATGGCTCGGAGGTACGGGCGGCTGCGCAGCGCTACCTTCCGACGGGTGCCCTGCGGTTCGTTCTCATAGGGGACCCTGGCAACCTGGCAGCTGCCGAAAATCTCGGCTTCGGCGCGCCCGCCCAGAGGGACGGATTCGGGCGTCAGGTCGTTTCTGTCCAACCGTGACGCGCTTCTACCCCGCCCGCCGTCCCCGCCCTTTGCGCGTTCGCCGCTCGAGCGCCGTCTGGCTCGTGGCCACGAGGTCCCAGCCGTCGCGCTCGCCCCGCATCAGACGAACCGCCCCGGCGTACGCGATCATGGCGGCGTTGTCCGTGCAGCTACTCGGAGGCGGCAAGAAGACCCGAAGGTCGCGAGCAGAGCCGAGATCCGAGACGCGCCGCCGCAACTCTCGATTGGCCGCGACCCCGCCTCCGAGCACGATGTCTCGCACGCCCTCGCGCTCGGCGGCCTCGACCACTTTGCGCGCGAGCACACCGGTGACCGTAGCCTGGAAGGCCGCGCACACGTCCGCCACCCAGGCCTCGTCGTCGGTTCTTCCGCGCTCCGCGACGATTCGCGCGACCTGTGTCTTGATTCCCGAGAAGCTCATCTCCAGCGAGCCCCGGGACGCCATCGGGTTCGAGAGCTTCACGCGCGACGGGTCGCCGCCGGCCGCGAGCGCGTCGATCCGGGGTCCCCCTGGATATCCGAGCCCGAGCAGCTTCGCGACCTTGTCGAAAGCCTCGCCGGCGGCATCGTCGCGTGTCGCGCCGAGCTCGGCGATCGCGTCGCCGCGCGGTGCGTCCACTCGATAAATCGCCGTGTGGCCGCCCGACGCCAGCAAACACACGAAGGGGTAGCTCGGCCGCTGCGCTTCGCGATCGCCTCGGACCAGAAAGATCGAGAGCACGTGGCCCATCAGGTGATCGACGCCGACGAGTGGCTTGCCCGCGGCCCACGCGATCCCCTTGGCCGCCTGAACGCCCACGAGGAGCGAGCCGACGAGGCCCGGACGGTTGGTCACCGCGACGCCGTCGACCTCGCCGAGCCCAATCCCGGCGCTCTCGAGGGCGGCGCGAACCACCGGCCCCACGTTTCGCAAATGGTCCCGCGAGGCAAGCTCCGGCACGATTCCACCATACGGCGCGTGCAAGCTGACCTGCGACTGCACGACGTCGGCGAGAACGCGCCCATCGTCGTCGACGACCGCAGCCCCCGTCTCGTCGCACGACGACTCGATACCCAGCACCCGCATGGCCGCCCCAAGCTACTCGTCGCGCGGCGCCGCGCCTCTCGCGATCGCTCGGGCTGCCTCCCGCAAGCGCGGCTCCGGGTCCGTCGTCGCCACGCGCGCCGCAAGGACCCGCGCCCCCGCTGCGTCGCACGAAGCCAACGATTCGAGCGCCGCCTGACGAACGAGCGCATAGGCATCGCTCACAGC
>Ga0265329_10000796_pt1 | contig 16029 bp, 10 predicted proteins | sample 41627metaG_FD_202091 | JGI IMG/M metagenome (GOLD analysis project Ga0265329, IMG submission 202091) | Rhizosphere microbial communities from Carex aquatilis grown in University of Washington, Seatle, WA, United States - 4-16-27 metaG | ecosystem: Host-associated > Plants > Roots > Rhizosphere...
ATGACCGAAGCTTGTCACTTGGAGGCCCTACGCAAGCGGTTGGTCCGCTGGAGAGGTATTGCTTGAGAGGAGATGTTTGGTTTTTGATCCGAGGGGGAGTAAAGGCTGCAGGGACCGGCACTCTTCTTGCGATGATGCTGGTGCGCGCGGCTGATGCGGGCACCGTGGCGCCGGCGGATATCCCATCCACCTACGGCCTAGTGGCTACCAAGCTCGTCGAGACGGCTATAACGGACAATAGCGCCTTCGAGCGCCTGGCCGAATTATGCGACCGGTTCGGACCTCGGTTTAGCGGCACGACCAACTTAGAGGCAGCCATCGATTGGGTGTCGGCGCAATTGCGTCTCGACGGGTTAGATAAGGTTCACTCCGAGCCGGTGATGATTCCTCGCTGGGTGCGAGGGCACGAATCAATCGAAATGATCGAGCCACGGTTCGCTAGCCTTCGCGTGCTTGGTTTGGGCGGAAGCATCGGCACGGGTCCTGAGGGCCTGACAGCGGAGGTGCTGGTAGTGCAGAGTTTTGACGACCTTCACCATCGCGGTGACGAGGCCAAGGGCAAGATCGTCCTGTTCGACGAGCCGTTCAGCAGTTATGGGAAGACGGTCGCCATCCGAAGCCAAGGCGCGATTGAAGCGGCTAAGGCAGGGGCTGTGGCCAGCCTGGTCCGTTCGGTCACTCCCCATTCACTCTACACCCTGCACACGGGAATGATGCGATATGAGGAGGGAGTTAGGCAGATCCCGCACGCCGCGATCACTGTCGAGGATGCGGAATTGTTGGAGAGAATTCAGGCACGCGGCCAGCGGGTAACGATACATCTTAGAATGGAAGCCCACACTCTGCCTGACGTACCTTCACGCAACGTGGTGGCGGAAATCACGGGACGCGAACACCCCGAGGAGGTTGTCCTGGTAGGAGGGCATATTGACTCTTGGGATGTCGGACAAGGTGCCATGGATGACGGAGGTGGCTGTTTGGCTGCATGGCAAGCACTGCGACTTTTGCGGCGGCTTGATCTGCACCCTCGCCGCACAGTGCGTCTGGTGCTCTGGGTCAATGAGGAAAACGGTCTGAGGGGAGCCCAAGCTTATCACGACTCTCACCGAGCCGAGTTGAACGACCACGTTTTAGCGATCGAATCGGACATGGGCGTTGCGCGTCCTCTGGGCTTCTCATTTTCCGGCAATGAAAGCGCGGCCGCACTCCTCCGAGGAGTAGTCCGGCTGACCAAAACCTTGGGGGCGGCTGAACTGAGCAAGGACGCTGGCGGATCCGACCTCATCCCCTTGCGTGGGGCCTCGGTTCCAACGATGGAGTTGGTAACGGAAGGCGCCAAATACTTTTGGTACCACCACACCGATGCCGACACTATCGACAAGATCGATCGCGCCGACCTGAACCGCTGCGCTGCTGCCTTGGCCGTGATGTGCTACACGGTCGCTGATATGCCCACTCGCCTGCCACGCTGAGCGCAAGCCGGAGCCCCATGCTTCATCCCTCATCGTCCGTGTTCGTGTCTCCTGTTGTCAGCGACCTGTGCGGGGCTCGGCGATAAAGGTAATTACCCAGGGGGATTAGGATCGCCGCGGTGAACCCTCCGGCAACGACGTCCAAGGCGTAATGGTAGCGCCCGTAAATGGTAGACAGGCAGAGGAGAATCACCAAAGTCAGATGCAGGTACCGAATCTGGCGAAGGTAACGGAAAGAGAAATAGAGAGTGCAGATTGCCACGGCCACGTGGCTGCTGGGGAAGGCTGCGCCGGGGGCCTCGAAGCCATGGTAGATGAACGCCATGAGATGATAAAAGGGCCCAGCGCGCACGGCGTCTGGAAACGAAGAGCGTTGGCTAAGGGCCTCGAGATCGGGGGGGAGATGGTAGCCCTCAATTTCGCGGAAGAAGGTGCGCGGGCCTATGACTGGCAGAAAGATATAAAAGCAATAACACAGATAAAAGACGAACGACACTACGGCCAGGTAATGCTGAAAATGAGCGGCCTGGCGCAGGTAGAGAGCGAATCCAACTCCCACAATCATCAAGTAATAAGAAAAATAGGCTGCGTAAAAGACCTCGCTCAGAGGCAGGTAGGGAAGGCCATCCATGAAGGCCAGACTGGGCTGGAGCCCAAAGATGTTTTGCTCCAGACGGATGAAAACCGGATCGAGATAGTCGGCCACAAACATCCTGTTGACCGCGCCGGTCTCCCGGTACCACAAGGTGTAGAGGATCACGGGGTAGAAGCCGCGCAGAAACCGGAGCGATCGGTTCGTAGTGTGGGACGTGTATCCTGCAATGAGGAGGTGGATTAGGACGCCACAAATGGCATGCAAGGCTACCAAAGCCGGCCACTCCGGCACCGTTTGATTGTGGAAACAAAGGATCAAAAGCCCGACCAGAGCGATGTAGCTCTGAGTGGCATAGTCAATGAAAGTGTAATGCCGCATCACTGGTCTAGCCTCTCAGCCAACCTGTTCGGCGATATGAATCGAGGGTCGCTGCGATACCCTCCCGCAATCGCGTGGGACAGCTGAGGCCGAGATCATCCTGCAGGCGGGTGACGTCGCAGACCCAGCCAGGGGCTGCCAACTCAGGATACTTTTGAAGGCTGAGCACGCTCGCACTCGCGCCCAGGCAGGAAGCATATTGACGGGCCAGACAAACGGGCCACAACAAGGCTGTGGGCAATGGTAGAGGCACGGTCCATACATTCATCGCTTCTGCGATGCACCGAGCGAGTTGTGCCGCGGTTACGACTTCGCTGGACGCCACATGATAAACCCGGTTAGCCGCGGCGGCTTGGGTCAGGCATCGCACCACCACCGTGGCTAAGTCAGGTGCAAAAACGAGGCTGAGCTCCTGGCTACCACCCCCAAACTCAGGCCGCAAATGTAACCGCACCGCACGGAAGAGTTTAAGGAATTCCGCGTCGCGCGGTCCGTAGACTCCGGGCGGACGAAGCACGGTGAAGGGGACATGGCAACCGAGAACCACTTCCTGTTCACCGGCCAGTTTACTGCGGCCGTAAACCGAGACGGGATGCGGTGGGGACGACTCGCGAGCGGGGTTGGACGAAGAGCCCGGCCCACACGCCGCAAGGCTCGAGAGGTGGAGGAAACGCTGAATCTGCTGGCCACGACCGTTGACGGATTCGACGAGGCGTTTGGTTCCAAGGTGGTTCACTTGGAAGAATTCCGCGTTGTGGCGAGCACGGGTCAAACCGGCGCCATGAATGACGTGAGTGATCCCATCGAGTGCGCGGCACAGCGAAGCCTGATCTTCGAGACTGCCGTGTATTACTTCGATCCGGCCGAGTGTGGAGGCTGGGAGGGGGTGAGGGCTGGAAGGTCGCAACAATACGGCTGTGGGAATACCATCGGCAAGAAGGCGCTCCAAAATGTGACCTCCAACAAAGCCGGAGGCGCCGGTGAGCAGTACCTTCATGCTAGCCTCGCCTTGCATGCTCGCAGGAGACTCGGACATCGGTCAGTCCGCCGGCCCCTACAATGACTTAGACTCTCCCGGGGACGTGCGGCCGATCGCCAGGGTTGGCCGGAGAACTAGACACCGATTCATGAGCGTATGGTGCCGACGCTCTCGAACCGGGAACGGAAGGGCGGGCATTCGGGGTTTGTGGACCGGGGCGGTCAGATGAGGCCCAGTTCTTTACCGGCCTTGGCGAATTTCTCCAGCGCGAAATCGATCTGTTTGTCCGTGTGGGTCGCCATGAGACTAACGCGGATTAACTCATTCCCAGGAGGCACGCCAGGAAAGACGACCGGATTGACGAAGACGCCCTCCTCTTCAAGGCGCCTGCAAAGTTTAAAGGTGACAACCATCTCCCGGCAATAGACAGGAAGGATCGGCGTCTCGGATGCGCCGAGGTCATAGCCTAGGGAGAGCAGGCCTTGTTTCATGCGCCTGGTGTTGTGCCAAAGCCGTGCTATGCGCTCGGGCTCCTGGGCCATGATCCGGAGAGCAGCGAGCACCGCTGCGGCATTCGCCGGGCTCATGCTTGCACTGAAAATCAGGGCTTTGGAATGGTGCTTGAGGAAATCGATGGTCGCGGCGTCTGAGGCGATGAACCCACCCAGGCTCGCTAGGGACTTGCTGAACGTGCCCATGATCAGGTGGACATCATCGGTCAAACCAAAGTGGTTTGCGGTGCCGGCGCCGTGGTCTCCAATCACCCCGATGGCATGCGCGTCGTCAACCATGACCGCCGCCCCGTAGTCATGCGCGATGCGGCATAGTTCGGGCAGAGGGATGATGTCCCCTTCCATGCTGAAGACGCCATCAACAACTATCAACTTGCCAGCCCGGTCATCAAGTTTTCGGATGCGGCTTTCGAGTGCGGCCATGTCCCGGTGGGCGAACCGGATGAGCTCGCCCAGGGACAGTTGGCAACCCTCGACGATACTGGCGTGGTTGCTCTTGTCGGCCAGGATGTATTCGCCCTTCCCGACGAGGGCGCTGATGACACCGAGGTTAACCTGGAAACCAGTGCTGTAGAGCAAAACGGCTTCCTTTTGGACGAGTTTGGCGAGCTGCGCTTCCAGTTCGAGGTGTATATCGAGGGTGCCATTGAGAAACCGGGAACCCGCGCAACCTGTGCCGTACTTCTCCACGGCTGCTTTGGCTGCTTCCTTGATGACAGGGTGGTTGGTCAAGCCCAGATAGCTGTTGGACCCGAGCATCAGCACCTTCTTGCCACCGATAAGCACCTCAGTGTCTTGGGCCGAGGTGATGGTACGGAAATACGGGTAGAGTCCCAACGCCCGGACTTTGGCTGCTCCTGAGAAAGCGTAGGTCTTCTTAAATAGGCCGAGTGTCCCAGGCGGAGCGCCGTTGGTTTCTGGTGCCCCCCGGGTGGCCACCACTTTGCCGCGGGACCGTGCCGTCCCTGAAGATGGGGGACTTAGCCGTTCCGGCGCCAGTGCAGAGCCCAACTCGTCGTGATTCATGGCCGGATGGCTTCTCCAAAGGTTTGCCCAAGGCTGGTTGGACGTGCCGTCAGCTCAATCCTCAGCTTCGACGCACGTTGACCCTGACTGCTGGGCGCGAAAATAGCGCGTTCGCAATTATCCACAGACCTAGCCTCATTTTAAAGGGCGTCTTCTGTCAAGCGGTTTTGCAAGTGCACATTCCTCATGGTTACTATTGGGAGGCTGACGAGGGAGGGGGCGGAGAAGGGAATTGGATTAGGTCGCAAAGCATTGATGTAGGCTAATTTGCAGTCCAACTGAGCGGGTTGGACCCCTCGGAAGGCCGGCTGAGGCGTGCTGTTACCCATTATTGAGGGGCAGGGTGACACGTATTGTAGGGCCTAGGATCTGCCGATTCACCTCTCCGGGCCGATCTTACCAAGCTCACCTCATATGCCTAGCGTCCTGGCAAGAGTCGGCATCCAGGCGATCAACGGCCCCGAATGCGAGCCTTCCAGCGCCGCCCTGGGCGGAGATTGCAGAGTCATCCGTGCATCCGTATGCAGGCGAACAAACTCGGAACCCGCGTGGGAGATTTTCCAGAAGAGCCATTAATGGTGGCGTGACTACGCCATCGCCCGACTCGGGCTCGGAGGGATGCTCAGGATCAATTTCCAATCGATCACGGACGTCTGGCCTGCGATGCGCGGCGGTGAGAAGCGAAAGGGCTCTGCCGTGGCCTGATGCTTGCCTGACGCTGCGGGTTGGGCGGTTCGGGAACAGTTTTAAGGATTAGCGGATGAAGCCAAGTGCGGCTTTCTGCGAAAAGAGGGGACCTCGGGAATCAAGTCTTCGGCCAGCGACGGTCGACCGGGATGGAGCACTCTGCAAGACCTTGCTGCGAAGTTATTTGGCCCAGTGGATGGTCGCTTTGCGCTTTGACTGGCCAGGATTAAACATGATACGCAAGAGCGTCCCTTAGCTCGGCGTGGGTGCGATTGTTGCTTATATGCCACTGGCTGTCCTTCTGAAAACCGCCTGGAATACGGCTACCGCGAAACGGCCAGCCACCGAACTCTGGGGAGGAATCGCCGCAGGACTGGTTGCACTTCCGTCGGCCATCGCATTTGGGATTGCGATTTACGCTCCGCTAGGGTCGGCCTTTGCGGCACGGGGGGCACAAGCGGGAATGATTGGAGCAATCGCGCTCGGGTTAATCGCGCCCCTTATCGGCAGGACCCCGAGCCTAATACCCGCGCCGTGCGCTCCTGCAGCGGCAGTGCTGGGATCCTTAGCCACAGAATTAGTTGGCAGGGGTGGAGGATCCACCCAGGCCATCTCCGCCGGACAGGTATGCACCCTCTTAGCTCTAGTAGGTTTGAGCACTGGATTCCTACAGCTTGTATACGGAGCCCTGGGAGGAGGGCGCCTGATAAAGTATATTCCGTATCCAGTGGTAGCGGGCTACTTGAGCGCTGTCGGAATGCTAATCCTCCTGGGCCAACTGCCGAACCTGCTTGGCCTCACCAAGGGTATCGGGCTGGTGCAGGGTCTGATGACACCGGCGCTGTGGCAATGGCCGGCGTTGGCGGTTGGGGCGGTCACAATGGCTGGGATGGGCATGGGAAACCGCGTCACGCGCTTGGTGCCGTCTCCGATCATCGGGCTGGCGGGAGGTTTAGTTACTTATTATGCGATCGGCATGTTAGACCCTCGACTCCTCTCCCTCAGCCATAACCCGCTCCTGGTCGGGATGGTGGCCGGGGACAGCGTTGGAGGAGGCGCTAGTTCGCCGACTCTGGCCTCGTTGATTTCGGTGGCGCGGGACGAATGGCGCACCGTCTGCAGTGCTGCCCTAACCCTCTCGGTGCTGCTGTCAATCGATACGCTCAAGACCTGCGTTGCGGTGGACACTCTCACTAGAACGCGACATGACTCAAACCGCGAGCTCCTGGGACAAGGTGTGGGGAACTTTGTCTCCGCAATAGCAGGCGGGGTCCCGGGGTCAGCAACCATGGGCGCGACCTTGGTGAACCTCAACAGCGGAGGAACCACCCGTGTCTCGAGCCTGACGGCTGGGCTGTTTGCGCTGGTGATGTTCATCGCTTTCAAACAAGCGGTCGGCTGGCTGCCCCTTTCCGCCCTCGCTGGCATCCTGGTGTTAGTCAGCCTGCGAATGTTCGATCGGACGAGTCTGCAGCTGCTTCGGCATCGCTCGACGATTTTGGATTTCCTGGTCATCGCGGCAGTCGTGGTCGCCGCTGTCCTGTCCAATCTGGTCGTGGCGGCCGGGGCAGGTGTCGGCCTCGCGATCCTGCTTTATTTGCGGGAACAGATGCACGGTTCGGTGATCCGACGCAAGGTGTATGGCAGTCAGCTCTCGTCCAAGCACCATCGGCTCCCACGGGAGCGAGAACTGCTATCGAGCACGGGCAAGGCAACCACGATCTGCGAACTGCAAGGCACAATGTTCTTCGGGACTACCGACCGGCTCATGACGGAATTGGGAATGGACTTGAAATCAACGCGCTTTTTAATCCTGGATATGCGGCGGGTTCAATCGGTGGACTTCACCGCCGCACATCTGCTCGACCAGATCGAGACCAGCCTGAGGCTGCGCAACGGCTGGCTGATTCTCAGCAGCCTTCCGTCTAACTTACCTACGGGCCGCAACCTCCGCGCCTATTTCGACCAGCTGGGTCTGATGAAGAATCGTGGGAATGTGGAGGTCTTCGACACCCTCGATGAGGCTCTCGAATGGTGTGAGGATCGGCTCTTAGACGAGGCGCACCTTCTAACGGGCCCCGACGAGACTCCTCTGACGCTGGAAGGCATCGAGCTGCTCCGGGAATTCGACCGCTCAACCCTGGACGCAATCGCCTCGTGCATCAATGACAAGTCGCTGCGCGCCGGGGAGGTGTTGTTCCGCGCCGGGGAGTGCGGTGATGAACTCTATTTGGTGCGCAGCGGGAGCGTGCGAGTGACCCTACCCCTAGAGCATGCTGGCCATCTGGCGTTGGCCACCTTCGCCCGGGGGGATTTTTTTGGGGAGGTAGCCTTCCTGGACCGCAATGTCCGGTCCGCCGATGCCGTGGCCGTGAATCAGTGCGAATTGTACGTCCTGTCCCGGGCGCGGTTCAATGAGCTCTCGAGGGCCCATCCCGTGCTTGGGGTCATTGTGTTCGCACGCTTGGCGCGTGCCTTGGCGGTGCGCCTGAGGCAGATTAACGGCGAATTACGCGCTTTGCAGGACGCGTAACTCTGAACCGGGCAAATCGGCCGCGCACTTCAGGCCGCGACGACCTCGCCAACCTGGAAACGCAAGAAGCGTCGCACTGAGATTTCATCTCCAAGTTGCTTAGCAACAGCGGCGACGTGCTCGCGAACGGTGATCTCGGCGTTCTTCTTCACAAAACCTTGGTCAAGCAAGCATACGGTCTGGAAGAATTTTTCCAGTTTGCCTTCAACGATCTTGGCGATGGCTTGAGGCGGTTTGTTTTTGACCTGCTCGGCCCCGATCTCGCGTTCCTTGGCGATGATCGCAGGATCGACACTTTCCCGCGACACCGCCACCGGGCTGGCAGCCGCGATCTGCAATGTGATGTCGCGCACGAGTTGTTTGAACTCCTCGTTGTCGACCGTGGCCTGGGTTCCGGCGCCCACTTCCAAGAGGACTCCAATTTTCGAGCCGGTGTGGATATAGGCGGCCACGATCCCATTTCCGCTCACGTCCAACCTCTGGTGCCGAGCGATCCGAATATTCTCCCCGGTCTTGGCGACCTGCTCGACGCGCAACGCCTCGATGTCGGTCTTGGGGTCATTCGCCAGCAGGCGCGCGATATTTTCGCAGAACGCTCTGAAGCTATCGTTCTTCGCCACGAAGTCGGTCTCGCAGTTAACCTCTACCAGGACACCGGCTCGCGAGCCGGGCAGAATGTGATGCACAATAATGCCTTCGCGGGCCTCGCGGAGCGCCTTTTTGGCCGCCGTGGCCATGCCGCGCTTGCGCAGGACATCGACGGCCGCTGGAAGATCACCTTTGGATTCGGTGAGCGCCTTTTTGCAGTCCATCATGCCCGCGTTAGTCATTTCCCGGAGTTTGGCAATGAGGGCGGGAGTTACGTCAGCCATAAACAATCCAATTCCAAATAAGGTTCAAATTCCGATTACAGGGTAAAACAATGCGTAGCTCACAGCGACGGCGCGTCCTGTGAGCGTTGAGTCGATCGGCCCTAGGCGGGAGGCGCTTCCACTGCCGCGGCGGGGGCAGAAACGGTCGCCGGTGCCGGTGGAGCGGGGGCTTCCACTGGTGCAGGGGCAGGAGCTGCAGAGCTGGCTTCGGCCTGCGCTTCCCGCGCCCTTTCTTCTTCGCTCTTCCTGCGGGCATACTTAGCTTCGTATTCCGCGCGAGCTTGCACGATCGATTGTTGGACGACAGAAAGGATCATTCGAATCGAGCGGATCGCGTCGTCGTTGCCGGCGATAGGATGAGTGGTGAGGTCCGGGTCGCAATTGGTATCGACGATGGCAGCCACCGGAAGCCCGAGCCGACGAGCTTCAGCCACAGCGTTGTGCTCGCGCTTGATATCGACGATGAACAAGGCGTTCGGCAGCTTCTCCATGGTGCGGATGCCGTCGAGGTTCTTGATCAGTCGCGCCAGTTCGCGTCGGAGCATCGACTGTTCCTGTTTGACGTATTGGTTGATTGAACCGTCCGCTTCCATCTTCTCGATCTCGCGCAGGCGCCCCATCGATCGTTTGATGGTCTTCATGTTGGTGAGCGTCCCGCCCAGCCAGCGCTCGACGACGTAAGGCTGGCCACACTGTTTGGCCGTTTCCTTCACTGCCTCTTGAGCTTGTTTCTTCGTGCCCACGAAAAGCACTTGGCCCCCTTGGCCTACGATCTCGGCGAGAAAAGAGCAAGCCGCCTCCAACTGGGTTAGAGTCTTGCTTAAGTCGATGATGTGGATGCCGTTGCGAGCGTCGAAGATGAACTGCTTCATCTTGGGGTTCCAACGGCGCGTCTGATGTCCAAAGTGGACGCCAGTTTCCAGAAGTTCTTTGAGACCAATACTAATCACAGTTTTTCCATTTGTTAGGAGCCCGCGCGATCGCAACGGACCATCCCGCGGAAGACGGGATTAAGTTTTTACGATTATGGCCACCCACCTCCACACGGAGGCAGAAATTCACGGCCGTTAGCCTTCGCCCGGACCGGGCTAGACAACCCGGACACCAGACAAAAGGGTGGTTAAACTAGCAGAACCCAACCCCGGTGCAACGTTTAATTTTGTCGAAGTTGGGGCGCCGAATTACCCGTTGAGGGTCCAGCCCGGACGATAAGTGCGGCGCAGGAGTGCGTTGGCCTCAGCGTTGTCGATCGCCTTTCCGGCAGCACCGTCGTAACGGATCTTCTTTCCCAATCGATAGGCAACCAACCCAAGCATCATTTGTTCGATCATGTTGCCGCTGTATTCGAAATCGCAGGAAGTCTTGAGATCGCTCTTACAGGCTCTGATCCATTGTTCCTGGAAGCCGCCCAGCTTCGGGATCAGAGCATCCTTGGTGCGTGGCTTGTAATAAGTCATGTCCGCCTTGTCGCCGTTTGGGATAAGCAGGCGCGAACCAAAATCCGAGATGAGCACGCCCTTGCTCCCCTCGAACATAGCGCCATGGTCGATCTCTTTCAGGTTCACCCAACGCGAAGGCGACTCGGGCATTGCGCCGCCTTGGAACCAGGACACCTTAATCCCCGATCGCCAGTCGTTAGCCGGGTGTTCGAAATTCATCTCCAGTTTCACCGGGCTCACTTCCGGATTGAACGGGTCGCCTTTGCCCTCCGCCGAATTGGGTAAACTAACGTCAATGGCATTCCAGGCCAGGTCCATGGTGTGGCTACCCATGTCACCTACCTGGCCACTGCCGAAGTCCCAGTACATGTTCCAGGACAAACAGTTCATGCCTGGCCCGCCTGCAAAATAGCCGGGGTTATAGGGATGCATTGGGGAAGGTCCAATCCACAGGTCGTAATGCAGATGCTTGGGTGGTTCCCCTTCGGCAGGCAGATAGCCGGGTCGAGGAATCTGTCTGTTTCCCCAGGCCGAGACAGCTTCCAATTGTCCGATTGCACCGTCGCGCACCAGTTCGCGCACGCGGTTGAAATTCTCGATGGCATGGCGTTGGGTGCCACACTGGGTGGCAATCTTACCGCGGTGCTTCAAGAAATTGTCGCGCACCACACGGGCTTCCTCCACGCTATTGGCCAGAGGTTTCTCGCAGTACACATGGAGACCCCGGTTCATCGCCCAGTTGGCGACGAAGGCGTGCGTGTGGTCGGCGGTGCAACAAACCACGGCATCCAAGCCCTTCTGATCTAGACATTGCCGCCAATCGACGTACTGCTTCGCATCTGGGAATTTCTTGGCACCAAAGGCCAGGTGTTCCTCGTTCACGTCGCACAAAGCGACCACGTTCTGAGTGCTCAGGGCGCCGAAATGTGCTTCTCCTCGGCCCCAGGTGCCGATCAAGGCTATGTTGAGCTTATTGCTCGGCGCGTCGGCGCCAAAGATTTTGCCTCGCGGCAAGATGAGCATGCCCGCGCCCGTGAGAGCGGCGGTCTGAAGGAAATTACGTCGTTTCATGGCTAATGTCGTTTAATGAGTTTGAACTTATTTTGTATGCGCTCGTAAGGGGGATTTTCCAAGCCTTTTCTAAAGCCCAGTTGACCGCCGAGAGGTTCACCCCTTTTGTGACTTGAGAAGGGGCGCCTAATCCGCTAGGATTGAGCTAATCGGATGCAAAGCCACTATCTGCCCAGTTCCTTGTCTCCCCTTCGCTCCAGCGGCCCGACCTGGAACCTTTCTCGGTTAACTGTTTTGCCCAGGCTGAACGCGTCAAATAGCATTGCTTTCGTCGCGCTGTTGCTCTTTTGGCAGGGTGGATTTGCCCTTGCCGCCGGAGGGCAAACCGAGCTCCGCTATGAGTTTCGCCTGCCGCATCGAGCAGCCTTCGTAACCGACAAAGGAACAGGAAACGCGATGGTCCGGGCCACAAATCCGGGTTGGCTGAGGATGCGCCAGGAAGGTTCAACGAACGCCGTGGAGTTCGGCGATCGGGTGGTGGTGCAGATTCGCTTGGGTATTAGCCTGGCAACGCTGGTGGGGGATGGCCCGCTGAAGCTCGCGCGTACGGTGACTCCTCAATTGTTCATCTTGCAGGCACCCGACGCGACGACGGCGGCGCAGGAGGCCGCGCGTCTGGCAGTGCTGCCAGGGATCATGGCGGCGTACCCGGTGTTCCAAGGTGAAGCAGTTCTAAACGGTGCATACGCCCCGGCGCCGAACGATCCGCATTTTGTGCCTCTTCTCGGAGGAACCACTGGTCAGTGGTATCTCGAGAACCGAGATCAAGGCACGGGCAGCCGGCTCGGCGTTGATGTGAACATCCGAGGGGCATGGCCTTTCGCTCAGGGGGAGGGCGTGACCGTTGCGATCGGAGATACGGGGATCCAGTTGACGCATCCAGAGTTGGCGGACCAGGTGGTTGGAGCACCGCACCACGATTTCGGCAACAACACGACCAACGGCGCCCCGCACGGTGTATCGTCCAGTTGGGCCCACGGCACGGCGGTGGCAGGCCTCGTTGCGGCGGAGGCCAACAACCACTATGGCATGGCTGGGGTAGCTCCGAGGGCCAGGCTAGCGGCTTGGGTGATCTTCAACACCAATCTGATTCTGGTGAGCGATGAGCACTTGATGGATATGTACCAGTTTGCCGCCGGATCCGTTGATGTTGAGAACCACAGCTGGGGACGCAACGGGATTACGCCCAGCGGTCCGACGCCTTTGGAGCGCGTAGGCCTGGCGAATGCCATGAACGAAGGGCGCGGTGGACGCGGAGTCGTGATGGTTCGAGCGGGGGGCAACAATCGCGCGAACGCGGTGGATGTGAATGACAATGCGTACGCCTCCGATCCGGGGGCGATAGCCGTGGCATCGGTCACCTTTGAGGGCCGCGTAGTGGCGTCTAGCCAGGCAGGCGCGTGCCTCCTGGTGGCCGCGCCAGCCGCTGAAAGCAACGGGGATGGCTTGTTCTCCACCGACCTCACCTCCACGAACGGAATCAATCAGTTCAGTTTCCTCCCGCCCTATGAGTATCTAGGAGACTTTGCCTTCAACTCCCTCGGATTTGGAGGAACATCGGCTGCCGCTCCCCTAGTGTCGGGGATGGCCGCCTTGGTCCTGTCTGCGAATCCAAGTCTCACCTATCGGGATGTGCAACAGATACTCTTGCTATCCGCCCGGCATTTCGACCTCACCGATCCGGGCTTACGACCTAACGGTGCGGGGTTGCTGGTCAGCCACAATGTGGGTTTCGGTGTTCCTGATGCCGCCCAGGCCGTCAGACTCGCACGGCATTGGACAAATCGCCCCCCACTCACCGCTGTCACTCTCACCTCGACCAACACCCAGGAGATTCCCAACGACGGTCTGCGGGTGCTGGTGGGCGGCAGCGGAGTTCCATCGACTCTGGTATCGATCCCTTGTTTGCCAAGCCTGGGCCCCCATGCCGACGTCCCCACCCCGACTCTGCAACTGGTGGATGTTGGTTTGGCGACCAACGACATTGCCGTTGATCTCACCGGCAAGGGCGCGCTGATGCAACGAGGGGCAGTACCGTTTTCGGACAAGATCACCCGGGCGGCGAGAGCTGGGGCGGCATTTGCCGTGGTTTACAATTCTCCAACGAATACAACCGGCGGCGGGGATCAATTGCTAGTCATGGGGACGACCGACTTCGTGCCGATACCGGCGGTTTTCATTGGGCATAGCAACGGACTGAGCCTCATCGACCTATTCAAGACGAATTCGGCGGCAAGAGCACAAATCCACCTCAACGCAACCAACTACTCCTTCGCCGTCACCAACGACTTGATCTGTGAGCATGTTGGGGTGCAGGTTGCAATGACCCACCCCTTGCGTGGGGACGTACGTATTACGCTGCTCTCTCCGCAAGGCACTCGTAGCGTGCTCCAGCATTACAACTCCGACACCTCTGCCGCCCCATCCGAGTGGACCTATTGGTCCACCCAGCATTTCTTTGAGAGTTCCTTTGGCACGTGGATCGTCCAAGTCAGCGACGAGGGACCGACCGCCACCGGTTCGGTGCAGGCTGTAAGCCTGATCCTCCAAGGCGTGGAGATTGTGGATAGCGACCATGACGGTTTGGATGACCGATGGGAGCAGGCGTACTTCGGCTCGTTGCGTTATGGACCAGCGGATGACCCGGATGGTGATGGATATAACAACGCGCGTGAGCAGGCCATGGGCACCAATCCTGCCGAGGCCGACGAGCCCTTGCGTTTGGATCTCTCAATGTGGAATGCACAATTGGCTAGAATAAGCTGGCCAGGCGTTGACGGTAAGAGTTACGCGGTATGGAGCGGGTCCGATGTTGGCAACCTGGCTCACGTCACGAACGTGTCGGGGGTATTCCCCGAGACCGAGTGGTTCGTCCCGCTGACCAACGCCACGCAACAGTTCTTTCAGATCCGTCCCACTCCCCTACTAGATGTTCAACATCGTCGCGCGGGACCGTAAACACACCCATTGGACATCGGTCGAAGCAAAAGAACCGTAGGGGACGCCGGAGGTTGTCTTCCACGGAACACCGTCCGCCCAGCCGTCTGCGGTTTCTCTGGAAATGGTAAGGGTATGCTCAGTTGCGCTCTGCTGCTGTGGCCCGCTCTTCAGGTCGAGACACGGTGGGGATCCGGGCGTTGCTGGTTGCGGTTGTCTCAGTTTTCATACCAACAGGCATTACTTTCGTTCGACGTTCGCCACGGTGCCTCGTGCCTCGGCGGGAGTGAACGTCCTTGCACCGATCGTGGCGAGTTCTGAAAGACGGTCCTCCGGCTGGTGCGCGACCCAGCAAATCCCCCGGAGAATCAGGATGCGAAACAAAGGATCATCGAAGGTCCAGGTGAAATGTCCCGGTATGGAAACAAAGACGCGCCCAGCGCCGTTCTCCTTCGTCCACATGAGCGGGCGAGGACGACCGTCCTCGACTCCACTCGCGACGAGGTGGATCGACTTCTCATCCCCCTGCAACTCCCAGTAGCTTTCGTCGTAGAGATGGAGGTGAGAAAAACCGTGGGCAATGGAACTCGAGGCATCGAACGCGAGATCGAGGGGCCCATGCCGGAATCTCGCCGGTCCGGCGCGCCAGGCTAAGCCGATCTGACGGCTTAACGAATCGGCCGCATCGTGTCCATCAACCGCAAAATGCAGGTAGACCAATCCTCCGCCCCGGTCTTGAAATTGCCTCAGATCATTTCCCTTCTCCGCGGACCAACCCGGATTATCCGAAAAGAAGACGATAACGTCCGCTTGGCGCATGGCTTCGGGTGTCGGAAACCCATGCGCGATCGCGACTTTCACCTCGGGCGCCAGGCCGAGAAGTTGCGCCCAGCGTTCCTGCCACAAGGGATAGTCATGCTCGTTCATTCCATGATCTTTCGGCCCGTCGCAAAGCAGAATCCGCAGCGCCGCTAAGTTCGATTCCGGCGGGGCGGTGACTGGCTTCGGGCCGAGAATCGCGGCCACCTCAGCCATCGTCCGTGCCGCAGGAATGCCTGGGATGTCGATCGGGGCTGGCTCCAGGGGCGAGGTGAGCAAGAAAGTCAGGAGGTCCTTCAACTGGTCGGGCCCGAGAGCGGCGTCCAGACCCTCTGGCATCAGAGAAAGCCCCGAAGGTTTTATGGACCGCACCTGGGCCTTCCCACTTCGCATCTGGCGCAGAGGACATGCCAACTGCCAAAGCTCAGCGGCGGTGTTTTAAGGAATTGGGAACTGCCTCCAAAGCCAGCGCCTTCGATATTCAAGACACTGAACTGCGCGGTGGGGGCGGGGCCGAGGTCGCAATTCATGCCTGACGTGTAGTCGTTTTGGCCTGCGCGGTGCAGGCTGAACAAGCCCGGGAACATGCCTTCGTTCGATTGTGGTGACATGACCACAAACACCGTCGCACCAGTCAGCGTGGTCTGCAGCCCCGAAACGGTCAGCGCGTCGTCCACACCATCGAAGACCAGGAAGGCGGAGTCCCCGT
>Ga0265329_10000805_pt1 | contig 15946 bp, 11 predicted proteins | sample 41627metaG_FD_202091 | JGI IMG/M metagenome (GOLD analysis project Ga0265329, IMG submission 202091) | Rhizosphere microbial communities from Carex aquatilis grown in University of Washington, Seatle, WA, United States - 4-16-27 metaG | ecosystem: Host-associated > Plants > Roots > Rhizosphere...
TTGGAATCCCGTTGTGTCGACGAAGCCCAGCAGGCCGGCGGCTTCATTCCACGCAATGGGAACTCCTTCCAAACGGAGTTTCCACGCAATGGGAACTCCTTCCAAACGGAGGCGGGCGGGGTTTGAGGATTGCGTGCGGGTGAGATGCCCCTGCCCTATATTGACCACGGGGCGGAAGAATCGGGGGATGCGGCTCCACTCCACCCAACTCTGGAGCGCAGAGCGATCCGCCGCAAAGTCCAGCCATTTGGTGTGCGGATCATGATCGAACGCCAGCTCAACCGACTCCTTGGGAGCGTTGTCGCCGGCACCGCGCACGGCAAGCGAATATTTCTGCGCCGACCCACCGTCTGCCCAGATGGGCTCGATCTCTGCAAGTTGAATCGATTTCGCTTTCGATGGATCGTGCACCGCCTCGATATCAAGTCGGAAGAGTCCGTAATTGGCGTTTTTCGACAGAGTAAAGACCCGGCGCTCGAACCGGGACTTGAATACCTCGCCCTGCCGGGAGTCGACCGTGTCCCAGCTCTTGCCCTGATCGTTGGAGCCCAGCAACCGCCAATCTTTAGGGTCCCGCTCCGGAAAATCGTTGGCAGCAGTGAGCGCGTAGCCTCGAAGGGGAAACTGCGTGCTGTCCGGTTTCGAGAGCTCGTTCGCCATCAAGCTCGCGATTTCCTCCGTCGTTGGGAGGATCGCGCGGCGCGCGATCACCCGCTGTTCCTCAACTTCGGGGATGTACTGCCATTGAAGCCAGCAGGGCCGGGTCTTGGCGACGCCCGGGACTGAAAGCCACTTGGTCTTTACATCTCCGTCGAAAGCCATCTGTGCCGCCTCTTGGGGAGGGTTTTCGTCCAGCGCCCAGACGACCAACGAAGCCTTTCCGCCCGAGCGCACCGGTGTGGTGAGAGGCTCGACCTCGGCAATCTGTAACATCCCCTCATTCCCGGCTACCCCGCTCACTTCAAGCCGGTAAAGCGCAAAGTTCTCAGGTTTGCTGAGCATGAAGGTCCGGCGCTGGAACCGTTCTCCAAACAACTCATGACTGCGTTGGTCGAGTGTCTGCCAGGTCTTGCCCCCGTCATTGGAGCCAAGCAGTCGCCAGTCGCTCGGGTCGCGGGCGGGCATGTCGTTCGCGGACGTCAGAGCGTAACCGGTTAACCCCCGTAGCGTTTTCGTCTCGAATTCTCCAACCCGCTGACGAATTGTTTCGATATTCTTGATCTGCTGCCTCACCCCTGGCGCCAGCCGGTCCAAGCCGCGCATTTGCGCAATGTTGGTGAGTGTCGCTTCCGCCGACGCAACGTAGTCGCATTGAATCCAACAACCGCCGGGATGCCCCAATCCGTAGTCCATCCAAGACGTCACGGTGTCGCCATCAAAAGCGTTCTCCGGCAGTCCGAGCAAGGGATGTGGCTTTGAGGCCGTAATGATACCCTGCAGTTCGGACTCGTTGGCCACCCCAGTGACCGGCCCGAATAGTTCGACCTCAGCCAATTGCACACACGGGGGATGATTCGTATCAGCCTCTTTGGCTCGCAGGATTTCCAGCCGATACGTGGAATAACTCGCCTTATTCTCGATGCGGATGGGCCGTCTCAGGCGCCGTTCGTAAAAGTCTCTGTTGGTTCGGACATCGAGGACCACCCAAGTAGCGCCGTGATCGTTCGACCCGAGCATGCGCCAGTCCACCGGATCGTTCCCAGGATCCTCCTGGGAGGATACCAGCGCGTACTGGGTTAGAATCCTTCCCGGCGTCGCGTTTGCCCCTTGGGACTCAGACTGATACGATAGATAAAGAATGCCGCAAAGGCTCATCGCCACCAGCCTGCGATAGCCACGTTCATCACAACCAGCCGCTGCCATTACCGAACGGAACCAGCCCAACCGCGAAATCCCGCCAATCCGAGTCACAAGGTGAAGTATCGACCGAATCTCCCTGGGCCTAAAGGCAAATCGAAAGCGGGAAACGGCGAATCTCAAACTCCTGAGCCAGAACGCAGGACTCTCTCTGCAAATGTTCCGATAAGGTGGAGACCAGGGCCAGGAGCTTGTCATGGTCGAGGGTCGAGGCCTCGTTGATGGCATCGCCTCGGACTAGCTCGGTGGCTGTGACGAAATCATCATAGCCGTTGGGATTTGGCAGAGCTGGTCGTGCCGGTGGTCGGACGAGGAGGAAGACAATTAATCCCAGCAGGACTAATCCGGACGCGAGGGCCAAGGCGGGCGGAACCCTGTGGGGTTTGGTTGGCATCGCTGTGGGCCAGCATGGCAGAATCGCCTATGCGGTCAACGAGCACCGCGACGTGCGATATGTTCAGCCGGCTTGACCGAGATGCCTTGATCGATTTGAGGAGTCGCTACCTAGGCGGGGAACTCACCGCGTTTGAGCTGGACAACGCGCTCTGCGGGCCGTTCTCACGTGGGACAAACCCAGCTCAGCCCCCCGGACTCTCAACGGTGCCCGCCACGGAAACCGCCACCACGGTAGCCACCGTAATGACCGCCCCCGAAGCCGAAGCTGAAAGAAACCGCTGGAGAGCCCCAATAGGGACCATAGTAATAGGGCGAAGGATAGTAGTAATAGGGGTAGCTTGGGGAATAGACGTAGACCGGTGAGGGCTGAACGTAGACCGGCGCGGTTTGAACATAGGTGGGCGCGGGCTGGGGCTGGGGTTGAGGCGCGGGCGGCGCGTATTGGGGCGTGTTGCCGGCTGACTCCGGAGGTTGCGCCGACGGGGCGGGTTGGGGTGTGGGTGGTGGCGGAGCTTGCGGAGTGGTCGCCGCGACGTTCTTGCGCTGGTCGAGCATGGTGGCTACCACGCGATCGGACAGCCCCTGCTCGCGCAAATAAAGAATCTCGGGCGCGCCGAACGAGTAAACTTTGCCTGAGTTTTTAATGTAAGCGGTGATGATTTCGTCGCTCACATTGGCGTGAGCAAGCTTCAGGACATTCCACACGTCCACTGACAATTGGACCGGGGCGGCTTGGCTGTCTGGCGCGGGCGCGGGTGTGGGAGCAGGTGCAGGCGCGGGCGGGGGTGGGGCGGATTGGGTGTCCGGCGACGGCGCGGGATTCTGCGCTACCAGGACCGGCGCGATCTGGGCGCACCAGATCAAGGCCGCCAAGGCCATCAAGGACTTAAAATGAGTTTGGTTTTTCATCAATCGAACTCCGTCTACGGTCTGCAAAGCAATGTCACACCCGTTTTCCTCCAGGTCAAGGGTCTTCAACGCCACCCGGCGCGACATGCGTTAGACGGCTTGCGCGGTGCCGGCATTCGATTGGCGCTCCCGGCTTGAGGCTCAGAGCGTGTTTTAAAAATATCCCAGGCGGTCTTTCCACCTTCGCTGCAAAGTCCGCGGAATTTGAATCCGCTGCGGAAGCTTCGGCGGACAAGCCGGCGGGGCGGGGCGTCTGGCGTCGTTGCTCCTCAGTTACAGATTTCTAACGAATATGCGCCTTCGTCGCGTCTAGCCATCCGCCCCGCCGCGCTCGCAATCCCTTGCCGACCTATTTTTAAAACACGCTCTAAGGGCATCGAGCATCATGTCAGCCCTGAAACACTCGCTGCATTCAAACGCCACACTGCGGCGTCGCGCTGAACATGGCCCGCGCCGCCCAGCCTGGGCGGTTTAGAGGCCCGTCCAGGTGTTGCCGACAATAAGTTTATTCCAGTAAAACTTGATATTCAGTCGTTTGATGCTTATAGTAGCGGAGCAGTGAACGCAGCCGTTTGGTAGTCGGGGCTGGAGATCAGAGCGATGGATCATCCGCACAAAGTTGATGTGCCTTTGGCTCACGAATTGGGCATGGGCGACGCGACCCGGTTCTTGCTCCATGAGCTAGGCTGCGACAGTTGGTACGTGGCGTGCCACCACGAACATCTGTTCGTGTATCGTTTGGCCCGGGGTGGGGTAGATTGCTACGCGGTCAGCTTTCAATGCACGCCTCCGGTGGAAAAAGCGATCTACCACGCCGGCAAGACGTGGGCGTTTTCGATCATTCCCTTGAACGGGGTCGAGGATCTGCCGGAGGCCAAGTTGAAGGAAATCAAGGCAGGACTTGCAGGGCTGTCGAGCGTGGCCTAGTGACCGGCCTGTGGGGAAGGGGAGCTCGGACGGGGGCAGACCAGGAATATGAAAAAGCTCCCGGTTGGGCATCTGGCCCCGGGCGCTTTATAGCTACCCATGCCGTTGAAGAAGCCAAAACCGTGGGGGCTTTGGTGCGCAATCGCCATCATCGGCGTGGGTCTGATTAACTACCTCACACGAGGGCCAGAGTTTGGCGGGAGCTACCCAGTATCCGTTGAAATCTTCGTTGAGCAGCGAGATGCCAAGGAGTTTTACACCATGACCATCGTCGATCGAGACGCGTGCAGCAGAATTATTCGTGTGCTTTGCGATGCCCGCAAGAGCGATCTCGGTGACTCTCCGGGGATGGGTTGGCTCATGGTCCACTACCCCGACGGAACCACGAACCAGATACACTTTTTGCCGGGACGGAATCCAGAGTCGGAAGGGATTCGCTGGGGTAAGCACGATTTTGCGCTGTCCAGAAAACGCTTCTATGACGTCCTGAGGCAGGCAGGAGTGGATGTAACCAGGATACCGGAGGGCGAGCACTAGCGGCTGAGCCAAAGCCGTGCCCATGAACGGTGGACGGTGCATCTGTTTGGATCGCTTCCTGGGGTGCGGGACGTTCTGATACGCGGGGCAAGGTGCCACGGTATTCGGCCTGATGGCGATTGACCTAACCGGCGGCCAAGGACTTACGCGGTTCTCAATGACGACCTTGATTCGGTGCCGGGTCGGCATGGCAGGCGCTAAGGTTGTCGGGCGGCAACGGGGGATTCCCCCGACTTGTAGTTATGGTGCGCCAAGGCTTTGTTTTATCCTTGTGAGCTGGCTGGCACATGGTGCGGCGATTCGTAGCCATGAAAGAACGATGGTTGGCGGTCCAAGCTCTCTCGGGGATGACCCCCATGCCTTTTGCACGATTTGCCAGCTTTAGATTTAAGCATGAAGACACGCTCATTCACGGGACTACCGTCCGCTCACTGCCTCCGAGGGCTGCTGATCTCTCCGGCGAGGGTTTTCAACATTCTATTATTGTACGGGGTTCTGGCCGGTGGCGGCGTGTGGGTGGCGTTTGGCGCCACCGACCCGGTAGAGGATGTGAAGCGCTTCAGCGAGTTTCGGACGCTCGACTCCTCTCGGCTTCTCGAGGGCGAGGTGCTCGGCGAGCGCGGGTCCTTGATGGAGTTTCCACAAGGCATTTTTGCCCAGACCTGCTTTGTTGTGCCCGTGCCGCCGGATGAGGCGGCGCAACGGTTGCAGCTTTGGACCCCGTCGCCGCGCCAGGCGCCAGGCGTTTTGGCTTTTAGTCCCGTGAGCGTACCGTGCGCGGCTGGGGATTTCCAGAGCCTGAGCTTGAGGCCGACTAACCACGCCGTGCGCTGGCTGTTGGACAAGTCGCTCAAGACCACCGGCGGCCGCTCCGACCTCAATCTCAGCCTGAGCGAGGCGCGGGAGCTGGATGCTGCCGCCAAGAGCCATCCTGACGCGCAGTCCATGAGCACCTACTGGGCGCAGTTGCTGCAGGCGCGGACGACATCGTTCCAGCGGGAGGGCTTCGCGGGAGTGATCCCCTATGAGGCTGGCGGAAAAACAATTTCGCCCACCGAGGACCTGCGCACGATGCTGCGAGAAAAGCCTGCGGTGGAACGTGAATTCATCTCGCTGCTGGAGCGATGCGGTTTGCTCGGCAAGCAAGGGGGCGAAACGCTCACGCCCTTCCACTATTGGGGGCTCTACGAGATTGACCATTGCGGCACGCTGAACCTGGGCGCAGTCTATTCGCTGGCGCTGGGTGACCGGCACCTGCTCCTGGACGCGCAGTATTATGTGAGCGGAGCCTATTACACGGGAGTGACCCTCTACGAAGTCTGGCCGATCCAGGTTGGAGCCAAACCGGGAGCCTTGGTTTGGCGAGGGGACTTCATGGCTGCTCCGACCCTGGCGTTCGCCAAGGGAGCCGAGCGGCTCGCCTACGGCGCGATCATGCTGCAGGAGCTCAAAAAGGCCGTGCGTTGCTTTCAGAATGACGTGACGGCAAGGCCGTGAACTTTTTTGGAAACCGCGCCTGATGAAGCGCTCGAAACAGACATCTGGTTTCGCCCTGCGGGTGGCGGTCCGACTCGGGCTATCATTGGTGTCGTGGAAAGCGACTTTGGTTTCCAGGGCGACGGACCGTTCGTGGGAGATTAATGCCGAGTCGGCCTACGTCGCCGGAGCGAACACGCGCGGGGGCGGGAACAACGTCGGCTCCGTAGACGAGTACCGCCTGGATCTCCGGTGCGTTCTCTCGCGGCAGGTGGGCAAAGACGTTCTGCTGCGTTTCGGCGTCCCCGCGCAGCGGTTTGGGTTCGGCGTCGCCGATCACGCGCCATTGCCTAGTGTTTTGCAGAAGGTGAGCGCTCTGATCGGAGTAGACTATCAACTCAGCGATCACTGGCTCTTGCGCGCGGACCTTCAACCTGGGGTTTACAGCGATTTCCAAGAGGTGAGCTGGCGGGATGTGGACGCGCCATTGCAGCTGGGCGCGGCCTACCTGGTGAACGCCGACCTTCAATGGTTCCTCGGGATGCGCATCGACGCCCGCAGCCGATACCCAGCTCTGCCCGCCGTTGGGGTGCGGTGGAGATTCGCCAACGAATGGACGCTGAACCTGCTACTGCCCAACCCACGACTGGAGTGGGCACTGAGCGAGAGTTTTCACGCCTATCTGGGAGCGGGCATGGAATTGGGCACCTTCCGAATTGGCGATCATTTTGGCGACGATCACGCGCGGCATGACCTGAACCACACGGTGCTCGATTATTTGGAGGCCCGTGTCGGCCCTGGCTGTTCCTGGAGAATCCGGCCCAACACGAGCTTGGAGGCGGACGCTGGTTTCATGATCTCCCGGCGATTCGATTTCGCCGGTCGGGACTTGGTTTTCCGCAGTGACCCTGCTCCGTACGCCCAGGTCGCCTTTCATGTCCGGTTCTGAGCGTCGGCGAATGGGCGCCTTACCGTACGGCCTAGCGCGCGAACTGGAGTTCGAGCGTATCGGGCTAGATCGGCGGTATCTCAGTCGGCGAACGCCCTCTCGCCAAACCTATCGTTCCAGATCATCACAACCTCCATCCGAAGAGTGACCGATTTTAATCCGGGTTTGGCCGTCTGGCCAGGTTATCGGTGGCTTCCACGACCACGGCCCGAGAACCTGTGAGGCGGGATGATTTGGCAGCCCCGACTGAGCACAAATCGGGAGGGAACACAACGACGGCGGCCGGGGGCGTCTGACCCGTGCACCAAAGCCGCCGCACGGCGGTGGTCCCGAAGATGACCACCTTGTCATGCCCCTGGAGTGCCAGGCCCATCACGCTGAGAGGTGATCCATTGATTACCAGAGACTTCCCCACGGGCGGCGATGGCAAGAGGAGGGAGAGCCAAATCAAATCATTTTTCCGGTAACGTTTTGCGGGATTCGCTTCTGTGGAGGGTGTATGAATGAACCGGAACCGGATCCGAATATGCCCGCGAAATGTCCGCAATGTGGCGCTGCGCTCCCCGCCGGGGCGCTGGATGGCTTGTGCCCGGCCTGCCTCCTGCAACAGGGCGTGGCGGAGACGGCTACTCAGCCGGAAACTCCGAGCTTTCAGCCGCCGAGCGTCGAGGAAGTGACCCGGCTGTTCCCTCAACTTGAAATCATTGGGTTTCTCGGAAAGGGGGGGATGGGGGCGGTTTACAAGGCTCGCCAACCGGCGCTGGATCGTTTCGTCGCCATCAAGATCCTTCCTCCGCAGGCATCGAGTGGTCCGGGCTTTGCCGAACGGTTTAACCGTGAGGCGCGCGCCTTGGCGAAACTGAACCACCCGAATATCGTGACACTTTATGAGTTCGGCCAGGCCGGAGGGCTCCCGTACTTTATTATGGAGTTCGTGGACGGGCTGAACCTGCGTCAGTTAGAAAGCGCAGGCCGTCTTTCGCCGCGAGAGGCGTTGCAGATCGTACCCCAGATTTGCGAGGCGCTGCAGTTCGCCCACGACGAAGGAATTGTTCATCGCGATATCAAGCCGGAGAACATCCTTCTGGATAAGAAAGGGCGAGTGAAGATCGCCGATTTCGGCATCGCCAAGATCGTGGGACGGGAGGAACGTGCTCCCTCAATCACGGAGACCAATCAGGCGATTGGCACACCCCTTTACATGGCTCCGGAGCAGGTGGCGAACCCCCAGAGTGTCGATCACCGAGCGGATATCTATTCGCTCGGTGTGGTGTTTTACGAGATGTTGACGGGCGAATTGCCCCAAGGGAGGTTCGGGCCACCATCCTCTCAGGCCCGCGGTGTCCAGGTGGATGTGCGCTTGGACGAGGTGGTGCTGCGCGCGCTGGAGAGGGAACCGGACCGTCGCTATCAGCAGGCCAGCCAAGTGAAGACGGCGGTGGACACGATCACCGGGGCCGCACCGCCCCCGCCCGGTGTGAACGCCGAACACCTGGCTGCACAGATTCTGGCGCGTGATCCGGTTTTGGATATTCGCCACTGCCTGCGGCGGGGTTGGGCCCTGGTGCGAAGTGATTTCTGGCCCCTGGTCGGACTCAACGCCCTTGTGCTGGCACTGCTTGCGGTCGCGAATGGCGGTTCCGCCGCTCAGTCGGCGGCTGGGGCGAACTGGTCGTTCCAATCATCGGTCATCGGGTTGTTGGTGTATGGCCCGCTGGTGGGCGGCCTGTTTCTGCATTTCCTGAAGAAAAAGCGCGGAGAACGCAGCGGGGTCGAGACGGTGTTTTGCGGGTTCAGCAATCGATTCCTGCATTTGTTTCTCGGGGGCTTTGTGACGCTCACGCTGATCGCGCTTGGATTTGTCTGCCTGATTGTCCCGGGCATCTACTTGCTAGTGTCGTGGATGTTCACGCTGGCGCTGGTTGTGGATAAGCGGCTCGATTTCTGGCCGGCGATGGAATTGAGCCGAAAAACGGTTGCCAAGCATTGGTGGAAGTTCCTGGCCTTTTGGCTGGTGATTTTTCTGATCAAGGTTTCCGGTTTGCTTCTCTGCGGCATCGGCCTGTTCCTGACGACTCCGCTGGCCTTGGCCGCACTGGTGTATGCCTATGATGATATTTTCGGGTCCACCGACACCGCGCCAGCACCGGCGTCGGCGGGGATCGGCCCGCACGGCACCAATGTTTTACCCGGAGCAGCAGCCGGGCCACCGGGTTTTGGCGGTGGGCCGTCCAGGCCGGCGGCGATCGGGTTGGCAGCTGCGATCGTCGTGATTGGGCTGGCTGGCATGATGCTCGCCGTGATGGACGCCAAGCGCCAACGGATGCGGGAGGCTCGCGCGCAAGCGGAAATGATGGAATCGAGGATGGCGCCGGGGGTGGCTGTAAGCGGGGTGGTCACGGACGTAGTGACTGGGAAGCCGGTGGCCGGTGCGCGGATCGCCGACATGTTTTTTAACCGAGGTGCTGATCGACCGGTGCGGGAGTTTTGGACGGACTCTGGCGGAGAGTATGAGCTGCAGACCTGGAACGAAGGCTCGCATGAGCTGGTGGTGAGCGCGTCTGGCTATGAGGCGGCATCCCAAGAATACCCAGTCCAGGCCGGAGGCGATTTGCAGGGAGTACGCTTGAACTTCAGCCTGCAACCGAAGGCGTCGGGACCATCCAACGAGCCGAGTCAGCAGGCACTGGGCGTTGTGATCGAGAGGGTGTTGAACAGTCCGAGCACGGATGTTCACAACTCCTGCCTCGATCTGGATTCCGGCCAACTGATTGATCTGCCTGGGCCCTGGCCGGATGCCGGGGCTACGGAAGAGACCATTGGCAATGCCTGGCGGTCGCTGACGCCCGTTCTCATTCGCAGGGGCATCGACCTGGTGGGTGGGGCAAGCTCCAATTCACTGCGCACCTTTCTCGGTTCCACGGTCTCGGTTAGCAATGAGATCTTCGAGACCGGGACGGCGGAGGAAATCACGCATCGAGACGAGCTAAATCGCCAGGCGCGCTCGGGCGGTTCGTCTGAGATGAGCCAGCAGTTCCCGGTCCTCGCTACGCCCTCGACCTGTTTGTTCAGGACGCTCGATGGCCGTTTTGGGGTGATGCAGTTCCAAACCTCGGCGGAGGCGCCGGCTGGGGTTCAGATCCGGTATAAGTTGGTAGACCAGGCCCGACCGGTTGCGGGAGCGGCCTTAGTGGAGGGCCGGAGGATTTCACGGGAGACGCTGAACGATCGACTCCAGGCAGCGTCGCTGATGAACGATCAAACACAGAAGGATCAATCTTTGGCGGCAACTGCAATCGACGCGGCCAAGAGCGGCGAGGCCGGGATCGCTCAGACCGCGATCCGGCAGATGGCAGGCATGGATAAGAAGGGGGAAGCAGCCGCGGAATCGGCCCGAATCCTGGCCAAGGGAGGACTGCGAATCCTGGCCGTGGGGATTGCCCGTGAGATTGCCGATATCTCGATCCGGGATCAGACTTGTTCGGAGCTGGCGACCGACGCCGCCGGAGCGGGCGATGTGAGGACCGTCCAGGCGGCGCTTCGGGAGATGAATGATAGCACAAAACGCGACAGCAGTGCCGAGGAGGCGGTTAGACGGTTGGTCAAACGTGGCCTCAGGAAGCCGGCGATGGAGGTTGCGCGTGGAATCAATGATCCCAGTCTCCGCGACCGTGCGCTGGCGGAACTCGCGCACTAATGATGCGCGCGCAGAATAGCACCCTCCAGCATCGCGTGGGCAAGAGCCAGCCAATGGCGCCATTCTCGACCATCTGGTCATCTCGACAGCACCGATTCACCTCTTTCTTAGGAACCCGTTGACTTCAGAAAACCAAACGCCTGTGAGGAACGCCGCCGGCGAGATTTTCGCCACCACGCGGTGGACGGTAGTGCTTGCCGCCGGCCGCAAGAGCGGCCCTCAGGCTGACGTGGCTTTGGAGGAGCTGTGCCGAACCTATTGGTTTCCGCTTTATTCTTATGTTCGGCGGCAGGGCCATTCGAGGGAGGACGCGGAGGACCTGACGCAAGCCTTCTTCCTCCGTTTCCTGGAAAAGAATTACCTCGAAGGCCTCGGCAGCGACAAAGGAAAATTCCGTGCCTTCCTGCTCGCCGCCTTGAAACATTTTCTCGCGAATGAGTGGGACCGGGCCAACCGGCAGAAGCGTGGGGGCGGGGTGGCGCCCCTGTCCCTTGACTGGCAGGACGCGGATGCCCGGTACTTGGTAAATCCCGCCGACAACCTAAGTCCCGACAAACTGTATGACCGGACCTGGGCCGTCACACTGCTGGAACGGGTTATCACACGGCTGCGAGACGAGTGCGCTGCTGAAGGGCGGTCGAAGATTTTCGACCAGCTCAAACCCTTCTTGATGGTTGGCAAGAGCGCTATCCCCTACGCCGCGGCAGCGAACGCACTGGAAATGAACGAGGGCGCCGCGCGCGTGGCCGTACATCGATTGCGGTGTCGCTACCGGGAGCTCTTGCGGGATGAGATCGGTCAGACGCTTTCCGATCCGGCCCAGGTTGGGGAAGAAATGCGCGCCCTGTTCGCCGCGTTTGCGGAGTGAAGGCAGGGGAGAAGTTCGGATCCATCCAAACTGAGCGCGGAGGCCGCCACCGGTCGAGTCCTTAGCAAGTTCCTATCCACGACAACGATTACTCAGGGAAAATAAATGATGACCAAATGTTCACTGCTCGCCTTATTGACAGGCTTGAGCCAAATCTTGGCGACAGGAGCCAGCGAACCGCGCGGCGCGCAAAAACCCGAAGCCGAGGCAGGGTGGTTAACCGCCGCGGAGGCTCAGAAGGATTTTGATTTTCTCCGCCGAGTCTTGGAGGAAGCCCATCCGGGGCTGTACCGATACGTCGAGAAGGCGGAAATGGACCACGTATTTGACTCCCAGCGAGCCAAGCTGGATCGGCCGATCAAGAGAGTGGATTTCATGCTCACGACTCTCGAAACGGTGGCAGCAATTCGCTGCGGGCACACATCGATCCGGCCCGATGAAGAGCTGGCCGGGCAGATGGAGAGTGCTCGGAAGTTCCCGTTCCGGGTTCGGATCGAAGGAGAGCGCCTGTTGGTGCTGTTCAACGATACGCCGAACGATGAGACCATCCGTCCCGGCAGCGAGATTCTCGAGATCAACGGACACAAAGTGAGCGACCTGATCCGGCGGTTCTGGCCGCTGGAGTCGGGGGATGGTGACATTGAGACCGGCAAACGGCTCCATATCGAGAACGCGTTTGCGCTCTATTACTGGGCGGGGGTTGGACCGACGAACCGGTTCTTGATTCTGGCGAGAGATCCCGAGGGAAAAACGCTAACGGCGACGCTGGACGGCGTGACTGACGGCGAACGCAAGAAGAACCAAAACCCGGCTAATGCGGCGGTGCAGGCGGTAGTTCGCAAGATCAACTGGTCGTCCGAGAATGAAGCGTTGCGGTTCATGAAAGATCCGGATGTCGCAGAGGTGCGACTGCGGTATTTTGTCGGCGACAAGTTCCCTCAGTGGATCGAGGACACATTCAAATCACTACGCGATAAAGGGACCAAGACCCTGATTCTCGATCTGCGCGGAAATGGCGGCGGTGAAGACGGGTATGGCGCGAAGGTGGTATCCTGCCTGACTGATAAGCCGTTCCGGTATTTTAGCCAAATCAACATCAAGGTTCTATCCCCATCCTTCAAGGAACAGTCAGATTGGGACGGCGGCTTCGAAGCCAAGTTACGCGGGGGAACGATTCCGGATGCAAAAGTGGGGTATCGCGTGACACCCGAACTTCATCCCTGCCTCTCGGAGCAAGCTCCAGGCAGGTTTCCCTTTTTGGGCAAGGTGATTGTGTTGATCAACGGCGGGACATTCTCCACGGCGGCCGATGTTTGCGCCGTCCTCCACCATTTGAAGCGGGCGCAATTCGTGGGCGAAGAGACCGGAGGGGGGTATTACGGGAATAACTCGGGCCCGATGCCGATGGTCACGCTTCCGGCGTCGCATCTTGCGCTGCGGTTGCCGATGTATGAGTACTGGAACGAGGTTCCGGGCTACGACGGGAAACGCCGAGGGACGATCCCGGATTATGTTGTGGAGATCAAGACGGCAGACCTGCTGAAGGGGGTGGACGCAACACTGGACCTGGCACTCAAGCTCGCGGCTGAAGGCGCGTTGCGTAAACGGTCGGCGGCCTCACGATAAGGATGGCACACGATACCTTGACCTATGGCACCAATTGACCCCAGCAAGAGCGGCGCTTTGGGCGGGGCATTGCGGTTCTTTCGCGCCTGGTTGTCCAACCCGCGTTTGGTAGGTGCGATTCTGCCATCGAGCGCAGCGTTGGGAAAGGCAATCACGGCTGAGATCACGGTAGTCTCAGCGCCGGTGATTGAACTCGGGCCCGGGACCGGCGTCTTCACGCGAGCGATGCTGGGACGCGGGGTTCCGGAGCACAAGATGGCGTTATGTGAACTGGAGCCAAACTTTGCGCAGCGCCTGCGATTGCGTTTTCCGGCGGCCCAGGTGGTTTGTGCGGACGCGGCGCGGTTGAGGGCCGTGGAGCTGTTTGGCGGGGAACGGGCCGGGGCGGTGCTGAGCGGCCTGCCTCTGCTTAATATGCCGGCGGACAAGGTGGCAGAGATCGTGGACGGCGCGTTCCGACACCTTCGTCCCGGAGCCGCGTTCTATCAATTTACCTATGGGCGGCACTGTCCTGTGCCGAGGGTTATTCTCGAGCAACTTGGCCTCAAAGCAGTCCGCACGCGTCGGGTGATTGCCAACCTGCCTCCGGCGTCGGTGTATCGAATCAGCCGGAGGCAGACACAGCGGACAACGACGCGCTCGGCGTTGTTGCCCAGACGAGACACCGCTCGTGGCACCAGCTTGCGGATGCGCGGTTTGGCTGAAGTCGGGATGGACAAGAAGTAATCGACGATTGCCAAGATACGGGGAGCGGGTGTCGCTGGATGAGGTAGTTTGCACTTGGCGTGGTTTCCGCGGGAACGGAAACCGAACCAACTTGATGGCGTCCGACGCCGGAAGACAAGATCATGTCCTGCGTGGGTGTGAACATTGGTGCCCTGTCGCTGAAAGCGGTGGCCATGGACGGGGAGAGGATGAGTGCGGTTGTGACCCTTCATCATGGACGTCCGCTGGAAACTCTCCGGGAAACCCTTGCCGGGGGCGAGTTTGCCAAGGCCGAGTATTTCGGGGTGTCGGGACAGTTGGGTGATATCACGGAAGTGGCGGCGGTCCGGCGGGGCCTGCGCGAGTTGGGAGAAGATTTTGACGCTGTCGTATCCCTAGGTGGGGAAGGTTTCCTAGTCTATGTGCTGAACCACGGGCGGATTGCCAACGTACTGTCCCACAACAAGTGCGCCGCCGGTAGCGGTGAGTTTTTTGTGCAACAGATCGGGCGGATGGGGCTGGGAATGGAGGAAGCGATCCTGCTTTCCTCCGCAGGCAACGTCGTGCCGTTGGCGTCCCGGTGCTCGGTCCACTGCAAGTCCGACATCACGCACAAGCTCAACCGAAACGAGGCTACTGCCGCGGACATCCTGCACACACTCCATGACAGCATGGCCAACAAGGTGGTTGCCCTGCTGGAGAAGGGCCGACCTGTGAACAGGCGGGTGCTCTTAATTGGAGGCGTGACCCGAAACGCGGCCATGCTGGCGGCTTTGCGCAGCAAAGTTCCCGAGACCGAGTTCGTAGTGCGTCCCGAGAGCCCCTGGTTTGAGGCCTGAGGCGCGGCTCTTCTGACTCGAGACAAGCCCGTGCATCGATTGCACCGCACTTTGGTTCAGGCACGGCTTGGCCGGCTTCCACCCCTCGCTCGATTTGGCGACTGGGTGACTGTTATCGCGGCGCCCCCCCGGCAGGCGGCCCCAGATCATCCTATGGTGCTGGGCGTGGATGCCGGATCGACGACGACCAAGGCGGTCCTGCTGGACCCATCCACCTGCGGCATCGTGGCATCCCACTATCAGCGCACGCAGGGCGATCCGGTGGCGTCGTTGCGGGCATGCCTGCTGTCTTTGATCAAACAGGTCGGCAATTGCCGCGTTGGGATCATGGGCACGACCGGCTCAGCGCGGGAGATCATCGGCGCGTACTTGGGCACCGAGCACGTTTTCAACGAAATCTCAGCCCATGCCGCCGGGGCGGGCCACTTCGACGACGAAGTCGACACGATCTTCGAAATTGGCGGCCAGGATTCCAAGTATATCCGCCTGCACAACGGGGTTCCCATCGACTATGCGATGAATAACGCCTGTTCCGCCGGCACTGGGTCCTTCCTGGAAGAAAGCGCCCAGAGCGACCTCGGCGTGAAGGTGGCGGACCTCGCGGATGTGGCGCTGGGCGCAACCTCTCCGGTGCATTTCAAGGCGACCTGCGCTGCGTTCATCAATTCGGACATCCGCGCCGCTCAGCAACAGGGGCATTCGCACGAGGACATCGTCGCCGGACTGGTTTACGCGATCGCTGCCAACTATCTGACCAAGGTGAAGGGACCGCGCTGCGTGGGAAAGAAGGTGTTTCTCCAGGGCGGCGTGGCTTTGAACCGCGCGCTGGCGCATGCGTTCGCACAGAGCCTTGGCCGTCAGGTAGTGATTCCTCCGTATCCTGAGCTTATGGGTGCCTTGGGTGTCGCTCTCCTGGCCCTGAAAAGGTCGAACCGCCAGGCGAACCTTTCCGAGGAGTTGAGCGCCCTGGCGTCTCCTGAGCTGCAAAACCTGGGCCGATTCACATGCCGGGCATGCAAGCTTTATTGCAGCATTGATCGTTTCAAAGTAGGCGACCGAGTGTTTCCTTTCGGCGGACGGTGCAGTCTTTACGAGAACGTGTGGAAGCGCAAATCACGAACGGCGGCCGCCCCTGATTTACTAGAGGCGCGGACGAGAGT
>Ga0265329_10000813_pt1 | contig 15882 bp, 16 predicted proteins | sample 41627metaG_FD_202091 | JGI IMG/M metagenome (GOLD analysis project Ga0265329, IMG submission 202091) | Rhizosphere microbial communities from Carex aquatilis grown in University of Washington, Seatle, WA, United States - 4-16-27 metaG | ecosystem: Host-associated > Plants > Roots > Rhizosphere...
CTGCGCTTCCGGTCCTCAAGTACATCAGTACATTCCGGTCCGGTTCTCGGCCCTCCTTGCCAGCAGCCCGGCTTGTCGGCCGGATGCTAAGGGATATCGCGATCCGTGAAGCAGGAGACACAGGGGAAGCCGCGGATTGACAGTCGACGTTCGTGGGTCGACAGTCGCAGGTGCTTGGGCTCGGTGGCCACTAAGAAAGCTTCTCTGCTGGCGACGCTGGTTTGTGTTCTGGCGCCGGGCAGGGGTGTGGCCGGGGAGTTGCGCGCGGCTTCGCCCAGCGAGCTGACGGCTGCGCTCGACGTTCTTGGCGACGCTGACCTGGTGGTGCTGGCCGATCCCAACCGCCGGCCCACGCGACTGCTCTTGGCCACGCGGGTGGCCGCTCCGGTCAGCCACGTGCGCGCCATGCTGGTGGACCTGGCCGCCTACCGGTCGGCGCTGCCTTCCCTTCGCCGGCTCGAATTCGAAGAAGCAGACCAGCGCCGCGCGGGGTCCGGTCGGCCGCGAGAAGGCATGGTGGCTTGGGAGCTGGAAGTTCCACTGTGGAATCTCGAAGGCAAGCTGTGGCTGCAGCCCACACCCACGGGCGCCAACCTCATCGTCACGGAGGGAGATTTCTCGCCCGGTCTGGTCCGACTCTCCGCCAGCGCAGAGCCAGCGGGCACGACCTTGCTGTCGATAGACGCCACCGCAAATCTGCGCGACGTGAACTGGATCACCCGGCGCATGGTCAAACGCAACCCCCTGGCCGAGCCGGGCCTGGCCGCAGCGTCTTTCTATGTCATGTTGCGCGCGTTGCGCCTGCAGGCTGAACGCGTGGGCGACGCGCCGGACGTACGACGGCAGCCAGCTTCGCCGCCGTCGCCGCCAGAGCTGTCAGAGCTTGATGGGGGCGGCCTGGCCCGCCTGGCGGGCGCAGGAGTGCAAGCGCCCGCGCTGCTGGCCGCAGTTCGCAGCCGCGGCAACGGCCATTTGGCGCTGGTGCAGGTTCTTGCTCTGTCACGACTGGCCGCTGGCGCCGCTGCGGGCCTGGTCGCCCAACCCCAGACCTGGCAAGCCCTGCCGGGCTGGCGCCAGGTCAGTCCGGCCAAAGCCGCCGGAGAGTGCAGCCGCGCCATCTGCTGGAAAGTCGATTCCAGCTTTCCGTTTCTCGATCTCGATGCGACCTGGAAAATCGGGATGCAACCCTGGCGGGCCCTTTCCGTGGCGGGCGCGTGCCCGGGAGCCGCCATGGGCTTGGATCTGTTTCCCTCCGGTGCCGGCACGGCGGCTGTGCTGTCGCTCTACCCGCGCTTGGAGAAAGCCGGCTATGTGCCACGCAAGTCAATCGCGTCTGAGCCGCTGCTCGAACATGGACTATCGCTCGGCCTGGCCGTGGTCGATGCGGTCATCCTGGTGCGCGCGCTGGACGCGAGCGCGCGGTGATCCGAGCCTGATCTGCCCCGATCAGTTGCAGTAGCCGATGGTGTCTGACCCCGCCCATCTCAAGCACTGGCCCCCGATGCTGCCAGCGCAGTCAGCGTTGACCACGGCGGCGGAAGCACCATAGTGGCACGGGTTCGCGCAGACGTAGTTCGGATTGCAGATCAGCTGCGGGCCACACAACGGGGACGGGGAGTCAGGGATGCAGCTTATTCCTGGAGCAAGGGTGCGGCCATTCTGGGCCTGGCAGGTCCCAGTGCCATCCGCCGGGTCGGGGTAGCATCCGTTGTTCGTTCCACAATAGTTGAGGTTCGTGCTGAAGAGGTCACAGATTGATCCAATACCCGCCACATCCGCTGTCGCGAGATCGGGCGACAAATCTGGCAGGGCCGCGGCGTCGGGCGTGATTTCCCCGCCGGCGCCGCCAACTGCAACGCTTCCGCCGTCATCCTCAGAAAAGATCACCACGCCTGAGTCCACCACGATGCGCGTGGGAGAAGCTGCGTCGCCTGGCTGCGGTGGATTTGGGAAGTTCGTGTCGTCGTGCACGACGCAGGCAAGCAGCGCCGAGCACAGGGCGCCCCCTGCAAACACAACGGCCGAGCGTTTCATGAACCTAGGGTGCATTTGCCCTCCTTGCAGATCGCCGAGGTGGCCGCACAAGAAGGATCCTGCGACATCACTTCTGCGCACAGAGCGCCCGCACAGCGCGCCTGCCGCGCCCGCTCGGCGCCGGCCCGGTCTTTCTTGGGAAGCGCCTTCTGTTTCCCGCCACCGGTGCAGCCGCAACAGTCGTCCGGGACCAGAACGCAATCCGAGTCAGCTTTGCACACGGCCGCCGCGCCCTTGGCTGCTGCGCCGGACGTGAAGGCAAGCACCAGGCCGGCTATCACTGCCGCAATTCGCATGAGTTGGCGTTCAGTATAGCCGCTCGGCCTGGCTGCGGCACTATCCTGAACGGGGGCCTGCTTCACGATTTCGCCTGAAATCCCTGTGTGCAGGGCCGTGCTTGCGCGACCGGCCTGTTCCCTGCAACGCCGTGAAATCAGTGGCACAAGATCTGCTTCGCGTGGCACAATAAGCCCCTGTTTTATCAACGAAACATCGTGCCCTTGCCTTCGGAAGGGGGTGTGCTCTGCACGGAGATGGAGCCGACGCTTCAAGCGAGACGGACGTCTTCTATGCGCACACTGGTTGCCATCACGTCGCTATGTTCTCTGGGTCTCCTCGCTTCCTGTGTGAACGTAGACAAGCCGGCACTGGTCGCCCTGTGTGAACAGGCCGACGGCTGCCCAGTTGATGGTGGTCTGGACGCCCCGCTGGCCGATCTTGAGACCGGGGAAGATGAGTCTTCGGATCAATCAGCGGAAGAGACCGAAACCGGCGTGCGCCTGGACAGCGCGCTTGACAGGGTCGAAACCGGGGTGCCCGATGGGCCGCAGCCTGGCCCGGATGCTGTCACCGGCCCAGACACAATCCCCAGCACGGACACGTTGATCGTAACGGTCCCCGATACCCCGCCGCCGGTTCCCGACGCTGCTGCCGAGGTTTTCGTACCGGTGGACGTGCAGCCGGACGCGGACGAAGGCGATGTTCCCAGCGTCCTGAACGGAACCTGCCTCTACAACGGCAAGCCGGCACCCGCGGGAACGGTGTGCCGGTTGGCTACTGATGTGTGCGACGTCTCCGAGACCTGCGACGGTGTCAGCACGGCTTGTCCCCTCGACAAGTTCGTGGCTGCCACTGAAGTCTGTCGCCCCACGGCCGGCGCCTGCGATGTGGCAGAGTATTGCACCGGCTCCTCCGCAGCCTGCCCGGCCGACAAGCTTCTGGCCAAGAGCGCCGTGTGTCGGCCAGCGATGACAGGCGGCTGCGACGTCGCTGAATACTGCGATGGCACCCACCCCGTGTGCCCGACTGATGCCTTCGCCCCGGCCACCACCCAGTGCCGCCCCACCGGCGAGAGCGGCGGCGTCGTCGTCTGCGACCCACCGGAGTATTGTACGGGCACCAGCAACGCGTGCCCGGCCGACGCGAAGTACACCCGACCCACGACAGCGCCCACGGGCGTTGCCGTGGTTCCGGGGACCCAGCAAGCCGATGTGTCCTGGACGCCGACCACGGGTGACGCCGGCGCTGGGGTCACAGGCTACAACGTCAAGATCAGCAGCATATCCACAGGCGGCTGGAGCACGCGCGGGTCACCCACGACCTCGCCCTTCACGGTGACGCCCATCACAACTGGCCAGCCCTTCTACTTCGTCGTTTCGGCCTACGACGGGTTGCCTTCATGTGACTCCGCCAATTCCTCCCCCGCAGTCAGTGCCCAATCTTGCTCGGGAAGCAGCGCTCCCACCACGCTGACCGCCACGCCTGACAGCGCGGGGAACGTGACCCTGACTTGGACTTCGGTCAGCGGCGCGGCCACTTACAACGTCTCGCGAGGCACGACCAAGGGCGGCCCATACACGGTTGTGGTGAGCGGACTTTCGGCTACAAGCTACAAAGACAGTCCGCCCGTCCCCAGCAATGGAAGCGCCACTTTCTACTATGTGGTGCGGGCCAACACCGGAAGCTGCAACTCGCCCTACTCTCCAGAGGCGACGGCGACGGTCACGTCCGCGCGCATGGATGCGGCGGCAGACTCTGCCCGAGACTGATCACCCGAAGACGTCGAGACACTGCCCAGTCATGGCCGCCGGTGCATCCGTGGCCAGGAACAACGCCACTCGGGCGACCTCGGTCGGCGTCATGTCGGGCTTGGCACCCGGCAGTCCAAGGGCCAGCATCGCGGTGTCAACTGATCCCGGGCAAATGGCGTTCACGACGATGCCGTCCGGCCGCAGTTCCTCGGCCAAGGCCCGCGTGAGGCCGACGACGCCGTGCTTGGCCGCGCAGTACGCGCCCAAGAGCGGCGTGCCGCGCCGGCCGCCGATCGACGCGATGTTGATGATGCGACCGCGACCCTGACCGCGCAGGCTGGGCAGAAACGCCTGAGTCACCAGGAACACACCCTTCAAGTTGGTGGCCAGCACATCGTCCCAGGTTTCCTCGGGCAGCGTCTCGATACTTGCCCGCGCCACGATGCCAGCGTTGTTCACGAGGATGTCGGGAGCGCCCAGGCGGGCCAGCACCAAGTCGCGAAAACGAGTGACCTCATCGCGGTGTCGCACGTCGCAGGCCGCGACCAGATGACGTGCGCGTCGCGCGGGATCGAGATCGTCGACAAAGTGACCGTGGTTCACTTGGCGCGCGCATCCCGCCACGGCAGCGCCCTCCCTGGCCAGCAGCGCGGCGATGGCTCGACCGATGCCCCGCGAAGCACCGGTGACCACCGCGACTTTGCCTTCCAGCTTGCCTGCGCTCATCGCACGCGTCCGCCCAAGTTCGCCGCTGCCAGCAGCCGCGCCTTGAGGTCGGGCCGCTCGCGCATCTCGCCCACGAAGGCACTGGTCACCACGCCGGATTGATCGTGGCGCTCGCCGGGCAGAGCCAAGCAAAGCTGCTCAGCCTCGATCACGCAGCCCGCGCCGCGCGCGCCCAGGCCGTGCCACAGAGCCTCGGCGATTTGGTGGGTGGCCCGTTCTTGCAGGGTCAGACGCTTGGTGAAGCACTCGACCAGATCGGCCAAGCGGCCGAAGCCCATCAGCTTTCCCGCCGGCAAATAGGCTACATGCGCGACCCCTCGATAGGGCAGAAGATGGTGGGGACACATGGCATGAAAACGCAGGCCGCCCACCACGACCACGTCAGGGTCAGCCTCGCCCAGCACCGGCTCGCCGAGAATCCGTGCCGGATCCATGTCGTAGCCGGCGAGAAACTCGCGCTGCCACACCTCTGCCACGCGTTCGGGCGTGCGCGCCAAGTCGGGATCCTTGTCCACATCGCGGCCCGCAGCCCGCAAGAGCGCCTCCACCGCCGTACGCAAGGCTTTCGCATCAGAGGCCACGCTGCTCCCCCTAGAGCCCGCCGTCGAGGTGGACTAGCGAATAGCCAGCCGTGGTCCACGCGCTCATGCCGCCGGTCAGTTCACTGATGTTGCGATAGCCTCGGGCAACCAGGGCGTTGCCCGCCGACTTGCTCATGCCGCCCATAAGACAGGTCAGCACGACCTTGGTATCGAGATCGGGGCCGATGAAGGCAACCAGGGCAGGTATGTCGTCGTAGGCGATGCGCGCGTCGGTGCCCGGGATGCTTCCGGCGTTGGGGTAGTGGACATCGATGAGCAAGAAGTCCTTGTTGGCCAAGGCAGTGTGGAGTTGCTGGGCCGAAATCTCGCCCAGCGCAGCCGGCGCCAGATCGGTCGCAGCTATGTCGATCGTCACGGCGTCGGGCTTGGCAGCCTCGAAGCCAGCGGCATCCGGAATGCCTGGCACCTCGGCCCGATCCTCCGCGACAGCGTCCGTCAGGCTGTCGGGGGACGCGGGAACATCAAGAGGCGCGCCTGCCATGTCTAGGCTGGCGTCGGCCGACGAGGCCGCCACCTCTGAAGCAGCGACTGGCATGTCGGGCGAGACTGCAGTTTCCGTGGCGTAGCTGGCATCAGCCGGCATGGCTGCTTCGGCGCCGGCTGCCGCGCCATCGGGCAGCGAGGTCACGCCATCGGGAAGGACAGGCGCGTCTGCGGAACCACTACTGTGGCTGCCCGACCCGCAGCCAACAAGGCCCACGCCGATGATCAGAGCCAGCACAAGTCCCGTGTTCGTGCTCAAGGGTTACCTCACTGGCGCAAAGCCTAGCATTGAACTGCACCCAAGCACTCACTCGCAGACGTCGTAGCTTTCGAACTGCATGGTGTAGTTGGCGCGGCCTTGCGTGGCCGAGCGCAGGTCAGTCGAGTACCCGAACATACGACGCAGCGGCACCTTGGCGATGATCAGGCGCTGGGTACCGCGCACGCCGACGTCCTCGATGCGGGCGTGGCGCGCGTTGAGATCGCCGACCACGCCGCCCACGTTGGCCTCGGGCGCGGTGACCTCGACCTTCATGATGGGCTCAAGCAGGCGCGTGCCCGCCTCGCGCGAGGCCAGGCGCAGGGCCTCGCCCACGGCGGCCCGCTGGCCGGCAGGGGTCGAGGCGTCGGGTCGGTACTCGATTCCGATGACTGACACCTCGATGTCTTCAAAGGGATAGCCCTCCGGCCCGGAGCGCATGGCCTCGGTGGCGCCTTCCAGCGCAGCATCGAGAATCGCTCGCGGCGTGTCCGGGATGCGGGGCGCGCCCGGCGGCGATTCAACCTTGGCCAGGGCCAGACTGACATGGTTGCCACTGCCGCGCGGACGCGGCGCCACCCGCACCCGCGCCTGGCCGAACAGCTTCTCGTCCTCGACCTCGCGCTCGAAGCGCGCCTCGGCCTCGGCCGCCTTGGCCAGGGTCTCGCGGTACACGACCTGAGGCCGGCCCACGTGCGCGTCCACGCCATACTCGCGGCGCAGGCGATCCACCACGATGTCGAGGTGGAGCTCGCCCATGCCCCGGATGATAGTCTGGCCCGTCTCGGCATCCTCGCCGGTACGGAAGGTAGGATCTTCGTCGGCCAGCTTGGCCAGGCCGAAGTCGAGCTTCTCCTTCTCCGCCTGGGTCTTGGGCTCGATGGCGCGGGCGATGACCGGCTCGTGCGCGGCGATGCTCTCGAGCAGAATCGGCGCCTTGGGCGAACAGATGGTATCGCCCGTGCCGGCGTCCTTGAGGCCCATTGCCACCACGATGGTGCCCGCGCCCGCGCGCTCGATGCGTTCGCGCCGGTTGGCGTGGACCGAGAAGAGTCGGGTGATCTTTTCGTTGCGCCGGGTGCGCGGGTTCTGCACTTCGTCGCCTGCTTTGAGCACGCCCGAGTAGATGCGCAGATACACCGTCTTGCGCCCTTCGTCCATGGCCACCTTGAAGGCCAGGGCGCAAAAAGGCGCGGCGTCGTCGGAGATTCGCGTGACGACCTCATCGTGGCCGGGCACATGGCCGGTGATGGGCGGCACCTCGGTGGGTGAAGGCAGGAAGTCGCAGACGGCATCGAGCAGCGGCTGCACGCCCTTGTTGCGCAAGGCCGAGCCCGCCAGCACAGGAACCAGTTTGCAAGCGAGCGTGCCCTTGCGCAGGGCCGCCACCAACGCGGCCGTCTCCACCGGCTTGCCCTCGAGATACGCGGCGGCGATGCTGTCGTCGAAGTCCGCCGCGGCTTCCACCAGCTTGTCGCGCGCAGCAGCCACCGCCTCGGCCATGGACGAGGGCACGCTGTCCTCGCGCGGCGGATCATCTTCTGCGCCGGAGAAGAAGATGGCGCGCTCGCGCACCAGGTCCACCACCCCGGCGAAATGGTCCTCGGCGCCGATGGGAAGCTGAACCGGCACCGGCCGTGCCCCCAGGCGCGTGCGAATCTCATCGACCGCGGCCTGAAAGTCCGCCCCCGGTCGGTCCATCTTGTTGATGAACGCCAGGCGGGGCACGTGGAACTGATCGGCCTGGTGCCACACGGTTTCGGACTGCGGCTCGACCCCGGATACGCCACAGAACACGACCACCGCGCCATCGAGCACGCGTAGCGAGCGTTCCACCTCGATGGTGAAGTCCACGTGTCCGGGGGTATCGATGAGGTGAATCTCGTGCGTCTCGCCCACGCGCTTCCATTCCAGCGTGGTGGCCGCCGCGGTGATGGTGATGCCACGCTCGCGTTCCTGCGCCATCCAGTCCATCTGCGCCTCGCCGTCGTGAACTTCGCCGATCTTGTGGATGCGGCCAGCGTAGTACAGAAAGCGCTCGGTGACCGTGGTCTTGCCGGCGTCGATGTGGGCCACGATGCCGATGTTGCGCACGCGCGCCAGCCTCGACAGCTTGCGGGGTTTGGCGACTGGGCTTGGCGTTTCGTCGGACATGGAAGCGCGGATTATAGGAAGTCGATCGGCGACAGTCGACAGGCAAGCGTCATGGTCATGCGGCCCGGTGCGTTCGGCAGTATAGTCGCGGACCATGACCCGCCCGGAGTTTCAAGCCCAGTTGCAACGCCTGCGCCGCGAGGCCGGCGTGACCGACGCGAACGCGGGCAGCTTCCGCAGTGACGACTGCCGGGACTGCCTGCGCTGCATGTTCTGCTCGGGCTGCACCAACTGCTACCGCTGCACCCACTGCACCGGATGTGAGGCCACCACCGGCAGCTCGCATTGCCTGCGTTGTACCGGTTGCCACGATTGTTCACACTGCCAGGACTCGCAGGGTTGCACCGGCTCGGCCTACCTGGTCCAGTGTGCCTCGTGCAGCGACTGCACCTACTGCACCGGCTGCGTGGGTCTGGCCCACAAGGAGTTCCACATCCTCAACCAGGCCTACAGCCGCACCGAATACTTCGCCCTCATCAAGACGCTGTCGGGATGAATAGAACGCGAGAGTCCGCCCGAATTTCGACAAATTCATAGGAGGTTGTCGAAAGGGCACGCCCTTCCTGTCAGGGGGCTGGGTTCAGCGCAAGACCGTGGTCGGGACCATGCCCATCCCACTTCACGAAGCCAGCAAGCTTCCCGATCCCAGCACGATGTTCCCCGTTTCAAAGATCGCTTCATCGACGCGCGCAGATTCTGCCGCTGTGATAGAATTTTCTGAAGCCATGCACGGGAGCCCCGCCTGAACATGAGAATACGATTCTGGGGCGTCAGGGGTTCTTTGCCTGTCCCGGGACCGCGAACCGAGCGTTACGGCGGCAACACGTCGTGCGTCGAGGTCAGCTCCGCTGCCGGAACCCGCATCATCATCGACGCCGGCACGGGCATCCGCCGCCTGGGCAAGGAGCTGATGCGCGGCGAGTTCGAGTCAGGCAAGGGAGCGGCCCACCTCCTCATCAGCCACACCCACTGGGACCACATCCAGGGTTTGCCTTTCTTCGCGCCATTCTACCGCGCCGGCAACAAGCTCTTCGTGTACGCTCGCCAGCGCGACGACCAAAACCTGCGCAGCGTGCTCTCCTTGCAGGTCGATTCCCCATTCTTCCCGGTTCCCTTTCACAAGGCGCGCGCCGACGTGGCCTTCCGCGAGCTTCACGACGGAGCCCACTTCGAAATCAACGATGTGGTGGTGTCCTGTGCTCGCCTCAACCATCCTTACATCGCGACCGCCTATGCCCTGTCCGCCGACGGCGCCAAGGTGGCCTATATCGCGGACACGGCGCCGTTCTCGGACATCCTGTTTGGTCAAGAGTTCATTGCCGGACCGCCGTCGCCGCACTCCCTGCTGAGCAAGACGGACCACAAGACCCTGCGGACCATGCGCAACCAGGTGGTTCGCTTGTGCGAGGGTGCAGACCTGGTCATCTACGACACCATGTTCACGCCCGAGGAGTACCGCCAAACACCCCACTATGGCCACTCGCGGCCCTCGGATGCGGTCGAAATCTGTCGCGATGCGGGCGCCCGGACACTGGCGCTGTATCATCACGCGCCGGATCGTTCGGACACTGAAGTAGACGCCCTGCTGGCTTCCACGCGCAAGGAGGCGAAGGTGACAACACCCAAGCTGGATATCGTCGCGGGATTCGAGGGGCTGGACTTGGCCTTGGGGAAGGGATGATGGACGTCACCTTCTGGGGCGTGCGTGGTTCCATCCCTTCACCGGGACCGGGCACCGTGCGCTACGGCGGCAACACCGCCTGCGTGTCGGTTCGCCTGCCCCACGACGAGCTCATCATCCTCGACTGCGGTACCGGCGCGCGCAACCTGGGAATCTCTCTTCTGGCCGGCCCCTTTGGCAAGGGCAAGGGCTCGGCCACGCTGTTGCTTTCGCACGCTCACTGGGACCACATCCAGGGCTTCCCGTTTTTCGGTCCCTTCTATGTCCCGGGCAACAGCTTCACGGTGTATGGCGGCAGTCGTGGCGAACGTCTGCTGGAAGACGTGCTCGAGCGCCAGATGGCGGCCCAGTTCTTCCCCGTGCAAAGCTTTCACAACATGGGCGCCCGCATCGAGATGCGTCCCTTGGCCGAGGACAAGGATGTGCGGGTCGGTAGTGCGACCGTCCGTGCTCACGCCAATCCGCACGGACCCACCCCGGCGCTGGCCTTTCGCATCGAGGCTGGGGGAAAGTCCATGGCCTATGCCAGCGATGCCGGCTACGGGTCAGGCGGCCCGCCCCAGGCAGCCGTGGACCTGTACCGCGGTGTCGATTTGCTGATCCACGACAGCACCTTCACCCCTGAGGATCGGGCCTTGCGCCTGGAAAGGGGCCTATCGTCTCTCGAAGATGCGGTGGACTGTGCGGCGCGCGCCGGGGTCAAGAAGCTGGCGCTGTTCCACTATGACCAGGACTACACCGATCACGATGTGGACGAGCTCGTGGCTCGAGGCCGACGCCGGCTGGATGGGAGCGCGGTCAGCGGGATCGAGGTGATCGGCGCAGCCGAGGGCCTCACCCTGTCACTTTAGTTCTAGGCCCCTGGGAAGGTTTCGGTGCGGAAAATCCGTACCTGTCCGTCGGCAGGAAACCGGGCCGAAACAGGATCGTGCGGTTTTCCCGAGAATTTCATCGCACTTCACTTGAAAGATCGGCTAGAGTCTCCTGCGAACGCCGGTTTTTGTGGGGTTTGGGGATGATGTTGCGTCCCCTGCCGCGCAAGACAGGTGCTTCAGGCCCACCCCAACCAGAAGGAGATACGATGGCTAAAGGTCCTCTTTCCAAGTCCGCCCTAGTCCAGTTGCTGTCCGACAAGTCCGCCAGCGAGCTCACCCGCAAGGATGTCAAAGGCATCCTTGAGGCCCTGGCCACCATCGGCCACGCCGAGCTGAAGAAGAACGGTGTCTTCGTCGTCCCCGGACTCGTGCGCATGGTCGTGGTCAAGAAGCCGGCCACCAAGGAGCGCAAGGGCATCAACCCGTTTACCGGCCAGGAGACCGTTTTCAAGGCCAAGCCAGCCCGCAAGGTCGTCAAGGCACGCGCCGTGAAAGCGGCCAAGGACGCCGTAGCGTAGGTTGCTCACGCCCACTCTCAGCCGACCGGCTGAAAGTGGGCCCTGACCGACCGGGGCGCCGGGGCTCGTACCGGGCGCCCGCGGTTGGTTGTCGTTCGCGAAGGGGTTGGCGGTGACCGGCGCCGGGCCGCCAAGCTCGGCGTTCGGAGACGCGAGGCAAATGGGCGATTTCACGACGGGACAAAGACCGTTCGGAGCGCCGCAGGCCGCGGTGATCCTGGACCGCGCCAGCAAGTCATTTGGTGCCTTGCGCGCCGTCGTCGATCTGACCCTGTCGGTCATGCCGGGTGAGATCTACGGGTTGTTGGGTCCCAACGGTGCGGGCAAGACCACCGCTTTGCGCATGCTGGCCGGTTTGCTGCTTCCGTCGAGCGGCCGGGCTCTCTTGCTCGGCCTCGATGCTGACTCGGCGCCAGCCAAGAGGCGTATGGGATTTCTGAGCGGCAGCACTGGTCTCTATGCCCGGCTGACCCCGCGCGAGACCCTGCAGTATTTTGGCCGCATTCACGGTTTGTCCGGAACTGATCTGCGCAGCCGGATTTCCACTCTGGCGGGCTGGTTGGGCTTGCAAGAACTCCTCGACCGTCGCTGCGAGAGCCTGTCGAGCGGCGAGAAGCAACGAGTGTCATTGGCGCGAGCCGTGCTGCACGACCCGCCGGTTCTCATCCTTGACGAGCCGACCGCTGGCCTGGACGTGTTGGCCAGCCGTTCGCTGCGCGACTTCGTGGGCAGTCAGCGCGCCCGCGGCAAGGCCGTGCTCTTTTCGACCCACTACCTGGCCGAAGCCGAGTTGCTGTGCGACCGCATCGGGCTGCTCTTTCGTGGCCGCCTTCTGCGTGAGGGTACGCCCGCAAGCATCCGAAGCGAATGCGGGGCGACGACGCTGGAAGAGGCCTTTCTCAAGCTGGTGGATCGCGAGTGACTCGGTTGTCCCAGCGTCTGTCCCACGTGCTGCTCACCCTCGGCAAGGAGCTGCGCGAATCTCTGCGCGACCGCCGCACGTTGGCTGTCATGATCCTGTTTCCCTTGGTGGTGTACCCGCTGCTCTCCCTGCTTGCGGCCCAGGTGGCGCTGTCCAGGGACAAGACTCGCGAGGCTCGGCCTTCCTTGGTCGCGGTGGCGGGAGCGCATGGGGCACGCCACGATCTGGTGGCCCGGATTCGCGAGCGGCCCAAACTGCTCACCCTGATTGAGAGGGGAAGTCGGGACGATGTCGCCGCCGGCAGGCTGGACGGCATGGTTCAGCTCGCCGACGCTGGCGCCAGCCGCGCCGAGATCGTGTACGACGCTGGCCGCGAGGAATCCCGCGAAGCAGCCGAGCGCTTGTCCGATGTCGTCGCTTCGATCCTGCCCGAGGGTTGCGCGCCCCGCTTTTCACTGGAAAAGCGCAGCCTGGCCGCCGAGGCCAGTGTGGGTGGCTACCTTCTGTCCAAAGCACTCCCGCTGCTGGTCGTCCTCATGGTTCTGCTCGGCGCTTTCTACCCGGCCATCGACGTCACCGCAGGCGAGCGCGAGCGGGGCACGCTCGAAACCATTCTCTCGTCGCCCATCCGGCGCTTTGACCTTCTGCTGGGAAAGGTTCTGGCGGTGACGGCCTTGGCCGCGCTCACCGGCCTGCTGAATCTCGCCTCCATGTCGGTGACCTTGATTCAGGTGATGAGGCTGGCGGATCCAGCATCGACCCTGCCCGTGCCCTGGACCCGCGCCGCTGCTGCCTCGGCCGTGGTGCTTCCGGCGGCGTTCCTTTTCGCGTCGCTCTTCGTGGCGGTGGGCGCCGTCGCGCGCGGATTCAAAGAGGCGCAGCACCTCCTCACCCCGGTGTATTTCCTGTCGATCGCGCCGGCGGTTGCGGGCGCCGTGGGCGAGTATCGGCTGGCCGGCCTCGCCGCCTGGATCCCTTGCATGAACGTGACCCTGCTCGCGCGCGAGCTGCTGCTCGGACATGCGCCCTTCTTGGGCGCGCTGGCGGCGCTCGCGTCCACCGTGGCCTGCGGCTGCGCAGCGCTGGCGGTGGCCGCCCGCATCTACGGCTCCGAGCGTTTCGTGGATCCCGGGCCGCGCGAACGGCGGTTTCGGGCAAATTCCAGCGCCCCGACGGCTGGCCAGGCCCTGTTTCTCTACGCGCTGGCCTTCGTGCTTCTGTATTTTCTGTGGCTGCCTCTGCAGCGACGCAGTCTCGTGCTCGGGCTGCTGGTCTCGGAATGGGGCGGCCTTCTGGGCCTGGTGGTGCTCTTCGCGGTGTTCACACGCCGATCCCTTCCGAACCTGCTGCGCATCGTGCGGCCGCCGCTGCGCTGCCTGGCCGGCGCAGCCCTGGTGGGCCTGAGCGCGTGGGCCGCGGTGGCCATCCTGAGCGAATGGGTGAGCCCGGTACCCAAGGAAGTCATCGAGCAGCTTCGGCGCAGCCTGATTCCCACCGACGGAAGCCGCGGTCTTTGGGCTACGCTGGCCCTGGTCGCGCTGACCCCGGCCATCTGCGAGGAAGCCTTGTTCCGTGGCCCCATCTTGCGCGGGTTGCGCACGCGCGCTGGCCCGGCGGCGGCCGTAGCCCTGACCGGCCTTCTCTTCGGCGTCTTTCACCTCGAGCTGTCGCGCATCCTTCCCACCGCCCTGCTCGGGATCCTGCTCTCGCTGGTTGCCCTGGAGAGCGGATCCATTCTCCCCGCCATGCTGGCCCACTTCCTCAACAACGCCAGCCTGGTGGTGCTGGCCTTCTTCCGTGTCGACGAGAAACTGGCCACGATCGGCGCCACAGCGTCCGTGCTGATTCTGGTGGCTTCCGCCGCGCTGACGGCGCTCGGCTTGCTTTTGGTGCACAGCGGCGATGGCGAGGCGAGAGTGTAGTCTTCCTGACAATCTGGCTTGTCGGCTCTGCGTCGGGTCTGCTAAGGGATCCCCATGGCTCACGCGGAAGAGAAAAGGATCCTGGGTATCTTGCGCAAGTCTCCGGTGCTGGCCGAAGCGTCGACGGAGGCGCTGGCCCGACTCGCGACGGCTGCTGAACTGCAAAGCTTTCAGCCCCGCCGGGTTGTCTTCCTGCCGGGTGACCGGGCCGTGGGTGTGCACTTTCTGGCCAGCGGTCGCGTGAAGATCTCGAAGGTCACCCGCGACGGCAAGGAGCTGACCCTGGCCTATCGGACCGCCGGCGATTTTTTCGGCGAGAGCGCCTTGCTCGAGGGCGGCCCGCGCGAAGAAATGGTCGAGGCGATGGAGGTCACCGCCACCGTCGAGGTCGAGCGGAGTGCCCTGGACAAGCTGCTGCAGACCAACGCCAGTGTGACCTACCAGTTTCTGCGCGCCATGATCAACCGTCGGCGCGAACTAGAGACCAAGGTCGAGCAGTTGGTGTTCAAGGACGTGGGCTCCAAGCTGGCCGAGCTGCTGCTGCACCTGGGTTCGGAACACGGGCTGGAGCACAAGCGTGGCCTGGTGCTCGGCCTGAAGATCACCCATCAGGAGATGGCGAATCTCATCGGCTCGACTCGCGAAACCGTGTCGTTGACCCTGTCGCACTTCAAGCGCAACGGGCTCATCCAGACCGAAGGTCGCAAGGTAATCCTGGTCGACCGCGAAGCGCTGCGGTCGCTGGCATAGGAGGATCCTACTACCAGCCGCCGTCGCGACGTCCGCCACCACCGCGGTCGCGATCGTGGCCGCGGCCACCGCCGCCAAATCCGCCGCCGCCGCCACGAGCCGCGCGCTCGCGGGCTTCGCTCACACTAATGGGCCGTCCCTGGATCTCGCGCCCGCCCAGGGTTTCGATGGCCTGGGCCGCTTCCTGGTCGCTGCCCATCTCGACAAAGGCGAAGCCGCGCGGCCGCCCGGTGTCCCGGTCGAGCACGATCTTCACCTCGGTCACGTTTTTCCCCCCTTCAGCGAAAACCTCTTTCAGCTCCGCCTCAGTCACGTTGTACGACAGATTGCCAACATACAGCCTGTTTCCCATTTCGTTCTCCTGTTGCTTCTCAGATTGTCGCTGCTGGCTGGTCAAAACGAATCCGCCAGCTGGGGGATGCCGTGTCTTGCTCTGGGTTCTCGGTCGAACGCGCGCCGCTCGAAACAAGGGCGTCGAAGAAATAACGGCAAGAACTCACCAGAGGAACTCGCTGCTAGACGAACAGTAGCAAAACCGCTGGCCAGCTGTCGAGTTTGCCGATCTTCGCCTTCTGGCGTGACGCACAAAGGAGAGCGGTCTTCCCCTTGTTCGCTCACGCTCCGACGTGCTATCAGCGGAGATTGGATTAAAAGCGAAAGGCTGGGATATGAAATCGTACAACATCGCACTGATTCCGGGTGACGGCACCGGGCCCGAGGTACTGGCCGAGGGCGTGAAAGTGGTGAACGCGGCCTGTGCCAAGTACGGCGTCAAGCTGAACTACCAGAGCTTCGATTTCGGTGGTGAGCGCTACAAGCGCACCGGCGAGATCCTGCCCGACAGTGCGATCGAAGAGTTCAAGAAATTCGATTCCATTTTCCTGGGCGCCATCGGCCATCCCGACGTCAAGCCCGGCATCTTGGAA
>Ga0265329_10000818_pt1 | contig 15848 bp, 15 predicted proteins | sample 41627metaG_FD_202091 | JGI IMG/M metagenome (GOLD analysis project Ga0265329, IMG submission 202091) | Rhizosphere microbial communities from Carex aquatilis grown in University of Washington, Seatle, WA, United States - 4-16-27 metaG | ecosystem: Host-associated > Plants > Roots > Rhizosphere...
ACGTTGGCGAACGGAAGCCGGGCGCTTTCGAGCCAGCGCTGGACGAGCGAGAGCACCTCGAGCGCCCAGCCGCCTTCGTTCGACGGCGGCTGCAACCGGACGATCCACACACAGCCGGGGACGATTTCCGCCGGGAACAGCGGGGCAGCGTGCTCCAGGAGCAGGTCGGTGGTATGCCGGTCCGGAGCGTAGATCTCGATCGGCTTGGCGCGCGCCTCGCGCGCGGCCGGCCGGTGATGCGCCCAGCCGTGCCTGTGGGAGTGCAATGTGGGTGCTGCTGCGGTCATCTCTCCTCCGGTGGTCGAGCCGTCGGCGCCGATCACGCTGACTGAGATCGGCCGCAACCTGCTCCAGCCCGCGGCACCTGTGGGAGGACGTTTCGCCGGGCCACGCATCGTTGAGGCCCGGCGAGCTTCCGCAGCACCGATATTTGCGGCGCTACAAAAAAGAGGCTAGCACTTCCGATCTAGGAGTAAAATAGGAGACCTGGGAGCCGAGATGCCCGAGAGCGAGCTCAAACACCTGCGGGTTTTGATCGCGAACGAGAAGCGCGACCGGCTCGAGCTGCTCGCGCAGGTTGTGGTTGGGCTGGGCCACGACGTGATCGCCCGCGAGATCTACGTCAAGGAGGTCGGGCCGGCCACGGCGAGGGAGCATCCCGACGTCGCCCTGGTCGGACTCGGGTCGAGCTCCGAGCACGCACTCGAGCTGATCTCCGAGATCGTCCGCGAGGCCTCCTGCCCGGTGATCGCGATCCTCCACGCCGACGACCCCGCCTACGTCCACGAGGCCGCGAAGCGCGGAGTCTTCGCCTACATCATCGACGGCACTCCCGACGAGCTGCAAAGCGCGATCGACATCACGCTCCAGCGCTTCGCCGAGTACCAGAGCCTGCAAGGAGCGTTCGGGCGCAGGGCGGTGATCGAACAGGCAAAGGGCATCCTCATGGCCCGCCACTCGATCAGCGCCGACAAGGCCTTCGAGCGGCTCCGCGACCACTCTCAGCACAACGGGCGCAAGCTCAGCGACGTCGCCTCCGCCGTCGTCGAGAGCCACCTCCTCCTTCTCCCTCCGGCGCCGCACCGGCCGGCGGGGGAGCGCGCGGACTAGCGCAAGCGGGATCGCCGCTGCCTGCGACGCCCCGGTCAGGCCGGGGTCAAGCGTGTGTCTGAACGGGCTCACCGGTGCTACCATTTGTGGCGATCGTTGCGCCTCATTGACCGGCGCGGCGGCCGCAGCCATCGGCCGCTACGTTGGCCCGTCCTCAGCAGAGCAGGCCGGAGTAAGCCGACGCCGCGTCTTGGTCGGCGACAAAGCTCACGTTAGGGGGACCGAATATGACGCTTTCCGTCTTCGAGCGTCGACCGGGCGCGAGGCGTTTCCGCTCCCGCGCCGCGTGGGCGACGGCTCTTGTCGCGCTGTTCGTGCTCGGGATGCTGGTGACGCTCGTCGGCGGCGCTGCGGCGGCGCCGACATCTGTGCCGCTCGGAACCGCGGACAGTTTCGCGGTCCTGGCGGGAGCCGGGACCACCGACACCGGGCCGACCACGATCAACGGTGATATCGGGACGTACCCGACTACCTCGATGACCGTGACGGGGTCGGAGACCGTGACCGGGACAAACCACGGCGGCGACGCCGTTACGCAGGCGGCGAAGACGGATCTCGTCACCGCCTATAACACCGCGGCCGGCGAGGGGCCGACCATCCCGATCGTCGCCGACCTCGGCGGGCGAACCTTGACGCCGGGGGTCTACAACTCCGCCTCCTCGATCGGACTCACCGGGACGCTCACGCTCGACGCCGGCGGTGACCCGAACGCCGTCTTCGTCTTCCAGGCGGGCTCCACGCTCACCACGGCACCGTCCAGCCAGGTCAGCCTGACCAACGGCGCCCAGTCCTGCAACGTCTTCTGGCAGGTCGGCAGCTCCGCGAAGCTCGACACCAGCTCCACCTTCGTGGGAACCATCCTCGCCCTGACCAGCATCACCGTCAACCACGGCGCCACCGTCGACGGGCGCGTGCTGGCCCGCAACGGCGCCGTCACGCTCGACACCAACACGATCACCAAGCCGACCTGCGCGGCGGCATCGACCACGGCGACGACCGCGACCACGGCGACGACCGCGACCACGGCAACGACCGCGACCACGGCAACGACCGCGACCACGGCGACGACCGCGACCACGGCAACGACCGCGACCACGGCAACGACCGCGACCACGGCAACGACCACGACTGCAGCGACGACCACGACGACTGCCCCCAGCAATGCGGCGGCGGCTGCAGCTGCGGCGGCGGCCCAAGCGGCGGCGGCGGCCCAGGCAGCGGCGGCAGCAAAGGCCGCTGCTGTGGCGCAGGCCGCAGCGGACCAGGCGGCGGCGGCGGCCAAGGCAGCGGACGTCGCGGCTGCAGCCGCGGCGGCGGCGAAGGCGGCGGCAGCGGCGGCGGCGGCGCAGGTGGCGGCCGACAAGGCGGCTGCGGTCGCGGCCAAGGTCGCGGTTGCGAAGGTCGCGGCCGCGAAGGCCGCGAAGGCCGCTCAGGTTGCGAAAGCGGCTGCGGCGAGGGCTGCGAGGGCGAAAGTCCTGGCGCAGAAGCTCGCCGCCGTCCGGAAGGCCCGCGGACATGCGGGGTTCACCGGCTGAGCCTCGATTCAGCCAGTGCATTCGATCACCGGCGTGAGAACGTGCATGCCGGTGACCGGATGCGCGTGCGGCTCCCGGGCTGCCCCGGTGCTACAGTTTGTGTGCGGCGCCTCATTGATCGGCGCTGCAATTCAGCAGCGGCGGCCCTAGTCGTCAACGGCCACCGCGCAAGGTCCGCCCTCAGCAGAGCAGGTCGGAGCCAGCCGACTGGCCACGTCTTGGTCGGCAAGAAGCTCACGCTGAGGGAGACCGAACATGATGCTTTCAATCTTTGAGCGCCGGCCGGGTGCGAGACGTTTCCGCTCCCGCGCCACAGGGGCGACTGCCTTATTCGCGCTGTTCGTGCTCGGAATGATGGTGACGCTCGTCGGCGGCGCTGCCGCGGCGGCGACATCCGTGCCGCTCGGAACCGCGGACAGCTTCGCGGTCCTCGCCGGCGCCGGCATCACGAACACCGGCCCTACCACAGTCACCGGCGATCTCGGCACCTTCCCGACCACGACATTCACCGGATCCGCGTCGGTCACCGTCACCGGGACAAACCACAACGGCGACTCTGTCACGCAGGGGGCGAAGACGGATCTCGTCACCGCCTACAACACCGCGGCCGGCGAGGGGCCGACCTCCCCGATCGCGGCCGACCTCGGCGGGCAAACCCTGGCGCCGGGGGTCTACAACTCCGCCTCCTCGATCGGACTCACCGGAACGCTCACGCTCGACGGCGGCGGTGACCCGAACGCGACCTTCATCTTCCAGGCGGGCTCCACGCTCACCACGGCATCGGCGAGCCAGGTCAGCCTGATCAACGGCGCCCAGTCCTGCAACGTCTTCTGGCAGGTCGGCAGCTCCGCGACGCTCGGCACCGGCTCCACCTTCCGCGGCACCATCCTCGCCCTGACCAGCATCACCGTCACCACCAGCGCCACCGTCGACGGGCGCGTGCTGGCCCGCAACGGCGCCGTCACGCTCGACAGCAACACGATTACCAGACCGTCCTGCGCGGCAGCGGCCGCGACCACGGCTACGACCGCTACGACCGCTACGACCGCGACGACGGCTACGACGGCTACGACGGCTACGACGGCTACGACGGCGACGACGGCGACGACGGCTACGACGGCTACGACGGCTACGACCGCTACGACGGCTACGACCGCCACGACCACGACCACGACGGCCACCACCACCGCGTCGCCTACGACCACCACGGCGGCGCCGAAGAAGGCGGCGCCGAAGAAGGCGGCGCCGAAGAAGGCCGCGAGCGCGAAGCAAGCCACTCAGGCCCGACCGGCCCGCACCCACGTCGGCCTGACAGGTTGAGCGACCACGAGCGGGCGGCGTCGCCGCCCGCTCCTCCCGCGCCTGGCGCAAGCTGATAACAAGAACGGCCACGATGCGAACCCACCGTTTCCGGCTCACGCTCCTGGCAGCTCTCGTGCTGCTCGCCGCGACGTGGACGGAGACGATGTCGGCCCACTCCGTCACACCGACGGTCGTGAAGCCGACCCAACGGCTGGCGGCGCTGCTCAGTGCACATGAGGCGTTCTCGAAGCCTGCTCGAGATTCAACGCCACTCGTCTCGGTGCCGGCGCAGCGGCCGCTTACCGGGGAACGGACCGTGCTGCCGGTTCTCGGCCGCCGGACCGGCGCCGGCGGGCTTGCCTGGTTGCACGTCAGGCTCCCCGGGCGCCCGAACGGACGGACGGGATGGATCAGACAACGTGGGACGGTGGCCTCGACGACCCGCTGGCATATCGTCGTCGAGACCTCCAGCCGACGCGTCGTCGTCTACCGGAACGGCCGCTCGGTGCGAGTCTTCAAGGCGGTCGTGGGCAAGCCCGCGACGCCGACGCCGCACGGCGAGTTCTTCGTCGAAGAAGCGATCCAGTTGCGGGCCACCGACGTCGGTGCGCCGTTCGCCCTCGCTTTGAGCGCGCGCTCCGACGTGTTGCAGGAGTTCGACGGCGGCCCGGGCCAGATCGCCCTGCACGGATTGATGAACGTCGGCGGCGTCCTCGGCACGGCCGTCTCGCATGGCTGCGTGCGTCTCGGCAACGACATGATGCGCTGGCTCATTGTCCGCATCGGCCCCGGTGTGCCGGTGACCATCACAGGCTGAGCGGCGCTCACTCTGCGATGATCGGCTCGTGCTTCTCGAGCTGACCCCGGACGAGCTGCTCTCGACGACCCGCGCAGTACGCAAGCGGCTCGACCTCACGCGCCCGGTCGAGCGCGAGGTGCTCGAGGAGTGTCTCGGCCTCGCGCAGCAGGCGCCGACCGCGAGCTACTCGCAGAACTGGCACTTCGTCGTCGTCACCGACGCGGAGAAGCGCGCCGCGCTCGGCGAGCTGTGGCGCGCGGTCGCCTATCCGTATCTCGAACGCGGAGGACCGCGCGAAGGGCAGGGAGCGCGCATCGGCGACGCCGTCGTGCATCTCGCCGAGCACATCCACGAGGTGCCCGTGCACGTGATCCCGTGCGTCGAAGGCCGGATGGAGGGGAAGCCGAACGCGCTCGTCGCCTCCCGCTTCGGCTCGATCATCCCGGCCGCGTGGTCGTTCATGCTCGCGGCGCGCTCGCGCGGGCTCGGTTCGGTGTGGACGACGTTCCACCTGATGCGCGAGCAGGAGGCCGCGGCCATCCTCGGCATCCCGTACGACGACGTGACGCAGGTCGCGCTGATCCCGGTCGCCTACACGCTCGGCACGGACTTCAAGCCGGGCCTGCGCAAGCCGCTCGACTCGATGGTGCACTGGAACAACTTCTCGCTCGAATAGCTCCGCTATTCGAGCGAGCCCGGTTTCGGCTTCGCGGAGCGGACGCCGGCGGAGCCGGCGTCCTCTTGGCCTGGCGGGGGCCGACGGGTGGTGATACGCGGCCGGTGGGGCTTCGCCTCCCCGTCCGCGTGGATGCGCCTGCGGCCAACACGCCTGCGGCCGCGTTGGCCTTCGGCCTGGACCGCCCCGACGAGCGGCGGTTTCAAACCTGGTCCCGGACGAGCCGTCCAGCCGGAGCGAACGCGGAGCGTTCGCGGAGGTCGGATGCACGCGCGCGGGGATGGCGCAGCCACCACCGCGCGCGCCACGATGCCCACACGCCCGCAGCTCAAGAGGCCGCGGGCTTCGCCCGCGGGCGCTCTGCGGAGCACAAACTCAACCCCCGCGAACAGCGTCAGCTGTTCGCGGGGATAAAGCGGGCGAACCACTCGAGGATCGCCTCGAAGCGGAGCACGCGGTGCAGCGGCGAGCCGGCGCGCGAGAGCTCGTGGCTCTCGGCCGGGAAGCGGAGCATCTCCACCTCCTTGCCGTGCAGGCGCAGCAGCGTGAACAGGTGCTCGCCCTGCTCGATGCTGCAGCGGAGGTCCTGCTCGGAGTGAAGGATCAATACGGGCGTCTCGACGTCCTTCGCGTACGTCGCGGGCGAGCACGCGAGCCACGCGTCGACGTGGTCGTACCAGGCGCCGCCGAACTGCCGCTGGAACATCCAGAAGAGGTCGCTCGAGCCGGCCGCGCTGACGGTGTGGTTGACCGCGCGCTCGGATACCGCGGCCTTGAAGCGATGGTCGTGCGAGATCACCCAGCTCGTCATGAAGCCGCCGTACGAGCCGCCGACGATCCCGAGCCGTTCGCGGTCGAGGAAGTCGAACGTCGCGAGCGCGGTGTCGACGACGCCGAGCACGTCCTCGTAGTCGACGGTGCCCCAGCCGGGGCCGGCGCCGTCGATCGGCCCGCGGATCGCCCGTCCCCACTCCTCCGTGTAGCCGGAGCCGCCGCGCGGGTTCGCGAAGAGCACCGCGTAGCCGGCGCCTGCGTAGACCTGGAACTCGTCGAAGAAGCCGGTGCCGTACTGCGTGAAGGGGCCGCCGTGCACGTTGAGGAGGACGGGGTAGCGCTTGCCCGCCTCGAAGCCGGCCGGACGCATGAGCCACGCGTCCACGTTCGTGCCGTCCTTGGAGACGGCGGTGAAGCGCTCCGCCTCGACGAGCTCGTGGCCGCCGGTGAACGAGCTGCCGACCTCGGTGAGCCGGCGGCCGTCGGTACCTGCGTGCAGCTCGCGCATCGTCGTGTGCGTCGAGGACACGTACGCGAGCTGTCCGGCGCGGAAGTCGTAGCCGGAGATCGCCTGCTCGCCGCCGACGAGCAGCTCCGGCGGCGAGGCGCCGTCGGCCGCGACGGCATAGACGTGCACGTTGCCGCCGTCCTCCACGGCGAAGACGATCCGGCCGCCGTCCCACAGCGGCTCGCGCGTGTCGGGATACGGAGTGCACTGGCGATCGAGCGAGCTCGTCAGCAGCGTTGTGCCGGTTCCGTCCGCGTTCATCACGCCGACCTGTCCGTGGTGCGGGAAGGTTCCGTCGTCGGGCGCGAAGTGGTACGCGATGCGCGTGCCGTCCGGCGAGAAGGCGGGCTGGTCGAACGAGCCCGGGGCGCTCGTCAGCTCGTGCGGCTCGCCGCCGTCCGCGTCGACGACGTAGAGGCGGCTGAGCAGTTCGGTGTCCCAGCGCTCGCCGCGGAGCGCACTGAAGACGATCCGCTTGCCGTCCGGCGACCAGGCGGGGCTGCCGTCCTCGCAGTCGCCGTCCGTGAGCCGCCGCGGCTCGCCGCCGTCGAGGTCGACGACGTGCAGGTGGCGGCGCCGGTCGGTCGTCCAGCCGACGCTGTCGAGCTTGTAGAGGAGGCGCGTCACACGGCGCGGCTTGCGCTTGCGCTCGTCCTCCTCCTCGTAGGCCTCGTCGCGGACGCGTGCGGTGAATGCGAGCCGCGCCGAGTCGGGCGCCCACGCGATCTCCTCGACGCTTTCCTTGAGGTCGGTGAGCTTGCGCGCCTCGCCGCCCTCGGCGGAGATGACGTAGAGCTGCGCCTGCTGCTTCTCGCCGCCGCGGTTGGAGACGAACGCGAGCCAGCGGCCGTCGGGCGACCAGCTGTGTCCTCCGTCGCGCTTGTCGCCTGTGGTGAAGCGGCGGGGCTCCTCGCTGCCGTCGAGCCTCGCCATCCAGAGCGCGCCGCGGTACTCGTTCGACTCGCGGTCGATCGTCCAGACGTGGTAGGCGACGCGGCTTCCGTCCGGCGAGAGCCGCGGGTCGGCGACTCCTGTCAGCTCGTAGACGTCTTCAGGTTGCATCCCGCCCACGAGGCGCCACTATACGGCGCCGTCCGCGGCGGCGTTGCGCATCCCCGGGGCGGCTGAGACGATGCCCGGATGGCGACGGTCGGGGCGGTGGAGAGGCGCATCTACCTCGTCGAGGGCTTCCCGGTCACGATCAGGCACCCCGACGGGCGGGACGTCCGCGGCGACCGCACGCGCATGCCCCAGTACCGCTTCCGGCGCGCGCTGGCGGACGGGAGCAACGTCGCGGCCTGGAAGGCCGGGCGCTTCCAGCCGACGTATCCGGGCTTCGACGTCGACGTGCTCGGCGGGGACGGCCGGCGCGTGCACGGCGCGACGCTCCTCGGCACGCTGCGCCGCGAGTTCGTCTAGTGCGGGCGAGAGGACTCGAACCTCCAAGGGCTTGCACCCAGCGGGACCTAAACCCGCCGCGTCTACCAGTTCCGCCACACCCGCGGACAGCGTCAGGATACGGCGCGGGTCAGCGCGTGCGCGCGAATCGGTGCACGGCCTCGAGCAGCTCCTTCGTCTTGGTCGCCGCATCCTGCTCGTCGCCCGATGCGATCGCGCCGGTCACGCAGTGGTTCACGTGCTGGTCGAGGATGCGGAAGGCGAGGCTCTCGAGCGCGGTGTTCACGGCGGAGATCTGCGTGAGGATGTCGATGCAGTAACGGTCGTCGTCGACCATGCGCTCGATCCCGCGCACCTGGCCTTCGATCCGGTGCAGGCGCTTGACCAGCTGCTCCTTGTCCTGTGCGTAGCCGTGTGCCATCAGACCTCCTCGCGGATGCTGCGGAAGCGGCGCAGCCGCAGCGAGTTCGAGACGACGAACAGGGACGAGCACGCCATCGCGCCGGCGGCGATCATCGGGTTCAGCAGGCCGGCGACCGCGAGCGGGATGGCGGCGACGTTGTACGCGAACGCCCAGAAGAGATTCCCCTTGATCGTGCGCAGCGTCCGCCGTGCGAGCCGGATCGCGTCGACCGCGGCGCGCAGGTCACCCGACACGAGCGTGAGGTCGGACGCTTCGATCGCGACGTCGGTGCCGGTGCCGATCGCGAGCCCGAGGTCCGCCTGCGCGAGCGCCGGCGCGTCGTTGACGCCGTCGCCGACCATGGCCACCGCCTCGCCCGCCGCCTGCAGGCGCCGGATCTCCGTCACCTTGTCCTGCGGGTAGACCTCCGCGAGCACGCGCTCGATGCCGACCTCGCCGGCCACCTGCCGCGCCGTCGCCTCGCTGTCGCCGGTGAGCAGCACCGGGGTCAGGCCCAGCTCCTTCAGCCGCCGGATCGCCTCGGCGCTCGTCGGCTTGACCGTGTCGCGGACCGTGAGCGTGGCGCGGGGCTCGCCGTCCCACGCGACGGTGATCGCGCCGTTGCTGCGCCCGACCTCCACACGGTGGCCCTCGACGAGGCCGCTGACGCCGACGCCGGGGAGGTTGCGGAAGCCCTCGACCGCGGGCAGCGCACCGGTCTCCGCCGCGGCCGCGCGCGCGATCGCGATCCCGACCGGATGCTCGGACGCGGCCTCGACGGCGCCCGCGAGCCGCAGGACCTCGCCGCGGGTCGCTCCGTTCAGCGGCGCGAGCCCGGCGAGCTCCAGCCGGCCCTCGGTCACCGTGCCCGTCTTGTCGAGCACGATCGTCCCGATCCTGCGCGTCTGCTCGAGGATCTCCGGGCCGCGGATGAGGATGCCGAGCTGCGCGCCGCGCCCGGTGCCGACCATGAGTGCGGTCGGCGTCGCGAGCCCGAGCGCGCACGGGCACGCGATGATCAGCACGGAGACGGCCGCGGTGAACGCTGCGCCGGCTCCCGCACCGAACGCGAGCCAGCCGGCGAGCGTCGCGAGCGCGACGCCGATCACGACCGGGACGAAGATCCCGGAGATGCGGTCGGCGAGCCGCTGCACGGGCGCCTTGCCCGCCTGTGCCGCCTCGACGAGGCGCGCGATCTGCGCGAGCGCCGTGTCGGCGCCGACCCTCGTCGCCCTGACCACGAGGCGGCCGTACGTGTTGACCGTCGCGCCGGCGAGCTCGGAGCCGGGCAACGCCTCGAACGGCACCGACTCGCCCGTGAGCAGCGACCGGTCGACCGCCGACTCGCCCTCGAGGACGACGCCGTCGGTCGCGACCTTCTCGCCGGGACGCACGAGGAAGACGTCGCCCACCTGGAGCTCGGCGACGGGGACGAGCTGCTCGGAGCCGTCGTCGCGAAGCACCCGCGCCTCCTTCGCGCCGAGCTCGAGCAGCCGCCGGATCGCCGCCGACGAGCTGCGCTTCGCGCGCGCCTCGAGGTAGCGGCCGAGCAGGATCAACGTCGTGACGACGACCGCGACCTCGAAGTAGCCGTCGGCCGCGATCCCGCCGACGAGTACGACCGCCGACCAGAGCCACGCGGCGAGCGTGCCGACGGAGATCAGCGTCTCCATCGTCGCGATGCCGTGTCGGGCACTCATGAACGCGGCGCGGTGGAAGCCCGCACCGGCATAGAAGACGACGACCGTCGAGAGCGCGAGCGCCGTCCACTCCCAGCCGGAGAAGCGGAGCGCTGGCACCATCGCCGGCAGCGCGACCGGCAGAGCCAGCACGAAGGAGAGCGCGAGCCGCCGTCCGAGCACCGCGGCGGACTCGTCGTGATGATGGTGCGCCTCGTGCGCCGGCGCGGCGACGTGCGCCCCGTAGCCGGCCGCCGAGACGGCGCCGACCAGGTCGTCGACGGACACCGAGGGCTCGCAGTGCACGGTCGCCTGCTCAGTGGCGAAGTTCACCGTCGCCTCGACGCCGTCGAGCCGGTTCAGCCGCTTCTCGATGCGGGCCGCGCAGGACGCGCAGGTCATGCCCTCGAGGTCGAGCCGAAGCTCCTGCTCCGCGGCTGCACTCACGACGCGGCTTCGTAGCCGGCGTCCTCGATCGCGGCGCGGAGGGCCGCGTCGTCCAGCCGCTCGCCGCGCACGACCACGAGCTTCGTCTCGAGGTCGACGGCCACCGACTCGACGCCGGCGACCTGCCGGAGCTCGGAGCCGACCGCCGCCGTGCAGTGCGCGCAGCTCATGTCCAGGACGGTGTAGACGATCTCGTTCTGCATACCCCATAAGGGTATACAAACCGCCCTGGGAAACGCTTCGGGAGGAACTACGGATCCGCGCTCAGCGGCGCGCCACGATGCGCGACGAGGCGAGATACGCGACCGCGCCGAAGATCCCGATCCAGATCAGGGTCATCACGGCCATCAGGATCCAACCAAGGGCGCTCATCGGGAACGCGCATTTCGTCGCCTCCCGTCGACCCCCTCCTACCCGATCGAGTGATTCCCTGCGAGCGCAGCGATCTGTTCGGCCGCGCGCGCCAGCGCCACCTCGTCGAAGAGGTACGGCGTCGCGTTCGGGATCGTGTGCTCCGGTGCGTCGAGGTCGCCCGAGCCGCCGGCGGCGTTGAGCGCGTAGCGCACCGGGATCTCGTGGCAGACGACGAGGATCGTCTGCTCCGGGCGGTCGACGAGCCGCCGGAACGCGGTCGCATAGCGGCGCGCCGCGTCGTCGAGGCTCTCGCCGCCGGGGAAGGGCTCGTCGCGTGCGTGCGCGAGCTTCCAGTCGTGGTACGCGTCGAGTGAGACTCCTTCGAGCTCGCCGACGTCGATGTCGTCCAGCAGCGGCTCCTCGAGGCGGGGCACGTCGCGGCCGGCGAGGATCCCGTCGGCCGTCTGCCGCGTGCGCTCGAAGCGCGTGTGCACGCACAGCTCGAGCGGCAGCGGGGCGAGCTGCCGGCCGAGCCGCGCCGCCGCCGCGCGGCCGTCTGCCGTGAGCGGCACCGGTACGTTCGGGTCGCCGTTGACGCGGCCCTCCGCGTTGAGCGTCGAATGGGCGTGGCGGGTGAGCACGAACAGGCGCATCCGCGCCGAGCGTACGCGACCGAGGCCGCTCGGGCTCTGCTTGAATGGCCTGATGCAGACAGAAGTCGAGGAGCTGCCCGAAAACCGGGTCCGGCTCACGGTGCAGGTGCCGTCGCACGACGTGCACCACGCCGTGGAGCACGCCGCCTCCGACCTCGCTGCGACCGCCAAGATCCCCGGCTTCCGCAAGGGCAAGGTCCCGCGCCAGGTGCTCGTCCAGCGCTTCGGCCGCGAGCGGCTGATGACGGAGGCGGTCGAGAGCCACATCTCGGGCTGGTTCTGGAACGCCGCCGCGCAGACGCGCGTGCGCCCCGTCGAGCAGCCGGAGTACGACTTCGAGCTCCCGGCGTCCGACAGCGAGGACTGGCAGTTCACCGCCACGGTCGCCGTCCAGGCCAAGCCGCAGCTCGCGGACTGGACGCAGCTCGAGGTCGGCGCCTACGAGCCCGAGGTGCCCGCCGAGCTGATCGACCGCGAGCTCGAGGCGCTCCAGTCGACCGTGGCCGAGCTCGTGCCCGTCGAGGGCCGCCCGGTCGCGCCCGACGACACGGTGGTCGTCGACCTCGTCGCGCCGAAGGGCGAGACGAGACGGGACTACGTCGTCGAGCTCGGGCGCGGCGCCGTCGTCGAGGAGATCGAGCAGGGCGTCGTCGGCCTCAGCGCCGGCGAGACGAAGGAGATTCCGTTCGAGCTCGGCGACGAGACGACGCAGGCGGTCACGGTGACCGTGAAGGAGATCAAGGAGAAGGTGCTGCCGCCGCTCGACGACGAGCTCGCGCGCTCCGCAACCGAGTTCGAGACGATCGAAGAGCTGCGCGTCGACATCGAGTCGCGCCTGCTCGCGCAGCTCTCGGAGGAGACCGAGGCGAGGTTCCGCTCCGACGTCGCGGACGCGCTCGTCGCCGCGTCGAAGGTCGACGCGAGCGGCCCACTCGTCGAGGCGCGCACGCGCGAGCTGCTGCGCGGCCTCGCACAGCAGGTCGAGGCGCGCGGCGTCCAGCTCGACACGTATCTGACGATGACCGGGCAGTCGCCCGACGAGCTGCTCGAGCGGCTGCGCGAGGAGGCGACGCGCTCCGTCGCGCGCGAGCTCGTGCTCGAAGCGGCCGCCGACCAGCTCGAGCTCACGGTTTCCGACGAGGCGATCGAAGCGCTCGTCCGCGAGCAGGCGGACGCGCACGGCGACGACGTCGACGAGACGATGTCGCGGCTGCGCGAGACCGGGCGCATCGAGACCCTGCGCGACGATCTCCGTCTGCGCGACGCACTCGACCGGATCGCGTCCGAGGTCAAGCGGATCCCGCGCGAGCTTGCAGCCGCCCGCGAGGCAATTTGGACGCCGGACAAGGAAAAGCCTACGACTGAGACGAAACTGTGGACCCCCGGTAGTGGAGGAGCGTCATGAACCCGTCGAATCTGATCATCCCGTCCGTCATCGAGCAGACTTCGCGCGGAGAGCGCTTCTTCGACATCTACTCGCGACTCCTGAACGAGCGCATCATCTTTCTCGGCACGCCGATCGACGACCAGGTCGCGAACCTGATCGTCGCGCAGATGATCCACCTCGAGTCCGAGGACCCGGACAAGGACATCCAGCTGTACGTCAACTCGCCGGGCGGCTCCGTGTACTCCGGGCTGGCGATCTACGACACGATGCAGTTCATCAAGCCGGACGTGGCGACGACCTGTGTCGGCATCGCCATGTCGATGGGCGCGCTTCTGCTCGCCGCGGGCACGCAAGGAAAGCGGTCGGCGCTGCCGAACGCCAAGATCCTCATCCACCAGGTGTCCGGCGGCTTCCAGGGCCAGGGCACCGACATCGAGATCCAGGCCCGCGAGACGATCAACCTCAAGCGGCGCCTGGAGGAGATCATCGCGCGGCACACGAATCAGCCTGTGGACAAGGTTTCCAAGGACATGGAGCGGGACTACTACATGAATGCCGACGAGGCGCATGAATACGGCATCGTCGACAACGTGGTGGCTCACCGGTAGTTCCAGCGGTAGACGTAGGGCCGGATCCGAGGTACAAGGAGAATAGGGTGGCCAGGGCAAGTGACGGAAACGAGCAGCTTCTCTGCAGCTTCTGCGGGAAGAGCCAGCGGCAGGTCAAAAAGCTGATCGCCGGCCCCGGCGTCTACATCTGCGACGAGTGCATCGATCTCTGCAACGAGATCATCGACGAGGAGCTGACGGCTCCGACCACGCTCGACCTCGACAACCTGCCGCGCCCGCGTGACATCTACGCGGTGCTGAACGACTACGTCGTCTCGCAGGAAGAAGCGAAGCGCACCCTCTCGGTCGCGGTCTACAACCATTACAAGCGCGTCCAGATGGGCACGACCGACGACGAGGTCGAGCTGCAGAAGTCGAACATCCTCCTGCTCGGTCCGACCGGCTGCGGGAAGACGCTGCTGGCGCAGACGCTGGCGCGCATCCTCAACGTGCCGTTCGCGATCGCGGACGCGACGGCGCTGACCGAAGCCGGCTACGTCGGCGAGGACGTCGAGAACATCCTCCTCAAGTTGATCCAGGCGGCCGATTTCGACATCAAGAAGGCGGAGACCGGGATCATCTACATCGACGAGGTCGACAAGATCGCGCGCAAGGCGGACAACCCGTCGATCACGCGCGACGTGTCGGGCGAGGGCGTGCAGCAGGCGCTCCTGAAGATTCTCGAGGGAACGGTGGCGTCGGTGCCGCCGCAAGGCGGACGCAAGCATCCGCACCAGGAGTTTCTCTCGATCGACACGACGAACATCCTCTTCATCTGCGGCGGCGCGTTCGCCGGACTGGACAAGATCATCGGCCGGCGGATCGGCAAGAACGCCGTCGGCTTCGGCGCGGACGTCCGCTCGAAGCACTCGTTCGAGTCGTCGGACGTGCTCGTGGACGTGATGCCGGAGGACCTCCTCAACTTCGGGCTCATCCCCGAGTTCATCGGCCGCCTGCCGGTCGTGTCCGCCGTGCACCAGCTCCGCAAGGAGGATCTCGTCCAGATCCTGACCGAGCCGAAGAACGCTCTCGTCAAGCAGTACCAGCGCTTCTTCGGGTACGACAACATCGAGCTCGTCTTCACCGAGGACGGGCTGTGGGAGATCGCGGACAAGGCGCTCGACCGTGAGACGGGTGCGCGCGGCCTGCGCTCGATCATCGAGGGCGCGCTGCTCGACGTGATGTTCGAGCTGCCCTCACGCCGCGACGTGACCAAGTGCGTGATCACGAAGGAGTGCATCGCGCAGGGCATCCGCCCGACGCTCGTCACGAGCGCGGGCACGTACGCCGACGACGAGCCCGACGAGGCCGTCGAGCGCACGGCCTAGCGACTCCGTCACGAACCCTTCGCGAACCCGTGACGGGGCTGTCCCGTCGCGCACAGCCAGGCGGATGCGCGAGCCCGGGACTGTCCCTACCCGCATCACCGCCTCTCTTGACAGTTCGGATCCGAGGTGAAATAAGACCTGAATCGGGTCTCATATTTGAGAGACCAGTCTTCAAACGCGGAGGGTTCAGACATGGCACGAGGCTGGAAGCGGTCGGCGCTGCTCCTGGGCGGCATCGCGTTGCTCGGCGCCGTGCTCGCGGCGACCGCCGCCGCGGGCACACGCGCAAAGACCGTCAACGTTGCCTTTATCTATCCGAAGACCGGCGGACTTGCCGCCTTCGGCCAGGAGGAGGTCGACGGGTTCGACGCCGGGCTCGCCTACACGGCCGGCCAGTGCGGCGGCTACACGATCAACCCGACGATCATCGACGACGCCACCGACCCGGCGACGGCGATCGCCGCCTTCAAGAGCGAGGTCGGCCAGGGCGTGAAGATCATCGCCGGCACGGGCTCGTCCGGCATCGCGCTGCAGCTCGGCCCGCTGGCCGCGCAGAACAACGTGCTCTACATCTCAGGCGCCGCGGCGGCCGACCAGATCACGGGGCTCAACCGGAACACGTTCCGGGCGGGCCGGCAGACGCTGCAGGACGTTCTCGACGCGGCGAACGTCTTCCCGCCCAAGACGACGGGCAAGAAGGTCGTCGTCTTCGCCGAGGACACGGCGTTCGGCCAGGGCAACTACCTCGCCGTCCAGGCGATCTTCGGTGCACGGGGCCAGACGGTGACGAAGATCCTCTCGCCGTTCGGAGCCGCCGACCTGACGCCGTACGCGCAGCAGCTCGCGAGCTCCGGCGCGGATGCGGCGTTCGTCGCGTGGGCGAACAC
>Ga0265329_10000821_pt1 | contig 15829 bp, 11 predicted proteins | sample 41627metaG_FD_202091 | JGI IMG/M metagenome (GOLD analysis project Ga0265329, IMG submission 202091) | Rhizosphere microbial communities from Carex aquatilis grown in University of Washington, Seatle, WA, United States - 4-16-27 metaG | ecosystem: Host-associated > Plants > Roots > Rhizosphere...
GGACGCTCATGACAATGCCCAGGCGGGCAACACCAGCGACGTCTTCATTGATGGATATACCCTGGCCGGCAAACGCCTGTGGCGCATCGACCTGGGACCGAACATTCGCGCCGGGGCTCATTACACACAGATGTCGGTGTACGATTTCGACGGCGACGGGAAGGCGGAACTGGCGGTCAAGACCGCGCCGGGAACCAAGGACGGGTTGGGCAACTATCTTGCGACGGGACCGGCGGTCGGTGCGGACAACAGCGCTGTGTACCGCAACACCAGCGGCTACATCTTGACCGGGCCGGAATGGATCACGGTTTTTCGAGGAACCGACGGCAAGGAACTGGCCACGATCAACTATCCCGTTCCGCGCGGAAGCGTCTCGGCGTGGGGTGACGGCTACGGCAACCGCGTGGACCGCTTCAATGGTGGATTCGCGTTTGTAAAGGACAACGGCGTCGCCGCCGGTCTACCGAGCATTATCCAGGGCCGCGGCTACTACACGCGCCTGACGGTGTCGGCGCTGACCTTCCGCAATGGCGTATTGGCCAAGAACTGGATCTACGACAGCGTGAGCACGTTGCAAGCCACGGGAGCAGGCGCCCATTCGGAAATGGCCGCCGACGTCGACGGCGACGGCGCACAAGAGATCATCACCGGACAAACCACCATCAATAGCGACGGAACCATCAGGTGCCAGTCGGGATTCGGCCACGGCGACGCCATCGACGCGACCGAACTCGTTCCGGGCAAGGGCATCACCGTATTCTCGATTCACGAGGGTCAAGGCGGCTCCGACGCTCATGACGGGTCGACATGCAAGCCGTACTACGAAAACACCCAACCCGGCGTGGATTCCAATCGTGGCCGTGCCGAATATGTCGGACCGGGCAACGAAGACAGCGCGTCCTGCTACTGCGCTTCGTGTGCCATTCATCAGAATGTTTGTGCCACGGGAGCCACGACCGGCCTCTCCCCGGGAACCAACTTCGTCATCTACTGGGACGCCGACGAATGGCGCGAACTCGAGAACGCCAACTCGATCACCAAAGCCAGCGGCGGAACCCTGCTGAGCTGCACCCAGTGCTCGGGGAACAACGGCAGCAAGAACACCCCGACCCTGACCGCCGACCTTCTCGGCGACTGGCGCGAAGAGATTGTGTGGCGGCAATCGGACAACCAGGCCCTGCGTGTTTACACGACGACGGACGTGACCCAGCGTCGCATCTACACGCTCATGCACGATCCGACCTACCGGTCGCAGGTGAACTTCGAGCAGTCAGCCTACAACCAGCCACCCCACACCGGCTTCCGCATCGCCCCCAACATGGCCGATCCGCCCGTGCCCGACATCTTCGTGAGGTAGCTCAGAAAATGACGGTGCGCCGGAGCAGCCAGTAGCTGCCCAGCAGCACCACCACGACAGAGACGGCCGGCACACCATAGCGCGCAAAAGCAGAACGCGTGCGCAGTTGCCAAAGCAAGGGAAGCAGAACCGCCACCACGGCCAGTTGACCCAGTTCGACCCCGAGGTTGAAGGAGAAGAGAGGCAGAAGCAGGGATCTTCCCGCCGTACCCACCCCCGTCTCGCGCAACACACTGGCGAAGCCAAACCCGTGGATCAAGCCGAAGAACGATGTTACCAGCCAGCGGCGTCTTGGTTCGCCGCGCCGGAGCAGGTTCTCCAGGCCGACAAACACAATCGACGCTGCGATCAGTGGCTCCACCACCCGGCTGGGAATGGTGACGACGTTGAGCGCCGAGAGGGCCAGGGTGAGCGAATGCGCCAGGGTAAAGCACGTGACAATCGTCATCGTGGTCGAGAAGCGCCGGCACACCACCAGCAGCCCGCACAAGAACAGCAGGTGATCGTAGCCGGTCAGGATGTGCTCGATGCCGAGTTTGACAAAGGCCAGGAACGAGACGGTAGGCCGGGATGGAAGAGGGGCCGATGCGGAGCCTGGCAACGATATATCAACCGCGGTCTTCGTCGCGTTCACCAGTTCGCTGCGCACCAGCTTGTTCCCCTCATCCCGCAGGGTAATCGTCGCCCGATGGTCGGCGGGCAGGCGCTTCAAGTAGCTGGCGTCGAAATGCACCGGGCCGGCGGTGGGACGAGGGAAGACCAGGGAAAACACCACCGACCCATCTTCGTCGCTAAAGACGGGGTCCGCTTGCAGCGGCGCCAGGACGTGGCCGCCGGCGGAAAGGTGGTAGACGTTCGCTGCGCACGTCTTGAGTTGCGCCAGATGACCCGCGACATCGGGTGGGGAATCCGGCGCTCCGCCCAGAACCCGCCACGCTGACTCCGCCGCCATTTCAAGCCTCAATTCGAGGCGATCGGGATAGAGGCGCACCACGGTCCAACTCGTGATCGGATTGTGCCCAAAGGCGGAACCAGCGGGGAAGGCGAAGCCCAGAAGGCAGAGGACCCAGGCCGCTACCAGCCGACTGCGGATTGGGCCGTGACTAGGCAAAGAGCGCGTATTCATCGCAAGGCAATGGGCAGGCGGGGCTAGCGCGGCCGCCGCGTAAATGTCGTCGCTTTCACGGCCTCCACCACCTGTTCGGCTGGAGGCCGTGCCTTGAAGCGAACCTCGGTACGCGCCAGGATGTCGTGCAGGGCCAGCCGTCGGGGATGGAAGGCCACCAAGAGGAACCCGGCCAAGTAGGCGACCAAGATCACGGTCGCTACTGCGATGTAGATCGCGGGCAACGCGAGTTGCGCCAGCGTCAGGCTGGCCAGGCGAAAGGACACGTTCTGGTCGCGGTGCAAGGAGTAGACGACCACGGCCAGGATGGTCCAGGCCAGCGGGCCCCAGGCAAAGACCAGGAAGCGAATCAGCGCCGCCTTCCACGAAATCCTGCCCTCGGCAGCATTTTCCACGCGAATCCCCAGTAGCCACTTGCCCGGGGTCTGTCCCAGCAGGCGGTGGAAGAGCACGAAGTACGCGAACGCGGCTGCCAGAACCCACAGGCCGATAAAGTACGCAACCACTGACAACAGAACGGCGTCGATGGCCAGAGCGATCCCACGCGTGCGAAAGCCGGACAGCTCGCGACGGTCGGCGCGCGCCCCTTCCAACGCGGCCAGCAGCTCGTCGTAGTTGGCAAAGCGATCAGCGGGCTCCTTGGCCATCATGCGTTCGGCAATGCGGGCCAGCACCTCGGGTACGTTGGGATTGACCACGCGCACCGGCGCGGCCTTGTCGGTGACGTGCATCGTGATCACACCCACCGGCGAAGGGCCAGTGAAAGGCGGCCGGCCGCACAGCATGTGATAGAGCGCGCAGCCCAGAGAATAGATGTCCGAGCGAAGATCGACGGTGCCGCCGCGTCCCTGCTCGGGCGACATATACAGCGGCGAGCCGATGATGGCTCCGTCGCGCGTGAGCTGCGAGTCGCCGTGCATGCTCTTGACCAACCCAAAGTCGAGAATCTTGATGCCCGCTTCGTTGTCGAGCATCAAGTTCGAGGGCTTGACGTCGCGATGGACGAAGCCCTGCGCCGCGGCCGCACGCAGCCCGCGGGCCGCCGCGATGGTGTATTCCAGGGCCTGAGCCCAGGGCAAGGGTTCGGGCCGAGCCAGCAGCGAGTCCAGCCCTGGTCCTTCCAGGTGCTCCATCACGAAGAAGTGAATGCCGCGATCTTCTCCGATGAAATAGATCTGCGCGACGTTGGGGTGGCGCAGCCTCGCCTGCGCGCGCGCCTCGCGCTCGAAACGCTCGACCACCTCCGGGTCATGGGCGATTTCGGGCGCCAGGATCTTGATGGCCACCGGGCGTTCCAGCGACGTGTCGTTGCCGTAGTACACCGCGCCCATGCCCCCGCGGCCGAGCAGACGCACGACCTCGAAGTGCTTGAGCCGCGTGCCTTCCAGCGAATCGACAGTCACCCTGGCCTCGGCTTCAGCCGCGCCTTTGACCAGGATGGTCGCTTCGAGAGAAGGAAGGCTTTTCTCTCCGTCGCCCATGGATCAAGAGACTAGCAGATCGCCTGGCTAGGCGCGGGCTGGGATACGCACCAGCTTCACGGCCTCGCGGAAGCGCAGCTCCAGCTCCTTGATCTGCATGTGAACCTGGATGAGTCGCTTGGTCACCTCGTCGAGGCGAGCCGATGCCTTGGTGAGCCGGGCGGTCAGGGTGCGGCGCAGATCCTCGGCGGCTTTGTTCTTTTCGATGGCCCGCAAGTTTTCGCGCGTCTCCTCGGTGGAGGTCTGCAAATCGTTTTGTTCCGATTGCAGGCGTTCGGCCTCGTCGGCCAGTCGCTTCCAGTCGGTACGGATGGTCCAGGCGGCGCGAAGCTGCGTGGCTGCCTCGCCCTTGCCGTCAGGAGCAGCCAGGTACTCCTTGACCGCGTCATCAGCCAGATTGTTCAGCCATTCCTCGGCTTGCCGGCTGCCCTGGCGCTCGTCGAGCACAAGCTCCTTGCTGGCGTGGCCCGCGATCTCGACCGGAACCAGGGCGCTGCCTGCTCCCACGTTGTCTTCGGTGCCCTTGGGCGGCTGGATGAATTTCATTCCGTTCTGTCGCGGGTGCTTGAGCCAGACCGTGTGTGGCTGATCCACGCCGCTCTTGAGTTTGTAGCGCGTGCGCGGTCCCACCTGCCGCTCGATGACCAAGTTGCCCGCCTCGACCTGAAGGAGCCGCGCGCCTTCTTGCACGTATTCTGTACTGCGCTCGACCGCCAAACCGCGTTCCAGGCCAAAGGGCACAGTGGCGCTGGCGCCGTCGGGCAGCGGATCGATAACGCCCTGGCCAAGAAAACCACCCTCGCCGAAAAAGGCGAGCGGCCCGCGCTCGAGCAGGCCGCCGGTCTTGTTGGTGAAGCGCGCGACCCTGAAAGGATGCGAAGCCGAATCAGGCACGCCGCTATCGGGGGCGAAAAGGTAGGTGGCTTCGCCTGGCACTTCTTTGTCTGCCAGCAGGAGCATGGTCGCGTGGTTGTCAGGGACCGTGACAGGGTTGGGCAACTCGTAGCGAGTGGCGCCGCCCGAGACTGCGACAGCAGCCAGCGCGGCCAGGTTGCGGGCGCGCGAGGGAACGCCGGCCCGCCTGGAAAGAGCTTCGTCTTCCATGGCACGCATCCCATTCGCGCTCTTTTTGAACTTTCGCGTCCCGTACAGTCCTTCCTGCCTCGCGAGGGGTCTCGACGCTGGGGCCATCATGGACTTTGCAGGCGCCGGTGCCTCCTCGGACACCTCGGACGGCGCTGGCGCGACCGGTTCCTCGGCCAAGGTGGTTTCCGCCTGCGGCAACACGGCGATTGCGCCGCCATCGTCAGTCAGCACCGGCCGGCCCGGAATCACAGGCCGTTCCAGTCCCGCGGTCAGCGCCAGCGGCGCATCGGCCACCAAGGTCAGCTTGGTGTCGGTCCAATCCTCGCCTGACAAGTTCTGCACGATGCCCCAAAGTTGCAAATGCGCCGGGCCGTTGCCCAGCACCAGCCGGTACGACGGTCGCCACACCGGCGCCTCCGCGATGTAGCCCACGGCCAGCTCATGCTCGCGGCCGTCGAGTTCCATGACCACGGTTTCCATGCGCCGCTTGGCCTCGGCCGGCTTGCTCCCGGCTGCGTCAGGCGGTGGCGTCGGCTCCTCGCGCTTGAGTGGGAACGAAGCCGCGCGCACCGAGCTGCCCCCCTTCTCGATCACGGCGAAGCTGGCGAGAAAATCCCCAACTTCATCCCCGCGCACCTTGAAGCGCACGCGCTCGCCCTCAACCCGGCCTTCCCTTTCAAAATACGCCACGCCGTTGCGGTAGATGACCACGCGCTTGAGCTTGAGATCGTCGGCAGCAACCGGCGGTCCACTGGCGCAGGAAGAAGCGGTCAGTCCAATCGTCAGAAACGCTGCCAGAAGCTTGGTCATTTTTCCCCCCGACGCATTGTCACCCCGTGCGAGGGAGGGCACAAGATGGTCGTGTGCCGCGTGGAACGCCCCCAGCCTGTAAGGACGATCTGCGGTCTACCCCGCGGCAAGAAATCAACGAGGGATGGATGGCTGCTCTTCGTGTAGGCTTTCCGCTTTTCGCGAAAGAGTCACTTGTTTCCGGAACCGTCCATCGATCGCTCGACCGCTGCAGAGTCAAGCTCAGCCCGACGTGCCTCGGCCAGTCTGCTTGTGTCGGCGATTTTGTTCGCAGTCATGGCCATGCTGGCGCGGCTGGTTTCGCGTGGCATCCCGGGGCCGCAGGTGGCGCTGGTGCGCTTCTGTGTGGGGATTCTGGCGGTGGCGGGCGCGTGGACGGTTTTTCGCGTCGAATTGCGGCCGCACCGCTGGCGTTGGTTGATTGCGCGCGGCCTTTTTGGTGGCGCGTCTGTGCTGCTGTACTTCACTTGCATCGAGCAACTGGGCGTGGGCCGGGCCACCTTGCTCAACTACACGTCGCCGGTCTGGTCGTTGCTATTCAGCTGGGCTCTGCTCAAGGAGCGTCCGCGTCGGCACGCCGCGCCGGCGCTGGTGCTGACCCTGATCGGCGTTGCGTTGATCGTCGGCAGTGGGGGCGGTTCCTGGCGGGTGAGTGGCTGGGATCTCGTCGCTGAGCTGTCAGCGGTGTTTGCGGGCATGGCAGTGACGGCCATCCGCGCGGCCCGCCGAGCCGGCGACGACGGCACTCCGGCCGAGAGCCACTGGTCGGTGTTCGCTTCGTTCACTCTGCTGGGCGCGCTGGCCACCTTGCCGCCTTCGCTGCCGCCCTTGGGCCACTGGGTGGCTCCTGGCGCGCGCGAGTGGCTGCTCCTTCTCTTGGTGGGCGTGACCGGCGTGTGGGCCCAGCTCATCATGACCCGCGCGCTCAAGCACCTGACCGCGACGGCCATGGGAATCATTCTTCAGATCACAGTGGTGGTCACCGTAGTGGGCGGGCTGATCTTCTTCGGCGAAGTGATGACCCTGCGCTCGGCCATCGGCAGCGCGATCACCGTCGTCGGCGTGCTGTGGGTCGTCTATTCGGAATGACCAGGGCGACCTGCGGTCGTCCCCTCGGCTGCACCTACGGGTCGTTGCCGGGCGTGCCGAAGTCCTTCAGCGCTTGGTCAATACCTTCACCTGACTTCCGCGCCGGCGTGCTTTCGGGCAGCTCGCTTTCGCCTTCCAGCTCGGCGGTCTCGCCGCCGGTTTCCAGATCCTCGGTCGGCATGGCTTGCTCAACAGGCGCAGGGCCAAGCGTGCCGCGCGCATAGCGCATCATCGCGTTCACGGCACTCACCTGGGCGCTGCGCACGTTGGTGACCGCGCGCCGACGGTGGCCTTCGACCATGATGGAGAAAGCCACCACGTCGGACTTGTCGCCGACGTAGCCCGACAAACATGATACGCCATTGAGCGTGCCGGTCTTGGCGCGCACCCGCTCCGCCGCCGATGAGTTGCGGAAGCGGTTGCGAGTGGTGCCGTCCACACCGCCGACTGAGAGCGATTGCAGCAGGTCGGGCCCCACGCGCGGGTCGAAATACAGCTTGTGCAGCAGGTCCGCCATGGTAGCCGGGGCGACGCGATTCTGGTGGCCTAGGCCTGAGCCATTGGCCGGCAAGTAACCCGACGAGGGCACACCCAGGTCAGTGAGCGCCTCACGCAAGGCACGCACGCCCTTGGCGGTGTTGGCGCTGCCACCGTAGGTTTCGGCGCCCGCTGCCTCCAACACGCGCTCGGCCCATTCGTTGTCCGAATTCTTGTTGACCCGACGAATGAGCAAGGGCAAGGGGGCTGACTCGTGCACAGCGAGCATCGCGGGGCCGGGCGCCGCGCGCCTGCGCAGCAAGGCCACCGGTGTATCGCCAAGCGGAGCCGCGGACGCAAGCTGCAGGTCGGCGTCCATGGGCGTGCCGACCAAGCGGTCGCGTCCCTCGCCGGTGTACACGCCGGCCGTGCCACGTACCTCGATGCCTGCCTGGACCAGCGCCGCGCGCATCAAGATCGCCGCGTACAGGGTGTCACTGGGCGGCGCCCGGCGGATGACGATGCCATGACGACCGAGCCCGATCTTGCCAGTAACCAGGACCTGGATGTGCTCGCCCGCGCGGACCACGGACACGGCAATGCGGCCCCGGCCCTTGACGGTCACCGCTTGGTTCACCAGTCGCAGGGCATCGTGGCCAGGCCACAAGGAGGCGAGGGCATTGGCGCCGACCTTGTCGCCCGGCCGCACGCGTACTTCAATGGCCGACCAGCCCACCCGTACCGGCGAGCGGCCCGCGACGAAGGCCTCGTCAGAACCGAGGCGCCGCGGATCGCCCAGCACGCGGCCCTCAACACGCGTGACACCCCGGCGGGCCAGATCCTCGGCCATGGCCGCGATGTGCGTGTCTCGCAGCGAAGGATCGCCACTGCCCCGCAGAATCAAGTCGCCGGCAATGGTCCCATCCCCGTCGGGCGGAGGCCCTGACAGCTCAGTACGGAAGCGCCAGGTGCTGCCCAGGCGCAAGAGCGCCGTCGCGGTCGCCAGGACCTTCTGATTGGATGCGGGATCCATGAGCACCGAGCCGCGCCGGGTATAGAGCACGTGGCCGGTGGCCAGGTCCAGCACGCGCATGCCCACGCGCAGCCGGCCCAACACCGAACCGTGAACGATGCGCGTGAGCGCCTCTTGCAGGGCCAAGATGCGCTCGCGATTGGGATCGTTTGCGGCCGGTGCCGGCGTTTCGATCTCAGTGGGCGGAGTCCATGGGGCGGCGGCAGGCTTGCTGGCCGGAATTGCTGAGTTGCCAACTCTGCTTTGCGCAGAACGAACCGCGGCGCTAGTCGGCGAAACTGGAGGCTTTGCAGTGGTGGTGGCCGGCCCAGCCGTGTTGGCTGGCCTGAAAGGCCGGGGCGCTGTCGCCGGGCTGTGAAAAATGATGGGCGTGGGGCGACCGAGCTTGGCAAAGGGCGCGGACTTTTGCTGGATGCCAGCGGCCTGGCTCGCGGGCAGAGCGGACACCGTCACACCGAGAAGAAGAAGCGCGAACAGGGCGGCTTTTCGATGTTGGTGCTTCATTCCTTCATCTCGCTACACATCGAAATCCCAGGTCGCCGTCGCGATGTTGAGGATCCCAGGCGTTTCGGTTGGCGACGCGCGGCTCGACGAAGTAGCTGCAACACGAGCCGCCCCGCACCACGCGCCGGCTGGGATCGAAATTGTACTTGTCCGCAGTCCACTCCCACACGTTGCCGGCCATGTCGTCGATGCCATAGGGGCTGGCGCCCTGGGGATAACTGCCCACTTTGGTGGGGTGGCCCGGGTTCTTGCCCGCGCAAGGTCCCTCGTTTTCGAAATTGCCCCAGTTGGCGCGGCTGCAGTCGAGGTCGTTGCCCCAGGGATATTCGCGGCCGTCAGTTCCGCGCGCGGCTTTTTCCCATTCGTCTTCATTAGGCAGACGGCCGCCGGCAAATGCGCAATAGGCGCGTGCCTCGTGCCAGTTCACATTGGTGACCGGCAATTCTGGGTCTTGGGCCAGATCGATGGCCGGCTGGGCACAGCGATGGCTGGCCACACAGCGCGCGTACATGGCGCGCGTGACCTCAGTGCGGTCGATCTTGTACGCAGGCAGGTTGCGCTTGGTGAGGGGCCGTTCGTCGTCGGCGCCGCGAGTGGACCCTTTCACAAATGACCCGGCGGGAATGAGCACGCGTTCGGGTTTGCCTTCAGTCGCAAGCAACAATGCCGAGAAAAGCATGAGGCGCATCACGCGAGAATCGCCTCGCTGGCCAATGCCAGCTTCGCTTTGCGGGGCAAAGCCTTGATGGCAGCCTCGCGCCGCAAGGCCGAACCCTGGGATCGCTTGCGCTCGACATGCACGATCGCCACTGGCCGCCGGCCTCGCGTGTAGCGCGCGCCGCGACCCTGGTTGTGCTGGGCCACGCGCGCGTTCACGTCACGGGCGATTCCCGTGTACAAGGATCCATCGCGGCATCGGACCACGTACACGAACCAGGCGGGCATTGGGTTTTCCAACTATGGCGACTGCCGAAGAAGAGAGCAATTTTCTGGGGTTTAGGTCAGTTGTGACTCTGTGTATATCGGCAGGCCGCGCTCAAGCCTGGAGACGTTCCAGGCGAGCCAGTGCTTCCTCTACCCAGGGTACGAGTTCTTCGCCGCCGTCAGCAGCCAATGCCATGTAGCGCCGCAGGTGCTCCACCGCCTGACGCTGACTACCCAGGTTTTCGAGGGCGGTTGCCAGGTTGTAGTGCGCGTCGGCGAAATCCGGGGCTGTCTGCACGACCCGCCGCAGTTCCGAGGCTGCCAGCTCGACCTCGCCCAGCTCGTGAAGGATGCGGGCCAGGTTGTAGCGCGCCTCGGTCTGGTCAGGATCGAGGGCCAAAGCTGCCTCGAACGAAGCACGCGCCGCCCCGGTATCACCCGCGTTGTACGCCAGCGTGCCCAGGTTGGTGTGAGCCGCGGCCAGCCCAGGGTCAGCCGCCAAGGCTTGGCGATAGGCCGCCACGGTTTCGTCTGTTTTGCCGCTCGCTTCTTGCGCCAGCGCGAACGTGAACCATTGGTAGGCCGACCGCTCGATCCCGTCGGGATTGGTCAGCGTGGGTCGCGGAGTGGGCAGGGCCGCCACCGAGGCTGCGCGGGCCGCCAGATCGCCCAGGCCGAAGTCGAACAGGCGCTGGCCGTTGACTTCGAAGGCCGCTCCGTCGGTGACGAGCGCCAGCGTATTTCCATCCCAGGCCACGCGCAGGCGTTCCAGAGGCCGATTCACTGTGGGAAGCGCGGCACGCACGGCATCCAAGGCCTTGCGGATCTGCGCGGGCGAGAAGCCGCGCTCGACCAGTTCCTTGGCTGCGCGCACCGCCACCAGATCTTGGAAAGTGTAGGTCTGACGCGCCCCTCGTCGTCGCGACGGGCCCACGAAGCCAGACTGCGACCAGTAGCGCAGCTTGGGCTCGGGTACGCCGAGAATGCGAGATACCGTGGCGAATGTGTATTCCTGTTCGACTGCGCTAGCCATCAGAAGCTCGCCTCCACGTCAGCGTCGATGAACACGCGCGATCCTTGCGCGCGAATCTGGATCTCGGTGCGCACGCCTTTGGGTCGCATGCTGGTCACGCGCAAGACCTCGCGGCAGGCAAGGGCATCCATGCGCGCCTTGATGGTGAGGTCAGCGCGCAGGAGCGCGGCTAGGCGTTGCGCTGTGCCCGCGTCGCCGTGCTCGCGCAGTGTGGCCTGCATGCTGTCCAGGTCGACGGTCACCATGGTCGACCCGAGGTAGGAATCCTTGCCACTGCGTTCCGCCCGCTGTCCCTCGGAAATCACCTCGGCTCGGTCCAGAATGGCGTCGAGAGCCGCGCGCGACAGGCGCTCGCGCACCTCGCGTTCGAACATGGCGATGCGCAGGGCACGCGTCATGGGGCGAAGAAGAAGTGATTGCCCGGCGCGCTTGGGACGCGCCGGGTTCTCGGCTGCTGTTGCGGAACACGACTCTGTAAGGCTATGTCGTGCCATGTAGATAGATGTAGGATAAAGCGAAAGCGCCGAGTCACCAAATTTTCTGATCTAGGACGAGGTTCAGGAGGAGCCAGAAAGCTTGATTCCCGGTGCGGGACAGCCAAAGTGGAGGGCGTGGCGTTCGTTCCGAAAGATCTCTACGACTCCGATGAAATCGGCTGGCTCGAGAAGCCAGATCGCGATGTTGAGCGTGAGCAAGTCGAACGCAAGCAGACGTTTGACCCGAGGGAGGTCGCCCGGCAAATCTCGGCCATGGCGAATGCCGAGGGTGGTCTCATCGTCGTCGGGGTCACATCTGATGGCAGCGTTGTGGGTCTTGGTTCACAGATCGGAACTGTGCGTGAGCGGCTGAGCAAGATCCCGATCGAAAGTTGTGACTTCTGGCACCGCTTTGTTCCGATCAAGGGCCGTGACGACGAGCTTCTCTATGTGTGGGTCCCAAGAATCAGTGACCGAGTCGTATGTCTGAGCGACGGCCGGGCCTATCAGCGCAGGGGCTCAAACACAGTCGAACTGAGCACCGCTGAGATCCTTGAGCTTCGCTACACCCGGGGCGAGAAGAGCTTCGAGGATCGACCGGTCGTCCGATACCAGGAGGAGTTGCTCGACCCTGCCGTCGCGAAGGCATTCATGGACGGCGTGGTCCAGCGAAACGGCGTCAGCATGCCGCTGACCACCGACAACGCCTTGGCGAACAAGCGATTGACTGTTGTCGTGGGCAACGAGCCCCACCTCACCGTGGCTGGACTCATTGCCCTTGGCAAGCAGCCCACCGATTTCGTCCCCGGGGCGCGGATCCATTTTGTGAAAATCGACGGCCGCGAGGAGCGTTTCGGCGCTGAACGGAATGTGGTCAAGGAGCGCTGGTTCGACGGACCCACCCTCCAGATGCTTGAGCAAGTCCGCGAATTCCTGCGTACGCTCGTGAGTGAGTTCGACTACCTGGGCCCCGACGGAACCTTCGTCACCGAGTCGGAGTATCCCGAGCTTGCCTGGGATGAGGCTCTGGTCAACGCTCTGGTCCACCGGTCGTACAGCCTCGACAAGGCACACATCGTTGTCCGAATGTTCGAGGACCGCCTGGAGGTGGAGAGCCCGGGAGGCTATCCCGGGGCAGCAAGACCCGACGCCGACGGCGTCTTCCCACTCAGTTTTCCGCGCAATCCGCGTCTTGCCGAAGCGCTTCGATACCTGAGCTTGGTCCGCCTCGCCAAGGAAGGGACCCGGCGCATGAAGGCCGAGATGGACAAACTCGGCCTGCCTCCGCCAGCCTTTCAGGAAATCCAAGGCATGGCGGTAAAGGTGACGTTACGGAATGACGTTGATCGCAGGCGTCCGAGAGCCGAGATCGAAAGCCAGAAGGAGAGCTGGCGCAAAGTAGCTGACCAGCTTGTCTCCGATTTGGCGGTCTACCGGAACAACGCGTACGAGAGTTGGGCGCGGCTCCACAGTCTTCGAGCGCGAGCACCGGCCGAAGTCATCGCGGCTGCGGACAGAATCTTACGCAACCCTACCATCGCGGCAGACGAGAAGAAGCGCGTCACCTGGCTCATGGTCCAGGAAGAGACTCCAGCGGTGGACGCCTGGGCGAGGAACTGGGCCGAAGGCCTTGGCAGGGACCGGCCTCCGCACACGGACGAGCAAGTGGCCCAGATCTTCGCTCACTCCCAGGACGTCCTTGAAATCCTTCTCCAGATGTTGGAGCGCCGCCAGATTCGAACCAGCGAGGGGCGTTCTTTGGCGTTCAACGCCTTGTCGGAGAGATACACTCGCCGTGATCTGCCACCAGAGGACTGGACCAAGCGGGTTCTGGCTGCCTGTTGGCATCCTCAGCTCTCATCCTGCTACCCTGAAGCTGCGTCGTTGTACTACCGGATAACGGGCAAGCCTCTGCCGCAAGCGGAAGGCGGCGGAGACCCGAACGGCCGCTAGCGTGTCCCTCTAGGAAAGTTCAATCTTCGCTTCCGGATCGAACGGATTGGTCCGCACGGCGAGGGAGAAGAGGTACGGGTATGTCGACCGCAGATGCTGCATGTGTCGCAGCCATTCCCTGACCAGCCAGTCGTAGGCGCGTTTTATGTCGTTCTCGAGGTGCATGCGATCCGCGTCGGGCAAGTTGGCCACGCTGGGCCGATGCGACAGCTCGTCAGCCAGGTGGAACACCGACCACAGCATCTCCGTCAGGGTCTCGTGCTCAAGCAAATTGGGATTCTCAAGCAAACGCAACAAGAAGTCGCGCTGTTGTTCCAGGGTGACTTTCAACAGCGCCAGATCGCCCCGGCCTGCCTCGATCGCAGGTTCGTGGCCTCGCAGCACGGTTTGCATTTTCGCAAAATGCGCTTCGGTCCAAGCCCCGTCGATCCTGAGATGTTTGCGCACGTCTTCCGCCCGGCCGTCGAAAGCAGATAGCACTCGCAGCAGCGGGTTGCCGACCTGACTGAAGAAGACACCGACCGCCACGTTGAGCTTTCTCCGATTCGCCTGGCGTTCACGTGCGTTGAGCAGCTGATCGAAAACCAGGGTGGCCATCACCGCCTGCACGAACAGGAAGGCGACGTCCATCAGCAAGTAGAAGAAGATGTCGCGGGCGTTGCGGAAGATGGCCCAGTGGAGCGCATAGGCCGCTGCCGACGGCAGCAGCAGCAGGACGGCGAGTAGGATCTTGTGGCGTGGTTCGCGGCTTTTCACCGGGCCAGGTTACATCGAAGTGGGTGCGGCGTGATAACATGAACCCTGGCTGTCGGTGAGTACCTCCGGCGCCTCGATGACTGGGAGGCTACGTGGAACGACCCTCCACACAACGCAATCGCACCACCACGGGCAGCATGCAACCCATGCTGCCGCCGGGCGAGATCATCCCCAACACGCGCTATCGCATTGTCACCCGTGTGGGCGCGGGTGCCATGGGCGCGGTCTATCTGTCCGAGCATGTGGACCTGGAAAAGCGCGTGGCGCTCAAGACGTTGCACGCGGCCAGCGCGCGCGACCCCAAGGCCATCGAACGTTTCCGTCAAGAAGCCCGCGCAGCCTCGAAGATTGGCAATCCCAACATCTGTGACGTCACCGACTTTGGCGAGTTGCCGGACGGCCAGGTTTTCTTCGTGATGGAGTATATCGATGGGCCGAGCCTGCGCCTGGAGATAGAGCAGCACCAGCGCATCGGGATCGAGCGCAGCATCGCGATCTTGCGCCAGGTGTGCAAGGCGCTGGGGGCGGCCCATGGCAAGGGCATCGTTCACCTGGATGTGAAGCCTGACAACATCATGCTGGCGGCAAGGGACCGCCGGCGCGACCTGGTCAAGGTCGTGGATTTCGGTATCGCCGGCCTGGTCAGTGCCGAGCCTGTCCCCGAGGGCAGGCCCGCCGAGGAGAAGGTGGTCGGTACGCCTGACTACCTGGCCCCCGAGCGTATCCGGGGCAAGTCCTTCGACCACCGCAGCGACGTCTATTCGCTCGGGGCCATGGCCTACGAAATGCTGACCGGCGTCTGCCCCTTCTGGGACAAGGACGTGATGACCACGGTGGCCAACCACCTCACGCAAAAGCCGCAGCCCCTGCGGCAGCGCGCGCCCGAGGCCAAGATTCCAGCGGAACTGGACACGCTGGTGTTGCAGATGTTGGAAAAGAATCCGGCGGGGCGGCCTCAGAGCATGGCGGTGGTCGAGGCCATGCTGTGCGATGCCCAGATCGCGGCGCATGTGCAGACAGAGTGGGACGATCTGGAACTGCCTGAGGTGGACGAAGCCTGGCGGAAGAAACTGGCCGACCATATGCCGTCTCCGCGCTCCCGCCGCCTGCGCCGTTTGGCCTTGGGTCTTGCCGTGGTGGCCGTCCTGGGATTGGGCGCAGCGCTGTTCTTTGCTCTGCGGCGGCCCAAGGAGATCGTCGCGTATACGCCGGTGTTTGTCGAGATCACCAAGACCGACGAGGCTGAAACCGTGGCGCCATTTCTACGCAAAGCCGCCGCTGCCGCTGAGGCCGAACACTACTTTCAGCCGGTCGAAGCATCCGCCCTGCGCAACATCGAAGGGGCGGAGCAGGAGGCGCATCGCCTGGGCACGACCTCGGGGGGAGCCGCTTCTTTGCGCCAGATCTATGGCAATCAGTTCCGCAGTCTGGGCAATTCCCTCCTTCAAGTGGGTCTTTCCGACCTGGCAGAACTGCGTTTTCGCGAAGCCCTGCGCTTCCTTCCCGGCGACACCGAGCTGCGCGCGCGCGTGGCGCAAGCCGTGGATAACCACCGCGCGGGAGAAGAGACACAGGGCTCGGCGCTCAAACCGTCGCATGAAGACCCCGTTCGCAGCGCTGCCGCGAACCTGTTCGCAGCGATGATCAGCGGTCATTTCACCGCGGCCCGGACCCACCTGGCGAAGCTGCTGGAGGTGGACAAGCAAGGAACCCAGATTGCCCGC
>Ga0265329_10000833_pt1 | contig 15683 bp, 11 predicted proteins | sample 41627metaG_FD_202091 | JGI IMG/M metagenome (GOLD analysis project Ga0265329, IMG submission 202091) | Rhizosphere microbial communities from Carex aquatilis grown in University of Washington, Seatle, WA, United States - 4-16-27 metaG | ecosystem: Host-associated > Plants > Roots > Rhizosphere...
GCGCTTCCAATCCCTCGGCTTCTGCGAACTCGCGTACCGAGAGCCCCGACACGGCCATCCGGGCGACGACGGCTTGGGCATCGGCAACGGTCCAGCGCTTCTTCGTCTTCGGGGACACCAACTGCGAACGGTGGGTGCAAAGCGCGGCATGGGGCACCTCTGGCCCTCCTTCATCCCACCCCGCCGCCCCCGTCCGTCTCCCTTTCAATACGCCGCTCGTTGATGGGTTACGGTTCAGCTGCACCACCGTCACCGGCGACCAATTGGTCATACGAGCCCATCGGTCGGGTCTGCGCGAGCGTGCGGCCGCGTACACGCGAGTGCGGTTCGCCAGGATGGCGACGTCGTGGCCGTCATGCCGCTGAGCCGGCGTCACGATGCGGATGTCGCTGTGCTGTGGATGACTAGCTCGGCGCGAAACGCCCTCGCGCACGCATGCCTCCTCGATAGCGTCTCAAGTGTCTGGGCGGGCCCTGTCTGGAAGCGGGAAGGAACCGGCCGCGCGCCCGACATACCAAGTGGTGATAGGCCACCGCTCAACGCTCCAGGTCGCCAGCCAGTTGTATGGGTGCCGCGGGTTAGTGGGCGTGGGCCGGAACAGCACGGCCGGAAGGAACCAAATAAACGGCGCCAACGGGTTTCCCCAGCCCCCCACAGCGATCTCGCTTTCTCTAGAGAAGAGCAAACGCAGACCATTCGGAGTAAACCGCCAGTTGTCTCCTGGGCTGCCGTGAATTGGGTTGAGCAGGCAGGTGGTGTGAACCTGAAGGCCGCCGGGCCTGATCACGCGGCGTGCCTCGGTGGCACATCTGAAGGGATCACCCACGTGCTCCAGCACCTGATCCGAGAGGACCAAGTCGAACGACTGATCATCAAAGGGCAGCCGTTCCCAGTCCACCCTCGGAAACTGAGTATCCACGATCTCCCATCCGCGTTCGGCAAAGGGCCTCACTAGGTGACCGCCACCACTTATGCAAAGAGCACGTCCGCTGCCCGGCGTCTCCTTCGCAAGCGCTGCCATAAGCGGCAAGAGTCGGCGGTACATCGTATATCTAAGTAGATCGGGCCCTTCGCTTGGGAAGCCGAGGGCCTTACGGGTCGCACACTTTAGGCCCAGCACCGGGCTAATATGTCGCCGCTTCAGGGGCCGGTCAAGCGGCTCCGCCCAACTCACCAACCCGCCGCCGTGACAGAGTAGTTTGGAGACTTTTTGGCGCCTAAAGTGGGTGCCCATTGGCGGCCCGCCTGTCGCCGTCGGTCGCAAGTATTACCAAATACACCGGTCTCTTCGAGCCCAGAATCACCGGGTTCACCGGTCAGGGAGGGCCCACCCCAAGGCCTACGATTGTACCGTCCTTGGCAGCGTCGAGAGCAAGCTCGCTTCGCTCGTCGGTCGCCTTCGGCGAGCCGCGCACCCGCTGCAGTCGCCCGTCTCGTGTACATTCTCGCTACTTAGACTGGAATGCAATTCTTTTCTGCGCCCCTTCGGTAGCTGCTCAGGCTGTGGTACTTTTTCCACTGGGCTGTACAGGCCCGCCGGTGAGTCCAGGGCCGGAAAGCCTTCACGCCCCGCAAAGAAAGATGCTCGCCAACGAACCACCGTCTTATTGGCCCCGATCGCCTTTTATCCATATGCCTCCTTCGGTTCCCGGTCCCCAGCTTCGGTCCACCTCTCGCCGCCCTTGACACGCCCAAAGAACCCTTTCTTCCGATAGCCAACCATGTGCCGCATTGTGATTTGTGGGTTGAGATACCTATCTCCTTGGGCGTCGAGATGTGGGTGGCCGTCGCTGCTGTGCGAACGTACCCCTGAGTTCCTGGCGAACACGGCTAGCAGCCCGTGGTGGAAGTCGGACCGAGACGAAATGGGCGCGGCGAAGCGGGATGCAAGGAGCAGCGGAGCGCGGAATACTGGCGGTATTCAAGAACGCGGCGACGCCGAAGACGGCCTTGCCCCGCCCGTTTCGGCGACGCGGAGACTTTCACCACGGGCTGCTAGGCACAGGTCGAGATTGACTGGCGGGGTCCGGGGCGACTTCCTCGAGGTGAAGGGCGACCCCGAAAGTCACGTGTTCGGTCGGGATGCGCGCGGAGAAGCGGCGAGACTATCAGCGAAGAATCTACCCTCCCGGCCGAGGTCGATTTTGCCTGTGAGTTCATGCTGTCCCTGATCGTTCCCATCTACAAGAATGCGGCTAACGTCGCCCCATTGCTGGAGGCCCTCCGCGGTCTCTACGAGAATATTGGCGGGGCGCTCGAGGTGATTCTGGTCGTGGACGGAAGCCCGGACGACAGCTACCTGCTACTCCGCGACGAACTACCGCGTCAGCCATATCGCTCTTCCTTGATCGCTCTGTCGCGCAACTTTGGCTCCTTTTCCGCGATTCGTGCAGGGCTAGCGGCTGCGCGCGGAGAACGCATGGCCGTCATGGCGGCCGACCTGCAAGAACCTCCTGAGCTCGTGGTGGAGTTCGACCGACGGTTGAGGAAAGGGGATGTGGACGTCGTGGTGGGGCAGCGGACGGGGCGCGCAGACCCGATAGTAGCGCGCCTACTTTCCAGCCTGTTCTGGTCGATCTACCGGCGCTGGGTCCAGCGCGAGGTGCCGCCCGGCGGGGTCGACATCTTCGGATGCACCGACAAGGTTCGGCGAGAGCTCGTACGCTTTACCGAGGCCAACAGCTCGCTCGTGGGCCTGCTCTTTTGGGTGGGATTCAGGCGCGTCTGCGTTCCCTATTCGCGTCGACGACGCGAGGTCGGGCGATCAGCATGGACGTTCTCCCGGAAGCTGCGGTACCTGTCCGATAGCATGTTCGCGTTCTCTGACTTGCCGATCCGGCTGCTGCTGCTGGTCGGAATCCTCGGGTTGACGATCAGCACGGTCTACGCCTCCGTGGTCCTGGTCGCCAAGATTCTCTTCTCAATCCCCGTGCCTGGCTACACCGCGACGATCGTGCTGGTCTCGTTCTTCGGCGGTCTAAACTGCTTTGGATTGGGCCTGCTAGGTGGGTATCTCTGGCGAACATTTGAGAACTCGAAACAGCGCCCGAACTATGTAGTAATGTCGACGGAATCATTCAATGACGACGACGCCAAGCGTCCCTGATGGGGTGTTCGTTCATCCGAGCGCAATCCTCGAGAGCACCAGCGTTGGTGCCGGTACCAGGATTTGGGCCTTTGCTCACGTGCTTCCAAGTGCCGTGATCGGTCAGGACTGCAACATCTGTGATCATGTGTTCTTGGAGAACGAAGTGGTAGTTGGCGACCGAGTTACGATCAAGTGCGGAGTTCAGCTTTGGGACGGGATCACGCTGGAGGATGACGTCTTCGTGGGGCCCAACGTCACATTCTCCAACGATCCTTTCCCGCGCAGCAAGCGCCACCTGTCCGAGTATCCCAAGACAGTGGTCAGGCGCGGTGCCTCAATCGGAGCGAATGCCACGATCCTTCCCGGCTTGACGGTTGGACGCGATGCTATGGTGGGGGCGGGCGCGGTGGTCACGCACTCCGTGCCGCCGAACGCCGTGGTTGTCGGCAATCCAGCTCGGATCGTGCGCTATGCCTCCACGCAGGCAGCCACCACGCCGGCGTTCGGATCATCTTCGGCAGAGCCTGCCAATCGAGCGGAAGCAAGCGTTCACACCTCCCGAGGGCCGGCAGGCGTCCGTCTGCAACGGTCCCGCCTGGTCCGGGATCTGAGGGGCAACCTGGTGGCGCGCGAAGTCGGCGAAGATATTCCCTTCGTGCCTGAACGATGCTTCGTTGTCTTCGACGTTCCGACCAAGGAAGTGCGTGGAGAACATGCTCACCGTCGATGTCAGCAATTCCTGGTTGCTCTCCGCGGCAAGGTCAATGTGCTGTGTGACGACGGGCGAGAACGAAGGGAATTCATCCTAGACTCCCCGGATATTGGCCTCTATATGCCACCAATGATCTGGGGAACGCAGTACCAGTACACCGCCGATGCCGTCCTCCTGGTACTCGCCTCTCAGCACTATGATCCTGCGGATTATGTGCGCGACTACGATACGTTTCTGGGCTTGGTCAGCGGGTCGTCTGATGGGGGATAGTCGCGTGCTGCCGCCCGTCGTCCCATTCAGCGGTCTGGATCGCGCGTATCGGCGGTTGCGTGTCGAGGTCGACGCCGCATGGGCACGCGTCGCCGCGAGCGGGTGGTACGTGGGTGGTCCCGAGGTAGAGGCATTCGAAGCACGTTTTGCAGCCTTCGTTGGTGTGTCCCATGCGGTCGGCGTGGGCAACGGCACCGACGCCATCGCCTTGGCGCTGCGGGCTCTCGGCATCCGGGGTGGGGATGAGGTCATAGTACCGGCGCTTTCGGCGTACCCAACCACGGTTGGTGTCGTCCAGGCTGGGGCGATTCCTCGCTACATTGACGTGGGTGATGACGGCTTGATCGACCCGGCCTTGGTTGCGCGTTCGCTAACCCCCACGGTGCGCGCCATCGTCTGCGTGCATCTCTATGGAAGCTGTGCCGATGGGGCGGCGATGCGTGATCTGGCAGCTGATCGCGGTATTCCGCTTCTAGAAGACGCGGCGCAGGCGCATGGCTCCGGGCGCTCAGGCCAGGCGGCGGGCTCCTGGGGAGCGGCAACTGCGTGGAGCTTCTATCCGACCAAGAACCTTGGTGCGTTCGGTGACGCGGGTGCCGTGACCTGCGTCGACGACGCGCTGGCGGTCCGGCTGCGGCGGCTCCGCAACTATGGACAGCAGAACCGGTACGAGCATGTCGAGGTGGGGTTCAACTCGCGCCTCGACCCCTTGCACGCGGCGGTGCTAGTAGCGAAGCTTGAAGCACTCGACAGCGACAACCGGCGGCGGCGGCAGATCGGCGATGACTATGATCAGGCGTTCGCCGGGCTCGAGGTAGTTCGCCCGTTGCCCCAACCGCCGACCGGCCATTCGAACCGTCATCTCTATCCGGTGCTGGTGGATGCGACGCAACGCTCGGCATTCCAGGCTGAGCTTGGTCGCCGCGGGATCGAAACGCTCATTCACTATCCCATCTCCATGCCGGACCAACGCGCCAGCGATAGGGCCTGGTCCGGCGATCGGTCGTTTCCGGTTGCCCGTTCGTTGTGTGAGCGGGTCGTGTCCTTGCCGCTACACCCTGACCTCACCGACACGGAGATTGCACGGGTGATTGAGGCCGTGGTTGAGTGGGCTCGAAAGGCATGACGTCGCCGGGGACTGAGTCGGCACCGCAGTGGAAATCGGCCTGGATGATTTCTGCTGCGGTGTGGGCGGCAGCCTTTGTCTTTCTCGCAGGGGACCGTTCCACCTTTTTCGCGTTGGGACTGTTCCTAGTTGGTGTCGTTCTTCCTTGCTGGCTCCTGGCGGCAGCGGCCTTTGCCCGCATTTCCGAGCGCGACCAGGGAGCGCACCTCCTCGCGGCGGCGGTGACCCTCATTCTGCTGGCGCCGCTTTATATGCTGCGCAAGGTTCTGCCGGTACCGGCACCGGTGGCCGACCTGTCTATCTCGCTACTCGCTTGGCTGCTGGCCTGGAGGACGCACGCGATTGACGAACTCGGTTCCTCTATGCGTTCGCTGATGGCCAGTCAAACGCGGGTCTGGGTCACGTTCGTGCTACCGGCCGTCTTCTGCCTGAACTGGTTCGGCTACGGCGTCAAGAGTGACGTAATGGTGAAGTATTTCGGGCTATTCTTCATCGACTTCGGCAATCTGCTCTCCATTCAGAACGTCGTTCGAGCGTCTACCGGGCTCCCTATGTCGCCCATCGTTCAGTCGGGACCGCTCGGATACCACTGGCTCTACTTCGCATTCCCCGGTTGGTCGAGCGAATTTCTCGGGATCGTGGGACGGAGCGCCAATGCATTGGTGGTGGCCAATCTCATCACCGGGTCGCTTTTCTACCTGGTGCTGGCCCGCACGTGTGGACGGGTGCTGGGGCAAATGGCGCTCGCCGGCAATCCGAGATCCAGCCGCTTTGCTCCCCATCTCGCGGGCCTGGCGATGTTTGCGCTGTCCACTGTGTACGCGTATCAGACCGTCGTAGGTCGGATCAACCGGAACTGGTTCACGCTTGGCACCCGGAATCACCTGGTGCTCCAGCTTCCGCACTCGATGACGTGCTTCGGCAACAATACGTTGGCGCTGGCGCTGTGCCTGCTGATCATCGACAGGCTCGTCTCCTGGACCTCATCGGGGGGGCTGCGACACCTCGCTATTGCGGCAGTTCTAACGTCGCTCTTGCCCGGATACAGCATCATGCTCGTGTTCCCCCTGGGCCTGGCCATTGTGATCTGGGCGGTCTCCGGACGTCTCCGCAGGCCAGTCCTTGCGCTAGCAATGTTTGCAGCGGCTGCCGCCATCGCACTGGTCATTTTTCGCGCGATTGGGCTGTTCTCGTATGGCGGCGGAAGCGGCCGGGTGGTGGTCTCCTTCGACGGTGGGCAGTTTCTGCAGAACGTTTTGTTGGGTTTTCTCCCCGCGACCTTGGCCCTCGGAATCTGCCTCTGGAACATTCGGAGCCTTGAGAAGTTGGAGGTTCTTTTCCCCTTCGCCTGCTTGGCGTTGGCCTGCGTGATCGTTCCAACCGTCTCGATGACGCGAGGTTCACCGACGTCACCCGTTGATTTTTCCATCAAGACGGGTTCCTTGTACCTTGTTGCAATGACGCCGATTTTTGCAGTGGCCCTGACCTGGCTTATCCCCCGTTGGCGGCAGCATCTGCGCGTCAGCGTCGTCGGGATCCTTTTGGTTTGCGCGGGGCTGATGAACTCGGGGACCTATGTCATGCAGCATGCCTTTCGCCGGATTCTCGGCCGAGATGGCTCCGCGCAATCGATCTCGTGGGATCACTATCGGGCGTTGGAGCTGGTTGCGCGGGAGCCTTCTCGACTCATCCTGCTCGACCAGCTCAGCATCCCTAACTCTGTCGCTGACCCGGCGGTGATGCTGGGAGGCAAAAGAGTCCTTGTCGCCTCAGGGTACGAGGAGGTCGCCTTCCCACCGAGCGTGGTGGCGCAGCAGAACAAGGCCCTTTGGTTGAGGTGGCAGAGCAGTGGATTCGGCAACGAGGAACTAGGCCTTCTTCTGGCCCGGCAGGCCGATCTCCTGATTGCTGCTGTGCCGATCCGGTCGGCGTCGTGGCGCCTGATCGCCGTGTTTGGCGGTGTGGCGGTTTATCGTTCGATTCCACGCGCGGGGGATCTGGCCTCGTGAGTCGCTCGCGCCTTTACAGCGTCCTGGAGAATCCGGTCGTCTATTCCATTGCGCAGTCGATCTTGCTGCCCGGCGCGGGACGGATGCTCAAGGGGCCGTACGAGGAATTGTTTGGCCGGTCATCTGGGTGGGTGCTGGACATCGGCTGTGGCCCCGCGTTGTCGACACCTGCGCCGGCTGACGGTCACCTCGTCGGATTGGACGTCAATCCGCGGTACGTAAAGCAGTTTCCGCGATCATCTCGCGGGGCGTCGGGTGCATGCGTCCGATCAGGCATCACCGGATCGGCGGCGGCGCTACCGTTCGCGGCTGAGCGATTCGACGAGTGCCGCTGCATGGGATTGTTCCATCACCTTCCGGATGACCTCGTTCGGGCCACCGTGTCCGAGATGTATCGGGTCGTGAGAGGCACCGGTCGGGTGATTGTTATCGACGGTATTTGGCCCCGCAGTGCCGCGCGGCGTCCTCTCGCGTGGGCGACTCGGAGGCTCGACCGGGGCGAGTGGGTACGCAGCGAGGAGCAACTGAAGGGGTTGGTGGCATCCGGGGCACCCGCGCAGTGGGAGACGCGCCGGATCACTTATACGCTGACCGGCCTGGAGCTGCTTCTCATGCAGGGTCTCCCCAAGCGTAGGTAGGGGGTGTGCAATATGCCTGGCACGGCGTTGCGCCGTGTCACGAATCGCACGCCCGGGAACCTTGGGGGGCAATCGGCTTTAGAATTTCCCCGTCCTGCCGCATTCTAGGCAGCAGTGGGCCCCCCGTGCCAGTCAGAAACCTCCCCAACCCACTTGGGGTGAGGAGATTAAAATTCCTTAGCACGACTTGCATCAATGCGAGAGCTTTCCGACCAGAAGGAGAGCGCTGTCCCAGAATTGCCGATAGAAGAATGCACCTCCGACCAGCACCCACAGGATCAGAAGGTAGTCAGTGGTCCGGGAACCGGTTGATCTCACGTTGGCTAACAGTATCAGACTGCGGCTGTGGGTGGCCACGCGTTCCGGGCCGAACGACCAGCGATTGACCAGCGTTGCTCCATCATTCGAGCCCCACGGAATCGGTCTGGGTCGACCTGGTTGATGCTTGTCAAGGCGCCAAAGGGGGGCTACGTTACGCCTCACGTGTCCGATCCAGGGGTTTCGCCAGTGCGCGATTTCTTGTTCGTCCAGTCGACGACCGAGGTCGGCGGGGCGGAGGTGGCGCTGGTGAATTTGTTTGCACACAGCCCGGAGTTGCGTCGCCGCAGTATCGTGGCGACCTTGGGCTTCGGTGACGGGGATCTTCCGTCGCGTCTGCGGGCCGTAGGCGCTGACGTGGTCGAGCTCACGCCGGCCCGCCTCCGGAATCCACTCCGGCTGTTTTCCTGTCTGCTGGCCCTACGGCGGGTCGTGCGAACGTATAGGGTGCGGGTGGTGGTCGGCAACGGGGCCCATCCACAGATCTTCGGCGGCTGGACCGCCCGGCTCAGTGGAGTCAAGTCCGCCTTCATGGTCAACATGATTCACGCTGTGCCGCTTCGCGCGAACGATCCGCGCGATGTACTGGCGATACGCGGACCGTGCGATCTCATCTTGGCAATATCGAGGGCTTCTCAAAGAACCCTGGAGAGTCTGCGTCCGGAGGTGGAAACCCGACTGCTTTATTGGGGGACGCCCCACGCAACAGTGCCAGATGCTGACCGGCTGGCCGCGCGAGCCGAACTCGGCGCGGGCCCCGGCGACGTCCTGGTGGGCGTCTTTGGACGACTGCAACGGTGGAAGGGCCAGGACGTATTCGTGGAGGCTGCGGCTCGCGTGTCTCGGCAATGCCCGCGGACTCGCTTCGCGGTGGTCGGAGGATCGGTATTCGGGCTCGAGCCTGAGTTCGCGGAAGAACTGAGGGCAGCGGCTGGAATGCTCGGGATCAGTGACAGGATGGTGTTTACCGGTTTCCGAACCGACGTGAGCACACTCATGGCGGCCTGCGATATCGTCTGTCACACGACCCGAGTCGAGGAGCCGCTGGGGTTGGTTGTCCTCGAGGCCATGGGCCTCGGTCGAGCGGTGATCGCCACCGATGGCGGTGGACCGACTGAAATCATCGAGTCGGAGGAAATGGGGCTCCTTATCGCCGGGGGCGATCCGGCGGCGCTGGCGGAGGCCATCGTGTCGCTCGAAAGCGATCCGGAGCGGCGGCGGCACATGGGTGCGCGCGCGGCGGAGCGAGTGCTCTCGGCGTTTACAATCGAGGTGATGGCCGAGAACCTGCTCCGCCATCTTCGGGGTCTGGCGAACGACCAATCGCACTAGCCGGAGAGCGCTCCGGCCTCCTCCTGGCCCTTAGCCGCACGCCGGGTGAACCTCTGGACTGGCTCCGAGCGGTTCCTCGACATCAGTGAGCGATAGGCCGCGTTGGTCTCAAGCAGGATATATCCCACTGCGACAAAGAACAGGGCCTGCCAGATGTGATCAAAGGTCAGGTTTCCGAAAAAGGTGAGTGCCGCAATGCCCATGGCAGCACCGGCCACGGCGCCCCGCCCGTCTCTTCTCAGTATGCGCGAGGCCTTGATCAGGGCCACGCAGATTCCAAGACGCGCGAACCAGTAGAGCATGTATCCGGGTATCCCAAGCTCGATGAGTTGCTTCGCCGGCTCGCTTTCGGCGTTGTATTGGTAAGATGAAATGCCGAGCTGCACGCGAACATTCTGCTGCATACCGGTACCGATTCCCATCCATGGATAGGTGTAGCTCTGGAGCGCGACCGGAGGCAGGATGTTCCACGTGTCGTCGAACCGCGATTGTGAGTCGCTACTCTCGAGCCGGTTGAGCACACCCTCCATCGCCTCCGGAAAGGCGGTGAGCGTCGTAGCGACGAGAATGAGACCGCCAAGGATCAGCCGACGACCCGCCTTGGTGAAGAGGAAGCCCGCCCTCCAGGCGATGATGATGACCAGACATGCCCCGACGAACACCGGCGCCCTCGAGCCGGACATCGGAAGCACCGCGGCGGTCAAGGTCGTCGCCCCCAGCGCGACGAAGCGAACCTTCTTGTTTGGCTCTCCGAGTCCGATGGTCATCAGCAACGCCGGCATGATGATCGTGAAGTCGGCGAACCCCGAGATGAAGCTGAAGGTCGACGCGACACGTGCGCGTCCGGTCCCCTCGATTCCCACCGCCTGGACCACGTCCCCCTCCACCGTGATGGAGTAGTTGTTGACCTCTGCCTCGGGGGGCGAGCCGAACTGGATGACCGCGAAGGCACAAACCGTCGCGGCTGTGAAGGCCAGGATATAGACCGCGGCTCGACGAACCTCGTTGACCTGGAGGACATTCGCGATCACCAAAGGGGCGAACCACCAAAGCCAGTAGGCCCTGAGCCCGACGATGGCCAAAAGTATCGAGCCTTGCTCTGGGTTGAAACACTCCAGTACCGTCCAGACGATCCCAAGGCCCAGGGGGAAGAGTGCTACTCCATAGAGCTTCCTGGTAATCATTTTGATCTCGGGCCGAATCGAAAATGCCACCAAACCGAAGAGAAGGACGACGTCCTTTGTGAAGTAGAAGACCGCTGGAGGCACGACATGAAGATAGCGGCGCCCGAGACCCTCGAGGCAGATGGAGGCGATGAGGATGCCGAACCAGGCGGCGCGGAGGGTGTTTTGCCGCGCCTGCAGCTTCGAGCTTAGACGTCGACTGGCGGCTTGGGTATGGTGGGCAAAGGAGCGACCAGGCAGAGCGTGGTTGATTGTTGCCATCTCAGTTGGGTCCCCCGAATTGATTGTACTCGGAGGCATTGCGTAGCGTCTCATGCCTTCGATCGGCGATCTGCTGCAACAGGAGCCGAGCGTCCTGGTTGTTGGGGCTGAGCGTGGACGCCTCGCCCAGCAACAGGGTCGCGGTCGTGGTTCGTCCCGCCCGATCGGCGACCCGCGCATACTCGATCAGCAGCGCAACGTCCTCGGGACGCTGCACGGATGCCAGCTGGTACTCTCTCAGGGAGTCAGTCACGCGCCCTTGGTCTAGGTAGATTCGCGCCGCGGCGAGATGGGCGTCGGTGGTGGGCAACTGGGCCTTTTGTAGCGCCTCCTTGAAGACGTCGATTGCTTCTTCGATTGTGGACCATCGGTGGTGGCGGGTCAGCAGCTCGAGTCTCGCCCGGGCCGACTGGTAGTCAGCTGGAAATCGCGCGACGGAGGCTTCCAGCGTTCGGAGGGCATCATCGACCTTTCCGTTTGATTCGAGAGCCTGGGCCAGGTAGATGGCGATGCCCGGGTCGGTCGGCAACAATGAGATGGCTTTGCGGAGCCAGATCTCTCCATCGCGGGGTTTGCCCTGTTGCAGCGCTGCTCGCCCACGCAACACGGCGTCATCGCCCTCGAGCGCGGCCCGAGGATCGGCCGCGTCGAGGATCGTGAGCGCCGCGGCAGGCGCGCCAATGTCGAGGAGGAAGGTGGAGATCCGAACGGTCCTCTCCGGGCGACCTCCCGCTAGCTCAATCAGATCGATGGGGTTACCGCCGTTCCGCCAGATCTCGTCGGTCACGGCTGACAACAAGTACGGTTGTATCCCAATGGCCGTTTGGTATTCAATCACCGCCTGTTTTCGCCGGGCCAGGCTCCATAGGGTTCGGGCCACCTCGAGGTGCACGTCGGCGCATTCACCGCACAGGCGAAGCGCGTGGTTCAGGAGTCGCAGGTGCTGCTGCCATCCATTTTGGCCCCGAGGCGATCCCGTGGCTGTGGCTTCGACCAGGGGATAGAAGTAGTCGGTTGGATGAGGGCCTTGGGCTTGGACGGCGAGCTGTCGACGGTCTTCGGGGGTCAAGGCCCGTCGAATCAGCGCGTCAAAGTCTCTGAGGTTCGGTGAATACATCATCGGCACGAGCAGAAGCGTCGTAAACACCGCGAGCCCGCCGACCCCCAGCGCAAACGCCCGCGGAGCAGTCGAAGTCCTCGGAGCATGCGAGTCCCGCGAAGCCACAGCTGACCCGCTGCGACGCTCCCGTCCAGCCAGGGTTCCGAGCAGCGCGTACCAGGGAAGGGCGACCCCCAGGAGCTCCATTCCGAAGTCCACTAAGTTGTGGACGACCACCGCCATCAATCCACCAGCGAGGGCCAGCGAGGAAATCGGTAGGACCCTGGCGCGGGGACGCAGGGAGACGACCATCGCCGCGATGGCGAGGGACGCGACGATTAGACCGGGCCAGCCGTACTCGATCAGAAACTGAAGCGGCTGGTTCTCGGCGTGGGTGAACCGCACCGGTTGCAGGGTCAGGAGGGCGCGATACACAGGGTACACGCGGTCGAAGGCACCTCCTCCGATTCCCATGGGATGGACGGCGAGGACCCGAAGGGCATCCCGCCACAACCCGAAGCGCCCGTCGGCGAAGGGGCTGTTCCCGCTAAAACGGCCGACAAGTGCGGTGGCGCCGAACGCCAGGGCCAGGGCCAAGAGCGCGAGGATGCCACCCAGCACCCAGGGCAGTGGCGAGCGGGATGGCAATCTCCGTGGCCCTGGGATGGCTCGGCGCGGCTGTTCGAGTTGTCCTGCGGGTACCCTATTGAGGCGGGCCATCGTCGCGAGGACGATGGAGCCGGCCGTGAGCGCGAGCAGCGAGCCCCGCGAGAGCGTAGCGATGGCACCGGCTGCGCAGCATATAGAGGCCGCGGCCCAGGAGAGACGTCGGTACAGGCTTGCTTCGGCGAGCGCCAGCGATAGCGACGCGAAGGCGCCCAGCTCCAGAAATTCTGCGTTGTGGTTCGGATTGACGAAGGGTCCGTTCAGAAGAGGGCGAGCCTCTCCGAAGTGTCCATAGACTAGCGACATACCAAAGATGCGATGACCGAGCCCCACCAGGAGTGATGCCATCCCGGCGGAGGCAACGGCTTTCACCATGAGGCTGGGGGATCGCCTGGAGGAACTGGCGGCGGTGCGGCTCGACACCATGAAGACACTCAGGCAGGCCGCCGCCTTGAGGGCCTCTACCGTGGTGGCCGGCCAGTCGAGCGACCAGCGCATGAACGCCCGCGTGGCACCGACGTCCCTCAGGAGCTCAAAGCTGGCACGATTCGCCCAGGAGACCAGGCCGACCGGAAGTGGGATGATCTGAAGCAGGGGAAGTGCGAGGAAGACGAGGGGCGCCGCCAGGACCGTCGGCCGGGGGAGTGCGTGCGGACCTTCGGCTATCAGCCCAAAAAGCAAGGACAGCCCCATCGTCGATGCCAAGATGCAGATCGAGGGCCGATGGGCGGCTCCTACAGCCAAGGGAGCAGAAAAGATTCCCACGACGGCTACAACTTTGGAGATCGCTAGGAGGAAGGTCCGTCGGCGGTGACCGGAGCCGAGCCGCAAGCCGAATCGCGTGGGATGGCGTGGGCCTCGCGTTCTCCCGCGATCGCCCGGTCGCAGCGACTCAGAAGAGCCGTTCGTCCACGACGACGACATCACCAGGGAAGAGGGAGACGTTGGTCGATCGACCCTCGCTGATGTCGGCGACAGGGTAGGTCTTGAGTTCGACGTGGCCGTTGGCTTCGCGTCGCAAGGTGACCGAATTCTTGGAGGCGATACCGGTGAATCCACCTGCTGCTGCGATCGCGTCGACGATGGTCATGTTGGCGAAGTATGGCACTGGGCCTGGCCTTTGAACCTGCCCGAGCACGGAGACCTTGGCGTTGTTTCGCTCCTTGTACATGATCGTGATCTGCGGGTCCTTGAGATATGCACCGCCGAGCCTCTTCAGGAGCTCGGCCTGGAGCTGAGCTATGGTCAGTCCCTCGGCGACCACGCTTCCGGCCAGGGGGAAGTCGATAGTCCCGCCGTTTCCGACCCGGTAGTTGCCGCTTAGCTCTGGCTCCCCGTAAACCCGGATCTCAAGCAGGTCCTCCACGTCGAGCCGCTCCGCGAGGCTTTGGTTGCGGGGCCCCAGCACCATGGTCTCGGCTCGAGGTCGGGTTCTGGCACATGAGACGACGGTTGAGCCGAAGAGCCCCGCAGTGGCCGCTGTCACGAGTGCTGCAATGGCCGAGAGGTTGAGGGCGTCCCGAGATAGGTACGCCATCTAGTAGGTGAGCCCGACTCGAGCGAAGACCTGGTGCTTGACGAAGTTCGCTGAAACGGTCTGTCCGGAAGTGGTGTCCACGAAGGCGGCGTTGCTGGAGTTCACAACCAAGTTGTAACCGATTCCAGCATAGGCCCAGTACTTCACGTAGTAGTCGGCTGCCAATCCTGCACCCGTGGCGTTGTCAGTTCGAGTTGGTCCGGCGTTGACGATCGGCATGTTCGGATCGAGCCGAGCCGCGGAGTCGTACCTGCGATTTTCGTAGTGGCCAAAGGCAGACACGATCACCCGGTTCTCGATGGCATGGCGCACCGCGAGATGCAGTGAGTCGACGTTGTAGTAGTGACTGATGATCGAATTCTGAAAATCGTGCCGGTAAGCGAGGGAGATGGACGTCAGGAAGGTCGGACGCCAGACGGTGTCGGCGCTCCCCGAGAGGGTTCCGAAGCCCTGCGGATTGGTTCCATCGCGATAGAAGCCGGCGGCATATCCAGCCGACACACCAGCGGAGAGCTTTTCGGTTATGAGCCCACGAATGCCAGCCTTGGCCCGCAGCGGGTTTGAGTCGCGGTTGCTCTGAGAATCATCCAGATAGCGAATGAACCCCTGCGAGAGGTTGACGTAAAGTGCCGTTTTTGGGAACCACCTCCAACTCAGGTCCAGCATGATTTCGTTATCCATGTTTCGATCTTGGTGATAGTCCCCCTCGTACAGATCGACTTCGTTGCTGTAGCGCAGCGTTCCCTGGATGCGACCGCCGCCAGGCGCCCAGTGGACCTGTGCCGCCGCGAGATTGGAATTGCGGATTATCTCGGACCTTCCCGGGGTATAGGGAGCCTCCTCACTGCGGCTGAAGCTATCGGATAGCGCGAGCCCGAGTCGCTGGTTCGAACTGAAGTCGAGGACCCCCGTGACGGAGGGCGAAAAGGTGTCGCGAATGTTCGAGGCGTCGATTCTCGCGTCGTCCGAGAAGAGGTGGCGGTACTGGAGGGTCGCTTGAAGATCGTAAGAGACGCCCACTGCCAACGTTTGTGCGCTCTGGGAGGACTGCTGGTTGGTAAGATCTAGGAACGGGACAACCCTGAGGATCGGGGAAGATAGGGCGCCGCTTGGCTGGTAGAAGACATTGCTGTCGTAGCCGACCTCCGCTCCGACTCCGGCGTGCAGTCGGCTGCCCTCTCCGATGATCAGCCCACCGTCCCCAGGGTTAGCCCTGGTCGGCAGGCCCACATATCCCGCCTGAACCCCAGCCTCCTGGGCGCGCACCTCGGCCGCGAGGAGAGTCAGGAGTAAGGCGAAGAGGAACCCGGATGCTTTGGCACCAGCTCTTGTCATTTCACGGTCGGCTTTGTCGGTAGGGCTGCGTTGGCGAGCTTGGGCTGCGGACTAGACGCTGGGCGAGCTGGCCGGCGCTCGGTCCGGAGGCGGTCGATCGATTGCCGT
>Ga0265329_10000842_pt1 | contig 15518 bp, 7 predicted proteins | sample 41627metaG_FD_202091 | JGI IMG/M metagenome (GOLD analysis project Ga0265329, IMG submission 202091) | Rhizosphere microbial communities from Carex aquatilis grown in University of Washington, Seatle, WA, United States - 4-16-27 metaG | ecosystem: Host-associated > Plants > Roots > Rhizosphere >...
CATCAGTTATTCATATTTGTATACGGTGCATTTTTCGATGGTCAGTTTCGAGGATGAAAATCTCCATGCCACACCTCCGCTGGTTTCATCGCCATTCAGGCGCCGTCCCGGAACCCAAACATCATCGCGGAATATGCCTTCGTCAACGCTGCCGATACCGACTAATTCTGTACTCTTTGTTTTGGAAAAGAAACGTACCCTGAATCCGCATCCCGCACCGATAAACTTATTTGGTCCGTCAGTCATAATAATTCCATAACCGGACTTCGATCGTTGTCCAAATAATTCATCAAACGACACTTCAACGCGATAACCGCCCAGTTCGTACGTTGCAGCAGGATTTTTTTCATCGAGTACAAAACCGACAATTTCTCCCTCAGCCTGTTTTTTCAGGATTTGCGGAGATAGCTGCTTAATAATTCCATAACATTTACTGATTGAAGATTCTTTTGGATTTTGTATCCTGTCTATTCCGAACGGTGAAACTCCTATGGCATTATGTGAACCAATCGCAATAAACACATTGCGGGCGCCGTCATCGCCGCCGGGCATTTCCGGTATAAAGAGCGGGTTTCCGCGCTGAGTGAACTTTTTGCAGCGTGCTTCGAACTCGGGGACGTAAAGATCCGGGGCCAGAATGTCAACGGCAGGGGCGCCGGCAAGCCATATATCGAAGACATGCGCTAACGGCCCGCCGCTCGGGTACCGGCCGGGAGTCGGGCAGCATTCCTGGTCGAGCCAGGCATTGGCGTATATTGGAAGAGGATATTCTTTTTTCCCGGCGGCGGTTACAGTATTAACATAGCGCGCATAATTCCAGGCCATAAATGCTTCATCGCATTGTGCTCCTTTTCCAAAAACCCTTTCCCAGCTGCCGGAGGTTTGAAAACCATTGTTGCCCCACAAGTCTTTCAACTCGGGGACCAATTCTTCTTTGTTTTTGACAAGGTAATCCATCAACTCTTTTGGCACCGGTGCTGCAAAAGCGGCATTGGCAATTTCCGAACGGTCGCGCGAATCGCCGAGTATACCGACTTCGTTCTCAACCTGGATCATCAGGACTGTATGGTTGACACCATCGAATTCCCGGATGTGTTTCATCAGCGCCGAAAAAGCTTTGGAATCGGCTTCCACATTGCTTTCCGAAAATGTGGACAACACTTCAAGTGTCGAATCCTTCTGAATCTTTGCCCGTGGATATTTGTTGTAATTTTCTTTTGCCCAAAGGGGCACGTAGGTCGACACGCCATTTTTCCAACTGGCCAGCCATAAGAAAACAAGATGCATGTTATCTTGCCTGGCTTCTTTTATTAGACCATCGACAAGGCTGAAATCGAATTGTCCTTCTTTGGGTTCTATCAACTCCCATGAAAGAGGAGTCAGCACGGTGTTGAAATTCAGGTCGGCAACTTGTTGCCAGAGCGGCTTCATGTACTCAAGGCTTGACGAGGTTGAATTATTTAATTCCCCGCCGACAATAAGAAACGGTTTTCCATCAACATACAGCTGGGTAACATTCCCATGCCGTACAAGCTGCGGCATACCTTCAGTCATTCGTCCCGGCTGGCCGGCTTGAGTTTGCAAATTGAGGATAAGCTGGATGAAAAGAAGAGCTGCTATCCCTGCCGTTGAATATTTTATTGATTTCATTGGTCAGTTTTTCCTTTCTATTTTAGATATGAAAAAATTACGTCAACATCGTATTTTGAGTGGTGCCCCCAATTTGGATTAACATTTTAAAATACTGCAGTCGCGTCATTCTGATCCTCAGAACGACGATAATGTTGCGATGTTTGTTCAGAATGGGACAATCCAATCCATTGTCGAGAGGATCTTGCCTGAGTTATGACATTGCCGGATTAAAGGCATAAAGCCAATTGTAAAATATTCATTTTATTTTAATAATAGCAAATGACTTTGCCTCAGCTTGAATTTGTGTCCTGCCATTTTTCTCTTTCCAGATTGGGGCTTCACCCAGCAGCAAGGTGCGAGACCCCTTTATCTTACCTTGTATGTCAGCGACTTCTGGTTTGTTTGATGGGTTAAGCACGATCAATATTTTTTCGACTCCGAGCAATCTTAAATAGACGAAAGGATACCTGTCTTTTTGAGCAAACACCGGAATGAATGAGGCGTAGTTCGACAGGGCAGGCTCGGACTTATGCAGCGTGACCAACTTCCTGAGGAAATTTAAAAGTGATGCAGGATCGTTTTGTTGCGCCATGACCGTAGGAGCCGAAGTCGTTGTATCATAAGGCAAGTATACTTGTTCAAACGGGGCCGTTGAAAAACCTAGATTCCTTGAATCATCCCATTGCATTGGAGTGCGTGTGCCGGCACGTTGTCCGTAAGCGCCCTCCTTGGCAATTTTATTATCTAGCTGCCGCATGCCTATTTCGTCGCCGTAATAAACAAACGGCACGTTGGGCATGGTAAAGGCAAATGTCTGAATAATTTTCAGATCGCGCTTATCGCGACCATTGTTATTTATGCGGGGAATATCATGGTTGCCTACCGGCAATGAAATATATCCCTTGCCTTGTGTAAAGGCGTATTGTTGAAAATAAATATGTAAGAAGTGGGAAATATTACCATCGCCTGAAGATCTGAAAAAGCTGTTGTTGCGGCTGAACAAATCGTCGTACCCTTCGAACCAATGCATGAAGTCGGCATGAAATCCTGCATTAACAGCGTCCTTAGGGTTACTCCACTCTGAAACTATGAAGGCGTCCGGATATTGCGCATCGAGCATTTTTCGAACATCCTGCCAAAAGAACCTGATACTTTGGTCAGGGTCGTTTTTTACTAACGAGCCGGCCATGTCTATCCTAAAACCGGAACAGCCCATATCCAGCCAATATTTCATCACGTTTTTCATTTCAGCTTTAAGAGCTATAACATCGGGATGATCAACCGGCAGCTGCCAAGGTTGGTTCGGATCGGGTTTTCCCCATCCATAGTTAAGAGCAGGTTGATGCCAGAAGAAATTGATCATAAAATTTCCATCCCGCTCGCAATAGCCTTGGATAAAGTTTTCTTTATAATTATCCATGCCGTTGAACCAGGTGCCATTCGTCCAAATGTACCAGTTGCTGTACTTGTTGGGCAACGGGCTGCACGAAGCTCTAAACCAGGGATGGTCAATAGATGTATGGCCGGGTACAAAATCGATAATTACACGCAACCCTTTTTCTTTTGCAATCCTGAACAAATCCCCGGCGTCCTGATCGGTTCCGTAGCGCGGGGCGACATGATAATAATCTGATACATCATATCCGGCATCTCTGAACGGAGAGACATAAAAGGGATTGAGCCAGATGGCATCAACACCCAGGCTTTTCACGTAGTCAAGTTTGGCTATGATTCCTTTTAAGTCGCCAATGCCGTCGCCGTCAGAATCGTAATACGTTTGGGGATAGATTTCATAAAATGACGCGGTATTCATCCAATCCGGACCGGCGGGCTTAACCGGCGCTGGTATCGTTTCCAGATCAGGAAAGGCTGCGATTTCATATTGCCCGTTCAATACCTGCGCATTGACACTACAGCAGATTAACAGAGCAACTCCATGAATCGTTATGCCGAACTTAAGCGTTCTCATTTTACAAAAAAGAGGTATATAGTTAGAATTTATTATTTGCTAATGCCGTCTTTCAAAACAATCTTGTATTTACCGCCAAGGCTCGGAGAACGCCAAGCGTATTGTTCTGTTTTTTGCTTATAACATCCTTGCGTGGCTAGCGTCTTGGTGGTAAAAAATGCATCACCGTTTGTTGAAAACAGCACCAACAACTAATTTATTGAAACAGCAATTGTGAAAACAAATATAAGTCATTTTTCCAGACAGCGAAATCGTGTCCCCCCGGCTCAAGATACCAGATATGAGGGACGATATTTTTTTCCAGATATGTGTGTGTGCGTTCACTGATATCCGACAGCCTGTCGCGATTGCCGCATGACAGCCATAATAATTTAAGCTTCTGAGCTGTTTGTTCCGGATTGGGTACGAGTATTTCCGGAGTTTTAGTATTAGGAGCAGGGGAAAATGCGCCGATCCATGCAAAGGTATCGAGATGAGCGAGTCCGATGTTGAGCGATTGACCTCCGCCCATGGAGATGCCCGCTATTGCACGATTCTCGCGATCTATCATGACCGGATAATGCAATTCAATGAAGGGGATCAGATCGTAGCGTAAGTCTTTTTCAAATGTTGAGAATGACTTTACTTTTACAGGAGCGAAAATATTTCCTTCTGCTCTATCGTCAGGCATTGCTCGTCCGTTAGGCAGAACAACAATCATCGGGGCCAGCTTTTTGTCGGCATAGAGGTTGTCGAGAATAATGTCGGGGCGTCCGTTCTTGTACCATTCCGTTTCGTCGCCGCCAATTCCGTGCAAAAGATAGAGTACGTTATAGTGAGTACTCTTTGAATATCCGGGAGGAGTATAAACCAAAGCTTTGCGGTTGTTTCCAACTGTGCTGGAAAAGTATTCAACGGTATCAATCTTGCCCCTTTCAATGCCGTCTCGATAGAGATCGAATCCAGTGGGAGCCGGCTTCATTTCAGGCCGTGAAAAGGATCGTACACCTGATGGAATGATTCTTTTTATATTCCCAATGTCGTCGAAATTCAAACTATCGATACAGAGCTGCCGCAAGACGAAACTTTCTTTTTGCGGAAAGATCTTATGGTAGAGTATATACCGTTGACCGTCTTCTGAAAAGACCGTATGATGTCCCGGTCCGAGTGTTGTGCTGTCGCTCGCTGTCGCAAGGATTGGACTCGAAACCCCTTCCGTCCATGGACCGAACGGAGTTTTCCCAGTCGAGTATCGGATTTTGTACGTGGGATCGATCGCTTTTCCCTCTGAATACATTAGATAGTACATTCCGTTCCGTTTTAACATGTACGGCGCTTCGAAATAATGCGGGGGAGTTACGTCCTTTGGAGAATTGTCGAAAGTTACCATATCGTCTTTTAACTTCACGGCAAAGCACCGTCCGTTAATCCAATTCAATCCCGAACCCCAGTAGAGATACACCTCTCCGTTATCGTCAATAAAGCATTCGGCATCAATCATATGATAACCGGGGAAGTATTGACCGTTGATCAAGGGAGAGTTATCCGCTTTTGCATTCTTCCATGGTCCGAGCGGATGTTCGCTGATGCCGGCCCATACCTCGCTCCCGACGGAAACGTACATATAGAAATTTCCGTTCTTCGCTCTCACGACAGAAGGAGCCCACACCATTGAATTCCCCGATGTCGGACTTGTACAGGCTTTCTTTGTCGGCCAGTTAATGTGCGTCTTCTTGAAATGCACAAAGTCTATAGTCTCTAAAACGGCTACTTCGTCGCCTCCCCACGGATCGATCGTGGCATAGACATAATAGACGCCATTGTGTTTGATAATCGTCGGATCGGCGTAATATCCTTCCACGATAGGATTATGGATAATGCCGTTCTTCTCCTGACTCTGCAAAAGGGAGAAAAAGACTATGATCGATAAAAAAGAAAATCCAACAATTCGGGGAGAAATAACTCCTGGCATGGTTATTTTCCGACATCAAATGTTGCAGGTTGTTAAGAAATCAACTTTGCCCGAGGGGCAGTCCCGTATGTCCGCCGCGGCGGAGAGGTTTCAGTTCAACGAAATCCGGTGGCTCGCTCCTCGTACCCCATGGTTTTTCGAGAGTACTCAGACAGATCATGTACAGTTTTTGAAGATCCGGTCGAAAACTCTGCTTCCCTGTGAAACTTAATGGATCTCTGTGCTGCTCTGTGTCACAAAAGGGCTGTTATACAGAGCGGCACAGAATCTGACACAGAGATCCACGGAGAAAAAATTCAGAGCCGAACCTTTCAACCATATTTCTAATGGTTCTCCGGACTCCTTTTGATTTCGATTCTTTTTCCGTCGTACGCCACCGTTGCGTCAACCCGGTTCTCCGGTTCCACTCCAACACCGTGATGGTCTCCAACCCATACCACACGGAACGTTCTGTGTTCCAACATGCCCGGGAATTCTCCATGACGCTCGTCGATGATGAGCGTGTTCTTCTTTTCATCCCATCGGATCGGAATCGTCGCATACGATCCTTTTTCATAATTGTAGTTATCGTTCTCATCTTCATACAACGTGAATTCTCCGTCGGCTCCGGTATAAACCCTCAATTCGATCGGGTCGGCGGGTTTTTCGGTAGCGTATTGGAGAAACGGACCCATCGGCAGGATCGAACCGGCTTTGATGTAAAGAGGCAAGGTCTCTATCGGCGCAGCCGCGTTTATAGTCTGGCCGCCCGCAAGAATTTTTCCAGTCCAGAAATCGAACCAGTTTGTTCCCTTCGGAAGGTAGACTTTTCTTGTTTTTTCAGAAGGGAGGTTGGTCGTGAGGCCGTACATTTGTTCGGTGACCGGATTTACCAGAAATGCAGGGCCGAACATGTATTGGTCGCGGATGTCGTTGATCGCAGCGTCCGTCCTGAAATCAAAAGCAAGAGAGCGCAATATGGTATACGCATCATTCGTCGCTTTCCAGGAAAGCGAATAAATGTACGGCATGAGGCGATACCGCAGATTGTCGTACTTTAATAAAATTGCTTTTGTGTTCGCATCCCAATGTTCCGAGAATAACGCCCGCTCACCTTTTCCATGAATCCTGAAGACCGGACTGAATGATCCAAATTGAAACCAGCGCGTAAACATTTCCCTGTTAACAGGCGCGGACCAATCTGGAGCTTCCCAATTGAGATGGTAACCTCCGATATCAGAAGTCCAGTACGGAATTCCCGATGCGCAGGAATTGATTGCCTGAGGAACCTGGCGTTTGTATGCGTGCCAGGTGCACGTAATATCCGACGACCATAAGGTTGTGGCATTTCGTTGTTGCCCGGCAAATGCCTGCCGTATGAGAAAGAACGCGCGTTTATCAGGAATATCTCTTCTCCAGTGTTCGTACAATCCGGTGCTGTGCGTGAGCGAATAGGTGTTGAAGTAATCGATGCCCCTGCCGATAGAAAAATTGGATTGTCTTCGTGCATCTAATAATCCGCCGTTATCCGGTTCGCATTGGTCGACCCACCATGCATCCCATCCATCGGGTGCGATCAAACTATCCTTCGCTTGCTGCCAGTACATTTCCCGGGCCTTTGGACTATGAGCGTCGTAGTAACTGTCGAGCGTGTGAGTCATTGCATTGTCCCACACAATTGAGGTCAGGTTGCCGGCTTTTGCCATCGCATCGTAATTTTTTGTGCCTTTGGCGAAAACGGGCCAAATAGAAATCATCGCATGCACATTGGCTTTATGCAATTCATCAACCATCGCTCTTGGATTTGGATACCGTTCTGGCCACAAAATATGCGAGCCGATAACATCGGGCTCCCAGTAAAACCAATCCTGAACAATGCAGTCGACCGGGATATTATTTTTCCGGTAATTATCTTTTACCGATAACACCTCCGCTTGGCTCTTGTATCTGTCCTGCGACTGGAAAAGCCCGAACGACCATTTAGGAAACATCGGAGCCTGTCCGGTCGCATCCCGGTAGAGTGCTATGATGTGGTCGAATTCCGGTCCGTAGAAAAAGTAATAGTCGATCATCTCGCCGCTTTCCGACGCATACTTAAATTTAGTATTACCCGCCTCGGCTCCATAAAAATTTGATGCCGAGTAATTATCCCACATAAGTCCGTAGCCTTTGGTTGATAAAAGAACTGGTATGGCTCCCGTCATGTATTTGATGGCCATATCCTGGTTGCGTCCCTTGTAATTCATCGCCAACGAATCCTCGGGATGGCATCCGAGTCCAAACAGCGCTTCGTCCGCGGGGGACATAAATTCCGTTTCGCAGCTGTTGGAGATAATGCCGGCAACGGTATCTCTCTCCATCTTCTTGCCGCCGGCATTGTCTTCAGCGAGAACGGTAACGTCATTCATATCCGTGTAGCTGATTGAATTTGACGCCTTGTTTACTTTGATTTTTATTCTGCTTGTAGAAATGATGATTTCATCCGGGCGTTCAGCGACGTCAAATTTCGGAGTTGACGCCCATGCGTTGCTAATTACCAACGAAGCCTTTAAAGGGATTTCGGACAATGTTGTGTATTTCACTTCAATAATGTCGTCTTTACAAATTCTTACCTTCATCATGCCCTTGTCTAATGTGAAGGTCACTCCATCGGGAGTTTTCGTATGTGATACTACGGAAGCGGACGCAGTATGCATGGCTGCGCTCAGAATAACGGCCGCAGCCGCAATCAAAGTTAATGCCTTAGTTGTTGTCATTGTTGGTCCATTCTTATTGTCATAATGTTTCCGGAATAGTGTATTGATTTGAATGTTCTTGAAAGTTCCAATCCTGCACCGGCAGATTCATTTACTTCCACTACGTTGATAATCCGTTTTCGCAGCATTCCATTAAACGCCCCCCGCCGTTTGCCGATGGTAAGAGTTTTTGTTTTATCGTTCCATGAAAAGGGTATGATAGCATATTTTCCTTTTTCATAATTGAAGTTATCATTCTCGTCTTCGTATAAAGAGAACGAGCCGTCGGCTCCGGCATACACCCGCAGTTCAATGGCACCGTCTGTTTTTTCTTCGGCGTATTGAATGAACGGCCCCATCGGAACGATCGATCCGGCTTTGACAAAAAGAGGAATTGTCTCAAGCGGCGCAGCGGTTTCGATTGTTTGATTCGGTTCGTATTTGACCCCGGTCCAAAAATCGATCCAGCCTCCTTCTGTTTTCGGCAGATACACTTTTCTCGATTGCGCATGTTGTTCGACAACGGGGGAAACCAGGAATTCATTTCCAAACATAAACTCGTCTTTGATGTCGTACACATTCGTATCGTTCCTAAAATCCATGACCAGTGCGCGGTAGATCGTAAAGTCGTTCAACGTCACTTTTGCGCCGAGGGAATAAATGTACGGCATCAATCGGTAGCGCAGGTTTGTGTATTTCGTCAGGAGCGCGACGGTGCCGCTGTCGTAATTCCAGAATTCTGTTTTCCTGCAGCCATGCACCCGAAGGATGGGCAAAAACAATCCGTACTGGTACCAGCGGACAAGCAATTCGGGATATTCCGGTGAATCGGCAAATTTATACGGAACGAAACCGCCAATGTCAACCGTCCAATACGGCAAACCGGTAATGCAATAATTTAATCCGGCTGGAATTTCTTTGCGGTACGTGTCCCAATCCGGACTGACATCGCCGTTCCATGTGGTCGCCGCATAGCGTTGCTGGCCGACAAACGAAGAGCGGGTCAGGATGTACGGCCGCTTTGCGCTTCCGGTCGAGAGTTGTCCTTCGTAGACGCCTTTCTTCGACATAAACGGGTAGGCATTGAGATAGCGGTTGCCGGTTCCCATGGCAGTATGCGCCTGTGAGAAATCATATCCCCACTCAGGCTCGGAGGCATCCATCCACCAGCCGTCGAATCCGAGCTTGAAGAGCCGTTCGTTCATGAAACTCCAGAAGAGCTTTCTGGCCGCCGGATTGAACGGATCGTATGCGGCATTCGGCATTTCATTTTGAAGAACGACTCCCTCATTCGTATTCGTAACGGTGCTTTGGAGTCCAAGCAAGAATCCTCTTGCATTCATGCTGTCGTACACATCCGTTCCTTTGTTGATCCTCGGCCAGACGGAGATAATGGTATGCGCATGCTGGTTGTGAATGTGGTCCACCATCGCCTTTGGGTTTGCATAACGCGCAGAGTCGAAAATGTGCGATCCCCATAAATTGTCGGGAAACAGCGGCCAGTACTCGGCGTCCTGCACGACGACGTCGAGCGGAATTTTTCGTTCCCGATAACCGTCGATCACGCTTTGTATCTTTTCCTGCGTCTTCCAGCCGTACTGACTCATAAACAAACCGTACGCCCATTTCGGATAGAGAGGCGCTTTGCCGGTGATCGTTCTCATCCCGGAAATGATGTGATCCGCATCGGGACCAAAAATAAAATAGTAATCGATTGCATCTGCAATTTGCGATTTGAAGGACATTTGTCCGGCCATCTCCGGCGTCCGGCAGGAGAGCGCTATTTGTTTGAGAAAATGATCATCGTTGCTTGTCGCCCCCGCAGTCCATGCTAACCGTGCAGATGCACCGCCGGCGTCCTGATAATACTCGATTTCAATAGGATACACTTTTCCCGAATCGAGATCGATCGTATAGCTGTCGGTTTCGGGCGAGCGGTCTCTCCAGTCATCGACAACTTTTTTCCCGTCGATAAAAAGCCGAACGCCGTCATCGGTCGTCACATCGATCGAAACGCCTTTGATTGTTGCGGGAGCGATTAGCTTCCCGGACCAACGAACGGAGTATTCGACTGTCTTAAAATCCTTTTTCGGCGAGCCGTTTCCCCAGTCAAAATCGACGACTGAGTCGACTCTTACGAACGATGGTTCGCCTTCGAGTTTCGCGTTCGGGAAATATTCCCCCTTTAATCCATGCTCGCCGGGTTTCCCTCCGGCTGGAATTAAAAATTGAGAAGAGATGAGAGGATTAATTTTCGTCGCAAGATTCTTTATGTTAAAGACGTACGATTTTCCAGCTTGAAGGTCTGCCTTTATAATAGAAGGAGAGTAGCCGACGCCGGCGACAAGGCTGAAAACTCTTTTTCCATCGAGCGTCATCTCGATGGGCGAAGAACCCGGGCGGTCGAGGATAAAGGTGTACGTTCCGGATGATGCCGGAGTGAATTGAGCAGAGAGGTTATTGTCGTCAATGCGCTGCAGTTGGATATTCTGCCTGTCGGGATTGAACTCCGTGTAAGAATAATTATCCCAAAAGAGCCCATACCCTTTGTTGGAAACGATCACCGGGCTTGCGATGGCGGTGTTCTGCTGTTTCATCCGCATGTGTCCGTTTTTCCAGTTCATCACATCGAATTGATATTGACCGAGGCCGAAGATCGCCTCGTCCGGCGGCGATGAAAATTTTTGTTCCACGATCCATGCCGTATCGCCGGGGGAAGTCGACGGTGTGAATGTTTTTCCATTTTGCAGCTCACTCAAAAGAAGGTTGCCGTCCAAATCGTAGAAGTGTATCCCTCCGTCGGCCTTGTCGATCTTGATGTTCAATTTCGAGGTTGATAACGCATATTCATTTGCCGATTCCTGGAAAGAATATTTGCCCGCCGGCTTTAGGTTGTCAACTTCCGACAAACTTTTTCTATGCGGAAGTTGATCTGTTGGGGATTTGACGATCTGGACAATATCATCTCGAATCACGCGAAGCTTCATGATGCCCTGGGGGGAGTGAAGCACAACTCCGTCGCTTGCTTTCTCAATAATGACGCCTGCCCATCCCGATGACCACAGAACAAGTATAAGGCAGAGTATTTTATTTCTCACGTACTGAATCCTCCATAATGGATCTCAAAACAAAAAGCGGGAATAAGTAATCGCGATTTTCATTTGAAGGGTACTTCCTCAATATGAAATATTTCTGAGCCGTACTATTTCAGCAATACCAGCTTTTTCACTCCAACATAGGCGCCGGCTTCCAATCTGCAGAAATAGACGCCGCTTGGGAATCCTGCGGCGTTCCATTGGCGCGTATATTCGCCGGCTTCTAATTCCCCGGAGAAGAGCGTCGCTACTTCTCTTCCAATGACATCATAGATTTTCAGCGTCATGAAAGTTTTCGCCGGGACACTGAAAGGAATTGTGGTTGATGGATTGAAAGGATCGGGGTAATTATTTGAAAGTTGAAAGTGAAGCGGAGCGTTTTGGGAATTCACCAACGTCACAGGTGAAAATGCGACTTTGTCGAGATTAAAGGAGGGAGTGCTGCCGATGGTAAGGCGCATGACCTGCACACCCGCGTTGAGAGTAATTGTTTTCGATATCGTTGTAAAGGAAGTCGACCCGCCGGTTGCGGCTGTCGAAAAAGATTTTGGAATGCTGGTGTTCGGGAATTTAAGCGAAAATGTTCCGCCGGCCGTAGGAGCCGCGTAGCTGACCGCAACGGAATAGGCTCCGGCCTGTTGAACGTCGATCGTGTATTCAAGCCATTCACCAACATCCGTATATTCGACATAGTAATGGCCTGGGGTTCCTCCGATATCCACGCCGTCGTTTCTATAGACGCCGCCTTGGTTTACCAGATCAACGTCGTGATACGTGAGCCCCTCGCCGCCTATGTCGTAGTTTTCACACTCTACAACTCCCGGTATGCTGACAGGCGTGCCCGAAAACGGAGCCCGGTATGTCGGCAAAATTCTCATCATGATCGGATATGACTGGATCTCGATTGAGTCCTTCAGGTTCGCCCTCAACCGGTAATAATAGCCATTTCCTCTGCTCGTTGTCGTATCGATAAACTCAGAAGCTGTCGGTAAAATTTTTGCAAGAAATGCAAAGGCGGTCGTATCGGTCCTGCGCTCTACAATAAAGCTGTCGTTCTCGGCCGTATTGTTGTTCCATTGAATTTTTATTGACGTATCGCCATATGCACTGACGCTCATTTTGTTCGGTGATTCTTTGTAGGTATGGATTAAGATGTCTTTTATCTCGCTCCATGTGTGTTGGGTTCGGTTATAAAATTTAAAATCGCCTCCATCCTCCCATGCAAGATATGAAATATTGTGCAACTGCGCCTGTTGTGCGATAGTTCCATACGCACACATGCGGGAGTTATACTCGCATTTATACATATATCCAAATTCACTTAATACCACGGGTACATTATTCTGTGCACCCCAGGTTGTCACTTGATTGAATTTTTGGATGGTCGCACTGATATCGGCCGTCGAGCCGTACGTGCCGGGGCCTACGAGACCAAAGGGATACGGGTCATAGGAATGGTAGTATCCGATAATAAAACTGTCGGCCGGAACGGCTGCGGCAACAAGCTCATCCGAATTTGAATAGTTGTTCCCTGAAAACAATACGATTCGGGTCGGGTTGGTTTTCCGGATTGTTTGAATTGTTCTGGCATTCAGATCGTTCACGTTGGCAAGCGACAACGGGTACGGTTCGTTGATCACTTCAAAAAATAAGCTATCCGACTTGTTCTTAAACCGCGTGGCTATTTGACTCCATATGCTGTCAAACCTTGCAATGTTGCCAGGTGTATACGAGCCTTTGATCCAGCTTTCATGCATCGCATTGAGGATAATGATGAGGTGGCGGCTTAGCCCCCAATCGACAACTTGTTCTACGCGATTAAGCCATGCCGGATTGATCGTGTAGGGAGATGCGGTTGCAGTGTGCGCATCCCACGTAACAGGCAAACGCACGCTGTTAAAGCCTGCATTTTTGTAGTCATCAAAATTGGCTGCAACAACAGGGGGGTTTCCCCACTCTCCTTCGTCGGGCGGTTCAAGTGTGTTGCCCATGTTAATTCCCCTGCCCATTGCTTTCATCGCATCGCTCGAGGAGAGCTGAGCCTGCATACCGATTGTAACGCAAAACAGCATCAGTACTGTCACAGTAAAAATCTTATTCATGCAGATCCTCTCGACTATTTATTAAAAATTAGCGTACACTCTTTGGAATCCTCTTGCGCCATGCTAACGTATCACTCATTGTGAGACGGGTTTGCTGTCGATTCGGGTTGTTCGAAGAGAATATTTTGCGTTTGAAGAGATGCGTTTTATTAGCAGCTTCCCGGATCGGAAAAATGGAATTACCCTATTCGCCTCTCAAAGATCAAAATTGCTAAATTCAACGTAAAAATATTTACATCCGAAAGCAACCGCCTTCTTAGGGAGCCAGCACATAATATAGAGTGGCTGAATGGACTTCGGCGCTTGTTTTACACCTCATTTTGCTATACTGAAACTCATAGTTGAAGAGGTCGGAAAAATTACTGTCAAAATAAGTAAGTCTCAAAAAGGTGGTCCAAATGCATTTGCAGCCCCAAAGCCGACATCCTTCGAAAGAGATTTTTCGCAGCCAAAGTTGTCGAGTATTCCCGCGCGAAACGCCGATTCAGGAAGAGAAGGCTGGTGAGGCAAAGGTAAAAACATTTGCCGATTCGACCGAATTGTTACAAGTCCAGAACTTTTAATAATACATCCGTATAGGTATTGCGCGCCGCATTGCTTTCTTAAGTGTCAATCTTAATTGCAAGTTCCCTTTAAAATAGATTTCACGAAAAGATGGATCAATTCTTTTTCCATTTACCACGCGGGCGAATTCAATCCAAATTCTTCGCATTTCTAATAAGATTGGCCTTAAATTCTGCTTGGAAAGCCTGTTTTGGGGGCACAATTATTGTGGAATTCCCCTTTTCGATAAGTTTTCCCTCTATCGGATAGGCGTGTTCGTCAAGGCTGATTGGGTAGGTGAGGAGAATAAGATCTAAAACCTCCTGGATTGCTTTGATGAAGGAGGTTTTAGTGTTTAGGGGAGTGAAGAACATGACCCTGCGTGCGACAAACCAGTGCATGTAAAAAGATTGCCGATGATTTTGCCGATATACATATAGGTGGACTGTAGGAAACTTGTAGTTGTTTTCTGAAGAACTGCAGCGACAATCCGCTGTTATCCCGGCTCTATGGCGTACGATATTCTCAGCGAAGAATGTTTTATTGCAACAAGATCAATGAAATGAATCTATAAGGAGAAATCCTTTGAAAGACGATGGCCCGAATCTCTATATTTCAGTTGAATCACTACGAAATCGGATAACGAGCCGATTCATACCTCTTTTCTTTCCTGTACTTCTGATTAGTTTGTTCTTATCTCTTTCGCGAATTTCAACCTTGGGACTTCGCCCATTGATGATCTTGCACATCTTCCTCGTTGGCGCGGTAATAATCCTTTACATCGCAAGAAAACGAATTCGATCGCACACATCAGCATTTGTCGTTTTAGGGTTTCTTTCCTTACTTCTTATATTCGGTGTTGCTACATTAGGACTTCTTTCTGCGACGTTCATTCTCGGACCGCTGATTTCTTTGTACTTGATGCTTCTTGGTCATCGAAAATCCGCGTATGTAAGCATAGTCGCCGTTCTTCTGTATCTGTCAATAATGGCAATCCTCTTCCTGTCAGGAGTTTTCGAGTCTGCCGTATCTCCAATACTATACGTGAATTCACGCATTTCATGGATTCTCATGATCGTCGTTGTCGCTGGGACCTCAATAGGGTTCGTCGCATCGCTTGAACTGGTTCCCGGCGCTTTACCGGGAAGCGAGGAACGGTTCCATCTCGCATTCGAAAACGCGAATGTCGGCATGTGCCTTACCAGTCTTGACGGCCGTTTTTTAAGAGTGAATAATGCCTTGTGCGAGATACTGGGCTACGCTCGCGAAGAACTAGAGCGGATGAGTGTCTCAGAAGTAACGCATGAGGATGACAGGGAATTGACCTTACACTCCATCCAACAACAACAAGGCGCTGGAAAGGGAAAAGTCAATTTCGAAAAAAAATATATTCACAAACAGGGCAGTGTTGTATGGACCAGTATTTCCAGTTCCCTCATCCGTGATTCACAAAATCATCCTCAATACTTTATTACTCATGTTCAAAATATTACAGAGCGCAAGCGCGGGGAA
>Ga0265329_10000848_pt1 | contig 15458 bp, 12 predicted proteins | sample 41627metaG_FD_202091 | JGI IMG/M metagenome (GOLD analysis project Ga0265329, IMG submission 202091) | Rhizosphere microbial communities from Carex aquatilis grown in University of Washington, Seatle, WA, United States - 4-16-27 metaG | ecosystem: Host-associated > Plants > Roots > Rhizosphere...
AGCGCAGGTGCCACTCGGCAGCTTCACGCGCATTGCGCCACGCACGACGGCCCTGTCGGTCAACCATCAAGGGCAGTTCCCGGCGGTGACGTTGTCGTTCAACCTGGCACCGGGCTTCTCTCTGGGCGACGCGGTGACCGCGATCGCCGCGGCGGAACGCGAGATCGGCTTGCCGGCCAGCATCCACGCGAGCTTTCAGGGGACGGCACAGGCATTTCAAGCCTCGCTCGCGAACGAGCCCCTGCTGATTCTGGCGGCGCTGCTGACCGTCTACATCGTGCTGGGGGTGCTGTACGAGAGCTACATCCATCCGCTGACGATTCTGTCGACGCTGCCGTCGGCGGGTGTCGGCGCGATCCTGGCCTTGTTGCTGTTCCACATCGACCTCAGCGTGATCGCGCTCATCGGCATCATTCTCTTGATCGGCATCGTCAAGAAGAACGCCATCATGATGATCGACTTCGCGCTCGACGCCGAGCGCAACGAGGGCAAGCCGCCGGACGTCGCGATCTACGAAGCGTGCTTGCTGCGCTTCCGCCCGATCATGATGACCACGATGGCGGCGCTCTTGGGCGCGCTGCCGCTGGCGTTCGGCGGCGGCACCGGCGCCGAGTTGCGCCAGCCGCTGGGCATCACCATCGTCGGCGGCCTCCTGCTCAGCCAGCTGCTGACCCTGTACACCACGCCGGTCGTCTACCTCGCGTTCGATCGCCTGGCGCAGCGGCTGGGGAAGTGGCGCATCGGCAATCCGATCAACGAGCCGGCCGCGGGGGTCGCAGGGCCAACGTCGTAACGCGTATTCCCCGCCGGCGTACGGCAGGTAACTTGACGGACAACCCGCGGCATGGAAGAGCGGTTGCGGATCGTCGTCGCGGCCTCGCCGTCGGGGTCGGGAGTCATCGGAGTCTCGCATGCCCCTCTCCACCGAAACGCTCATGGACCTCTACCGCCAGATGCGGACCATCCGCGTGTTCGAGGACCAACTGGCGGAGTTGGTGATGGCCGGGCGCTTGAACGGCTTTCTGCACCTCTATGCCGGCGAGGAGGCGGTCGCCGTTGGCGTGTGCGCCCACTTGAGCGCGCCTGACGTCATCACCTCGACCCACCGCGGCCACGGGCATTGCATCGCCAAGGGTGTGGACGTGCATCGTATGATGGCCGAGCTGTTCGGGCGACGCACCGGGATCTGCAAGGGCAAGGGCGGCTCGATGCACATCGCCGATCTCGATTTGGGGATGCTCGGGGCCAACGGCATCGTCGGTGCCGGGATCCCGCTGGCCACCGGGGCGGCGCTCACCATGCAGGTGAAGCAGACCGGCGGCGTGGCCGTGGCCTTTTTCGGAGACGGCGCCACCAACCAGGGGCAGTTTCACGAGTCGCTGAACCTGGCGGCGATCTGGAAGCTGCCCGTCGTCTTCGTGATCGAGAACAACGGCTACGGCGAGGCGACGCCGACCGAGTTCGTGACCCCCGTGCGCGACCTCGCTTCCCGCGCCGCCGCCTACGCCATGGCGGGCGACACGGCCGACGGCATGGATTTCTTCGACGTCCACGAGAAGGCCGGCGCCGCGATTGCGCGGGCGCGGCGCGGTGAGGGCCCGACCCTGATCGAGTGCAAGACCTATCGCTACTACGGGCACTACGTCGGCGACGCGCTCACCTACCGCTCCGCGGCCGAAGCGGCGGAATGGATGGAGCAGCGGGACCCGCTGCGCCTGTTCGAGGCCCGCGTGCTGGAAGCGGGGGTGGTGGAGGAAGGCAACCTGCGCCGCATTGACCGCGAGGTGCGGGTGCTGATCGAAGCTGCCGTTGCGGCGGCCGAGGCCGCGCCGTTTCCCGATCCCGCCGACCTGCTCGCCGACGTCTACGTGAAGGAGTGAGCCGATGGCGCGCGAGTTGTCGATGGTGGCCGCCATCAACGAAGCACTGCACATCGCCCTGGCGGCGGATCCCGACGTGATCGTCCTGGGCGAAGACGTGGCGGGTGGCGGTGGGCGCGCGGACCAGGGCATCGAGGATGCGTGGGGAGGAATCATGGGTGCCACGCGCGGCTTGCTGACGCGGTTTGGCGCCCAGCGAGTGCGCGACACGCCGATCAGCGAAATGGGCTTTCTCGGTGCCGCTGTGGGTGCTGCCGCCACCGGCTTGCGGCCCGTCGCGGAGCTCATGTTCATCGACTTCATCGGCGTCGCTCTCGACCCGCTGCTCAACCAGGCCGCCAAGCTGCGCTACATGTTTGGCGGCAAGGCCAGCGTGCCGCTTACCGTCCGCACCCTCACCGGCGCCGGGTTGCGCTCGGCGGCGCAGCACTCGCAATCGCTGTACGGGATCACGGCGGGCATTCCGGGCCTGAAGACGGTGATCCCGTCGAACCCCGCCGACGCGAAGGGCCTGCTGCTTGCGGCTATCCGCGACGACGATCCGGTCATCTTCTGCGAGCCCAAATCGCTGATGTTCCTCTCCGGCGAAGTCCCGGAGGAAGACTACGAGGTGCCGCTCGGCTCCGCCAAGGTGGTATCCGCCGGCAGCGACGTGACGCTGGTGGGGTTTGGCCGCACGGTGCACACCGCGCTGACCGCGGCCGCGGCGCTGGCGGCCGACGGCATCTCGGCCGAGGTGATCGATCTTCGCTCGTTGCAACCGCTCGACACGGACGCCATCCTTGCGTCGCTGTCGAAGACGGGGCGCCTCGTCGTCATCGACGAGGCGACGCCGCGCTGCGGCATTGCCAGTGACGTCGCCGCGCTGTGCGTCGATCGCGGCTTCGAATTCCTCGATGCCCCGGTGAAGCGGGTCACGGCGCCGCACGCGCCGGTGCCGTTCAGCCCGACGCTCGAGGATGCCTACATGCCCTCCCCAGAGCAGGTGGTGGCCGCCGTGCGTGAGATGGGGTGAGGCGATGGCGGTCGCCGTCGCCATGCCCTCGCTGGGCATGTCCATGCGCGAGGGGCGCGTGCTCGCCTGGCTCGTCCCCGTCGGTGCGCGCGTCGCGAAGGACCAGCCGCTGCTCAGCATCGAGTCGGAAAAGGCGGAGTTCGAAATGCCGGCCCCGGCCGCTGGCGTGCTGCGTCACGTGTATGTGGAACCGGATGCCACCGTCCCGTGCGGCACGCTCCTGGCGGTGATTACCGCCAGCGGCGATGCGATGTTTGATGCCGACGCTTTCCGCCGTGCCAACGACCGGCCGCTGGCGGTGCGGCCCGCGCCGGTCGCCGCCGCTCCGGGTGCTGCTGCGCTGCCGGCTCGCGAGCGGGTGGCGATCACTCCGGCGGCGCGCGCTCGCGCACGCACTCTCGGGATCGACGCGGCCGCGGTTGCGGGTACGGGCCCGGGAGGGCGAATCACCCGGGACGATATCGAGGCGTGGGCGGCGCGCCGTCAGGCGCTGGTCGAGGTGGCGCCGGGCGTCTCGCTGGAGGCGCCGGCACAAGGTGCGGGGGAGCCGGTGGTATTACTCCCGGGCTTCGGCGTCGACGTCAGCGTGTTCACATCGCAAGTGCCGTCGCTGGCGGAGCGCTTTCGGGTCATCGGTGTGAACCCTCGCGGGGTGGGACTGTCCGACGCGCCCGCAGCCGCGTGCTACGACGTGGCCACTGCAGCGGCCGATGCGGCCGCCCTCCTGGGGCGGCCGGCGCACATTGTCGGTGCCAGTCTCGGCGCGGCGGTAGCGCTCGAGCTTGCGCTGGCACACCCGGAATCCGTGCGCTCGCTGGTCCTGATCACACCTTTCGTCACCGCGGGAGCGCGGCTCTTGGCGGTGCTGGACGCCTGGTGCCGTGTCGCCCGTGCGGCCGACTCCGAGGCCCTCGCCAGCGTGCTGCTGCCGTGGATGTTCTCGGAATGCTTTCTCGCCGACGCGGCGTCACGGGAGCGCGCCCGGCGCGGCCTCGCTGCCAGTGCCGCGCGTGTGGCCCCCACCGTGCTCGACCGCTACGCTGCTGGGGTGCACGCCTGGTCGGGCAGCCGCGCTGCCGACCTCGGGCGGATTGCCGTACCGACGTTGGTAGTGACGGCCGCTCAGGATCTCCTGGTGCCCGCGGCGGCAACGGTCGGTGCGGCGATTCCCGGAGCCGTTACGCGCACCCTGCCCACCGCCGGCCATGCCGTGACCATAGAGGCGGCTGCGGCGATGGTCACGATGGTGCTCGGCCACCTTGGCGGTGTGTGAGACGCAGTTGCTTCCCAGGCCGGGTTGCGTCCCGGCGTCTCTCACCCACGCAGCATCGCCAGTGCGCGCAGAAAGTTCCCGCCGAGGATCTTCTGGATGCGGGCGGCGCTCCAGCCACGGCGCAGCATGAACTCGACGAGGCGCGGCAGCTCGAGCACCGTCGGGAGATCACGCGGCGGGTTGATCAGGCCGTCCCAGTCGCTGCCGAGCGCGGCGTGATCCTCGCCCACCGTGTCGACGATGTGCGCCAGGTGGCGGATGATGGCCTCGGCGCGCCCGCCCCAGTACGGGTCGCCGAGGAAGCTCGATTGATACATGACGCCGACCACGCCGCCCGTGTCGGCCACGGCCCGTAGTTGCTCGTCATCGACGTTGCGCCAATGGCGATGTATCCCCGCTATGCCGGTGTGCGTCACCAGCAGCGGCTGCGTCCGATCGTGTACGCGCACGGCGTCGAAGAACCCCGCGCGGTTGATGTGCGCCAGGTCGACGAAGATGCGCTTGGCGTTGAGCCGGCGCACGAACTCGCAACCGAAAGCCGACAGCCCCTCGCCGCGCCCGCGCGCCAGCGGCGAGCTGGTCACCCCGATGCGCGACGACGAGAGGTGCACCAGCGTGATGCGCACCACGAGATCGTCTGGAATCAGATCGAGCGCCTCGAGCGAGATGTCGAACGCGTTGCCGCCTTGGATGGCCAGCCAGGCGGCGTGCTTGCCGGCCGCACGCGCGGCGCGGTACTCGCCGGCGGTGCGCACCACCTGAACATCCGCCGGCATGGCCTCCAACAGGCCTTGCAGATGTCGCACGTTCTCCACCGCAATCGGCGCTCGCCGCGCCGCGCGCCGCCAGATGTTGGTGGTGATCACCCACATCGCCCCACTGACGCAGGCTTCGCGCAGCCGTGGGATGTCCACGTGGCTGTAGAGCCGCGCGCCGAGCACGCCGTGACCGTGGCGCCGTCTTGGGTCGTAGCGCAGCAAGCGGTACCACAGGTAGGTGTCCCAGTGCAGGTCGATCACGTCGCTGGCCAGGTACAGGTCGACGGCGGCACGTGAGATGCCGAGTTGCCGCGCCCAGCCGGCGGGATCGGCACGGTGATCGGGATAGGTCAGCCGCATGTTCATCACAAGGTCTCCCCTCGGGCGCCTCATAATCGAGAGCGGCGCCGAGCTCAAACCCCGGCGCCCCACGGCCGGAGACTGGGCCGGCCGGTCATTTTGGGGCGAAAGCCGACTTGGTCGACGCGACGTAACCCGCTACGCTACGGAATCATGAAGCCTGCGATCGGCCCGTCGCGCCGGCTCCTGGCAGCCGAGGTGCTCCGGTGAACATTTCCGCCGCCTTCATCAGGCGCCCGGTCGGGACGTCGCTATTGACGTTGGCGTTGGGGCTCGCGGGTGTGTTCGCCTTTCGCTTCCTCCCGGTCTCGCCGATCCCGCAGGTCGAGTTCCCGACCATCCAGGTGCAAGCCGCGCTGCCGGGGGCGAGCCCGGAGACCATGGCGTCGGCGGTGGCGATGCCGCTCGAGCGCCAGTTCGGGCGCATCGCCGGGGTCACCGACATGACCTCCACCAGCTATCTCGGTTCGACCTCCATCGTCCTGCAGTTTGACCTCAGCCGCAACATCGATGGCGCGGCGCGTGACGTGCAAGCCGCGATCAACGCGGCGCGCGGTCAACTGCCAACCAACCTCCCGAACAATCCCAAGTATCAAAAGGTCAATCCGGCCGACGCGCCGATCATGATTCTGGCGCTCACCTCCGACACCATCGACACCGCTCGCATGTACGACGCGGCGGCATCGGTGCTGCAGCAGAAGCTCTCGCAGATCGAGGGCGTGGGCCAGGTGGTGGTGGGCGGCAGCTCGCTGCCGGCGGTGCGTGTCGATCTCAATCCGACGGCGCTGAATAACTACGGCATCGGACTCGATCAGGTGCGGGGCGTGCTGGGGAGCGCCAATGCCAACCGCCCGAAGGGACAATTCGGGGACGCCACCACCTCGTGGGAGATCGGTGCCACCGATCAGCTGCAGAGCGCCGAGCAGTACCGTCCGCTGATTGTTGCCTACCGTAAAGGCGCCCCCGTGCGGTTGTCGGACGTGGCCAGCGTCGAGGACAACGTCGAGGACCTGCGGTCGTGGGGACTGGCAAACGGGAAGCCGGCGATCGTCGTCGTCATCTTTCGTCAGCCGGCCGCCAACATCATCGAAACCGTCGACCGCGTGCGGGCGCTGCTGCCGGAGCTGCAAGCCTCGATCTCGCAAGGCATCGAGATCGGCGTGATGATCGATCGCACGCCGACGATTCGTGCCTCGATTGCCGACGTGGAGCTGACGCTGCTGGTCTCGATCGCGCTGGTGGTCCTCGTGGTGTTCGTGTTCCTGCGCAACCTGTGGGCGACCATCATTCCCGGTGTGGTGGTGCCGTTGTCGCTGATCGGCACGTTCGGCGCCATGTACCTGTTCGGCTACAGCATCGACAACCTGTCGTTGATGGCGCTGACCATCTCGACGGGCTTCGTCGTGGACGACGCGATCGTTGTCATCGAGAACATCGCGCGCTACCTCGAGCGCGGGATGGCGCCGGTCGAGGCGGCGTTGCGCGGCGCCCGCGAGATCGGCTTCACCGTGCTCTCGATGAGCGCCTCGCTGGTGGCGGTCTTCATCCCGATTCTCCTCATGGGTGGCATCGTCGGGCGGCTGTTTCGCGAGTTCGCGGTGACGCTGTCCATCGCCATCGTCATCTCTTTGGTGGTGTCGCTGACGACGACGCCGATGATGTGCGCCAAGTTCCTGCGCTCCGAGGCGGGACGGGTGCATGGTCGATTCTATCGCGCGAGCCAGCGCGTTTTCGACTGGCTGCTGCATCACTACGAGACCAGCTTGTCCTGGGCGCTGCGCCATTCACGGCTGACGCTTCTGGTCGCGGCGATCACGGTGTGCGTCAACGTCTACTTGTACATGATCGTGCCCAAAGGATTCTTTCCGGAACAGGACACCGGCCGCATCATGGGCGCCATCCAGGCCGATCAGGATACGTCGTTCCAGGCCCTGCAGCAGAAGCTCGCGCAGTTCGTCGATATCGTGAAGGCAGACCCTGCGGTGGCCAACGTCGTCGCCTTCACCGGCGGCAACCAGGGGAGCACCAACACCGGCCGGATGTTCATCTCGTTGAAGCCGCTGGCGGAACGCCAACTCAATGCGCCGCAGGTGGTGGCGCGCTTGCGGCCGAAGCTCGCGGCGGTGCCGGGCGCCAGCTTGTTTCTGCAAACGATTCAGGATCTGCGTATCGGTGGCCGGCTGAGCGGGGCCGCGTATCAGCTCACCTTGCAGTCGGACGACCTGCACGAGCTGAACTCCTGGGCGCCGCGCATGTTGCGCAAGATGCAGACGCTGCCGGGCCTGCTCGACGTCAACAGCGATCAGCAGGACCGTGGGCTGCAGGCGGCAATCGAAATCGACCGCGACACGGCCTCACGCCTGGGGATCACGCCGCAGATGATCGACGATGCGCTCTACGACGCCTTCGGGCAGCGGCAGGTCTCCACGACGTATACCGAGCTGAACCAGTACCACGTAGTCATGGAAGTGGCCCCACAATACTGGCAGAGCCCGGAGACGCTGCGCGACATCTACGTGCGTTCGGCCAACGGCGTGCAAGTGCCGTTGAGCACGCTCGCACACTTCGCTCCATCGACGACGGCGCTGGCGGTGAATCATCAAGGGCAGTTCCCTGGTGTCACCTTGTCGTTCAACCTGGCGCCCGGTATGGCGTTGGGCGACGCGGTTGCGGCGATCACCGCCGCGGAGCGCGAGATCAGCCTGCCCGCCGGTATCCGGGCCAACTTCTCGGGGACGGCGCAAGCCTTCCAGGCCTCGCTCGCCAATGAGCCAATCTTGATTCTGGCGGCGCTGCTGGCCGTCTACATCGTGCTCGGCATGTTGTACGAAAGCTACATCCATCCGCTGACCATCCTGTCCACCCTGCCGTCGGCGGGCGTCGGCGCCATTCTGGCGTTGCTGATCTGCCACACCGATCTGAGCGTGATCGCGTTGATCGGCATCATCCTGCTCATCGGCATCGTGAAGAAGAATGCCATCATGATGATCGACTTCGCGCTCGACGCCGAACGCCGCGAAGGCAAGCCGCCGGAGGACGCCATCTACGAGGCGTGCCTGCTGCGCTTCCGGCCGATCATGATGACGACGATGGCGGCGATGTTCGGGGCCTTGCCGCTCGCCGTGGGTGGCGGTACCGGCTCGGAGCTACGCCAACCACTGGGCATTACCATCGTCGGCGGGTTGATCGTCAGCCAGCTGCTGACGCTGTACACCACGCCGGTCGTCTACCTCTATCTGGATCGCTTCCGGCTGTGGGTGGCGAGCCTGCGGCGGCGCGGCGTCGCGATGGTCACGGCACCCTCGACGCCGGCGTGAGCCGCCACCTTGGGCACACGGCCGCCGGGTTGACCCGCAGGAACACAACAGTAAGATGCCCAGCTGTGCTCCCGCGTCAACCGGAACGGCATGTGCTCCGTTGAGCACTGGGAAGGAATGGCTGGCTGTGCGACAACGAATAGACTTGGCCATCTCGGTGGCGGTACTCTCCGCGCTCTGCGCGCTGCTGGCCTGGGGCGGTTGCGGGGGACCTGACCTCATCGTCAACGGGACGCTGCCGTTTACCCCGACCTCCGCGACGACCGTGACCCCGAGTTGCGTGGCATCCGGCGACACCTGCGCTGCGAATACCGATTGCTGCAGCGGCTCGTGCATCACTCCCGATGGCATCAGCTTGGTGTGCGCGTAACGCGCCGATGCGGACTGCCGTCGCCAGTTCCGGAATGTCGTCAGGAGATCGATGCATGAGCACGGTAGTTGTCCTGGGCGGGTGTGGCGCCGTCGGCAGTGTCGCGGTGAAGACGCTAGCGCGGGCGTCGGCGTTCAGCAACGTGGTAATTGGCGACGTGAACGCGGCACGCGCGCAGGAGCTGATCGCGGAGCTGGGGAGCCACGTATCGTTCGTCCCGGTCGATGCCGGTGACGTGCGCAGCGTGCGCTCCGTCATCGCGACTGCCGACATCGTCCTGAACTGCGTCGGGCCGTTCTACAAGACGGTGCGCACGGTGCTCGATGCGGTGCTCGCCGAGCGGAAACCGTACGTCGATATCTGCGACGACGTCGATGTCACCTTGGAAATCCTGCAGCGCGACGCCGAGGCCAAGCGCGCCGGCATTACGGCGCTCATCGGCATGGGCGCCTCGCCCGGCGTCACCAACCTGTTCGCCAAGTACATCGCCGAGACGCAGCTCGACAGCACCGAGTCGGTCGACATCTTTCACTGCCATGGGGGCGAGCCCACCGAAGGGCCTGGCGTTATCGGCCACCGCTTCCACTGCATGAGCATCGATATCCCGATGTTCCTGGACGGCGAGCTGCAGTATGTTCGTTACTTCGAGCCGGATGGCATCGCGCTGCGCGAGACGTTCGATTTCCCCATTCTCGGGCCGACGCCGCTCTATCCCTACCCGCATCCCGAACAGGTGACGCTGCCGCGTTTCTTGAAGGTGCGTCAGGTGACCAACAAGGGCTCGGTGCTGCCGATCGAGTACTACCAGTTGACGGCGGACCTCTGTCGTCTCGGTCTCTCGAGCCGCGAGCCGCTCGACGTGAACGGGCAGACGGTTGTCCCGTACGACTTCGCGGTGGCGCTGCTGATTCGTGAGCGCGATCGTATCCTGAAGCAGCAGCAATTCGGGGTGCAGCGCGGCTGCATGTCGGTGGTCGTCAAGGGGGACAAAGACGGCGAGCGGCGCGAGGTGCGCGTGCACATGGGATCGTCGTCGGGTGGCCTGGGCGAGGGGACGGGGATGCCGGCAGCCATCGGCGTGATGCTGATGCAGCAAGGCAAGATCACCACCCCTGGCGTCCTGCCACCGGAGGGGTGCGTCGATCCGACCGACTTCCTGACCTTCGGCCTCCAGGTGATGCGTGGGTCGGGTATGGGAACGGGCGGCTCGACGCTGCGCATCGACACCATCCGCGCCGATGGCAGCGTCTCCCGCGTCGACCTCTAGCGCGGCCGAGCCACGCGCCGTAGGGCCAACGCGACCGCTCCCCGTTGGGTCGCGGTCGGCGGCTGCAAGCACAGCTGGAGATGTATGAACGATTCACGCGTTGAGCCTCGAGAGTGACTCCCACGCAGACTGTGTCGCCGCGCGCCGACTGCATTCTCGCCATCGACCACGGCACCTCGGGGGTCAAGGCCGCCCTCGTCACCGCACGCGGCGCGGTGCTCGACTGCGAGTTTGCGCCGACGTCCATCCGGTTTTTCGATGGCGGCGGTGCCGAGCAGGACCCGGACGACTGGTGGACGGCGTTGCTGACCGCGGCCGGGCGACTGGTGCACCGCGGCGCGGTGCCGGCGGAGACGATCACCGCCCTGTGTGTCTCGAGCACCTTCTCGACGACCGTCGCGGTCGATCGCGACGGCCGCCACGTGCTGCCGGCCTTGACGTGGATGGATTCCCGCGGCGCGCCCTACGTGCGCGACGCGATGCGCGGCTTCCCGAGTATCATGGGCTACGGTGTGGCAAAGGCGCTGCGCTGGCTGCGGCGCACCGCCGGGGCGCCGTCGCTCTCCGGTAAAGACGACGCGGCGCACGTACTGCTGGTGAAACATGCCTGGCCGGAGGCGTATGCGCGCACCCAGTGCTTTCTGCCGAGTAAGGACTATCTGAACTTGCGCTTGACCGGTGAGCTCGCCTCGTCGTTCGACGCGATGCATTTGTTCTGGGTCAGCGACGTCCGCGACCCACACCGCATCCACTACGATGACGGGCTGCTGCGCGCCCTCGGCATCGAGCGTGACAAGCTGCCGCCGATGCGGGCGTCGACCGACGTGTTGGGGACGCTGCGCGCCGACGTCGCGGATGCCCTCGGGTTGCGGCGTGACGTGCGGGTGGTGACCGGTTCGCCGGACCACCAATGTGCGCTCTTCGGCTCCGGCGCCGTGCGCGACTTCGAAGCGCACTTGTACGTGGGCACGTCGTCGTGGGTGGAATGTCTGGTGCCTTTCCGCAAGACCGACCCGCTGCACGCCATCGCTACATTCCCGACCGCGGTTGTCGGTAAGTACCAGTGCATCGACGAACAGGATCTCGCCGGCGGTGCGCTTGGTTTTCTTGCCAACAACATTTTGTTTCGCCGCAATGCCATCCTCGACGTGCCGGTGCCCGAGCAGCCGTATGCGCTCCTCGACCAGTTGGCCGCGACCGTGTCGCCCGGCAGCCATCGGCTGCTCTTCACGCCGTGGCTGAACGGCGAACGGACGCCGGTTGACGATCCCCATCTGCGTGGCGGCTTCCACAATATGTCCACGACGACCACGCTGGAGGACCTGGTGCGCGCGGTGTTCGAAGGCGTGGCGTTCAACACGGCATGGATGCTGGGATACGTCGAGCGCTTTGTGAAGCGACGCCTGCAACCGATTCGTATCGTCGGCGGCGGCGCGCAGTCAGCGGTGTGGTGCCAGATCTTCGCGGACGTGCTGCAGCGTGAGATCGACGCCGTGCAGGATCCTATGCAAGCGAACGCGCGTGGCGCAGCGTTCATCGCCGCGCTCGGGCTTGGCTGGATCCGCTTCGAGGATATCCCGGCGCTCGTGCCGGTGGTGCGACGCTACACGCCGCGCCCGGAGGTGCGGGGGGTGTACGATGAACTGTTCGACGCTTTCCGCCGCCTTCACGCTGCGAATGCACGCGTCCTGCGCCGCTTGAATCGGCCCCGATAGGGCACTGCGGCCGGCGGTGATTCTGTGAGCCGCTTCCGGTTGGGTGATGGCGGGCTTCGGGGGAGCAGCGCTGCGTGTGGGACCAGTGCTCTTTGGAGTAGCGAAGCGATGGCTGTGCCACTGCATGGCCCGCGCGCGGATGCTACGATGACGACTTGCCCGTCGCCGTGCGCGTGCCGCGCTGCGTTGGGGCGGACACGCCGCAATTCCTGCTGGGAGTGCCGTTGCAATCGCGGCAACGCGCCGCGCACGGCATCGGGCTCGAAGCCGAGCATCTCGCAGATGACCGTGAACGAGAAGGCCGAGCGCCGGTTGCTGCGCACCCACGCCTCCGCTTCCATGCGCACGCGCCCCTGCGGGCCGCAATAATTTCGAATGCCTTCCTCCAGCACCGCCAGCATCAGCGCTTTTGTGCCAACGTACGCGGTGCGGCGCGGCTCTCCGCCGGCACGCGAGCCGAACGCGAAGAGTTGGCGCAGAATGTCATCGTCGCCTTCCATGAGCCCCCCCATAATTGTGCGGTGCCGGTGCGGGTTACTCAAGGAGAAATCACCGCGCGGAGCGCATGGTCGAACGCACGGGTCCAGCGTGCTTGGGGCATGCGTTACGCGATGCCGGGGGACGGCGGCGCCGCGTCGCGCTTGCGCCAGCCGTGGTTTCGTCGCATCAAAGGTGCCGCGATGGCAGTCGAATTCATTCCACTAGCGCATGTGCGCGCCACCACCGCGCGCATCGATACGGCGCGTCAGCGTGCGCTGGATCGGTGCGGTGTGCCGCCTGCCTCTCCCGATGCGGCGTATTGGCAGACGCTCTTCGAATCCAACGCGGCCGAGGTGCTCGCCGCCTTTCCGACGGTGGGCATTACCCTGGGCTGCGTGGTGCGGTACCGCTTCTTCGGACAACACGGCAGCGATCTCCTCGTTCGCCCGTTCGTGGCGCGCGCCACCACCGATGTGGAAACCATCCGCCAACTCATCGATTGGCACCCGGCACCGGACTCCGTGGCGGCCTCCGAAGCGTACCGCCCGACGCAGGACGTCGACTTACTGTACCGCCACTGCTCATATGAGCCGACCGCGACCGGTGTGTTCGAATACTGGCTGGTGATGCAGGAGGTGTGGGCCAGCCAGCGCTGGGCGCACTCCCGCGTCATCGCCTCGGCGGCGGAGTTGAGCCAAATCACCGCCAATTCCGGGTGGGATGTCGTCCACCCGGTCGAGGTATACGAGCCTGCCGTTGTGTGGGGCGACGGTACGGCACGGCTCGCCGTTCTCGTGCACTGCCCGTTGCGCTCCTTCGAGGTCAGTTTACAGCAGATCGAGATTGCTGCCGATCACTCGCTGCGCTACGGCGAGCCGGTGCTCGTGGCCAGCGGGCCGCGCGGGTACAGGTGAGGCGGCAACGCGGCCTGCACGCCGCCGCTGTCTTGTCGCCGGGGCACGTTCTGCGGTAGGGAGATGCCATGCCGTATTCCACCCATTGCGTCGTCCGTGTGCCCGGTTGGTTGCTCGCTGCGAGCCTGTCGCTGGCCGTCCTGGCGGCGCCCGCGCGTGGCGCCGACTCGGCTGTGGTTGCCCGCATCAACGGCGCGCCGCGCGTGGAGCGGGCGGGACAGCGTCAACCGTTGCGTCCCGCGGATGTCGTCTCGCCTGGCGATGTCATCGTCACCGATGCGTCCGCCAAGGTGAAGCTGCTGCTGGCCGACGACTCGGTGCTGACGGTTGGACCGGATAGCCGCGTGGTACTCGACGCGTTCGTGCTGTCGGCCGACAGCCGCAGCGTGCAGCTGCGTGTGTTGGCCGGCCGCTTCAAGATTGCCATTGCCAGGTTCTTTGGCGCGGCCAGCCAGTACGAAGTGCGCACGCCCACCGCACTGGCCGGTGTGCGTGGAACGGTGTTGTGGGGCGACACGACCCTCGACGCGATCTGCGCGCTCGACGGACACATCGAAGTGCGCGCCCTTGCCGGTAACGCGACGCCGGCGCACCTCTCCGCCGGCGAATGCGTGAATCAGATGGCAGCCGGAAAGATGGCACCCCTCAAGCCGAGCGCGGCGGATCTCGCCGCCTACCTCAAAGAGGTCACCCTGGAGTAGCGCTCTTCCGGCGCGGCGGTCGGCGTGGGAGCCAACGCGGCACGGCGCGGCAATAGACGTCGTAGGATGCGCCGAACTGCCGGCGCAGCGTGGGCTCTTCGTAGCGCACCACGAAGAGATGGAAGGCGAGGGCCACGCCGCCTGCGTAGAGGAGGATTGCCGGCGTGCCGAACAGGAGACCCTGGCCGACGAGGAGCGAGACGACCGCGACGTACCCCGGATCGCGTACGTACCGGAAGCTGCCGCCGACGACCAGGTGACGGGTCGGGGCAATCGGCGCGGGCGTGCCCCGGCCCTCGCGCACGAAACGGGTGACGAAATCCAGGAAGATCGGCAGGGCACCGGCGATGAGCCCGACGCCGAGCCCGCGGAACCACGACCAGCCGAAGAACGGCGGCGCAAGTGTCCAGCCGGACAGCAGGAACGGCACGAGGCCGACCACAGTGCCCGGTACGACCAGCACGAAGACCAGCGTGCCGATCGCCGGCCACCATTTGGACACACGTGCGCCTGGTGATGCCATACGATGCCCCTCCATCACCGTTGCTGCATTGCCATATCACATTGCGGAGGGCTTGCCGTGAGCGTGCCTCGGTGTCCGCGGCCCATTAGCATCCTTGCCACTACGTCCCGGGAAGCGGCTTGACGCGTGCTTTGTGCGCGCCGTATACACGGGTCGAGCGGAGATGACACTCGGCAGACCGTGTGGCCGGCACCTCTGATCGTGAGGCCTTACGAGGGAAGCAAGGGGCCCGTCCCCCGGTCACTCTTGATGAACGTGGGCGGAAGGTTGACCGCGCCAGGGGGCGCCAAATGAAATCGTCCGCACCGTGCGCCGCCCACGCGGGGGAATCCCAACTTGCCTCCGCATCGCGAGAGATTCGCTTCGGAGCGCTCTGGTGAGCACTGCAAGTGCAGCCACGGTTGTCGAGAAGGCACGGCGCATCTGGTCGCGGATGCCTTTCAAGGCGGTCATCCTGATTGCCGTGTTTCTGCAATTCACGAAGGAGGCTTTTCCGTTCTCGCACTTCCCGATGTACTCCAGCCTCAGTCCGAGTGCGGACTACATGTTCGTCACGGATGGCAACGATCAGCCGATTCCCGTGATTGGCGCGCTTGGAACCTCCACAGGGACGATGAAAAAGATGTACAAGACGCGCATGAAGGCGGTGGCGAAGGGAAGGAAACCTACCGCCGCGGATAAGGCGGTTGCCGCGCGGCAGGTTCTGGCTGTTGTGGTGGAGCAAGCCGTATCGACCCGTCGATTTGCCCGCCCCGACAACGGCTTGAAGCTGTACCGGGTGGAGATTCTGCGCTCGGGGGAACGCATTCAAATGTCTACCAAATTGCTTGCCATGCTTCCGGCGGTTGTCCAACCCCGAGGAGCTTTGCCTTGAGCGGAGCGGCG
>Ga0265329_10000851_pt1 | contig 15435 bp, 9 predicted proteins | sample 41627metaG_FD_202091 | JGI IMG/M metagenome (GOLD analysis project Ga0265329, IMG submission 202091) | Rhizosphere microbial communities from Carex aquatilis grown in University of Washington, Seatle, WA, United States - 4-16-27 metaG | ecosystem: Host-associated > Plants > Roots > Rhizosphere >...
AGTAATAATACTTTCGTTATACCAATTAAATTTTCCTCCCATCCACATAAGGAACGATGAAGCCATTCCCGTCACTAAACCCCAAAAAGCTCCGTTCGGGGTAATCCACCAGACAAACATTCCGAGAAACATCGTAGCGAAAAGGGGAGCGTTCACCCAGGAAAAAATCGCCTGCATATAATCCATAATGCTCGGAAAACTTTTTGCCCAGTATGCGGTTCCGAGAGAAAGTATCACACCGACTATTGTCGAAGCGCGGCCCATCCACAGCAAATGAGTGTCGGAGGCTTTTCTATTCAGCACCGATTTATAGATATCGTAAGTCCAAACAGTGTTGAAGGCGCTGATATTACCGGCTTGACCGGCCATGAACCCGGCGAGCAGCGCGGTAACGCCAAGCCCGACTAACCCTTGCGGATAATAGCGTTGTATCAGCAGCGGCAATGCCGAATCGTAATTAATTTGGCCCCCATCCTGCAGAAGTTTAAACCCGCTTTTGGGGTCGCTTGAAAGCGCGATGGCAATTAACCCGGCGAGTATGACGATGAACGGCAGCGCCATCTTAAAGAACGAAGCAAGGATCGGAGCCATTCTTGCCGAACGTAAATCTTTTGCTGTGAAAGCGCGCTGAACGACCAAAAAATCGGTCGTCCAATATCCGAACGACGATACAAACCCAAGACCGAGGACGATCCCGCCCCAATTCACCAGCATTCCGTTCTTCATCGGATCGCCCGAGGTAGACCAGAGCGTGTTCATTGATTCGGGCAGCCGATGGAGGATTTGGCTGACGCTTCCGATCTCGATAATTCCCATGACCGATACGAGGAACAGGCCGAACCAGATCAAAAAGAACTGGATGATTTCCGTAAAGATCGCCGACATCAGGCCGCTTAACCCGACATAGATGGCCACCGTAATTGCCGAGGCCCACATACTCACATCCCAATTCCACCCCAAAAAAGTATGAAGCACCAGAGCCATCGCGTAGAGGTTGATGCCGGAAACAAGGAGCGTCATAATAGCAAAGGATATTCCGTTTAGAACCCTTGTTTTTTCGTCGAATCGCAGCTTGAGATAGCCCGGGACGGAATTAATCTTGCCGCTGTAATAAAACGGCATCATGTAAATTCCCAAGAAAAGCATCGCCGGAATTGCACCGATCCAATAAAAGTGTGCAACGTACATCCCGTATTTGAACGTATTGCCCGTCATACCGAGAAGTTCAAGTGCGCCCATATTTGCGGAGAGGAACGCTAACCCGGCAACCCATTGCGAATTCTTTCTGCCCGCGAGAAAAAATTCTTCCTGGCTCTTTGTATATCTTCGTAAATAGTAGCCGATGCCTAAAACAAATCCGAAATAAATGAGAATGATCAGCCAATCGAGATGCGTTAAACCTATTGACGACATAATGTATTCCTGTTGACGTTGTGAGTATGGTAATTAGAAAACTTCTTTATGCCGGCTCGCTGCGCAAACGGCCGGGCAAATAAAACCCTTGCCTACTTTGTTGAACCCCGGATAATTAATTCCGCCTCCAACGTAACCGTAGCGATGGTCTCGTTCCCATTCTCCTTCCCGATGATTCCCAGTAAAATTTCGGCAGCCTTCTTTCCCATAGCATAAAAAGGCTGATTGATCGTTGTAAGCGGAGGGCTTACGACACTTGTAATCTGATTATTCGAAAAGCCTATCAGGCCGATATCGTTTGGAATGTTCAATTCCTCTTCTTTAATTCTCTGCAGCGCTCCGATGGCGACCGGGTCGTTGACGGCTAAAATTGCGTCGGGGATGGTGTGTTCTTTGATCAGAGAATCCATGGAATTGTACCCGTCTTTTTCGTACATGCCTCCAAAACGAATAAGATCGTCATCAACGGGAATACCCGATTGTTTAAGAGCCATTACATATCCATCGAGTCTTCTTCGGCACACTCCTAATTGTTTTGGTCCGGCAAAATGAGCGATCGCCGTATATCCTCTTTCAATCAAATGGCGAACAGCGTTGAAAGCGCTCGTCGTGTCATCGATGACGACTTTATTGGCGCGGATATCTTCGCAAACACGGTCAAAAAAAACAATGGGAATTCCATAATCGATCAGCTTCTGGAAATGATCGCTGTTGTTTGTATCCTGAGAAATCGAAACAATGATACCCGCAACTCGCTGCTTCAACAGCATATTCGAGTTGACAACTTCTCTTTCGTAATTTTCGTTGGATTGGCAAAGCAGGGTCGTGTAACCGGCATGGTAAGCGATTTCTTCGATCCCGCTCACCGCTTTGGCAAATGAGTCGTGAGCAATTTCTGGAATAATGACTCCGATGGTTGTCGTTCGACGGTTTCTCAGGCTGTCCGAAATCGCATTAGGCGTATACCGTGAATCTCGTGCAAGTTTTTTTACTCGTTTTTTGGTCTCTTCACTGATATCCGGATGATCTCTCAACGCCCTGGATACAGTTGAGGGAGCCATACCTAACTTTTTAGCTATGTCGGTTATTGTTATAAGTTTCATCGTAGGCACTTTCACCGCAAACGTTTGCAATATAGCGTAGAATGATATTACTGTCAATCGCCCGCCTTTAAAAAACAAGGTCAAACAGGATTTTTATGCCTAAAAAAGAGGTGGAAAAGATGATGTGAAGGAAGAACTTGGCGGGAGATCAGCAACAATTTGCACGCAGCAAAGTTGTTGCTGCCTGCCTGAGAGATGTTCGTTGCGGCTGCAGTTGAACTACATGTACGTCATTGTCGGAGTGTGAATCATATTCAACAATTATGATCGCCCATGTCGAATATTTTTACTTGTTCCGCCCCAAGTCTTGTTTGAGATACCGTTCCATGACCCGTTTTATAAATTCATCCTTGTTTATCGTCATCAAGATTTCTGCGTTTGGTTCTTTGGAATCATCTATCATGGTGAAGCCCGAATCGTCAACATGGACATTCGATTTCCGGCTCGTAAAAAGATCGGGCCAAAGGACGTAGCCAACGGCGACGACATCATATAATGTCGGATCGGGATTTGCAAAGCTTTCATACAGCCATAATGAATATAAACCGCACAGTGCATTGGTAAGGGGAGATTGCCGCATTAAGAGACGATTGCGGTTAGCCTCGTCTAATTTTACAAATGTCGTTACGTCCAAACCCGCGTAGACGATATTCGCATTGCCTGAAACAAACATTTTTGACGCTTCGATATCGGCTCTTACATTCCATTCCGCATCGGGAACCGGACCGCCGTTATAGCCCATGTGAAACGACCCGAACATTGAAACGATTTTTTTTGCGAGCTTTAAGACATTTTTATCTTTTATCATCACTTCTTTTATGTTGCAGACGGGTCCAACAGTAAACAGGATGACCTCGTTCGGATACTTTCTCAAATTGCCGATGATAAAATCTGCGGCGTCAGCGTTCGACGGTTTTATTTTATCGAACCCGTCGGACCAATAAAACTGGCTGGAACGTCCGGCAATTTCTTTGTCAACGCCGACAACCGTAGGAGTAGGTTCTCCTACGATGACCGGGATATCTTCTTTGCCGACTTCGTAGAGCATCTTCAAAAGAGTTCTTGCGCGAAGAGGCGTGTTGCCGTGATCCATCACAAAACCGAGAACATCAAACTCGGGACTGTTAAGGACAAGCGCCACTGCAAATGCATCGTCAATATCGCCGCCGAAATCGCAATCGAGGATAATCTTTTGCTTCTCTTTTGCGGAAACGAAAAGGGGGAACAAGAATATGAATAAAAACAAAAGCCGTTTTTTCATTTTGATACCTGTGTTATTCATTTACCGATTTTCGCTCGACGAACCACTTTCACACAAGATTGCGTCATCCACCCGAAAACTCAAAAGCCCTCATCATCATTCGAGTCTGAAGGTTTTCTTTTCTCTGATTGATTTTCTTCATGTTCTTCAGTGCTTCCTCACCGCGGGAATGTAGCGGTAATCGACGGGAGATTCAAGAAAAAAAAGCCCGGCGTTGGGGGGGAACGCCGGGCCTGACCCTTTCTAGGTGCAATAATGAGGGGAGGCATCATTGCACAGGTCGACGGAAATTTAAAAAATTGAGAAGTGTGTGTCAAGTTATTTTTGCTTCAAGAGAGGCTGAAAAAGGCCGTTGTTGAAGGGGGCTGCCGGGCCGGCGTAAATCTGAACGAAACACCGGTTCGCAATTCACCGGGGAGATACTTTTCTTATTTCATTTTTATGATATCGGCGTAGCTGACAAGTTTTACCCCCTTGTCACGCAAAGCCCGTATTACTTTTTCGTTTGTGAAAATATCGGTCACGGCCTGCCGGTCGACTGCGAGACTATTATTTAGTTCAAAGAGTGCCGCATGCATTTCGGAATTATCTAATCCGGGATGGTCAACAAAAACATACGTTCCCGGCGTCAAGCCTTTTATAGCAGAAATAGACTGACCAATCTTTTCTTCTAGGGGTTTGTTGTTGTCCCAGCCGCGGAGGTCTTTTATGCCTGGAATATTTTCGGTGCGCAATTTAAATTCACGGGCCAATCGGTCGACGAGTTCGGTCACCTTTGGATCCATGGTGCTGCAGCCCATATGAGCGCTCAGATGTGAAATGCGGGGAAGGTATTTCAACGCCAATTCTATTTGTGCCCGCAATTCTTTTTCAACTTCTTCAATTTTCCAATTGGCTTTAAGCAGATAATTATTTGCGGAAGTATCGTTCCCGCCCCAAATGAACGGATAGAAATAACCGTCCTTATCAACAATGCTTGGAACATAGGTGAGCGGCCGCCATCGCACGCCCTCCCATTCGCTTGTTAATACCAAATGGATTCCGACGTCGATCGACGGATTCTCATTCAACATTTTTACCGCCTCGGGAAACCACGGACAAGGAACCATTATTTCAACGCTTCGCGCGATCCCCTCGTTGCACGCTTTGATGCACGCGACGTTTGCATCGTGGAACGATGCCATATCATCGGCTCTCACGATCAAATAGATACCGTTTGTGTCCTGAGCCTGGCTTCGAGCAGATGCGAAGAAGAACACGGCAGCCAGCAATACGTTTTTCACATCACAGGCTTTCTAAAAAGTTATCGTGGAAAATCTCAATTTTGATACATGGATTCAAACACATATTCTCCCGATTGGGCCTCGAACTCAGCATAATTGCCCTTATACTCTTTGAACTTCAATCCTGCAGATTGAAATGCCGGCTTACCGGTTTCCCAAATTTGTTTATTGGGAAGCGACGGAATGTAAATCGTCGCTTTAGTATTTGCAGGGATAGAAACGTGCAAAGTGAAATGTGTTCCTTCGATTTTCCAATCACTCACTATCCTGCCGACGACGGCATCATAATATCCCTTCGCCCATGTAAGGTTGCCGGCCGGCTGCGGTTTGATTTCAAACTGTGCGAATCCGGGCGCCAAGGCATTAATGCCAAGAATGGATTTATAGAACCATTCCGATACGGAGCCGAACATAGGATGATTTTGTGAATTGACCGTGTCGGGATATTTCCAGCTTTCATAGAGCGTCGTCGCGCCATGCGCAAGCATATTTCCATACCCTGGAAAGTCCCTCTGATTGGCGACAGAGTACGCAACGTCGTTCCGGTTTTCCCGCCGCAATACATCAAACAAGAATTTTGTGCCGAAGATACCGGTTGAAAGATGCCCATGGTGTTTGTTGTAAATCTCCGTTAAAAGCTGATTCATTGCCGCATTCTTTTCGCTGTCCGGGACGAGGTCATAATACAAAGGGATGAGCTGTGCGGCTTGTGTGCCGGAATCGAATACGCCGGTTCCCTGTTTCAGGAATCTATTTACGAACGCGCCCTTGATTTCACCGGCCAGCGCATCGTAGCTCCCGGCATCCGCATTCCTTCTGAGAAGGTGTGCAAATTCAGCGAGGATTTTCACATGATGGTAGTAGAAGGCTGTCGCTGAAAGAGAAACTGGTTTTGGGTCGAGGCTTTCATGATCGCTGATATCTCGTTTGACAATATTGTCGGGAGTTACGGAGTGCATGAACTCGACTTGTTTCTTCAAAACGCCATAGTATTTTTCAACACTTTGCAGGTCGCCGTAGTAATCGTACAGTATTTTCAATCCAAACGGAAACGCGAGCTGCCAGCCGGGGGGACCGGTTCCGTCTCCCATTCCTTCAATGGCAATTCCGGTCGAAGGAGCGATCTCCGTCATTCCTCCATTGGGCCGTGCATCGTTTGCAAAATCCTGCACAACCTTTCTGTAAAAATTGCTCATGTCATAATTATAGCAGAACGCTTCCGACGTCGTCACAACATCTCCGCCGTATCCGAATTTTTCCCTGCCCGGGCAATCGCTCTGAACGCTGAACACGTTGCTCAAAAAAGTCCATTGTACCATCTCTTGAACTTTGTTGAACATTTCATTGGAACATTCGAAATTTCCGTTTTGCTGCAGATCGGCATTCATTCGCAGGCCTGCCACGGTATTCGAATCCGGCGTTCCGGGAAATCCGGTGAGTTCGACATATCTGAAAGAATGAAACGTAAACCTGGGAGAATAAACTTCTTCACCATTTCCTTTCAAGATATACGTGATCGTGCTGACCGGAGGCCGCGGTGCGCCTTTTCCCGGATCCATATTCCAGATATCTTTGAGCTGCGCAACGAGGTTTGTAAAATAGTTCAAAGAGCCGTCGGGATGAATGTCTTCGCCGCAGCGGATTTTCACGGTCGATCCGGCCGGGCCTTTCACTCTAAGTTTTACCGTGCCGGCAAAATTCTGTCCAAAATCGATGATGAACGTCCCGGGTTTCAATTCGTGAATTGATTTCGGAGTCAACACACGAGTTATTCTGATCGGCGGCTGTATTTGAGCGGAGAGCACGCCTGCCGGTCCGGATAGTATTGTGCAGTGCTGCCAAGCGCTGTCGGAGAATGCCGGCATATCCCAGCCGCGTTGTTCTTTTCTTGCATCATACATTTCACCCAGGTAAACATTGTTTTTCAGGATCGGTCCATCGCCCGATTTCCACGTCGAATCAGTGGCAAAAGTTGCTATGCTTCCATCGCTGAAGACGATCCTCAGTTGTGCCTTCACGCACGGTTTGCCGGTCGTAAGCGTTTTTCGAAGGTTGAACCCAAAAATGTTCAGGGGTAAAGGATTGTACCAACCGTTGCCGAGGAGAATACCGATAGCATTATTTCCTTTTTGCAGCTGGGAGGTCACATCATACGTGGAGTAGAGAACTTGCTTTGCATACTGGGTCCAACCGGGGTCGAGCATCGCATCGCCGATTTTCGCTCCGTTGAGCCGGGCTTCATAATAACCCAGGCCTGAAATATATAAACGTGCGGATGAAACTTCTTTCTCTATAATAAAGTCTTTGCGGATCAACGGGGCGGGCTGATCTTTGTAGAAATCTTCGTCGTTGACGGGAAGGGGATGAGGGTCGCTGATCCATTGCGCCTGCCAATCGGATTCGTTCATCATTGCGGTTTCGAACCAGCTTACCGAGCTCCACTCGGAAGGCTGATCATTTCCATCCCAGATTCTTACCTTCCAAAAGTACCGAGTAAACGAAGCTAATGGCTTGCCGGCAAATACAACGCCGAATGTGGAATGCGACACAACCTTACCACTTTGCCAACTACTGCCAATATTATTTTCCACATTCTGTTGATTATTGCTGACGATGATCTCGTACGCGGTTTGAATAATCCCTCTCGCATCTGAATGCAATTCCCAGCTTAAGCGCGGTTTGGCAACGTCGATGCCGAGCGGACTTGTCTTTAATTCTGTTCGGGGATTAAGAATTGCAACGGCAGAAGAGACTGATGATCCACTGAACACAGTGCTCGTTTGTGCAATGATTAAGCACGATAGAACGAAAGGCCGCACTATTGAAATATTCATGATATTGTTTGCAGGTTCGAGAAATCTAGAAGACATCTCAAGAATGGTTTCGATGTGGAATGGACTTGTAAATGTCATGCTGATCCCGCCGCATTTGCCGAAGGCATCACTTCGTGATTGGCGGGAGAAGCATCCACGACACTGAAGCCTCGTAGCTTCAAAGTGCATGATTGTCATAGATTCTTCACTCCGCTTCGCTCCGTTTCCCGAGGGGATCCCTTTGGGACAGAATGACATTACTCAGGGGTTCTCATATGTTAACTCAAATTAGGACACTCCTCAATTCTCGCGTCTGGCGAAGCCATCTTCCAAAGGAATCCCTTTGGGACCTTCGGGATTTGCGCGAGGAGACCATTAGGCTGTTACCTCACAACAACATCATCGACAAACTTTCCTATATGCATGATCGTCGATTGCAGATCGCGGAGCGGCCTGCCGCCGACGGTGCAATTCTCGAAAGTCACCTCCTGTATCCGGTGCGTTTCGTCGAATCCCTTGAGAACGATCGGGCCCTCGTGCGCCCATGAGATATTCTTCAGCGTTACGTCGTTGATATGGCCGGGAGGACCGGTGCCGTATTTCGTTCCGTCGGTGATATTCAACTCGAACAATTTAATTTCAGCTTTCTCGACGCGAATATTTTCATAAATGATGTGAGAGATCATCGCGGGGCCGTCGCAAATGATGCTGAACCCGCTGTGGCCCTCCACCCGGCTTCCCCCGCGCGCAAGGATTACGTCGCAATTGCGCACGGTAACATTGCGGATGGCCGCTGTGTTTGTCTCAAACCCGATCGTCACGCCGTCGCTGAACGCAAATCCGATCATTGTATTATCGGTGATGAGTACCTGCTCAACATCCTGTGCGGCTGCCGGAGCCTTTATGGCGATGCAATCGTCGGTGCATCGTAAGAAGCAGTGGGAGATAACAATGCTCCGAGAATTAAGAGGATCGATGCCGTCTCCGCCGGGGCCGAAGCTCAACACTTTTACGTGATCATACTGGAGCCCGTCGCAGTTGGTGAGCGTATTTGTCCAGCCGTCTCCGTTCCGAATGATCACGCCCTCAAAGCGAACATTCTGGCAGTTTTCAATTAATACCATCTGTTTGAACTTGAACTCGCCGTCCAGAATGCCCCGCCCGGTCACACGGATGTTGTGCACTCCGCTTGCGCGAATACTTCCATAGACAACCGCACCGGCGGCGATATACACCGTTTCGTTGTCCTTGAGAGCGATGTATCCCGGACGATGGACTCCGGGGCCAAAGTAAAGGACGCCCGGCAGATTGGGGGAGATTTCTTCGTATTCCGCCGGGTTCGCAAATATGAAAAGAGGAGGGAGGCTGTTAATTTCAACGGAGAGGTTTTCAGGGCCGGGAATAGAAAACGTCACAATATTATCTTGCACGTCTGCCTTTATTCCGCGGCTGAGCGGATGTATCGATACAGTTGTAATAGCGTTCGGAACGCGGATAGAAATCTGCACTTCGCCGCTGCAGGAAAAGCTCGCCTGGTGAATCTCCTGCTGTACTTTGGTGTACGGATCCATAAACCAATCCGGGAATTCTGCAATATTCATGCTGGTTCGGAATTTTTCCGTCCAAACATCCTGGCCGTTTACCTTTACCGAATAGACATCGCTTGTTGTCAAACCCGGTATCGCAGGGTAAATTGCGACCGTCGAGGAGCTACCGTCTGGGGTTTTTGCTTTTAGTGAGATGATAGAAAGAAATAGAAATACGAGGAGAAGAAATATGTTTTTCATAGTTGCCTCGGTAAGATATCTCTCGCCACGACGCTAAGCCGCCAGGAGTTTGTTTCAGAAATACTTTGCGTCTTTGCGCCTCTGTGCGAGCTAATTTATTTATTGTGGTTTGACTCTCTCGGCATAAAATGCTGAATTGCCGTTCGTTACGCCGTAAAGATTGCCGGTTTTATTATCAACGTCAATACCCTTCCATCGAAGCGCGCCGAGCGTTATGTCGTAGATGTTTGTCCATGATGTGCCATTGTCGAAGCTGGCATATACGGCAGATTCGGACCTTGACCAATAAAGCGGTTCGCTTGCTACGTAGATTTCCCTGCCGGATGGGCCGCCAAGAGCGACGGCAGTAGCGTTGAACACACGATTGTCCAAAGGGAAAATTTTCTGCCACGATTTTCCGTAATCCTTGCTGCGCCACAAGCCTTCATGAACAAAGCCGGCATATAGCCAGCCCGGCTTTTTCGGATCTGCCTTAATGCTGTTGAGAACCGATGCAGTATCCTTTCCAAACGGCAGGTTGTTACCGAGGGTCTGCCACGACTTTCCGCCGTCGAACGTCGTGAAAATTCCTTTATCGGCTTCACCAAAATAGAGTGTATTTTTTTCCGTCGGATCGATGCATAACAACTGATTTGTCCCGCAGATATTTTTTACCTGATAGGCCGTCACCGCCAACAGCTCGCTTTCTATAAAATCCTTTCGGACCGGCAACGTCTTGATTGTATCGAGCGCGGGAACATGTATTTTTTCCCATGTATTCCCCCAATCAACAGATTTATATAAACCCGCCCCGTCGTCAACCGTTCCGTCAATGTAAGCGAAAAATATTCCTTTATTGAAAGGGTCTTCTTTGATCGCCTGGACGAACAATCCTTTTTTCAGATGAACAACAACGCGGCAATTTTTTCCGTCATCCTCCGAAACGCATAGGGCACTGAGCCGCTCTGAACTATTTGTTACGCCATAGACCAGAAGGCCCGGCTTACATTGTGATGGACAAATTACCGTACTGCAATAATAGTTTTGTTTTGCGTCCAGTGCGGGAAGAGTCGTATACGTCTTTCCGCTGTCTCTGCTGATGCACGGTTGCCCGTCTGCACCGGCGAAGAGAACCCTTCCCGGTACGACCGGGTCAACGGTGATCATCTCAAGACAGATGTTGCCTATCCCTTTGTAGTAATGGGCATCCCACGTTTGGCATGAATCTTCGCTTGTGCAAATTCCGAACCAGTCCATCAAATAGAATTTTTTTGGATTTTTATTGTCGACGATAAATTTTGAGAGCGCCCAGCCGATTTGTTCGGGGCGCTGGTACTGCGGCGCGAAATGTTTGAAGTCGCTCCAGGAATAATCTTTTTTGATGATGTGCCATGTTTCTCCCTTATCGCTGGAACCGTAGAGCGGAACAGCGGCATCATTATTCGGCGACGGACCCTGGCAAACCGCCGCATAATAAACAGAGCTGTTCGTCGGGTCGGGAGAGATCGTTGAAAAATCTGCCATCCCGATGGATGTTGTTTTTTTTGCAAATGTTCTTCCGCCGTCTGTGGATTTATAAATTCCATCGTTGCGGAACGCAGCCAGGATGACCGCCGAATTATTTCTATCGAATACAAGATTGGTAAAACTTACTCCTTTCTTCTCGAAGACAGTGTCCCATGTTTTTCCCTTATCCGCCGATCGATACAGCCTGCCGATCTTTTCTCTTTTGTATGAACCGTCAGGAAATAAGTAGGATGCGAACGGCAGCGAATCGAGCGTTGCTGCGTAGACCATGTTTTTTAGGAAGGGATCGAACGCCAGGCAGCAGAATGGTTCTCCTTTAAGCCCGGCATAATTCCACGATTCGCCTGCATCATGACTCACCCAGATTCCCATTGTGTTGCTTGCCGCTGCAACAAAATTGTCGTCGAAAGGATCGATGCCGATCTTCTCGCCGTAAAATCTTGTGGCGCCGTTTCCGAAGAAATCCGGTTTCGTCGCGACGAGTTTCCATGTCATTCCACCGTCGGTCGTTTTATGGATTGCGGAGACCATTTCATGTCCGCGTGCTTCGCCCGAAGCGCGAAACAGCACATCTGGATGCATCGCACTCATGGCGAACGACTCGACGTTGTGGTGATGTCCTTCGGTCATTCCATTGTTCACCGCCTTCCAGCTTTTTCCGCCGTCAATACTTTGAAAAACACCGGCAACATCGGTCCTGATATAGAGGACATTAGGATTCTCAGGATGCTGCAGCAGCCCGGTAACATACCCGCCTCCCCCAAATTCAGAACTCGTCCACCGGTATGTGATGCCAGGGCCGTTTGGATTCTCTGCGGCAAAAGATAGTATGGTTAGAAACATGCCTGTCAATAACATCATCAATACATTTGCATAATTCGATCTGTAAATCATTTTCTCACCTTGCTTGTGGATCGGAATAGATCATGTATAATAGAAGTTTACACGATCAGCGACATCGAATGCTGCCGGTAAACTGGTCGAGGCATCGGTGCGCAGGACAAAATAAACAATAAAAAATATATATACCGGATTTTGACAAGTGATGCCATGACTATTGCTTCATTGATAATGTACGCTATAAATCCTCTCAGAATTCAGCATGAAAGTCATGGCATCCCTTTGATTAAGCCCCCGCCGTGGAATTGCACGTTGCGGGGAATACAGTTATATTTATTCCCGTTTTCCCTGCCAAACGAGAGGAGTGGCCCAATGAAGATCTGTCCGGATTTTTGCATGGGCATTCCCGTCGAGGCACACCGCTGCTATTATACATCTGTTCTGAATTAAACCCTTAACCATTGACAACCGAGAGGCAAAAAGAAATGAAAATAGTTGGATGGATGCTTATGTTGCTAACCGTTGCGGCTCATGCCCGGCAAATCGCCGACACTTCAAAATCCGCTGCAGCGAGTGTGCAGCAAATCGCGGACACCTCAAACTGGAAACACACCGTGGTCGCCGGTTTTACGGCAACGCAGGTAGCGTACTCTGACTGGGTACAGGGAGGCGAAAATGCGCTTGCCTGGGACGCGACATTGGATGGAAAATCTTTGTATGAACTCCCGAAGTATGCCTGGACCACCACGTACGATTTTGGCTATGGTAATACGAGATTGGGAAGTCAGGGGACCAGAAATACGGACAACAAGATTGATATTGCGTCTGAATTCAAATACAAAGTTGACGCATACGTAAATCCCTATATCTCGGCAACGCTCAAGACCCAGTTCGGGACCGGTTATACCTACGACGCATTGGGACACGGGACTGCGAATTCGGATTTCTTCGACCCGGCGTTCATGATACAAAGTGCGGGAGCGGCGTATCAACCCATCCCGGAGGTGAAAACAAGAATCGGGTTGGCGCTCCGCGAAATTTTATCACACACCTATACACAATATGCCGGGGGAAAAAAAACAGAAACTGATGGAGGTCTGGAATCGGTCACCGAAGTCGAAGCGCATTTTCAGCAAAATCTTCTTTTCCATGCTAAGGTAGAACTCTTTTCAGCATTTCGAAAGATGGACGAGGTCGTTGTGCGAAGCGACAACACGCTCACGGCGAAAATCAGCAAGTATTTTTCCACCAATATCAACCTGCAGTTCATTCAGGAAAAAGCGATTTCACCCCGGACCCAGATCAAGCAGGCCGTCGCCCTCGGATTCAGTTATGTGCTGTTCTGAGAATTGCAGACGGGTTTTTCAACCGAAAGGCGGTTCGGGAATACGCAGGAACTAAAGCGGAGTAAGAGAGGAGCCGATCTTTATCAGGCTTCTTCGCCTTACCATCACAGAAATAATCATCTTGTGAAAAAGTGATAACGATAAGCGCAGTTATCCCGACATACAACCGGTACGAAAGCCTGCTTCGTATTTTGCAATCCCTGGCCTTGCAGACAGAATTGCCGGACGAGGTAATCGTTGTCGATGCCAGTGACGCTGTTGATCATGGAAACGAATTGATAAATAGTTTTCCCTCCTTGCACATAAAGTATATACGCTCCCGGCCTTCTGTTTGTGTGCAGCGCAACGCCGGAATAAAGAACGCCGCCGGTTCCTATATTTTTCTTTGCGACGACGACCTTGAGTTTCCGGAAGATTATATTTCCACCATAAAAGCATTCATCCGGAACAATTCAGCGGCGAACGTTGTCACCGGCTGCTGGAATGAAAGAAATAAAAATGGGGAATGGGCATACGAATACCCTATGAGATCAATCGGACAACTATACTGGAAGTTCATTTTTCAACAAAGCGTTTGGTGCGGCATTAAAAAAATACAAGCAGGATTTTTCAATAGATCCATGTACCGTTTTGTCTCCGGTTTTTATTTACGGCGAAAGAATACGTACAGTCTCGCCGGATGGCCGCTGGTCACACAATTTGAAAAGCCCGTATTCACAACGGCATTCTATAGTTTGGGGGCAAGCATTATTAGGACGGAGTGGCTTCGCTCAAGCCCGTTCGATGAAATTCTCGACGCTCACGGCATCGGCGATCATTATGGCGTAGCGCTCCATTTCCCCGACTTCCCCGCAATCCATGTTTTGACGGACCTGCCGGTCTATCATCATAAAATACAAGCCAATCGATTGTCGGAGGCGGAAGCGTACTATAAAAGGGGGCTGGCGTTACATTATTTTCTGCATCAGGGCGAAAGATTTACCATGATGAACCGTTTATATTTTGTGTGGTCACTGTTTGGGAATTGGATCGCTTTTCTCGTCAAAGGAAATCGGCCGCATTTATATGCCGCGACGAAGTTGATTTCGGTGATTCTGAGCGGGAGTAATCCCTATATAATAAGATCAGTTTAAAAGGAGTTACCAATATACCAGAGCCGATCTCTCTTGCATAAAAATACAAAAGCTTCCTTGTTTGGGAGACTTTGTTGTTAGTATGCCCGGCTGGAACTCTTTAGTGATCTTCGGGGTTCATGGGTTGACATTGCACCCCGGCCAGTGGAGGCATCTCCCCGCGGATTTAGTGCAAAATAATCACCCATTCATCACACCACAATTCAGGAGGATAGTTATGAAGAATTTTCGGCTGACGATTCTGGCATCTTTGCTTTGCGTGTTTTCTCTGGCAGTATTAGGCCAGGAGAAATCGGCGGACAAAGCCATGGCGGCGCCAGGGAGTGTAACAGACTCCTTCCTAAAGCAGTCCAAGCGCGTGCAGGGAGAGATGGAAGCACTCCTGGGAGCGATACCGCAGGAGAAGTTCAACTGGCGGCCGATGGAGGGAGTTCGCTCGATCGCAGAGTCGTTCATGCATGCCGGCGGCGGAAACTATCTTCTTGCGGTCCCGCTGGGCGGAACAGCGCCGAAAGGATTTGAAGAATCTTCCTACGAAAAGTCGTTGACCGACAAGGCACAGATTCTCGACGCGCTCCGCAAGTCATTCGACGAAATCAACGAGGCCGTCCGTAAGACTCCTGAAGCCAGTTACGGAAAGACCGTGAAGCTTTTTGGGATGGACCTGACGACGCTCGACATCATCTTTGCCGCCGCGACCCACCAACATGAATTGCTTGGACAGCAAATTGCTTACGCGCGGATGAACGGAGTTGTTCCCCCATGGACTGCCGAGCAGCAGAAGAAAATGAAGGAACAGGAGATGAAGAAATAAACCGACTGTGCAGAAGGTCGATATTTCGTTGAAGGACAGATCCAAGCTGAAAGAACTCGTCCCGAACCTTATTGGAAAATATGAAGAGAGGATGAAAGTGCAAGTGCTGGAATGGGGGGGGGTAAGAAAATGAAAA
>Ga0265329_10000868_pt1 | contig 15263 bp, 13 predicted proteins | sample 41627metaG_FD_202091 | JGI IMG/M metagenome (GOLD analysis project Ga0265329, IMG submission 202091) | Rhizosphere microbial communities from Carex aquatilis grown in University of Washington, Seatle, WA, United States - 4-16-27 metaG | ecosystem: Host-associated > Plants > Roots > Rhizosphere...
GCGACCGGGAGCCTATCCACATTCCCGGCGCGATTCAGGGCCATGGCGTGCTCATCATCGTGGTGGAGCCGGAGCTGACGATCGCGAACGTCAGCGTGAACGTTCGAGACTTTTTTGGGGTGGAGCCGCTGGCGACGATTGGAAGGCCGCTCGCGAGGCTCATCGGCCCGGGCGCGGAGTCCACAGTCGCCGCCGGGCTGCGCCGCGGTACCCTTTCCGCGTTCAATCCAATCCGGGTGGTCGTGGGCGAACGGGCGTTCGACGCGATCCTCCATCGGAACGGCCCGACGACGATCGTCGAACTGGAGCCGAACGAAGCGCCCGCTGCGAAGAACGACGAATTGCTTCGGCCGGTGCTCACTCGCCTGCAGGCCGCGACGCGCCTCTCGGAGCTCTTGGCGATCGCGGTCGAAGAGATCCGAACCCTCACGGGGTTCGACCGTGTCATGGCCTATCGCTTCCTCGAAGATGGTCACGGTGAAGTCGTCCAAGAAGCGAGGGCTCAGGACCTCGACCCCTACTTGGGTCAGCATTATCCAGCGACCGATATCCCGATTCAGGCGCGTCGGCTTTACGTCCTCAACTGGCTCAGGATCATCCCCGATGTGGCCTACGAGCCCGTGCCGCTCGTCTCCAGCGTTTCGCCCAGCACCGGCGAGCCGCCCGATCTCTCGGGCGCGTCGCTTCGGAGCGTGTCTCCTGTCCACGTCGAATACCTGAGGAACATGGGCGTTCGCGCCTCGATGAGCATCTCCGTGGTCCGCGGCCAGGCGCTGTTGGGCCTCTTCGCGTGCCACCATCGGGAGCCCCGTCGCGTCCCGTTCGTCCTACGCGCGACTTGCGAGCTGATTGGACGTTTCGTATCGATGCAGGCGGCGGCGCTCCTCGAACTGGCGGCAACTGCGCAGCGGAGCGCCATCCAGGACGCCGAGGTAGAGCTCGTCGAGGCGGTCCGAGGCCACCCCGAGGGGTGGGCGGCCGGGCTCCTGGGCCGGACTTCGTCGCTCCTCCGAATCGTGACCGCGACGGGCGTCGCCATCTGCGACGACGACCGCGTCCACCGCGTCGGCGCGACGCCCACCGAAGGCGAGATCCGGGGCCTCGTCGCCTGGCTCGACCAGCGAAGGTCCGGCAGCTTCCAAACGCATGCGCTCTCGCAAGCATACGCGCCCGCCCGCGAATACAGCGGAGTGGCCGGCGGGCTTCTTGCCATCACGATTCCGAAGCCGACGCCGTCGCACGTCTTGTGGTTCCGCTACGAAACGCCGCGGACGGTGACCTGGAGCGGGGACCCTTCGAAGCCGGCCGAGTCGGCAGGCGAAAGCGAGCGAATCCACCCGCGTCGGTCATTCGCGGCGTGGCTCGAGAACGTTCGCGGCATCTCGTCGCCGTGGACCCGCGCCGAGATCGATGTGGCCGAAGACCTGCGACGACACGCCGTCGAGATCGATCTCGCCCGCCACGTCGTCCGCGCCGAGCAGGCGATCCGGGCCCGCGACGAGATCCTCGCCATCGTGTCTCACGATCTCAGAAGCCCGCTCTCGTTGATCCGGGTGGCCACGACTTTCATTTCACGCGACAGCGAGCGGCTCCGCACAGGAGTGATGGTCGGCCGCATCCAGCAGGCCGTTTCTCAGATGAATACGCTCATCTCGGATCTGTTGGATCTCGCGCGGATCGAGGCGGGCAAGCTCCCCATCCATCCGGCGCGTTGCGACGCGACCGAGCTCGTATCGAACGCGGTCGCGATGCACGCACCACTCGCGGAAGAACGCGGGATCTTCCTCGTGTGCTCCGAGATGTCCGAGGTGCGGGTTATGGGCGACCGCGAGCGGCTGTACCAGGTGCTGTCCAACCTTCTCAGCAATGCCATCAAGTTCACACCCGCCGCTGGGTCGATCCATGTCGACGTGCATTCCGACGACGACAACGCTCGGTTCTCCGTAAGAGACACGGGACCGGGCATCTCGCCCTCCGAGCAGGCGCGGATTTTCGACCGCTACGCGCAAGGCGACAAAGCGGGGCTGCGGCCCGGCGCCGGCTTGGGTCTTTACATCGCGAAAGGAATCGTCGACGCCCACGGCGGGCGCATCTGGGTCGAGAGCGTTCCGGGTCGTGGCAGCACGTTTGCTTTCACCATTCCTCGCACGTGAACAGTTAACGCCTCGCAGCGAATCGGGCCATCGTGCTCGCGCGCCTGGCTTCGCCCCCAAGCGAACGCGCAGCGGGCTCACAGAGTCGCGGACGATGCTTACGCACCAAAGGCCAGTACGTCAGCCCAGATGGCCTCGTCGATCGGAACTCCCTTCTCCATGCTGTTACGTCGCGATTTCAGCGTGCTGTCGCCAGGAAATCGGATCCCGTATGGTCCCTAAATACGATCTCGGACTCACGCGGCGTTTCGTTCATAGAAGTTGAGGAGTCCGCCAAGCCGTTCGCGGCGACGGATGGGACCAGACTCGTCGGGAGTACCGGGCGCTGGAAAGGGAATGACATTGCCAAGGCCTTGGTGATTCCGTTCGGAGTGATAGTGCGCGACGAATTCCCTGACCGTTCGTCGCAGATGACGCTCGCCCAGTGGGACGATGTGCTGCAAACATTCCTGCTTAATCGAGCGAACGAACCTCTCAGCAAAAGCGTTCAAATTCGGACTGCGAGCGGGCAGCCGCAAGAGTTTCACACCTGCAGAAGCCAGAACGCTTTTGAAGTGCGCGGTGTACAGCGGGTCGCGGTCCACGATCAAGTAGACGAAGCCGCTCAAGGGACCTGCTACCGAGTCGGTGAGATTGCGCGCGATCTGCGCCCTCCACTCCCCGTCGGCCCGGCTCGTGATGCCTGCGATGTGAATGCGCCGCGTTTTCAGCTCGATCACGAATAGCACCAGGTAGCGTACGAGGCCGCCGACGGTCAGAACCTCGACGCTGAAGAAGTCCGCCGCGGCGATGGCGTCCCAATGCGCCTTCAGAAACGCCCTCCACGGCAACGTCTTTCCTCGCAACGGCGCCGGCTCAATCCCATTGTCCTTCAGAATCCGCGCAATCGTCGAGCGGCCCAAGTCCAGGCCGAGGTTCATCAGTGCGCCGCGAAGCCGCGTGTACCCCCACGACGGATTTTCGCGAGCCATCGTCAGCAGCTGTCCGACCCGGTCGTCGGGCGAGCGGGACGGCCTGCCGCGGGTCGGGCACGACTGCCGTCGTACTTGGCCGCGACCTTCTCGCGGTACCAGCCCAAGATCGTCTCGGGCGTCGCCAGCGATGCCACCTCCGCCAGCCGCTTTCGGCCCAGCGCTCTGCCCTTTTCGGCGAGGAGACAACGCTCCGCGTCCGTGAAGCGCAGTCGCTTTGGGCTGAGGCGGCCGCGAAGCACGCGGTTCTCCGCCCGCAAGTACTCGATCGCTTCACCTTGCTGACGAGCCAGCCAGCTCGCAACGAGGAAAATCATGAACTGAAGCGGCGCCGATGACCTCACGGTCGCCCAATCCTGTCTAGCCGCACCGCCTTCGAACGAGAACTTCCGACTTTTCGGCGAAATTCGGCCCGATCGACTTTCGGGACCATACGGGCGCCGTTTCGGCGGAGCGGTGGGACGTCGTGGCGCAGCTCGCCAAGGAGCTCGAGGCGCGAAGGCTCGCGGCGGTCGGCGTGATGCACCTGACTGACGAACGGGCGAACGGGGCGCCCCCGAGGTGAGAATTTGAAGCGCAACCCAAGCTCTGAACTGAGACGAGGTCGGAGAGGCACTTGCGCTCGAGGGCCGGCCCGGTTCACCGCGCTGACCGGCGTCGACCTGGCAATCTGTCCTCGTTGCGGCGGCCCGATGATCCGTGCCCTCTCGCCGACGACCCACGCAAGTTGCGCGCGCTGCGTCCCCATCTCCACTACCTTTCGCCGACGATTCGTGACCATGGAGCTCGTGGGTGGCGGTTCTCATTGTGGGCCCCCACGTCGTGCCGGAAGCGTGCGGCGCAGGACGGGCACACGTAGAAGGACCACGAAGCAGGGGCTAGTCTGCGCAGCGAGGTCGGCCGGGGCGCCCGTCGCCTCTGCGCCCGACGCGGGGCACACGCCCGCGTTGAAGAGATCGAGCACTGCCCGGCGTAGCGCCCTCGGGCGACGCCGTCCGCGCTCCCCCCAATCCCTCGTTCGACAGTACTCTACTGTCGCGGGAGCCACCGGAAGGTCTCGCACCTCCTATGGTCGGCTCTTTATCCACAGCGATTGCGATCACTTGCGAAACGGCCACCCGCGGCCTCACAAGGGGTGATCGGGTGATCGGTCTCTGACTCACGATGGCACACGCGGCGCGTTCGAATCGCTCGGACGAGGGGCGTTGCGATGGCACGGCTCGTGCGACGCGCCGGCGTCATGCGCTTGCCTCTAACCCTTCACCTTCGTCGCATCGCGTCGCTTGCCATGGCCATGCCGATTGTTGCCTGCGGCAGCGGAGCCACCGCGGGATCCGACACGCTGTTCGACGGGGCACTGAGGATCGCCGAAGGGTCAGCTTCCGACGCGCCTGCAGCTGCCGCTGACGCCGCCTCCGCGACCCCAGCCCCGGGTGCCGACGCCCAAGGCCTCGATGCGCGCGCGGACGCGGGCGAAGACGTTGTTTCCCCGGATGCTGCGGCCTCGTCCGACGCCGACGCGACTCTCGTACAAGACGAGGGGGCCGACATCGGAACCGAGGCCGCGGTCGATGGATCTGCGTCCTGTCCTTTGCAGCAGCCGAGCATTGGCGGCATGGGCAGCGTATGCAGTGGGTCCCCAACGTGCACGTATGGTCATGCGACCTGCTGCGGAATCGGCTCTTCTGCGTCTACGTGCCGATGCCAAGCCGGAACGTTCGTGTGCATCATGACCGTCGAGTGCAACTTCATCTGCCCTGACGCCGGCTCCGACTAGAGGCTTCCGCCAGGACTGTTCGCCGTCCTTCCTTCGTCGACGGCATCGGGGGCGAAGCGCTACTTCGCCGCGATCGGCATAGGAACGACCGCCGGCGCCTGCGCGGGCGCCTTGTGCATCCCGTGCCTCTGCGCACGCTCAGTCTCTTCGCCCAGCGGGCGGGCAAGGTCTTCGTGTCGGGTCACCACGTGGGCCCGCCTCGTGCGCGAGCACGGCTGGCGCCGCCCTCCCATGCGCGTGCACCTGAACCGAGGATGCGTAAACGTCGGTCAGCACTTGTGCCCTCCGTGTTGACGCCGTGAAGGAACCGCCACTCGGTGGTCGCCCACGAGCGGCCAATTCCCGCGACAATCCGCCAGGATCGAGTTTTGGGACCGTACGGGATGGGCCTTGGGCTTGCTACACGTGGGCTATAGTCCGATCCGATGCGGAGGCGGGAACCGAGCAGGTCGTCGCCAGTGCTGGCCGCGACGATTGCTGCCGCGGCGATGATTGCACAGGTCGTGATCGGCAAGGCGACGCGCGACGCGCTCTTCTTTTCGCATTTCTCAGCGGCGCGCTTGCCGGTCGTGCTCATCGCCGGTTCGATCGTGTCCGGGGCGGTTGTGTGGCTGACGACCCGGCTGCTGGCGCGCTTCGGACCGGCGCGCGTGGCGCCGATCGTGTTCGCGGCCCAAGGCGTTCTTGTGCTGGTCGAGTGGGCCCTGGCGGCACCTTTCGAGCCGCAGATCGCCCTCGTCTTCTACGTTCACATGCTCGCCGTCAACGCCATAATCGTGTCGGTTTTCTGGTCCGTCGTCGGTGAGGGGTTCGATCCACACACCGCCAAGGACGTCATAGGCCGAATCGGCGCGGGCGCCACGCTCGGTGGAGTTCTCGGCGGCGGCATCGCGTGGGGCGCGTCCAGAGTCACGACGGTGCCGACGATGTTCGGGGTGATGGCGGCGCTGAGCGGCGTGTGCACGTGGGGTGTGGCGACCCTCGTGCGCGGCACACGCGCCTCGCACCATCGGCCGGCGCAGGCGACCGTGCGCGCCTCTGGGTTGACAGCACTCCGGCAGACTCCGTTCCTTCGCCTGCTCGCGATCGTCGTTCTCCTCGGCGGATTGGCGCAGTCGCTCCTGGACTATGCGCTCGGCGCGGAAGCCAAGGCGACATACGGCGAAGGTGCGCGGCTGCTCGCGTTCTTCGCGCTCTTCCAGACCGCGGTAGGCGTCTTCTCGTTCCTTGCACCTCGCGACGAACCGGTTTGCGTCCGACCGGCTCGGCATCGGCGCAACGATGGCGCTTCTTCCGGGCGGCGTCATCGCCTGCGGAGCCCTGGTGCTTGGTGTGCCATCTCTCGTGACCGTCGCACTCCAGCGAGGGGTTGACGCGATACTCCGTGCCTCGTTCTTCGGCTCGGCATACGAGGTGCTCTTCACACCGGTTCCGAAAACGCTCAAGCGAGCTACGAAGACGACGATCGATGTCAGCTTCGATCGCGTCGGGTTGGCGGTCGGAAGCGCGCTGACGCTCGGCATCCTCGCGCTGTTCCCGCACGACGCGTTGCGAGGCGTGATCGCCGTTGCAGTCGTCGCTGCGGCGGTGCACCTCGTCGTCATCTACCGCCTGCACCACGGCTACGTCGAGACGCTCACCGACCGACTGCGGTCGGGCGTGCTGGTGCTCGACCTCGCGAGTGTCGTCGACGCGACGACCCGGGCGACCCTTTCGCGAACGCTCGAGTCGCTCGATCGCCGCACGCTACTCGCGCAGACCGAAACGCATAGCGCGCAAGCCATCGCGGCGCTGAAGCCGGCTCCGGAGCACCCGCGTCTCGCGCCCGAACCGGTCGATGATGTCGTACGCGCGCTCGCGGATCTGCGCGCGCCCGACGCAGCCAGGATCCGCCGAGGGCTCCAGGGCGCCGACGCACAGCGCTTCCGCTGACGGTGTCGATCCTCGACCTCCTTGGGCGAGACGACGTGGCTCGCGATGCGGCGATCGCGCTGGCCCCGCTCGTGCCGCGCATCGTCGGGGCGATCCTCGACGTCGTCTTCGACCCGAGCCGTCCGCCCTCCGCGCGACGTCGCGCGGCGCGGCTGCTCTCCACGGTCTCCTCGCAGCGCACGGCTTCCGCATTGGATCTCGCGCTCGATACCGAGGATCTCGACGTGAGGTGTGCGTGTAGCCGGACGCTTCTCCGAATCCGTGAGACTAACTCCGAGCTTCGCTTCGACGCGGCGGCGACTCTCGCGCGGGCACGTCGCGAGCTCGAAACAGGCCGCGAAGGGCACGCTCGCGACGCGCTCGAGCTCGAGCACACGTTCAACCTCCTTTCTCTGACATTCCCGCGCGAGGCGATGCAGCTTGCGTACGGTGCAGTCTTTTCACACGATCCATTCCTCCGAGGCGTCGCGCTCGAGTATCTCGACGCCATGCTCCCGGCCGATCTCCGTGCCGCGCTCACGCCGAGGCTCAACGCGGCGACGACGCGACCGATCGCAGCGCAACGGCAGGGCACGCGGGCGCTCGACGATCTGCTCCAATCAAAGGAGACGATACGGGCGAGCCTCGACGAGCTCCGGCGCGCCCACGATCCCGACGCCGAGACGCCGCCCTGAGCAGCACCACCGGTTCAGCCGGCGCCAGCGAGCGCCTCGCGCCCACGGAGATCGACCGCCATCGTGGCCCCGGGCGGAGCAGCGCGCTTCTCCTTCGAACGAGCACGAAGGTCAGCCCCGCGGTTCTGCCACCACGCTCGCGCTGCCTGGACGTCGTACTTGTCGGCGTCGACGCACGCAACCAGCGCCCCGCGCAAGGCCTCGGCCGACGCCGGGCGATCCTCGCGCTTCTTTGCAAGGCACGCCAAGATGAGCGCCTCGAGATCCGGTGGAACGGCCCGACCCAGGCGCTGCGAAGGCGGCACAGGCGCCTCCAGCAGGTGCTTGCTGCACACCTCGACGACCGTCGCCGCGGCGAAGACGTGCTGCCCAGTGAGCAGGAAGTACCCGACCGCGCCGAGCGCATAGAGATCGGAACGCGCGTCGACGGAGTCGGGAGAAGCGATCGCCTCCGGCGCGAGGTATAGCGGCGTGCCGGTGATCGCATCGACATTCGTGAGCGCAGCGTCGCCCGGCGAAGTCTCGAGGGTCTTCACGAGCCCGAAGTCGACGACCTTGACGATGTCGGGTTCGTCCACACGCTCCGTGAGAACGAGGTTCGCGGGCTTGATATCGCGGTGAATGAGGCCCAGCGCGTGCGCTTCGGCGAGCGCGCCGCTCGCTTGCGCGAGAATGCGTATGACGCGTGCGGGCTGAAGGGGGCCGTCTTCGTCAACGAGCCGTTCGAGGTCGAATCCGTCGATGTACTCCATCACGTAGTAGAAGACGTCGTCGGCAGTGCGGCCGTAGTCGAAGATCGAGACCGTGTGCGGGTGAGTGAGTCGGCTCGTGAGCTGCACCTCGCGCTCGAAGCGGGCTAAGTTCTTCTCTCCGGCACGGTCCGGAAGCAGGAGCTTGATCGCAGCGGGGCGGCGCAGCATGGCGTGCGTCGCGCGGTAGACGACGCCCATGCCACCCTCACCGAGCTTCTCCTCGAGGGTGTACTGCCCCAGCTTCAGCACGGCGCCGATCCGGCGGCGAAGGCGAATGATGGTGTTGAGCGCCGTGACGATGCCGGCCAGCAAGACGCTCAGCAGGACGCCCAACACCAGGACGATTCCCGAACCGGGCGGTGATGGCATTGGACTGGACGAGACCAGGGCCCAGGTGCGACCGGCGAAGGGAAATGTGGACCGGGACAGCAGCACATGAGGCGCCGGCGCCCCGGCGTGCGCCACCCCGGCTTCGGTCTCGTACAGGACGGCCTCGTCATTCCCATCGGTCGCGTCGACCAGTCCCATGGCCAGTCCGGCGAAGTCGTCGGTCTGCTGGAGGCGCGCGATGAGTGGTGCGATCCGGAAGAGCTCGACGCCAAATCCCCGCAGGGTTCGGCGGCGCTCGCCGACCGTCGGAGGGATCCTTCCAGTCTCATACACGGGCACGAAGACAATGACCGACGTGACGTTGGGATTGTCGATGATCAACCGCAGGCGCGGTGACACGACCGCCAGCCCAGAATCGCGGGCTCGTTCCGCCGTGGTTGCGCGCCTGATCTCACTGGCCTCGTCGTACCCGAAGGACAGTGGGATGGGCGGCTCGATGTACAGGCAGGGCAGATATTCAGCACGGTCGGGCGCCCGAACCATCCGTCTCTGTTCATCGGATTCCGTGATCTGAAAGTCCGGGTATCCTTCCGCGCGTGCCGCTCGTTCGAAGGCCGAACGTTCGGCGGCGAAAACGCGCTTGGCCCAGATGAAGGCGAAGATGCTCGAGTGGCGCGAGAGCCCGTCGCGCACGAACGCCCGAAACTCCTGGCGGGTAACCTCCTGCGACGCCTCGAACAACGAAGGCAGCGTCCTCAAGACCTCCAACGACAGGTCCAGGCTGGTCTGCAGGGCGCGCGCCGCCCGGCTGGCCCGCTTTTCGAACGCCGCCTGCTGAGCCTGTCGAGCCCGGGATCGGACCAGTCCGACGGCCGCGGCCGAAAGAGCGATTCCGACGATCAGGACGACAATACCGGGAACGTGACGACGCCACGATGCCGGCGCCCCCGATCCGATGAGGGTGTCCGTGGCTCGGGCGCGGGTGGACACGCTCTCGACCTTACGCCTTGCGCATAGGAACTGCAAAGCCCATTATCCTGTCAAACCACGCCGTAACCCTCGACTAAATTCACCGTCGCTCACTCAGACGATGCCTGGCTGCCAGATTGGAGCAGCCGTGATCGAATCCAAAGCACACCATCGCCCTAGGCCGGCCGATTCGGTAACCATTAGCTACCTAGCGGCCGCCTGCCGTTCAGTCCGAGTCGGCGGGGAACAACTCTTGTAGAAGTCCGGTGACCGTGCTTTGGCCATAGGCGGCAGATCGGTTGGCAATCCCATACTCGCGAGGACTTCTCGCGCAGTAGTTGGCTCGGTGACGAGCTCGACGAACTTCACAACCCGCGCCTTTACCGCCGGATGCTGCGCATCGCTCGGTTCATCGAGTACGGCGGGCAGCTCTAGAAGAACGAGACGCGCGAGACGCTCGTCGAGTGCAAGCGCCGGCCGAAGGGCAACGCGTGCCCCGGGCTGATGTGGGTCGTGAAGACCGGCGACGACGGCATTTTCGCGCACTGCATCGTCTGCAAGATCGAGGAGGCCTTCGTCCAGAACTGGCAGGGGACCGAGTGGGCCGACGGGATGATGGAGCCGGTGCCGGTGACGCTGGGCGGGCCCGCCCTGCACTGAGCGGCTGCGGCGACTCGCTCGCGTTCGAGGGCCGCGCCACCAAGGCCGCTACGCCTCGCTGTCCAGTTAGAAGCGCGGACGCGAGCGCACCACCTGTGCTGGTGAAAAACTCATCCCTCAGAGTTCGGGCGGCAGGCACGCGCCTACGTCCACAGCATACCGCACCGACGGTGTGGATTCTCCGCTGACAATCCGGACGCTCTGGGCGAGCGTCCCAACGTGGTCGCGTTCCTCATGGCGGTCGTCGGCGCGCTCCGGGCGGCGCTCCGCTCGCGAGTGAGCCTGGTCGCCGAAAACCTCGCGCTGCGACAACAGCTTGCGATCCTGCGCCGTCAGACGAAACGCGCCCGTCTCACGCCGCTGGATCGGGGGTTTTGGATCGTGCTCTCGCGCGCCTGGTCGCGATGGCCGCAAAGCCTCGCGATCGTCAAGCCCGAGACCGTGATTCGGTGGCATCGGCGGGGATTCGCTCGCTTCTGGGCCTGGAAGTCGAAGCGCCGCGGCCGACCGCCGATCAAGCCGGAGATCATTAGGCTTATCGTCCGTATGGTCACCGACAACCCTCGGTGGAGTCGCAGGCGCATTGCGCAGGAGCTCGCGAAGCTCGGCTTCCAAGTCGATAAGAACACGGTAGCTCGCTACATGCCCAAGCCCGGTGACCGTCCTCGCCGACCTTCACAGACCTGGAGGACGTTCATCCGCAATCATCTTGGCGGAACGCTCGCCATCGACTTTTTCACTGTGCCGACCGTGACGTTCGATGTACTCTACGTTTTCGTCGTTTTATCGCTCGAGCGACGCCTCATTCTGCATGCGAACGTGACCGCGCATCCGCACGCCGCGTGGGCGGCCCAGCAGGTCGTCGAAGGTGTCGGCGAGAACGGAGCGTTCACGTTCCTCGTGCGCGATCGCGACGCGATCTTTGGTCGAGCCTTTGACCACCGCGTGAACAATCTCGGCATCCGGCAGCTGCGGATCGCACCGCGATCGCCTTGGCAGAATGGCTTCGCCGAGCGGCTTGTTGGAACGTTCCGTCGCGAGCTAACGGATCACCTGATTGTACTCAACGAGCGGCACCTCGTTCGGTGCGTTCGCGAATATGCGAGATTCTACAACAGCGACCGGCCGCACATGTCGCTCAGCGGCGACGCGCCCGCCGGACGCGAGGTTGAACCTCCTGATCGAGGGAACGTCATCGTTCTCCCGCGAGTCGGCGGCCTCCACTATCGATACACGAGGCGCGCCGCATGACTTGTTCACCACGACAGCAGAATATTCTCCGCCGGTTCGTATTCGGCAGCAGTGAGTTTGGCGATTGGCATGGCTCGGAGATTGGGAATCGTATCGCGTCTAAAGGAGCGTAAGCGAGGGCGCTGATCATCCCCGCAATCTTGCTCTCGTGAACCTCGTCGAGAGCAAGACGTATAAGGTCCGCCAGCACGTTCCTGATGCGTACGTGCGGGCAGCAGTCGCATTGCTCCTGTACCGCATTGCTCCTGTACCGCATTGCTCCTGTACGGCGCGGCGTTCATGATCGCGGCCGACTGGGTGAGCCCCTAAGCTGGAACGGACCCTGACCAAGACGCGTCGCGACAGCGCTCGCCATGCCGGGACGCTGGGCCTCCTTCTCTTCTACGCCGTGGCATGTCGCCGCCGGCGTCCGAGGGTACCGAAATCAACGGTATCACCGTACCCAGGAGCCTCCCGTTGTCCAGGGTCATTCAGTGCTCGCGCGCGTTCAGGTGCGAGTCATAGCGTCGATGGTCGGCCTCGGCTGGATGGGCCCGAGCAGACGTTCTCGCCACGCCCGTGAAGCGATCGACTCGAGAAGCTAACGCACGCCTTCCCAGAATGCCCATTCTGTCGACCGAGGATCGTTCGCGATCTCCGATGTGAGATCGAAGCGCATGGTGGCCCTCCGTCTCAGGTCGTACTTCGGCCAGCCGGGATCCCCGCTGCTCGCAAAGGCGACCCAGGCCTTGTGCATGGTGTCGGCGAGCTGTTGTGGCGGGCTCGCTCCGAGAAGCGGTTCAGTCTCGGTGCCAAGCGTGTCGAAGACGAAGGCGATCTCGAGTCCGTGGCACGCGCCGAGGAGTCCGTTCAATTGCGGCGAGCGCCAGGCAAACTGAAACGCATAGGTGGCCGAGGCCCCTTTGGCGTGGGCGTCGGCCAGGCGAAGGGCGGGGATGCGGATGTACCAGTCGCTCTGAATGGCGGCGAGCAGGTCGCCGGCACTGGCGCCGGGATGTGCTGCACGATAGGCCGTCACGGCCACGTCGACCGGCAGCCCGTAGGTCGCGACGGCTCCAGCCAGGATTCCATCTGTGATGTGCTCGATCGCGCCGTAGGACACCAGGAACAACCTCCACTCGTCGGTCGTCGAACCCACCATGAGGTCGATGCCCCCGCTCGCTCCGGCCGCGATCCGATCAATCGGACGGGCGGGGATGACGTTCCCGTCGATCACAGGCTGCCAGGGCATCATGCTGACTGCGACCTCCTGACCCCAGCGCCGTGGGTCGGGATGGGCGGCGAGATCGCCTCTGAGGTCCAGCTGCGCCGCAAGCAGACGTTCGACGGAGACCGCGGCGAGCGCCTCCGGGGTTGCCGCGACGCCGAGCTTCTCTGCAATGCGATCGCCGATCTGCTGCGCGGCCGTGGCCGAGATTGCATGATGCGCCGCTCCGCTCTGCGCGATGGCGCGTCGGAACAGCCCTTCCGCGCCAGGTATGGCGAGGAGCGTGCCGACGCTCATCCCTCCAGCCGATTGGCCGAACACGGTAACGTTGCCGGGATCACCACCGAAGGCAGCGATATTCTCCCGTACCCACTGGAGCGCGGCTATCTGGTCGAGCAAGCCGCGGTTGGCGTTTCCTTTGCCCAGATAGAGGAACCCCTCGGCGCCGACACGATAGTTGATGGTCACGCAGACGATGCCGTCGCGGGCGAAGCGGCTGCCGTCATAGGCTGCACCCGTTCCCGACTCGAAAGCGCCGCCTGGAATCCAGACCATGACCGGGAGCCCGGCCGAACCGAGGTCGAAGGACCAGATGTTGAGGTTGAGGCAGTCCTCTCCTGCGACGGCGGGGTTTGCGAACATCGCATCGAGTGGCGGGTTGGGGAGCTGCGGGGGCGTCGGGCCGAAGGTCAGGGCATCGCGCACGCCGCTCCAGGGCTCGACCGGCTGCGGGGGTCGGAGACGGTTGGCGCCAAACGGCGGCGCTGCATAGGGAACGCCCTTGAACGTGCGGACCCCGCCGGTGACCGTGCCGCGCACGTCGCCGTGCCGAGTCTTGACGACAGTATTCATTGGCTTACTCCAGAGACAACGTCGCGCGGTAAGGCGCTCTGCGATCCCGAAGACGAGGCAGCCGGTACTCTCGGCAGGTCAGCAGCCACCACCGGCCGCACCAACTCCTCCATTGCCGCATGGAACTTGGCCGGTTCATCAACAAATGGTTCGTGGCCGGACTCCTCGAACCAAACGAGCTTCTTCGACGGCGCGGTCAGCGCGTCGAAGTAGGCCACGCTAGTCTCAGGCGGGACCCAGTGGTCGCGGCGCCCGAGAAAGAAGAAGATGGGCATTTGGAACGCGGGCGCGAGCTCCAGGAGATTCAGTCTCGAAACGTCAGCCCACATGGCGTCGAGAGAGAACCGGAAGCCGCGCAGGAGGTTGGGCAGGTCGAAGATCGATGATTCCGGCCGCCCGAGAACGATTCGTCCCATGTTCCACAAGGCCCTTGGGCCCAACTGCCCATCGAAATGTTGGAGGCACGTGCGCTCGGTCCACAACCTGCCGGCCGTGTGAGGAGGCGGGCCGATGGCGCGCAACTTCTTCAGGGCCTTGCGGTCGTGGAGACGTTGCGCTTCGGCGAGGACGAACGCGTACGAAGACGCCTCACTCGCCGGCCAGTCGCCAATCTGTCCGCTGCCGACGTACGCCGAGACCCTCTCGGGGAAGCGCGCAGCGTAGAGCATCCCGAGCGCAGAGCCCCAGGAGGGGCCGAAGATCGTTACCTTGCTCTGCTCGACGCGCTTGCACACCGCATCGACCAGCTCGTCGAGATCGGCGATGAACTGCTCGACCGTCATCGAGGACCTGGGGATCTTGCGGTCGAAGGACTTGCCGGCGCCGCGCTGGTCCCAATTGACGATGGTGAAACTCTTCTCTAGCGGCGCATTGAAGTGCCGGAAGAAGCGCATCTCACTCATGCCCGGTCCACCGTGCAGGAGGATCAGCGGCGGATTCGTGAGGCTCTCGCCACGCATCATCACCCACTGCTCGAGCCCCCCGAGACGGAGATAGTTGACCTCGGCGATGCTGCCGGGAACGACCTCGCTCTGAAGCCCGCGGAAGCGCGGCGTGTTTCCCAGATGTTTCATGCGCTCAACGAGCCTCCGTGCACGTGCCGTGCATTGGGCGGGCCACGGCTTCGCGTCGCGGGTAGCCAGACGGGGACGCCTTACGGCGAACGCCCGCGGTCGAATGAGGAACATCCTGCGCATCGGCGCACGGGTTGCGGACCCTCTCCGGCCCTTGCATGGTCGAGGCGCGGACGACCGAAGGCGACCGACGACACGTGTCGCTGCGACGAAGAGTGTGGAAGGATCCCGGCCCCACGGGGGCAGCTTCGGCCATCTCGCCGCCGCGCCGAACAGTCGGCGCCCGCTTGTCGTCTCAACACTCATTTTCCACCGTACCGGGCGCGTGTCCGCTCGTTCGCTCCCGGCCCGGGCGCCAGCACCATATCGCGGCCCGCGAGGGGCCGGCCCTCCTCATTGAGGATGCGAAGCCGTGGGATGGGTCGCCCGGTGCGCCGGTCGAGCGTCAGCAGCGGTTCGCGCCCTTCGCCGTAGATCCAACGATCGCCCGACTGCTGCAATGCAGTCATGAGCGTCGCAAGGTCCTTCCCTTTCGCCGTCACTCGTACGCGTAACGCGTGCCGTGGACGCCGGCGTCGACCCGGGCGAACACGCCGTGTGCCACCAGGTGCTCCAACCGCGCGCTCAAGATGTTCTTCGAGATGTCTAAATTCGCCTCGAAA
>Ga0265329_10000869_pt1 | contig 15260 bp, 14 predicted proteins | sample 41627metaG_FD_202091 | JGI IMG/M metagenome (GOLD analysis project Ga0265329, IMG submission 202091) | Rhizosphere microbial communities from Carex aquatilis grown in University of Washington, Seatle, WA, United States - 4-16-27 metaG | ecosystem: Host-associated > Plants > Roots > Rhizosphere...
GTCATCGATGGATCGGCCTCCGTGGGAAGCCTCCAGGAATCGACCCTCCTCGCGCTGGTTTTCGACGGAGTGAACCCCGCGAATCAGCGGGTCGGTGTGGTCATGGGAAAGCCCTTTCCGATCCTCGACATGGGGGCGGACATCGGGGAGGCGTATCGATTGCTTCTGTCCGGATCCAACGCCCTGATCGTCGTCGACAACGGCACGCCACGGTCCGTGATCACCCGCATCGATCTCATCGACTACTACACTCGGAGGAGCGCATGAAACCGGCAACACGCTATATCCATGAGGGCCAGGCACCGGATCCCGTCACCGGCTCGGTGACCGTGCCCATCACCCTCACCGCGACATTCCAGCAGGACGGTGTGGACAAGCCGCGCGGGGGATGGGAGTACGGACGAACGGGAAACCCGAGCCGCATTTCCTTGGAAAAGAGTCTTGCCGCGGCGGAAAACGGGGCCTTCGGGCTGTGCTTCGCTTCCGGCTCCGCGGCGACCGCGGCGGTGTTCAACCTGCTTCGGCCCGGCGACGAGGTGCTCGCCACCACTGACGTGTACGGCGGCACCTGGCGGCTCCTGAGCAAGGTTTACGAGAAGTACGGCATCACGGCACGATTCCTGAACGCCCATACGCAGGAAGGTTTTCAAGCAGCCATCACGGACAGGACCCGGCTCATCTGGGTGGAAAGTCCAACGAATCCACTCCTGAACATCATCGATATCGCCGGTATCGCGCGCATAAAGGGTCGTGAAGTCCTTTTCGTGGTGGACAACACATTCGCCAGCCCCTACTTTCAGACCCCGCTCGATCTGGGTGCCGACATCGTCGTGCACAGCACGACGAAGTACATCAGCGGGCACAGCGACGTCATTGGCGGCGCTCTCGTGACGAATCGCCGCGATTTGTACGACAGCTGCAAATTCTATCAGAACGCCGCCGGCGGGGTGCCATCGCCGTTCGACTGCTTTCTCACTCAGCGCGGCCTCAAGACGCTCGCGGTGCGCATGGAGCGCCACCAGTCGAACGCGTTTGCCGTTGCCGGTGAGCTTCTCAAAGCGCAGGCGGTGCAAAAGGTCTATTTCCCGGGGTTGAAGGATCATCCCGGGCACGCGGTGGCTGTCGCGCAGATGCGGGGATTTCCCGGAATGCTGTCCTTTACGCTGAAAGGCGGGAGACCGAGCGTTGAGCGATTCGTCCAGTCCCTCAGCATTTTCACGTTCGCCGAGAGCCTCGGAGGCGTGGAATCGCTGGCCTGTCACCCGTCGACAATGACGCATGCAGCGATTCCGATCGCGGACCGCGAGCGAATCGGCATTTCCGAGAGCCTGATCCGCTTGTCCGTTGGCATAGAAGATCCCGAGGACCTGGTGGAAGACATCACGCGGGCACTTCTTTCGGTGCGTTGACGCGGCCGGATCGCTTCACTATCCTGCGCTCCAGGAGTGGCGTACCGCAGATGCCCGTAACCCATGAAATGACCCTGCTCATCAAGGCAGGATCCACCCTTTCATCCCTTGCCGCCCGACGTGGCGATTTCGAAGATTGGGTGAAGTCGGGTCTGGGGGTTGATCCGTCCACGGTTTCGGTGGTGGACGTGACACGGGGCCAGACACTGCCGGACGTGGGAGCACACGGCCGCATCATCATCACCGGGTCGCACAGCATGGTGAGCGATCATTTGGATTGGAGCGAGCGCACCGCGGATTGGCTCGTGCGCGCAAGCGGGCAGGGGATTCCCACGCTCGGAATCTGTTACGGTCACCAGCTCCTCGCCTACTCCCGCGGTGGGGACGTGAACGACAACCCACGCGGGCCCGAATACGGCACCGTCGACATCACACTCCGCACAGCGGCAAGAACGGATCGGCTCCTCAAGGCGCTTCCCGAGCGGATCCTTGCCCATACCGGACATATGCAATCGGTGCTGCGGATGCCCGCCACGGCCGTCATTCTGGCCGGTAGCGCGCGTGAGAGCTATCATGCCGCGCGATTCGATTCCACGACCTGGGGGGTGCAGTTCCATCCCGAATTCGACGCTGATGTCATGCGCGGCTATCTGGAGCATTTTCGTGAAGCGTTCACGAAGAATGGAACGGACGTGGATGCCCTTCTTGCCGGTGTTCGCGAGACCCCGGCCAGCGCGTCGCTTCTGCGCCGTTTCATGAATCTGGCGGGATAACGGGCTATACGACCGTATAGCCTTCCTCTTCAATCGCCGTCTTGATGGCGGGAAGCCCGGCCATTGACGGGTCGAAGGCCACCGTAACGAGCTTCTTCTCCAGACTGACATCGACGCTGTTCACCCCCGCTACGGCCGAAACCGAGGTCTTCACCGCGTGGACGCAATGCTCGCAGGACATTCCCTCGACGTTGAGGGTCATCGTCTTTGATTCCATGAACGTGTCTCCTTTGTCGTCTAGAATGTAGCCAATGATTGTGAAGAACTTCTGAAGAATGACCTACCGGGACTTACGAGTCATTTCCGCGTGTCTGTGCGCGGCGGCGCTTCCTCAGCACGCGAAAATAGAACATACGGAGGCCTTCAGCTCCGTCGTAGCCCGCACAGAGAATGGGGTGATAGGGAGCGTCCCAAGTGCCCCATCGCTCGATCACGTTCTCCGAAAAACCCGTCTTGAACTGATACAGGCCGAACATCGGGTGTCCGGGATCGGGACGGGGGGGCACGCCGTAGAGATCATATCCGAGACAGCCTGCTTCCTTGGCCAATCGGATCGCCTCCCATTGGAGCGCGTAGGTGGGCATGAGATTCCGTTTCAGGCCGGAAGAGGCTCCGTAGAGATAGATGGCGCGCTCTTTCCAGAATGCGACGATATTGCCCGCCAGCAGGTCACCCTGGTGCTCCGCGATGAGAAGGCGGAGAGCCGGTGATGAGCCGGGATTCTCGCGCGCAGTCCGAAAAAGCCCTCTATAATAGCTCAACGAGTGGATTCCGATCCTGTCGCGACGGCTCGTTTCCTCATACAGCGCATACCACTGATCCAGGTCCTCATCGGTGCCGATCCGAACGACGACACCTTTCCGTTCCGCCAGGCCGATATTGTAGCGGGTCTTGTTCTTCATGCTCTTCAATATTTCTTCCAAGGGAGGAGCGATATCGACGATGACGGTGCTCGCCGGCTGCATGTCGCTTGCCGCTTTCGAAATCCGCGGTCGCCGACGCGAGCTCGGCTCTTCCCCCTCCTTCAGCCAGGGGAGATCGAAGCGAAGGAAGAGCGTTCCCCGGGGGAGCGCACGCCTCAGCCTGCGCGCGATCAGGGAGAGAAAATCGCCGCGACCCGACTGCGGATCCCAGCACGGACCGAATGGGACATACGCTATCGTGAAAAAGCGCGCCAGGCGCCGCGTGAGTACGAGCAGGGTAATGTTCGCCGAGGAGCCGTCCTTCTCCACTGTCACGAGGAACGCCGCGGGCCGCCAACCCTGCTCCTGCTTGAATCGGCCCCAAAAGCCTGACTGGAGCAGCTCGTCGCTCCCGTCCAAAGCGGTGAGCGCCGAAGGTTGAACGGAAACCTCGATTACTTCACCCTGCCCTTCGAGATCCGGCTGGCGACAACCGGCTTCCCGCCGCACACGAGCGCCGCGCCGCCAACGACGACCTTTCCATCCTCGACGGCGATGGGCATGGTGAAAAACGTGTCGACGTCGATCTGAGCGCCCGGTGCCGCTGCCGTGGCTTCCCCGAGGGTGACACGATCTCCGGGCGCGGCATGATCGACGAACAGGACGTCGACGGTCTTGTCCTGCTGCCCCGCCAGAAGCATGCCCTGGCTCTCCACACCGCGCAAAAGAGCAGGTTTCAGATTGGCGACGAGAACCACGGTATGACCCAGAAGCTCCTCTTCCTTGTAGTGAGGAACGAGGCCGGAGACAATCGTCCGTTTTTCCACGCCGAGATCCACGGTTTCGATATACAGCTTCTCCGCGTCGGGATGACGTTTGATCTCGACGATCTTCGCCGCGCGCAGATCCACGGACTGGCGGAAGCGTTCGGCGATCTGGGCAGGAGATTCGCTGGCGGCCTGTGCAGTGGCGGCGTCCTGACGCTCCTTTTGTGTGCCCGAGAAGCGAAGTCGCAGGGCTTCGATCTCCTTGTCCTCCAGACGCGTGAACAAGAGCTCGGGCTTCTCCACGACCCCGATTCCTTCGAAGGTCGCCAGATCCGACCACTTCAGGTCCGCGATGCCGAGGGTCTTTCCGATCTTCAGGGATGTCGCGGGTATGTACGGGCTCACCAGAACGGCGAGATCCCGCACGAGGTAGGTGAGAGTGCGAATCAGCGCGGCGGTGGCCTCGGGTTTTTCCTTGACTCCCTTCCAAGGCTCCCCGTCCTGGAATTTCTTGTTCCCCACCGATGAGAGGGCGAAAATCTTGTGAAATGCCTCCCGCAACTCCGCTTTTTCCAGAAGCCCCTTGATCTCCGCTTCCGCCGCGCGCACCTCGGTCCAGAACGCTTCGTCGGGCGCTCCTTCGGGAATCCGACCGGCATAGAACCTGCTCACGAATTGCAGGGTCCGATTCACCAGATTTCCCAGATTGTTGATGAGCTCCGCGTTCACCTTTTCCTGGAAATCTTTCCAGGTGAAGAGCGCATCCGACTTCTCGGGGCGATTATAGTAAACATAGAAACGCCAAACATCGGCGGGTATGCCCGTGTCTTTGGCGTCAGAGCCGAAGACCCCGATCCCCTTGCTCTTGGAGAACTTTCCCCCCTCGTAATTCAGGTACTCCGTGGAGGACATGTGATACAGAGTCGTCCAGGCCTCGCCCGTGCCGAGCTGGCTCGACGGGAAGATGACGGTATGGAAGGGGATATTGTCCTTGCCGATGAATTGGAAAAGCTTCACGTCCTGGGGCGAATACCACCAGCTCTTCCAATCCTTCGTGTGCTCCGCCGTGATGGAAACGTAGCCGATAGGCGCGTCGAACCAAACATAGAAAACCTTGTTGCGGTATCCGTCCAAGGGAACGGGTATGCCCCATTTCAGATCGCGCGTGATGCATCGTTCCTTCAAGCCGTCGCGCATCCACGGCATTGCGCGACCACGCGCCCTTCTCCGCCGTCTCCTCGATCCACGCTTTGAGCTTGGGCTGTATGGCCGCCAGATCGATGAAGAGGTGCTGCGTCTCACGGATCACGGGTGTGGAGGAGCAGACGCTGCAGCGCGGCTTTATCAGCTCCGTGGGATCCAGCAGCTTGCCGCACTGCTCGCACTGATCGCCTCGCGCGTCCGTGTACCCGCAGTACGGGCACGTACCCAGTACATAACGGTCAGCGAGAAACCGCTCGTCCTTTTCGCAGTAGGGTTGGCTCATGACGCGTTCCGTGATGTAACCGTTCTCGTACAACTTCGTGAATATGTGCTGCGTTATCTCGGTGTGGACGGGCACGGAGGTGCGGCCGAACTTGTCGAATGAGATATTGAACCAGGCGTAGATGTCCCGATGGAGCGCGTGATAACGATCACAGAGCTCCCGGGGCGTGATGCCCTCTTCCAGCGCTTTTGTCTCCGTGGCGGTTCCGTATTCATCGGTGCCGCAAACGTACAGCGTCTCGTAGCCGGCAAGGCGGCAATAGCGCGCGAAAACATCGGCGGAGAGCACCTGAATGAGATTCCCGAGGTGAGGAATATTGTTCACGTAGGGAAGGGCTGAGGTGATGAGGCGTCGTTCCATATGACTGTGCAATGTATCCGAGGCGCCGGGAGGCGTCAAGGCGACGCGGTATATGCGGCGGGGAGGAGGCATGCTTGCTTGACGACGCCGTACAGGGTCCGTAGAATCCTGGGAAGGAGGCCCCATGACAAACGTCACCCCGCGGAACGCGTTCCGCAAGATCACCCCGGCGACGCTCCTTATCGCCATCGGCGTGGTCATCGCCCTCATCCTCTTGTTCTCGAGCTTTTTCGTGGTTGACCAGAAGGAAGAGGCGGTCGTTCTCAACTTCGGCAAATTCTCCCGCATGGTGGGTCCCGGTCTTCACTTCAAAATTCCTTTCGGAGTGGAAAAGAACTACAACGTGCCGACGCAACGAATCCTGAAGGAGGAGTTCGGCTTTCGCACGGTGAATCCGGGCATCGTGTCCACCTACTCGAATCAGGATTTCTCATCGGAATCCATCATGCTGACCGGAGATCTCAACATCATCGACGTCGAATGGATCATCCAGTACCAGATCACCGACGCCCGCATGTGGCTCTTTGACGTCGACAACCAGGAAAAGACCATCCGCGACATCTCCCAGTCCGTCATCAACATGCTCGTCGGTGACCGCACGATATTCGACGTCATCGGAGCCGAGCGAGCGAACATCGAGGTGCAAGGCGCACAGCTCATGAACGATCTGTACAAGAGCTACGGTCTGGGCGTCCGCGTCACGACGGTGAAGCTCCAGAACATCGTCCCGCCCAAGGGCTCCGTGCAGGACGCCTTCGAGGACGTGAACAAAGCCATCCAGGATCGCAGCCGACTCATCAACGAGGGCAAAGAGGCCTATAACCAGGTCATCCCCAAGGCCAGCGGCCAGGCAGATCAGACCATCCAGGAGGCGCAGGGGTACTCTACCCAGCGCGTGAACCAGGCACGGGGCGATGTTTCCCGCTTCCTTGCCGTGCTCGGCGAATATCGCCAGGCACCGAGCGTGGTACGCACGCGTCTGTATTATGAAATGTACGACCAGGTCTTCGGCACCGCCGATGGAACCGACCTGATCGATAAGAATCTCAAGAACTTCCTGCCGCTCAAGAGCGTCGGTGGCGGAGCGAACACAAGCGCCTCCGCGGCGGCGGCGCCCGCGGCGCCGACGGGCAGCACGACGACAACGACGACAACGACGACCCCCGCGCCCGCCCCCGCGACCAGCACCGACACGAACGGAGCCACGCAATGAAGAAGACAATCATCATCATCGTCATCGTCGGGGTGGTCCTCCTGATCGTCTCGCTCTTGGGCCCTTACTATGTTCTCACGGAAGGCGAACAGGCCGTCATTGTGCAGTTCGGAAAGATCGTACGGGTCGACACGGACGCGGGTCTGAAATACAAGGTGCCATTCGTGGAGAACGTGGTGAAGTTCTCCAAAAAGGTGCAATCATGGGACGGGGATGCCCAGCGCATCCCGACGTCGGAGAACCAGTTCATCTGGGTGGACACCACGGCGCGATGGCGGATTTCCGATCCGAAGAAATTCTACGAATCGGTCGGGTCCATGGGCCAGGCACAGGGACGGCTGGACGACGTGATCGATTCCGAGGTGCGGAAGATCATCTCAAAGAACCCGTTGCGCGAAGCGGTGCGGGATTCGAACGTCATCAGCCAGATCAAACGCGAGAACGTGCTCGCGAGCGTCGCGGGATCCGCGGAAAGCTCGGCGGCCCTCAGCAACATCTCAACCCTCGCCGAGATCCAGTACGAGGCGATCCAGACCGGGCGCCGCGCGCTGTCCCTCCAGATGCGTGACGAGGCGCGGGTCATCATGCCGCAGTACGGTATGGAGCTCATCGACGTCCTCATCCGCCAGATCAAGTACTCCGACGATCTGACGCAGAGCGTGTACGATCGCATGATCAAGGAACGAAGCCAGATCGCCCAGGCATTCCGCTCGGACGGAGAGGGAGAAAAGGCGAAGTGGATGGGGCAGACCACGCGCGAGCTCCTCCAGATCCAATCGGACGCGGAGCGGAAAGCAAAAGAGATCAAGGCCAAAGCGGATGCCGAGGCCCTGGCTATCCGCAACAAGGCCTACAGTCAGGATCCGGAGTTTGCCGACTATTGGATGGCGCTCCAGGAATACCAGACGCTTCTGCCGAAGTTCAACAAGACACTGACCACGGATTCGGATTTCTACAAGTATCTGTACAACAAGAACGGCCGCTAACGACGCCGATCAGACTGATTAGGGAAATGCCCCGGCGCCGAGCCGGGGCATTTTCATTTCGGGCGCTCCCGTGAATCGGCGGATCTTCGGCGGGCCTTCTCGGCAATCGCCTCCAGCTCGCCGGTGAAACGCCCGGCCACCGCCGGTGGCGCTTCGTACGCGAGGAGAGAGCGCAATGCCTGCGCGAAGGCCGCGGCATTCTTGCGGTGCGCGAGCTTGTTGAGCAGCCGCGTGGCCTCGCGCAGCAGCGCGCTCCGCTCGCGGTCCTCGCGCACATCGGGGAGTAATCCTGCTATCACATCAATCTCTTCGCGCACGTCGACAAGAGCGCATTCTTTCAGTCGCCCAATCATGCCTGCCGCATTCGGGTTGGCGGCGAGGGCGGCACAATCGGGCTCCCCCGCGAAGCGCCAATAGTGGCGCATGGGGAGGAGCATCATTGCCCCCTGCCCGTCCTCGATGCAGATCGACCCCTCCACGCAGGGAAAAGAGGCGCGGATTCGTCGCGGATCGAAAGAGCCTACCAGGAGTTGTGACAGCGTCACCGTCTGCACCGCGGTGGAAGCGACATCGGGACCCTTGGGGACCCGGGGTCCATCACGGTCCACGACAAAAACGAGCTCGATGTTGCGCGTGGTGCGGGAAAGGCTTTGCTTTCCACCAGGATATTTCATGTACGGCGTGGAGAGCACGCGCAGCTGTCCGCATGCGGAAAGCAGATCGCAGAGCTCTTCGACCCCAACGAGCCCTTCATTACTGTAGCTCACCACGAGCCATCGGCAATCCGCCGCGTTCGCCACCTCGCGCAGCGAAGACACCGCGGATTCCTTGTAACAAAACGCGGATCGCGTTCGCGTCCAATCCGAACGTATTCCCGCCTTGAAGCGGAATCTCCCGTCCTGATCACGCTCATCGCTCACCGGAGGCTTGTCCCACCGTGCGATGGAATTGAGCATGAAGTAGTTGCTGCCGTACTGGTGCACGGCGTACGGCGGATCGAGATAGCAGATGTCGCCGGAGACGCCGCCCAGAAAGTCCACTGCATTGGCGCACGAAACGGTGGCCGTCGCGGGTGTGTCGACGAGAACCGGCGTGTGAAGCCGAATGGGGGCTAGAATACGTGAAAGGGCGTCCCCCCCGTGACCGCCGAAGCCTCTATGGCACGCCTTGAAGACCCCCGACGTGTTCGTATGCGTGGCAGCCTCGTACAAGAGCGGCGCGAGAAGGACCGCTTTTTCTTTCGCAGCGCGAGGGTCGGTCGGCACGCCGGGGTAGAGCTGTTCGATACGCGACCGCACGGCATCGATGACCTGAGCGTTCTCGCGCGTGTAGAAAAGCCTTTCGGTGCGCCAATCCGCCCGAGCCGTCTCCCGCGGCGCATAATGGCGGGCGATATAGGCCTGATCTTCGGGAAGCGCGGGCAGCCCGTTCAGATCGTCGCGGATCCGCTCGAATCCGCCCGCCGCCGCAAAGAGCGAATCGAGCTCACGAGCACCGACACCGATGTGGCAGCTATTGATCACCCACGAATAGTATTCCCAATCGTTGGACCGCACCCCGAATCCCATGAGCCGCGCAAGGCGAGAGACGGAGCCGGAGCCCGCGAAGGGGTCGAGAAAAACCGAACGCGACGGCTCGCGGGGAAGATCGCGCAGGATAGCGTGGAGAAAAGGCAAAAGGGACCGCTTGTTCCCGATGTAGGCGATCAGCTGCTCGGTGAGGTAGGGGTGATGGAGATCCATGGGACCTCAATCAGGGGAATAGGTCGCCCTGTTCCTGTCGGTTTCGAAGACTTCTACGAGCGTCAAGGACGCGGTGGGCATTTGCGTGTGCAGGGAATCGTAGATGTAGCGCGCGATGCGCTCGGCGCTCGGACAGCCGTCGCTGAAGGCGGGATGGTCATTGAGGCTCGTGTGGTCCAGCTCGGTCGTGACCTTGCGCAAATGGGTCTTGAGAATTCCAAAATCCAGGAGCATGCCCCCGTCGTCCAATTCGCGGCCCGCCGCGGTGACAAAGACCTTGTAGTTGTGACCGTGCAGGCGCTCGCACTTGCCATGGTAACGGGTGAGAAAATGTGCCGCGGAAAATCCTTCCTCGATGCGCACGGTGTACATGAGCGTGTCTCCCCCCCGAGAGCATATTCATTTGGACACTTGAAAGCAAATCCGGGCCCGTATAGCATCCTCTCCGATGTCCTCCGAGATGACCTTGAGAGATCTCCTTACCGCCCTCCCCGTCCTAGAGTCACAGGGCGACCTCGGCCGCGCCGTGCGCGGGATCGCCTACGATTCCCGCGAGGTGAAGCCGGGCTACCTCTTCGTTGCTATGGATGGTCTTCACACCGACGGCCACAATTTCGTGCCGGATGCCCTCCAGCGCGGCGCCGTCGCTATTCTCCAGTCGCAACCGCTCTCCGACCCTCCGGATCACGCCACGTTCCTGCGCGTGGCCAATCCGAGAACGGCGCTGTCGCCTCTGGCCGCGGCTTTCTTTGGCCAACCCTCCCGAGCAATCAAGGTGATCGGGGTAACCGGAACCGACGGCAAGAGCTCCACCGTCTGGTTCATCACCCAGCTGCTCGAGCTTCGGGGGCACCCCACCGGATTCCTTTCAACGGTGTCCTTCAAGATCGTCGATGAGGTCGTTAAGAATCCCTTCCGACAGTCGACACCGGAGGCGAGTGAAATTCAGGGCATGATGCGCGCGATGGTGGACACCGGCCGCGAGTTCGCGGTCGTCGAGACCACGTCGCACGGGCTTTCGGCGCGCATGAATCGCCTGGGCGACGTTGCATTCGATGCTGCGGTCCTCACCAATGTGACCCACGAGCATCTGGAGTTCCATGGATCATTCGAGCAGTATCGATCGGACAAGGCCAATCTGTTTCGCTCCCTGTCGCCGGACACCACGAAAACCGTCCGCTGTCCGCGGTGGGGCGTCTTGAACGCGGACGATCCGAACGCGGACTACTTCCGCTCCTGTACCCGCGTACCGGTCGCGACGTACGGATTCGGCCCGAGCGCCGATCTGTCGGCCCGTCTCGTGGATACCGATCTTTCGGGAAGCACGTTCCGCATGATCCATAAAGGCAAAAGCGTGGAGACGCGCATCCCCATTCCAGGTCCCTTCTGGGTGGAAAACTCGCTGGCCGCATGCCTGACCGCGGCGTGCGTTTTGGAGATTTCACCGCTGGACATCGCTTCTTCGATCGGCAAACTCCAAGGCGTACAGGGCCGAATGGATTACGTAGCGAAAGGTCAACCATTCGCGGTGATCGTCGACTATGCGCATACCCCCGGATCCTTTGCGAAGCTTTTCCCCTGGGTTCGCGCCCACACGAGCGGCCGCCTCATCGCGGTGTTCGGGTCGGCGGGGGAACGAGACAACGCAAAACGTCCCATGCAAGGAAAGGCGGCGGCCGATCATTGCGACATCGTGGTCATCACGGATGAAGATCCCCGCGGCGAGGACCGCATGCGTATCATCGAGCAGGTCGCCGCCGGATGCTCGGGGAAGACCCGCGGCGAAACATTATTCCTGATTCCGGATCGACGTGAAGCCATCCGTCACGCCCTTTCCCACGCCGTCCCTAACGACACCGTCCTTCTCCTCGGCAAGGGGCACGAGGGAAGCATCATCGGTCCGGCGGGGCCGAAACCCTGGGACGAGAAGGCGGAGGCAGTCGCGGCCCTCGCTGTACTCGGGTTCACCAGCCCATGAGGGCTTTTCTCGTGGTGCTGCTCCTGCTGGCACCGTTGGCCGTCGGAGCGGAAACGATCCATGTCGCCCTTGCCGTTTCCCCGCAAGCCCAGGGCGCCGTGCCGGATCCTGCGTCGCTTGACGCAGGGCTGGGGCGCGCGTTCGCGGATTCCTACGGTCGATTTGCCGATATCGCCTTCGACGCCAATCCTGAGGCCTCCAGCGCGGACACCCGCGCGGCGGTGACCTTCGATATTCAAGCGGGGTGTATCCACGTGTCCACGAGCCTCACCCGAGCCGGGGCCACCCGCGCCATCGACTCCACGGTGCCCTCAGGATCCCCGACGAGCCTCGTTGCGACCGTGAATGCCGACATCGCCTTTCTCCTTTTTGCCTCACGAGGCTTCTCCACCCTGTCCCTCGCTCCGGCTCCCGTACTGCAGGCCGCCCTTCGTTCGGATGACCTGCAAGAGCTCACCGGCTGGAATCTCGACGATCTGGAGCCGCTGGGGATCGCTTCGATGGATGATCAGCTCACCCTCTGCTTTCCGCACGCTTATCTGACATTAGGCGCCGGATTCACCGTCACCTCCGCGACACTCCGTGACATCTACGCGCAGAGCGGCGGACGCGAAAAGCTGCAGGTCTCGGGCGTGGCCGCGGCCGACGGTGAAACCCTCCTCCTTCTTTCCGAAAACGCGCGGAGCATCGTGCAGATGCGGCCGCGATCGGGTGCCAGGTCGGTGTTCGCGGCGCCCGGGCTCGGCGCCCTGGCGGCGCGGGCGCTCGACGAGAATCACCTGGCCGCATTGTCCAACACGCCGACAGGGTCCGCCATAGCGGTCTATTCGCTTACCGCGAACGAACTTCAGACTCTGCCACTAGCTGCATCCTACGCGTCGGCACTTGCCGTAGATCGTGAAGGCAACTTCTGGATATGGGATGCGACGGAACGCCGTATCCGGATCCTCACGCGAGACGGGATCGAGGTCTCGGCAATCAGACCATTGTTTTCCGCGTCCATCATGCAACTTCCGGAGCAACTCGAGGTGTTCGACGACGGCAGCTTTCTCCTTGGAGGATCCGGTGAGGTTTGGAAGTTCGAGCGTACAGGCATTCCCGATTGGCGGCTCACGCGCATACCCGGTCATCCCAGCGAGCAGCTTCCCGCGTCGTTCGACCTCGCGATCAACAGGGCCGACGGCTCTTTCACGCTTCTCGATGAGCCCTCGCGGAGGTTGCTGGCATTCTCGACCGCTCCCGGGCTGACTTCGGCCTCCCCGCCGTCTCCCCTCGTCCAATGGGAGGCAGGGACCGACGCCGATCGCGCACTCCAACGAATCGCAATGCTCAAGAACAAGTCGACCCTCTATGCAGGGTACGCCGATTCGCTGTCCCGCGATCTTCTTTTTGACCGCGCGGATGGCGCGTACCTCCGGGCCGGAGAGTCCATTCGGGAGCTGGCCGCCGAAGCCCCGGGTGACACGGACGGCGCGCAGCTCATCGCGAATGTCGTCGCGCGCCGACAGGAAGTCCGCGCCGTGCTCTCTCGACCATCCGACATCCTCGCGGAAGGCGCGACGCTCGTGTGGCAAAACGGCACCGCGTGCACAGGGCGGCTGCTCCTGAGGCTGAGCGTGCGGAACGCCGGCTCCGGGGCTCTCACGCGGATCCGCGTCCATGCGTCGCTCCCGACGCTCGCTTCGGCTCCGTCCTTGATCGCCATGGATACGTTTGCTCCGGGAGAGAAAAAAAGGATCGAAATTCCGTTGGGAGCGGATATGCCATTCGATCTTCCGCCGTCAACAACTGCCATGCTCTTGTTCACTTATGACAACGGGTCGGAAAGCGTATCGTCCGCGGCTACCGTGAGCGTCGCCGTCGATGCTTCGCAATCAGTCACCCCGGCGGAGTCCCTCGCGTGCGGCTTCGCGCCGAACGATCCCCTCGTCACGGGACTGCCAATGCAGCTCGTGGCCTCTGACGGGGCCGCCGGGCCGTTGGCGATCTTCGCCGCAACCCTCGATTCGCTGGCTCTGGCACGTGCATCGGCGACGCTCTCCGCTCCCGTCCCTCTCACGGGGTCTACGCGCTCGGTGCTCCGTTCCCTCGTGCCCGATCAGAAAGGGTGGGTACAGATCGAGGCCGGCGTCGCGGCCGCCCTAGGCATGACGGTAGGTTTCGCAGCCTCGGGGCAACGCCTCTTTGCGCTGGTCGACACGGGCATGGGGCTTGCCGATGCGCTGTCCGCGGTTCCCGAGCTGTCCCGCTATCAAGCCACACTCACGCTGCTCTCACGCGGCGGACGGCTGTGTGTACCGATCTCCGGCGACGCTCCGGCCGCGGCACCAGGCGGCGCATGGGCGTTGATTTCCGCGTTGAAAGTATTGCTTCAGTCGGGCCTCAAAGCATACGATGTCGCGTGGGTGGACGAGAGCGCGGGTCTTCCTCGTCACCCCCCGCAACCGGTACCCTTTCCTTTCTTCCCGGCCTCCCCGGTCATGCACGCCTCCCTGGATGGCCTGCGTGCGGCAATCAAGACGATGTTGGAGCAAAACAAATGACTGTGTGCATTCTCTATGGCGGAAAATCGGGCGAGCATGAAGTGTCCCTTCGCTCCGCCGCTTCCGTGGCGAAAAACCTGGACCCTTCGCGATACACGGTGATCGCCATCGGTATCGACAAGAGTGGAGGATGGCATCTGCAAGACACCGTGCGGACGAGTGAAATGTCGGGACAGGGCGCCATTCTTCCCGTCGTGCCATCGGCGCGCGTGCTGTCGGTCGTGCCTTCGCGGGGCATCCTCGTTGACGGCCGCGCGCTCGCCATCGACTGCGTCTTTCCCGTCCTTCACGGCACTTTCGGCGAAGACGGTACCGTGCAGGGACTTCTGGACGTTGCCGACCTTCCCTACGTGGGTGCCGGCGTTCTTGGCAGCGCCGTCTCGATGGACAAAGAAGCGGCAAAGCGCCTCTGGCGCGATGCCGGGCTGCCGATTGTCGAGTTCGCCGTCGTGCATCGTGGAATGACCGAGGCGGAGATGCTCGGGATCGCGCGGAGCATCGGATGGCCGGTGTTCGTGAAGCCCTGCGCGGCAGGCTCATCGTTGGGAGCGGGGCGCGCGGGTGGGGCCTCCGATTTTGTTCCCGCCGTGCTCGATGCCCTGCGCTATGATACACGCGCATTGGTCGAGCGGTGCGTGAGTGCGCGGGAAATCGAGTGCGCGGTCATCGGCAACGATGCACCGCGCGCCTTCGCGCCGGGGGAAATCGTCCCCTCGGGAGGACATGGTTTCTACGATTATGAAGCGAAGTACACCGACCCTGATGGCGCTGCTTTGGTGGCTACAGCCTCTATCGATGCGGACTTGCGGGATCGGATCCGGCGTACCGCCGAGACCGCTTACGCCGCGGTGCGCTGCCAGGGGATGGCGCGCGTGGATTTCTTCCTTGAAAACGAAACGCGAGAGATTTTTTTGAACGAGATCAACACCATACCTGGATTCACGAGCATCAGCATGTTCCCCCGCATGTGCGAGGCCGGTGGTCTTCCGTACCCGCGTCTCCTCGACGCTCTCATTGAGCTTGCCATGCAGCGCGACACGGAGAGAAAAACCGTCAGATTCGAGAAATAGAGTCTGGGCTCGATCACCGCGCCCCGCGGGA
>Ga0265329_10000870_pt1 | contig 15259 bp, 13 predicted proteins | sample 41627metaG_FD_202091 | JGI IMG/M metagenome (GOLD analysis project Ga0265329, IMG submission 202091) | Rhizosphere microbial communities from Carex aquatilis grown in University of Washington, Seatle, WA, United States - 4-16-27 metaG | ecosystem: Host-associated > Plants > Roots > Rhizosphere...
CTTACCCGAAAACTCGCCCGCGCCGGCCGCGAAGCCCGAGTCGAAGCCCGCTGTTCCAGCGGCGGCAACGCCGACGGAGAAGCCGGCCGCTGCGGACCCTGCCGCAACCTCGGACACCATTCCCCCCCCCCCGCCCGGCAGCTCGTTCTTGTCCGGACAAACCGAAGCTCACCGCCGCAGCACGCTGACGCCCAAGGTGTCCAGCATCGTTACGCGCGTGCACGTGCGCGATGGCGACATCGTCAAGAACGGACAGGCGCTGGTCACGCTCGATACGCAGGATTTCTCGTTGCGCACGCAGCAGGCCGAGGCCGCGCTCCAGGCAGCCAAGGTTCAGCTCGATTCGGCCAAGCTCGACTGGGATCGCACCAAGGCCCTGCTCGGCGACAAGGCCGTGCCGCAGGCGCAATTCGACATGGCCGACGCCCGCTACAAGGGCGCACAGGCGGGCGTGCTGCAGGCTGAAACCGCGGTGGCCATGGGCCGCAAGGCCCTGCGCGATGCCACCATCCACGCGCCCTTCAACGGCATCATCGTCAAGCGCCTGGTGAACGAAGGCGAGTACGCCTCGGTCATGCCGGCCACGCCGCTCGTCATCATCGAAGAGGTCGATCCGCTCGACCTGCGCATCCAGATTCCCTCGACCGATCTCACCAAGGTGAAGATCGGCGACTTCATCCACGCACGGTTCCCGGCCACCAATCAAGAGCTGGATGCACGCCTGACCCGCGTGGTCGCGGCCATGGATCCGCACACCCGCACCTTCGCGGCCATCGCGGAGCTACCCAACAAAGATCACGCCATGCGCTCGGGCCTGTATGCCGAGATCACTCTGGGTGGAAGCAAGACCGTTTCCGCAGACGCCAGCAAGGTCAAGGTCGCGGTCAAGAAGCCGGCGCAGACCAAGGCCAGCAAGGACTAGCTATGAAACTTGCTGACATATCCATCAAACGTCCCGTCTTCGCGACGGTGATGGTGAGCGTGCTGACGGTGTTCGGCGTGTGGGGCTACCGGCAGCTCTCCATCGATATGTTTCCCGACGTCGAATTCCCGATCTGCACGGTCACCGCCACCTATCCCGGCGCCGATCCGGAAACCATCGAATCGCGCGTCGTCGACAAGCTGGAAGAAGCCATCAGCGCGGTCAGCGGCATCAAGACCCTGCGCTCGACCTCGATGGAAAGCGTCGGACTGGTCTTTGTGCAGTTCGAGCTTGAGCGGAAGGCGGACCAAGCCGTGCAAGATGTGCGCGACAAGGTCTCCGCCGCGCTCAAGAACCTACCGTCGGATCTGGAGCCGCCGCTGGTCGAGCGCCTGGACATCGGCGCCGCCCCGGTCATGGCCATCGCCCTAGCCGGCGACATGCCCAAGCGCGACCTGACCGACATCGCGAAAAATACCGTCAAGCAACGGCTGCAAGCCATCAATGGCGTCGGTAGCGTCGACATCATTGGCGGGCAGGAGCGCGAGTTCCACGTGTGGATCGATCCGCAGCGGCTCGATTCCTTCGGCCTGGCCGCTGGCGACGTCGCACAGGCCGTGGCATCGCAAAACGTGGAGATCCCCGGCGGTCGCCTCGACTCGGGTGCGCTCGAGCTCTCCATCAAGACCCGCGGCCAAGTACACAGCGCGGACGAGCTCGGCAACATCATCATCACCGCCGCGGGCGGAGCGCCCGTGCACATCCGAGACGTCGCCCGGGTCGAGGACGGCGAGCAAGAACGGCGTTCCTACGCCACCTTTAGCGGCAAGTCCTCGGTCACCATGGTCGTGCGCAAGCAGTCCGGCTCAAACACGGTCGACGTTGCCCACAAGGTCAAGGCCGCGCTGGAGAAGCTCAAGGTTCAGTACCCCAAGGTGGAAATGAAGATCGCCTCGGACAACTCGGTCTTCACCGAGCGGGCCATTGGCGACGTCAAGTTCGATCTCTTGTTCGGTGCCGCGCTGGCCATCCTCATCATCATGTTCTTCCTGCACGACTGGCGCGCCACCCTCATCAGTGCCACTGCCCTGCCGGTCTCGGTCATCTCCACCTTCGCGTTCATCTATTTCATGGGCTTCACCCTCAACATGATGACCATGTTGGCGCTGTCACTCTCCATCGGTATCCTGATTGACGACGCCATCGTCGTCATCGAGAACATCCACCGGCACCTTGCCATGGGAAAATCGCCCATGAAAGCTGCAGCCGAAGCCACCGCCGAGATCGGACTTGCGGTCATGGCGACCACGGCGTCCATTCTCGCGGTGTTCGTGCCCGTCGCGACCATGAAGGGCATGATAGGCCGCTTCTTCGTGCAGTTCGGCCTCACCGTGGCCTTTGCTGTCGCGGTGTCGCTGTTCGTGGCGTTTACCCTCACGCCCATGCTGTCCTCGCGCTTCCTGCGCTCGCACACTGCCAAGGGAGCCGTGGGCAAGGCCATCGAGGGCTTCCTCGACGCCATCGAACACGCCTATAGCAAACTGTTGTCGGCGGCCATGCGCCACCCGGCCCTGACCGTCCTGTGCGCAATCGCTGTTTTCGTCGCCAGCATTTTTCTGGCCGGTATCGTGCCCAAGGAATTCATGCCCGTCGAAGATCGCAGCCAGTTCATGGTCAAGCTGGAGATGCCAACCGGCGCCTCGCTGGCAGCCACCGAAACCATGGCCGAGTCGATCGCAACGAAACTACATGCCGTGCCTGGCGTCGAGGACACCTTGGTGACCATTGGCGGCTCCGCCCTGGCCGAAGTCAATCGTGCCGAAATTCAGGTTAACTTGGTCGGAAAGAAGAAGCGCGCCTTCTCGCAGGCACAGATGATTACCTACACCCGCAGCCAGATTTCCGGTTGGCTGGGCCGCTCCGATGTGAACTGTGCGGTCGAGCCTTTCAACATGACCGGCGCCAGCAGCGGCGCCATTCGGAACTCGATGGTGCAATTCAACGTTCGCGGCAAGAACTACTCCGAGATCAGCAAAGCCACCGACGAGATCATCCAATCGCTTCGCGAACAAAAGGTGATGGTCGACGGCAAGAAACAAGATGGGTACGTCGACATCGACACTTCCTACCGCGGCGGCAAACCCGAGCTGGCCATCAACATCGACCGCGATCGTGCGGCTGACCTCGGCGTTCCCATGGCGGTGATCGCCATGACCATGCGTAGTCTGATGGCCGACGACAAGGTGTCGGAAATGACGGCCGATGGGCAACGCTACGACGTGCGCATGAAGCTTGACGAGAGTTTCAGGCACAATGCCCAAGATCTGATGGCGCTCAAGGTTCGTTCGACGACGGGCCAACTGGTGAACCTTTCCAACGTGGTTTCGATTGTCAACGAAGCCGGCCCCGGCAAGATCGAGCGCCAGAACCGGCAGCGCCAAATCACCGTCTTCGCCAACCTGAGCGGTATCGCGCTCGGCCAGGCCACGCAACAAGTCGAGGCCTTCGCCAAGAAAGTGGTTCCATCCACCATGACCACCGACTGGGCAGGCCAGGCGGACATCATGAAAGAGTCCATGGGCTATCTGCTCTCGGCGTTGCTCCTCGCCATCATCATCGTCTACCTCGTGCTCGCCGCGCAGTTCGAAAGCTTCCTACACCCCTTCACCATCATGCTGTCGCTGCCACTGTCGATGGTCGGTGCGTTGGGCGCCATCGCGCTCACCCACAGCATGATCAACATCATGACCATGATCGGAATCATCTTGCTCATGGGCCTCGTGACTAAGAACGCCATCTTGCTCGTCGACTACACCAACACACTTCGGCGCAAAGGGATCCCTAGGCGCGATGCTTTGCTCAGAGCCGGCGCGGTCCGACTACGCCCGATCTTGATGACCACGGGCGCGATGGTCTTCGGCATGGCTCCCGTCGCGCTCGGCATCTCCGAGGGCGGCGAATTGCGCGCGCCCATGGCCATCGCCGTCATCGGCGGCCTCATCACGTCGACCCTGCTCACCCTCGTCGTGATTCCGGTGGCCTACACCATCATCGACTCCGTCGCCGAGCGAACCCTCGGCCATGCCACGGTCATGCGCGAAGGCGAAGAGACGCCGCTCGAAGCACTGGCCAAGCACGGGTAGCGAGCTACCCTCGTCGCAAACTATCGCGCAGGTAGTTTTCTTTGATGCGCGTGTATTTCGCAGCTAGCGCGCGATGTTCGTCGGCGGTGGCTGCTGAAAGCGTACGAATCACTTTCGCGGGCGCGCCCAGCACCAGGCTGTGCGGCGGAATCACCGTCCGCTGCGTGACCAGAGCGCCCGCACCGACGATCGAGCCCTCGCCGATGACACAATCGTCGAGCAACGTGGCCTGCATGCCGATGAGACATGCGTCCTCGACTCGGCACGCGTGCAGCATCACGCGATGGCCAACCACCACATCGTTGCCCACCACGCAGGGGGTATTGTCCGCCACGTGCATCACGCTGCCGTCCTGAATGTTCGAGCGGTCTCCGACGATCACGACGGCGATATCTCCGCGCGCCACGGCGCCATACCAAAACGACACGTCTTTCCCCAGCCGCACATCGCCCACAAGCGCTGCCCCTGGCGCCAGCAGCACGCCCTCCCCGATCTGTGGAATCAATCCGAGGTAGCGATCGATGATGGCTCTAGGAAACCGCTGGCGAAGAACCTGAACGCGGGCATCAAGAAGGTGCGCGTTGGCCAGCGGCCCCGGAATGACCTCGACGGATGAAATGACAGTGGCCATGTTCGCCCTCGAAGGTTAGTCCCTGCACGCTCGCCCCGTCAATGCGGACGAGCCAGCAGCGACGGCGCGTCGAGCGTCAGATGCTGGGAACTTCGGTCAGCATTTCGAACATGTTCAGGGCACGCCGATCCTCGGGGTCGCGCTGGATGGCGTTGCGAAACACGCCCGTGGCCTCGCCCACCTTGTGGGCGTTGTAATACGCCATGCCGAGGTGATAGGCAGCGGCCTGATCGTCGGGGCAGACTTCGAGCACGCGCTTGAAATTCGCGATGGCCTCCTCATGTTTTCCAAGAGCCGCGTAGCTCACGCCCAGGTGGTAGTTGGCGATCACCGAGGCGGGATTGAGCGCGAGCAGGTGACGGAAAGCCGCGATGGCCTCCACTTCCTTGCCCACGTGGTAGTAGGTGATGCCCAGCCAGTAGTAGGCCGCCAGGTAGTCACGACTCAGCTCCACGCATTTCTCCAGCGACTTGATCGCGAGCTTGATCTGCCCGGTCCGGTAGTAGGAAAGTGCCAGGTCGTAATGCGCATCTGGATAGTCCGGTTTGATGGCAACCGCCTTCTTGAACGTCTCAATGGACCGTTCCAGTTCGCCTGCCCGGTAGTACAGGTTGCCAAGACCTGACAGTAGGTGGGCGTTGCCGGGGGACAGTTCGCAGGCCTTCTTGATGGCCTCGATGGAGGTCAGCAGTTCCTCGCCACTGAGTCGCGAGGTCAGCGCCTTGCGGCCCCAGTAGTGCGGGTCGCTCTCGTTGTCGAACGGCACGCCACACAGCGGACAGTACTTGTACTCCTTGGGAAAATCCTTCGCGCACATCGTACAGGACGTCATGGTCACCCCCCAGGCATCGATTTCGGACAGCGCGGCTCCGGTATCGCCGCCGCCCTACCTAGGCATTATCCGATGCCAGCGACCGCCTGGCTACCAGAAAAATCGCACCAATCCGGTCCCGATTCATCCGCGCGATGACACTGATGTCAATCTCCTTGGGACACACGGCCGAACACTCGGTCACGTTGGTGCACGGGCCAAAGCCTTCCCGATCCATGGCGTCAACCATGTTCTGGGCCCGCGTCCAGCGTTCGGGCTGCCCCTGCGGCAGAAGTCCCAGGTGCGAGATCTTGGCCCCTACGAACAACATCGCCGAGGCATTGGGGCACGCGGCGATACACGCCCCGCAGCCGATGCAGGCTGCCGCATCCATGGCCGCATCGGCCTTGGACTTGGCCACGGGAATGGCGTTGCCATCGGGGGCCGAGCCCGTGGAAGCGCTGATGAATCCTCCGGCCGCCATGATGCGATCAAGGGCCGAGCGGTCCACGATAAGATCGCGCAGCACCGGGAAAGGCTTGGCACGGTAGGGTTCGATGATGATGGTTTGCCTGTCGTGAAACTGGCGCATGTGCAACTGGCAGGTCGTGGTGCCCGGTCGCGGCCCGTGCGGTATGCCATTGATGACCACGCCGCAGGAGCCACAAATCCCTTCGCGGCAGTCATGGTCGAAGGCGATGGGACGCTCGCCCGCGAGCATGAGTCGCTCGTTGACCACGTCCAGCATCTCCAAAAAGGACATTTCTGGACTGATGTCCTTGGCCTCGATGCGTTGCAAACGCCCGCGGGCTTCCTGGCTCTCCTGGCGCCATACCATCAAGATGAGATTCATCGGCTTCACTTGTAACTCCGTTGGGCCAAGTGCACGTTCTCGAATGTCAGGGGCTCCTTGTGGCGGACCGGCTCTTTGTCCGCCCCTTTGTGCTCCCACACCGCGACGTGCGCAAACTCGGCGTCGTTGCGCTTGGCCTCGCCTTCCTCGGTCTGAAATTCCTCGCGGAAGTGGCAGCCGCAGGATTCGTTGCGTTCCAAGGCGTCGCGGCACAGCAGCTCGCCGAACTCCATGAAATCGGCGACGCGCCCCGCATATTCCAGGGCCTGGTTGAGCTCGCCACCGCTGCCGGGCACGATGACCTGGCTCCAAAACTCCTCGCGCAACTGAGGAATTCGCTCGCGAGCGGCGCGCAGGCCGGCCGCATTCCTCGCCATCCCGCAGTTGTCCCAAAGCAGTTTTCCCAGCTCGCGATGGAAGGACGCGGCGGTACGCTTGCCCTTGTTGCCGACCAGCTTCTTCATGCGCTCGCCAACCACGGTCTCGGTGCGCTTGAATTCAGGACCATTCTCGTCGACTTTATCGAGGTTGCTTGAGCCGAGATAGTTCCCGATGGTGTACGGGATGATGAAGTAGCCATCGGCCAGCCCCTGCATGAGCGCCGAGGCGCCCAAACGATTGGCGCCGTGGTCGGAGAAATTGGCCTCGCCCAGCACGAACATACCCGGAATGGTGCTCATCAGGTTGTAGTCCACCCACAGGCCGCCCATGGTGTAGTGGACCGCGGGATAGATCCGCATGGGAACCTTGAACGGGTCTTCGTCGGTAATGCGCTCGTACATGTCGAAGAGGTTTCCGTAGCGCTCGCGAATCACGTCCTCGCCGAGCCGCTTGATAGCGTCGGCGAAGTCCAAGTAGACGCCGCGACCGCCCGGCCCGACCCCATGCCCTTCGTCGCACACCGCCTTGGCGGCGCGGCTGGCCACGTCGCGCGGTACCAGATTTCCAAAAGTGGGATAGCGTCGCTCCAGATAGTAGTCGCGCTCGCCTTCGGCAATGTCGCTCGACTTGCGCCCGTCCCCGGCCCGCAGCGGAACCCAGACCCGGCCGTCGTTGCGCAACGACTCGCTCATCAGGGTCAGCTTCGACTGGTGATCTCCGCTGACCGGAATGCACGTGGGATGGATTTGCGTGAAACAAGGGTTGGCGAATCCGGCCCCCAACCTGTGCGCCCGCCAGGTTGCCGTGACGTTGCAACCCTTGGCGTTGGTCGAGAGGTAGAACACATTGGCGTAGCCACCCGTGGCAAGTATTACGGCGTCCGCCGCATGCGACTCGATCTTGCCGGACACCATGTCGCGCGTGACGATGCCGCGCGCCTTGCCCTCCACGACCACCAAATCGAGCATCTCGGTGCGTGGGAACATCGTCACTTTGCCGGCCGCGATCTGGCGGGTCAATGCCTGGTAAGCGCCGAGCAGAAGCTGCTGACCGGTCTGCCCGCGGGCATAAAAGGTACGCGAGACCTGCGCCCCGCCGAACGAGCGATTGGCGAGATAGCCGCTGTACTCGCGAGCAAAGGGAACCCCTTGCGCCACGCACTGGTCGATGATGCTGGCTGACACTTCCGCCAGGCGATGCACGTTCTGCTCGCGCGCGCGAAAGTCCCCGCCCTTGACCGTGTCGTAGAATAGGCGAAATACACTGTCGCCATCGTTCTGGTAGTTCTTGGCCGCGTTGATTCCGCCTTGTGCGGCGATGCTGTGTGCCCTGCGCGGGCTGTCCTGGTAGCAGAAGCAACGAACATCGTACCCAAGCTCGGCCAGGGAAGCCGCGGCGGAAGCGCCCGCCAGTCCGGAGCCGACGACGATGATGCTGAATTTCCGCTTGTTGGCTGGGTTGACCAGCTTCATCTCGAACTTGTGGCGTGTCCAGGCTGTGTCGAGAGGGCCCGTCGGCACGTTGGCTTTCAACTCCATGGCGGCTAGCCCCCAACCAGCTTGAAGAAAACTGCGCAGGGAAGGAACACGAACCCCGCCACCAGCACCAGGGTCGCTCCGCCCACCACGGCGCGAATCGGTCCATCGAAACGAGAGTGCCGCAAACCGAGAGACTCGAACATGCTATGCCCTCCATGCAGGAGATGCAGACCGACCAGACTTGTCCCAAGAACGTAGACCAGCACCACCCATCCATACTGGAAGCTGTTCGCGATGTTGGCGTAGACATCGTCCTCGACATACTCGGCGGGGGTCACGTGCATGCCCCAGCTGAAGTGGGCGAGGTGAAAGAACACAAACGCAAGCACGAACGGTCCGGAATACTTCATCGTCCTGGCGGCATACGAGAATGTCCGCGACTCTTTCTTCCGGTAGCCGACCGGCCGCGCCGCCCATTGGCGAAGAACCAGGACGGTTGCGGTCCAGATATGGAAGATCACCGCGACGATGATCACGGATCGCGCCGTCCAAAGAGCGGCGGGCGAATAGCGAAGCAGGCTGCCGTAGCCGTTGATGGTGCCCGGCCCCTTGAAGAAGAGCATCATCCCAACCAGGTGCTCGACGCAGAAGCCGAAAAGGATGAACCCCGAGACCGCCATCTGCACCTTCAGCCCAATGGTGGAACGAAGGAAGGACAAGAACGCTGCCATGGCATTTTCTCTTAGCACGCGAGAGCGCAGGGTCACCACAAAATAGCGAGCCGCGAGTCTTGTTTTCCGTCTTGCCGCGCGGCCGGACTCGCGCATGAATGGACTTCCCTGACGTTTGCGAAATGGACTTCTCCGCGCCCCAGAACCCAGGCCAATCTTGCCTACCCTGCTCGACGCGTCCACACGTCGCGGCCCTGCCCTCGCGCTTCCGGCGGCCCGCCTGACCTTTCGGTTTGAATTTCGACCCAGATAGTCCTGTTTTACTTTAACGCCGCCGTAAATGTGCTAAGAACACGGTCAAGTTTCGCTTGAAAGAGGGGCCCGATGAGCGACTCCAGCACAGAACAGCGCGCAGGGAAGGGAACGGTCTTTGTTCGGACGGAGATATGCAAGGGATGTTCCTTCTGCATTGATTTCTGTCCCACCGACTGCCTGACCTTCTCCAAGGAATTCAATCCCAAGGGTTACCATTTCCCCATCCTCAGCGCCCCCGAGGCTTGCACGGGCTGCGACCTGTGCGGGCTCTATTGTCCGGACTTCGCCATCTACGGCGAGCGCTGGAAGGACATCGACGAGCGCAAGGCCAAGGGGCTGCCCCAGCCGATACTGGTCGCGCCACCACCGCCGCCTCAGAAAGCATCCGGCCAGCGTCCTGTTTCGGCCGATCCCCAAGGTGTTCTGACGGGCATCCACTTCGTGGATGGCAATCACGCCGCATGCGAGGGCGCCCTCGCGGCAGGTTGCCGCTTCATCGCCGGATACCCCATCACGCCGTCGACGGAGATCGTCGAGCGCTTCGCCTCGCGCATTCCCATGGTGGGCGGGGTCTTCATCCAGATGGAAGACGAACTGGCTTCCAGCATCGCGGTGCAAGGCGCTGCCTGGGGTGGCAAGAAGACCCTGAGCGTGACCAGTGGACCGGGTTTCTCGCTGATGATGGAGCACATTGGACTCGCGATCATGACCGAGACCCCCGGCGTCTGGGTCGACGTTCAGCGTGGCGGCCCCTCGACCGGACTTCCCACCCTGCCTGCCCAAAGCGACATGATGCAGGCGCGCTGGGGCAGCCACGGCGACAACGAGATCATCGCGCTCGTACCGAACTCGCCGCAGGAATGCTTCGATCTCATGATCAAGGCCTTCAACCTTTCCGAACTCTACCGCTGCCCCGTCATGTTCATGATGGACGAAGTGGTGGGCCACATGGTCGAAAGGGTCGAGATCCCTGCCGCGGAAAGTATCCAAGTCGTTCCACGCAAGTTCACCACCAAGTCGAAGCAGGAATACCGCGCCTACGCGACCACGTCCGACGATCTCGTACCCGAGATGACCAAGGCTGGCGAAGGGTACCGCATTCACGTCACGGGATTGACCCACGACGAACGCGGCTATCCGTCCTTGAACGCCACCACCCAGGACAAGCTGGTGCGGCGGCTCATCGGAAAGATCCGCAGCCACGCCGCCGATCTCGTGGATATCCAAGAGGACTACATGGACGACGCCGAAATCGTCGTCGTGTCCTACGGCATCACCTCGCGCATCGCCAAGAGCGCGGTCGACGATGCCCGCCAGCGCGGTCTCAAGGTCGGCCACCTTCGCTTGCGCATCGTGTGGCCATTCCCCTCGGCCTACCTCCGCGAGATCTGCCGCAATGCCAAGGTCGTCATCATGCCCGAACTCAACATGGGCCAGATGGTCATCGAGCTCGAGCGCGCGGTGAATAGCGGGACCAAGGTCATCAGCATTCCCCACGCCGGCGGTTCGGTGCACGAGCCCGAAGCCATCCTCAAGAAGATCATCGAGGCAGCATCATGACCATTCTACCCAACACCGCACCGACGCTCTTGCGCGATATCGACACGATCAATCCGGTCATGCCGTTCCTGCGCCAGGAGCGCATCCCGCACATCTGGTGCCCGAGCTGCGGCATCGGCACGACCGTCAATTGCTTCACGCGCGCGCTCACCGAGTCGGGCATGGATCTCGACCAAATCGCCATCGTGTCGGGCATCGGCTGCACCGGCCGCGTCGCCGGCTATATGAACCTCGATTCGTTTCACACCACCCACGGCCGCGCGATCCCGTTCGCCACGGGGCTCAAACTCGCCAACCCGAAGCTGAAGGTCGTCGTCTACTCTGGCGACGGCGATCTGACCGCCATCGGCGGCAACCACTTCATGCACGCGGCACGACGGAACATGGATCTGATGGTCGTGTGCGTGAACAACTTCACCTACGGCATGACCGGGGGCCAGGTCGCACCCACGACGCCGATCGGCGCCAAGCAGACCACCATGCCCTTCGGCAACTACGAGCAGCCCCTCAACCTGCCCTTCCTGGCCGATGCCTGCGGTGCCGTCTACGTCGCGCGCTGGACGGTCTTTCACGTTCGCCAGCTTGCCAAGGCCATGCAAGAGGGACTCAAGAAAAAGGGATTCGTCTTCATCGAAGCGCTCTCGCCCTGCCCGACGCTCTACTCGCGCCGCAACAAGCGCGGCGACGGCATCGACGAACTCAAGAACTACAAGCAGAACAGCATCGTGAAGCACGGCGCGGACACCAAGGAGGTTGCATTGACCTTCGACGGCAAGATCGTGGTGGGCAAATTCGTCGACCGCGAGCGCCCGACGTGGCTGGACGCCATGAACGACCACTTCACACAGACGCTCGGCAGCAAGTACTCCACGTACGAAGGCTAATATGACAAGAACCGAAATTCGCGTTGGGGGATTGGGCGGTCAGGGCATCATCTTGTGTGGCTCCATCATCGGCAAGGCTGCCTCCATCTACGCTGGCAAACACGCCGCCATGATTCAGGCCTTCGGGCCTGAGGCGCGCGGCAGCGCGTGCAGCGCGCAGGTCATCGTGTCCGACGAAGCCATCGGCTACCCCTACGTCCGCCATCCGGATATCCTGGTCTTGATGTCCCAGGACGCCTGCACCCAGTTCGCGCCGCAGCTCAAGACTGGCGGGCTGGTGCTTTTCGAGGAGGAGTTGGTTCACACCAACGGCAACCTTCCCGCGCAGGCACGCACGCTTGGGATTCCGGCCACGCGATTCGCCGAAGAGCTTGGCCGCCGCCTCGTGCTCAATATCATCATGGTCGGCTTCTTCGCCGGCGCGACCGGCCTTCTGCCCTACGAGGCGGTCGAGAAAGCCGTGCTCGACTCGGTTCCCAAGGGCACCGAGAGCCTCAATTTGCGTGCGCTCGGCAAGGGCTACGAGTTCGGAATTTCCCGACTGGCCTAGAAAACCGGGAGAAGGGGTTGTGATGGACGCATTGGAGCTTCCCTGCATCGCGCGCTTGAAGAACGGAAAAGGCGCCACGATCTCGCTGGCCGAGGCGGGCGACGGCCATGCTCTACTGCAATTCTACCGGGCCATGCCCGAAGAAGACCGGCTGGTGCTCAAGGATGACGTGACCACAGCGGACTGGTTGGACCGTTTCCTAGCCAAACTGTCGAGTGGCGAGGCCATCAGCATCGTGGGCAAGGTGGGCGGGGAAATCCGCGGCGAGGCAACCTTGCACCGCACCTTCCACGGTTGGAGCCGCCATGTCGGCGAGATCCGCCTCAACGTCGATCGCGCGGCCCGCGGGCAAGGCCTTGGCCTGGAACTGGCCAGGCACCTGGTGAAGCTGGCCATCGATGCTGGCATCGATAAGATCGTCGCGCACATGGTGGACAGCCAGGTCGCCGCCAAGCGCACCTTCGAGAAGCTCGGCTTTCACAAAGAAGCCGAACTCCCCGGCCACGTGACCGATATCCACGGCAAGCGCCGCGACCTGATCATCTACGCCAACGACGTGTCGCACATCTGGTCGGCGATGGAGAGTCTGCTAGGCGACTTCCGCCCCGACCGCGCGACTAGGTAGCCCTTCGCTACCGATAGACTTTGGCGATGGTCTTGCCGAGATCGGCGGGCCTGGCCATGGGCGCGGTGAGGCCGGCCATAAAAGCCGCGACGGGCTCAGTCACACCCACTACCCAGCGCTGTCGAAGATGGTCGAATGCGTTTGCTTGAAACACGGCGTGCGCTACATGGCGCATGCAACTGCGGGCAAGGCACTGCAGTCACACTACCGGTGGCTGCGCAAGCTCGGCCGAGACTAGACATTAAGTCTGGAATTCATCACGTCGCAGTCGGCGACCGCGTACTCCTTGCTCACCCGACAGCACTAGACACTTCGCGGGCGTGCTGGTTTCCCCATGAACCCTTGGGGCAAGAACGGCATCGTAACGAGTAGCCCAACTCGGCCAGCGTCCGCCCCGCGGAGCCCGCTAACGATGGGGAAGCAGTCATGATCATGCAAAATCCAGACGTTCGAATTCTGTCTTTGATCGCATTTGGGCTACTGGCAGGTTGGGGCGGCGGGTGCGGCAGCTCGGCGCCGCGCGCCGACGGAAGCCCGGGTGTTGATGCGGGCACCAGCGAGGATTCGATGGGCGTAAGTGGGAGCGCCTTCATGCTATTGGTGACCGAGACTCCTCCCGGTCCGTATATCGCCCAAAATCTTTGGGCGAGCGTTCTCGCCTTCACCGTTGCTGGAAATGGAGCACCGTTGGTTCCTGCGACCGGCATCGACAAGAGCGCGCTTGCCGACCCGGCATGTTTGGCCTTTCGGGCGGCGTCGTCCGAGGTGTTCGTTGGCAATCGCCATGGCGTGAACGCGGCGGACGGCGTGCCGGGAAGCATCTCACGCTTCATTTACGATAAGGCCGCAGGCACGCTGACGGCCAATGGGACGATCACGGGCAACAGCCTCAGCGCTGTCGATCAGATCGCGTTCAATCCCATGACTGGTGAGATGTTCGTTGCGGATTTCAACTATCCCACAAGTGGGCCATCCATTTCCCGATTCACCTTCGACGCCGCTGGGAACGCTGTCGCAAACGGAACCCTCGGCAGCGGACCTACGGGGGGCTTGGCCTTCGCCGCGGATGGCGTGCGGCTTTACGCAACTTCTGGAGGCCAGGCGAGCAGCATCATTCGTCAATTCGATCTGTCGAACGGCGGCGCGCCACTTGTCGATGTGACCATTGCCGATGCGCCGCGACTGTTCAATATGGCTGTGCGCAACGGCGTGCTCTATGTCGCGGCGGTGGACGTCAACAAGGTGTACCGGCTTGCCATCGGTGCTTCTGACGATCTGACCCTAAAGGACAGTGTTACAGCCGACGGCGCGCTGTCGGTCGCTTTCAGTCCTGACGGTAACGAAATGTTCACCGCGGCCCACCTGACATCGGAGTTCATCGATCGTTTCAGCTACAACGCCGCGGACGATTCCTGGACAAGCACGACGAAGCTAATGACCACCTCATCGCTGGGTGGCATCCTGGTCCTGCCGTAACTCCTTGAAGTGGAGCGCTCACCAAGGTGGCCGAGAGTAAAAAGACTGGCGTGCCGCTGCCGAGTTTACATTCGAGCAAGTTCGCGCCGGTGCTCGATCCGACAATTCGCTTGGGTATGATCGGGATCACCGGCGCAGTGCTCGAATTGATGAAGAAATAGCGAGGTAGAGGCGCGTGAGTAGTCGCGCACATGGTGGACAGCCAGGTCGCCGCCAAGCGCACCTTCGAAAAACTCGGCTTTCACAAGGAAGCCGAACTCCCCGGCCACGTGACCGATATCCACGGCAAGCGCCGCGACCTGCTCATCTACGCTACGCCAACGACGTGTCGCACATCTGGTCGGCGATGGAGAGGCTGCTAGGCGATTTTCGGCCCGACCGCGCGACTAGGTAGCCCTTCGCTACCGATAGACTTTGGCGACGGTCTTGCCGAGATCGGCGGGCCTGGCCATGGGCGCGGTGAGGCCGGCCATAGAAGCCGCGACGGGCTTCTTCACGTTGGCCTTTGGTGTCACCCACGCAACATTCATGAGCCAGTTGCCGACAACTCCTGCTGGTGCTTTCCACTCAACCAGCAGCGAGCTGTCACACTCACGCTACCGCGAGTGCGCACGAGCGCCATTGTCCCGAAACGACTTTTGCTTTGTCGAACGATACAGGAACACTGGGCGAGGTTCCTGGCCGACCTGGAAGCAGGGGGGCGGCGAACTACCTGCCTTCGTGCTTGATGAGTTCGAGGCGTATTTTCGATGTGGCATTCCGGTTCATAGCTTTTTGCGCGTCCGATGCAAGGACTGCGGGCATAGCGTAGTAGTAGCCTTCGCATGTAAGAGGCGTGGATTTTGGTGAGGTGGGCGCTCGGCGCCTTGCCGGCTTTCGCCAGTAGGATTCCGAGCGCCCCCTTCCCGAACCGGGCGTGCACCTTTCGTTATGCACCCGGCTCTCCGTGATGGATGGCG
>Ga0265329_10000876_pt1 | contig 15198 bp, 10 predicted proteins | sample 41627metaG_FD_202091 | JGI IMG/M metagenome (GOLD analysis project Ga0265329, IMG submission 202091) | Rhizosphere microbial communities from Carex aquatilis grown in University of Washington, Seatle, WA, United States - 4-16-27 metaG | ecosystem: Host-associated > Plants > Roots > Rhizosphere...
CACCGCCGCCAAGGCGTTGCGTCGATAGTGCTTGGGGGAACGCCTGTCGAACCACAACAGATGGTGGGTCATGATATTCCAACGCCGCAGTTTGGGCCGAACGCCCCGCTCAACGGTGCCCAGGTCTTCTCCTACTATCCATGCGCGAGCCCGATGGCTCTCGATGGCCAGAACGGCGAGAAGCTCGTCCGTCGGATACCGTACGTAGTGACCTTGGCTGGGATCAGATCCTTTGGGGATCCAGAAAAGGCGAAAGAGCCCCATCACGTGGTCGATGCGCAGACCCTGGGCGTGACGCATTAACGCTCTCACGGTTTGGCGCAGCGGTTCGTAGGCGGCAACTCGCAGTTGTTCAGGGACAAACGGTGGCAATCCCCAGTCTTGGCCCTGGCTGTTGTAGCGATCGGGGGGGGCGCCGATGCTGACGTCGAGCACCAACAGATCCTGCCAAACCCATGCGTCGGCCCCGTCTGGGTCGACCCCGATCGGGAGATCCTGCATGAGGGGCATTACGGCGGCGGCGCGGGCCAACTGCTGCTCGAGTAACCACTGTAGCCACTGATGGAACCGGACTTCTTGGGCTCGATCTTCCTGAAACCGGCGAACGGCTGGCATGTCCGCCCGCTGGTATGGTGCAGGCCAACGGCGCCATCCTTTGCGGAAATGCTGCGCTAGAGCGCAAAAGGTTGCGAACTCTCGCAGGCTCTCGCCTTCTTGAACTAAAAACCGCTCGAACGCCGCGTCGGTCGTGAAGCCCGCCCAGATGATCCTCAGCGCCTCCATCTTCAGGCTGAAGATGGCGTCCCGATCGATGAGTGCAGCCTGGTTGAGTGCCCAACCCGCTCGGGAGAGCCTTCGCAGCTTGCCTCCGAGTTTCGAGGCGCCGGTCACCTCCTCGATTCGCAGGTAAAGTGGATTCCAATAACGCCGGCTGCCCGGACAATAGGGACTGTCTTGTTGGGGGCAGGTGGGTGTGCTGGCACACAGAGGATTTACCTGGATCAGGCCTGCGCCCAATTTCCGGGCTGGGGATCGAGCAAATTCGCGCAGATCGGCCAGGTCTCCCATTCCCCAACTCCGCCGGGAGCGTAGTGCATAGAGCTGGAGGGCGACGCCCCATCCTTCGAGGCCAGGGGGGAGATAACACTGGCGAGGAGCAACCATGAGAAGCGTAGGGGCCTCGACCCCTCGCCAGCGAATTTGATGGTAGCCAAGAGGCAGGTCTGGGGGCAACCGGTGTGACGCTGTTAGCCGCGTCCCGTCTTCGAGCACGACCTCAGCGGTACCCTCGAGCTTGTGGCGACGCCCCGGGACGATGACGCGCACAGTGGGTCTCTTGAGCGTAAGGCCCCATTCATCTTCCCTGTGAGGCCCCGTTTTCATGGGGCCTCGGACTTGAGGATCGCCACCGAGTCCGGGGCCAAATCCACGCCGTCCAGCGGCAAGCAAGCTCCCACGCCTGATCCCAGCAGCAAATGGCGCCGACTTTTCTTCAGGGGCACTCGCTGGGTATCTGCGCCAAGGTTGCAGGCGATGCTTATAGCTCCCCGTTCGATCACCAGCCAGCGCGCCTTCTCGTCGAAACTCGTTTGCACCAACTCCATCCGTCCGTCGGTTAAACCAACCTCGGCGCGGCGCAGCCGGATGAGTTGCCGGTGCCAATCGAGCAGTTCGGCAAACGGCGGCGAGGCGAGTTCGGCCCAGTTGAGCTTGGCATGCAGAAAGACTTCATCGGATTGGGGATCCGGGATCTCCTCCGGCTTCCAGCCGTAAGCGGCGAATTCCCTGCGGCGTCCCTCGCGCACGGCTTGGGCGAAGTCGGGCTCAGGGTAGTTGGTGAAAAAGGGAAAATCCGTCGAAGCGCCCCATTCTTCACCCTGAAAGAGCATCGGCACGAACGGCGAAGTGAACACCAGCGCCGCGCCGATCTTGAGTCGCCCCAGGCTCATCAGTTGGCTCGACCGATCCCCTTTGGCACGATTACCCACCTGGTCATGGTTCTGCAGGTAGGCGAGGAAACGGTGGCCGTTCAAGCCGCTTGGCTCACGCCCATGGGTTCTCCGCCGGTAGGCGGAAAACTGGCCATCGTAAACGTAGCCATGCCCGACGGCTTTGCAGAAATGCGCCAGGCTGCCGAAGTCCTGATAGATCCCCACGTTTTCCTGAGTCAGGATTGCATGGAGCGCATGATGAAAATCGTCGTTCCACTGCGCACAGAACTCCAAGCCTCCCCGATCACGGGACCAGAGCAAACGCGGATCATTCAGGTCGCTTTCGGCGATCAGGATGATGTGCCGGCCTAAGTGCGCACTGGTCTCTCTAACCCTCCGTCCCAGTTGATCCAGAAACGGTCGCGCAGAATCGTCCCTGAGGGCATGCACCGCATCGATCCGCAATCCATCGAAGTGATACTCACACAGCCACATCGACGCGTTGTCCAGGAAGAAGCATCGAACCTCGTCACTGTCCGGACCATCCAGGTTGAGTGCTGGTCCCCAGGGAGTGGAGCAATCGGAGCTAAAGTAGGGGCCAAACCGGGAAAGATAGTTGCCCGAATTTCCTAGATGATTATAGACCACGTCCAAGAGAACGCCCAGACGACGGAGATGGCAGGCCTCTACCAGGCGCTTGAGGCCAGTCGGGCCCCCGTAGGCATGGTGCGGTGCGTAGAGGTCCACCCCATCGTAGCCCCAGCCCCGATCACCATCGAATTCATTGACCGGCATCAGCTCAACGTGGGTAATTCCCAATTCAACCAGGTGATCCAGTTTCTCAATCGCTGCCTCGAATGTTCCCTGAGGAGTAAAGGTACCGATGTGCAACTCGTAGAGCACAGCCGAGGACAGGGGCGCGCTTTGGCGGCCGATATCGGTCCACGGAAACGAGCCGTGGTTCACTAGGCGGGAAAGCCCGTGGACGCCTTGGGGTTGCCACGCCGAACGAGGGTCTGGAAAAGGACCTTCTCCATCCAAAACAAAGCCATAGTCCCCCCCAGAATCAACCGTCGGCACGGCGAGGGTCCACCACCCGCCGGGAACGGCTTCCATCTGAAACCGCCGGCCGTCGAGTTGAAGCTGGACGTTCTTGGGCAGCGGCGCCCAGACGCGAAACGTATGCATCAGTCTTTTCCTCGAGCCAGTAAGGCAACGGGAAACTCCTCAAAGAGGCGAGCCACCGGCAACCATCCGCCGGTTGAGGTTTCCCCGGTAACAATGTTATGCCACTGACCATGCGGCAGATCAATCCTCGTGCCGGCCCAGCCATCCCGCAAGGCGAGCGTCAAGCGCGGGACTACAGTTACCGCGTTTCCGCCTCGAACGAATGCGATGACATGATCCGCCTTCGGGCCCGCCGAACTGCAGGGAACGTAATCACCCGATTCGCCATACGAAAACCGCCTCTGGCGGCGAAAGGAAAGAACCCGTTGAATCAACCAAAGCTTGGGCATACCTTCGGCGCGCCGACGCCAGGCTTGGCTGGCGGTGAGGTTTGCGGCCTGGGATAGCAATAAGCGCCGCGCCTGAAAATCCACCGGCCGACGATTATCCGGATCCACCAGGCTCAGATCCCAAAGTTCAGCTCCTTGGTAAATGTCAGGAACCCCGGGAGCCGTGAGTTTGAGCAAGACCTGGGCAAGTGAATTGACGTAGCCCGCATCGAGCAAGGTGCCCACGAAGTCTTCGAGGCTCTGGATGAAATCAGCGCGGTCAAAAGCGCCTTCAACAAATCGCCGTAGCGCGTCCTCATAGCCCTGGTTGATCCGTGTCCAGCTGGTGTGCTGCTTCGCCTCGCGTGCCGCCTTCTCCATATAGGCGTAAGCGCGCTCGACTGTCAGCGGCCACACTCCGACCAAAGTTTGGTAGAAGAGGTATTCGATGTTTCTGTCCGGCCAGCCGTTGCTTCTCAGGGATTCATTGAGGGCCGACCAACACCGTACTATGCCGGTCCATTGTTCCGGAATTTCGGAAAGGACGCTCAGGCGTGCTCGCGCATCCTCGCCCCGTTTCGTGTCGTGGGTTGAGGTGGTCAGCATGCTGGTGGGATGGGTGTCCAGCCGATGGAAGCAAGCCGCGTGGAACGATTCAACGGTGGCTCCAAACTGGCCAGGGTCACCCCCAACTTCATTCAACGCGACAAAGCGGTTGAAGCAGTAGAACGCCGTATCCTCGACGCCCTTGGCCATCGCTGAGCCGGTCAACTGCTGGAAGCGGGCCACGAACTCCGCTTCCTGTTCGCCCCGCGTGCGCAGGAGCAGGAGATCGCAGAAAAAATCGTATAGGTCTTGGCGAGCCTCATGGTCACGTGCGCGGGCGGTTTCCGAGGCGGTTTGGATGGCCCCTGCGTCGCTTGGGGCCATGTCGCCCTCCGTGGGCCTCACGTAACTGCGATAGATGGGGAAGCCGGCTATGAACTCGACCAGCGCGGCTCGCAGTTCTGCGCGGCCAAAGTCGCACCACTTCCGGTGTCTCGCTGCAATCAGAACCAGGAGGCCGCTCAGACGATCCAACTCGGCGCCGAACGATTCAAGCAGTATCTGTCTCTTCTTTTCGGCGACCAGGCTTGGGTAGTCCGTGGATTCTCCAGTGAACTCAGCGTAGAAGCAGGTTAACGCTCCTTCGGAAGCTGGATCGATGAACAAGCCGGCTAAAGCCTTCAAAAACTCATAGCCCGTGGTGCCGGCTACTGGCCAGGAGTGGGGGAGTTCCTCCCCAGGCCCGAGGATCTTCTCGACGACTATCCACGTCTTTGGTCCGAGGCTTTTGAGACGCCGAAGGTACTGCTCGGGGTCGCGCAGCCCATCCGGATGATCAATTCTCAATCCGTCGACCAGGCCCCGATCGAGCCAGCTTTCCACCAGTCGATGGGTGTCCTGGAAGACCCGCTCCTCCTCGACGCGAAGCCCCGCCAGAGCCGGGATACTGAAGAACCGCCGATAGTTCAAATCCGTGTCCGCGTGCCTCCAGAAGCACAGCCGATAATGTTGCTGGGAAATCAGTTTATCTAGCGCGTCCGGGCTCTTATTCACCTGGTCAATCGCGGCCTGAAGCCCGGATGTCAGAACGAGGCGGTTGCTTCGCGGATTCTCTGTGGCGCTGTGGACTCCGGTGCTTTCCAGCAAGTGCATCACCGAGCGCGGGCTGAGAGGGAAGGTGTGATCCGAGTAGCGCAAGAGCAATCCCTGATCACCAAACTCCAGCCTAATTTCGCCCCGGTTCAAGAGCTTCGGGTAGCGGTCTCCCAGGACCGGCAGGAGAATCTTGCCATCCAGTCTCGGGTCCGGAGAGTGCCAGGATATGTCGAAGTACGAAGCGTATGGGCTCGACTGGCCCTGGGTCAGCACGTCCCACCACCATCGGTTCCACGGTCCACTGACCCCCATGTGATTGGGAACCACGTCCAGGACCAGGGACATGCCGTTTTGGTGCAACTTGGCTACCAGCCCCTCGAATTCTGTGTTGGTTCCCAACCAGCGGTTCAATTGGTGGAAATCGCAGGTATCGTAGCCGTGCGGGCTTCCTGGGGCCGCCTCAAACAGAGGAGATGCGTAGAGATGGCTGATACCCAGATTCCTTAAGTAAGGCACCAACTCCGTTGCCTGGCGGAAGTTGAAGCCTCGGTTGAACTGGAAGCGGTAGGTTGCCAACGGCGCACGGCCAGCTTCCTGGCGGGCCACGATCACGTTCGTCGCGGGCAGAGCCCGGCTCGGGCTAAGTACCTCAGCAGACATGGCAAAGAAGCATGAATGATCGCTCCTTGAGCGTGATTTCTTCCTCCGGGCTGACCCAGCGTTCACCCTCGCGCAGGTCCGGTTGGCTGGTGTCAAAGGCTACCGTCCAGCCCATATCGCTTGGAGCCTTTGCGACCTTGAATGGCACCGGTTCATGGTGGGCGTTGAAGAACAACAGCATCGTGTGGTCCGTCACGCGCCGGCCCTCGTCATCGTGCACGTCGAGCGCATCGCCATTCAGCCTCACCGCTAACGTGCGCAGCCAGCCTGCGCCCCATTCCTCATCGGACATCTCCACACCGTCGGGCCTGAGCCAGACGATGTCCCTGATTCCCGATCCTCGGATTGGCCGGCCTTGAAGGAATTTGTGCCGGCGAAGATTTGGGTGTTTGCGTCGAAACTGAATCAGACGCCCCGTGAACTCGAGCAACGCTTTCCTGCTTGGATCGAGACTCCAGTCCAACCAAGTCAGGTCATTATCCTGGCAGTACGCATTATTGTTGCCGTGCTGGGATCGCCCAATTTCGTCTCCGCCCAGGAGCATCGGCACTCCCTGTGAGAGGAAGAGCGTGGCCAGGAAATTGCGCTTCTGGCGCTCCCTCAGCTCGAGGATGTCCGGCTTGTCGGTGGGCCCTTCAACGCCGTGGTTCCACGACAAGTTGTCATTGGTGCCGTCCTGTCCACCCTCTCCGTTGGCCGCGTTATGCTTGTGATCAAAGGCTACCAAATCATGTAGCGTAAAGCCGTCGTGTGCGGTCACAAAATTGATGCTCGCTGATGGCCGCCTGCCGCTGCTTTCATAGAGGTCGCTGCTCCCGCACAGCCGGGTGGCTAACTCCGACATCACCCCGCTGTCCCCTTTCCAGAAACGCCTGATCGCGTCGCGGTATTTGCCGTTCCATTCGGTCCAGCCCAGCGGGAAGTTGCCCACCTGGTAACCTCCCTCGCCGAGGTCCCACGGCTCAGCGATGAGTTTGACCTGGGACAGCACGGGGTCCTGATGGATGATGTCAAAAAAGGCGCCCAGGCGGTCCACTTCATGGAATTCGCGGGCGAGCGCCGCGGCCAGGTCGAAACGAAAACCGTCCACGTGCATTTCGATGACCCAGTAGCGAAGGCTGTCCATGATCAATTGAAGAACGCGCGGGTGGGTCATGTTCAGCGTATTGCCGCACCCGGTGTAATCCATGTAGTAGCGGGGATCGTCGGACTTGACCCGGTAGTAAGCGCCATTGTCGATGCCCCGGAATGAAAGCGTCGGTCCCAGATGGTTGCCCTCTGCGGTATGGTTGTAGACGACATCCATAATGACTTCGATGCCTGCTGCGTGGAGCGTTCGGACCATCGTTCGAAACTCCCGCACCAGCTCGTGCGCCGACTCCACACTGGCGTAACGGGGCTCGGGAGCGAAAAAGCCCAGCGTGTTGTATCCCCAATAATTCTTCAGTTTCCTCTCCAACAACTGCCGATCATCCACGAAGTAGTGGACTGGCATCAGTTCGACCGCGGTTACTCCCAACTTCTTGAGATGGTCGATGATCGGCTCGGACGCGAGACCTGCGTAAGTGCCTCTTAGTCCCTCCGGAACCCCAGGGTGCCGGCAAGTTATGCCTTTGACATGGGTCTCGTAAATGACCGTGTCGCGCCACCGCCGTCGCAACAATTGGTCACTTCCCCAGTCGAACACTGGGTCAATGACTACCCCAAGTGGCGCAAACGCCGCGCTATCCCGGTCGTCGCGGCTCAGGTCCGCCTCGGGTCCTCCCACCGTGTAGCCAAACAACTCGTCCGACCAGCCCACACCTCGGCCTATCGCTTTGGCATACGGATCTAACAAGATCTTAGCCGGGTTGAAACGGTGTCCTGCTTTGGGGTCGTAGGGCCCATGGATGCGGTACCCGTAGAGTTGGCCCGGCCGCACGTTCGAGAGAAAAGCGTGCCAGACGAAATCCCGCTGCTCCGGAAGGGTGATACGAGTTGACTCTTTTTCCGCTAATGGCGAGTCGAACAGGCACAATTCGACCTGTTCGGCGTGTTCGGAAAAGATGGCAAAGTTGACGCCTGCCCCATCCCAGGTGGCTCCTAAGGGATACGGTGCTCCAGCTAGGATTCTGCTCATTTGACAGTCCTCCGTTCTCTAGTCGTGGTTTTGAAGAAGATCGCTGCGAGCGGGGGCAAAGCGATCGTTATATGCCAGGGTCGTCCACGCCAGGGCAGGGGTGGAGCCTCCACGCCGCCCAGGTTTCCATCTCTGCTCCCGCCGTAATCTCGTGCGTTCCTATTGAAATCGCCTGTCACTGATACCCTTTCAGCGTTGAGCGCCCAGAGCGCGAAATGGGATCTAACGCGGCCGTCGGAGTTGGTCCCGTGCGCACCCAGCTTTTCATAGCGGCGCGAGTGAGTTCGTTCGTTAAACCAATCGAGAACTTCCGGACTCAGCCAGTCCGTTGGGTAGGCTCCTGAGGTCATGGCGTTCCCTGCTGGTTGATCAGGTCCAGGATGCCCTGAAGGGGAATGGAGACCCGAGTGGGCCGGTTGTTGAGCTCGTAGGCCAGCTCGGAGATGGCCTTGCGCAACAGGTAAGCGTCCAGTAGCACCGCTAGGCCCTTCTCAGACGGCATGAAGGGCGCTTGACCTACGGCGAACCGGTACGCCTTGAGGAACAACGCGCTCACCCAGCGACTCCAAAACCGGGCCCACGGGCCAACGGCGGCAACTTGGGCCGGCGGCAACGCGCCGCTCTCTACCTGCTTCAACAGGCCCTCGTAGGCCGCATGATGGAAGGAGCGAATCATGTCGGCTACGTCCTGTAGCGGCGAGTGTTTGAGCCGCCGAGCGCTCAAGGGCCCGGCTGGCTCTCCTTCGAAGTCGATGATCCAGAAATCCTTTCCGTCGTACAAGACCTGGCCCAGGTGATAGTCTCCGTGGAAACGAGTGCGCAGGGCTTGAATGGGATGCTCGTAGATGGCCTGCAACCGTTTCAGGATTTCCGGCTCCGACGCCAGGACGTCGGAGGCTTCCAGTTGAGCCTCTTGGGACAAGCTCTTGAGGTTCCGCTCCAGCAATTGAAAACTCTGACGCATGAGGTTGCGCATCGACTGCGAGAGACCGCGCTGGTAGTGCGGAGTGAAAGGTTCCGGGGCGAAGTTGCGATCCTCGGAATCGGAGGCCAAAGCCAAGTGCAGTTCGGCCGTCCGCACACCCAGGATCCGCGCGGTTTCGGCATAGGTGCCGATCATGTCTTTCGCCTGATCAGGGAGATCGGAATCCGCCATGGCAAGGAGCGGGCGCCCTGACGCCGGCGCGATGCTCTGTTCGTGGGGCAAGGCTTGCACTCTCTCGTAGAATCGGCTCAAAGCGTCCAAGGTGAACTGCCAAAGGTCGCGGCTCTTAGGTACCAGACTCGTTAACATGGCGACGGAAAGGAGATCCTTCGAGGCGTTCCGGTATTCGATCGCCCCGGCCAGGGCTGGAGCCCAAGGAAAGCGTCGCGCGGTCAGGAAACGTCCAAGCTCCAGGTCAGGATTTACTCCTACCTCGATGCGCCTAAAGAATTTCAAGATCAGGCGTTCGCCGAAGATCACTGAGGAGTTGCTTTGCTCTGCTTTGCTGATTGAGGGTTCGAGGCTCAGCGCCCGTTCGGCGCGCAGCTTGCGCAGGACGGCCGTGTGGCTGGTTTCGAGCATCCCCCGGTCGGTGCGCACCGTCCGGTGTGTGGCGATCAAAGCCAGCAGTTCTTTGCAGAACGCCTTGTCAACTAGCGCATCGAAGACCACTCCTTCGGCTTCTGAACCGCTCACCGCCACGCGAGCCAAGACCAGCCTCGCTCTCTCGTTGAGAATGGTTTGTGCGGCTTCACTGACGGCGTACGCCAGGGGCAGCGCGTAGGTATCCGGTTCGCTCTGGGCGTACTCGACCTCGACCAAAGCGATGATGGCGTGGTCGTTCTCCAGAGAAATTGGGATCTTCTCCCGGACGTGAATGCCGGTGACAATTTTCCTCTTTCCCCCAAACCAGCGTCGAGAGCCAAGCCAATCCAACAGGGCCTGTTCAAGTGTGGTCTGATGTTGTGGCTGGAACACCTCGTCCCATTCGTGCGCGACGCGCAGGAGCGGGGGCTCTGGACCCGCAGCGGCCGGCGTTTGTGCCTCCGAGGTCATGGGGGTGCATGCCTCCAGCGCAAACCAATAGAAGCCATGCGGGCCGACGGTGAGGGAGTATGGCTTCTCGGTAATCACGGGGAATTCCGTCCGCCCAAACAACTCCACGGGCGTCAGCCCTTTGTAGCCCGCAAGGTCGAGCTCGACCGGTTGGACGAACCGGGACAGGTTAGCTACCACGAGTATGATTTCCTGCTGATAGCGGCGCAGGCAGGCAAAGACTTTTCGGTTGTCGGGATGAAGAAATTCGATGGTCCCCAATCCAAAAGCGGACCACCGTTTGCGCAGGGTGATCATCCTCTTCGTCCACCAGAGCAGCGAATAGGGATTGCGCTGTTGGACCTCGACGTTGACCGCTTCGTAATGGTTCTCTGGGTCGATGTTGATCGGCAGGTAAAGGCGATGAGGTGTGGCACGCGAGAAGCCTGCGTTCCGGTCCGCACTCCACTGCATGGGGGTTCTGACACCGTTGCGGTCGCCCAGGTAGATGTTCTCACCCATGCCGATTTCGTCCCCGTAGTAAATGACTGGCGTGCCTGGCAGGGAGAAGAGCAGGGCGTTGAGAAGCTCAATGCGTTTGCGATCGTTTCCCAACAGGGGCGAGAGACGCCGCCGAATCCCTAGATTGAGCCGGGCCTGGTAGAGGTGGGCGTACATCCGATACATGTAGTCACGCTCTTCGTCGGTAACCATTTCCAGGGTTAGTTCATCATGGTTACGAAGGAACAGGGCCCACTGGGCGGTCTCCGGAATCGCCGGTGTCTGCTGCAGAATGTCGACGATGGGGACCCTGTCTTCCATGCGTAGCGACATGAACAGCCGTGGCATCAACGGGAAATGGAACGCCATATGGCACTCGTTCCCTGGGCTTGCGCCAAAATAGGCCACCGCATCGTCCGGCCATTGGTTGGCTTCTGCCAGTAGCATCCGGTTGCTGTGCCTCTCATCCACGTGCGCACGCAGGCGCCGCAGGAATTCATGGGTCTCAGGCAGGTTTTCACAACTAGTCCCCTCGCGCTCGTAGAGGTAGGGCACCGCGTCCAGCCGCACTCCGTCCACGCCCAGATCAAACCAGAAGTCCAAAACCTTGAGCATCTCCTGATGCACGGCTGGATTGTCGAAGTTGAGATCCGGCTGGTGGGCGTAGAACCGGTGCCAGTAATAGGCGTTAGCCACTGGGTCCCAACTCCAATTGGAATTCTCAGTGTCCTTGAAAATGATGCGGGTGCCTTTGTACTTCTCTGCCGTATCGCTCCAAACGTAGTAGTCGCGCCACTGGCTCCCCGGCTTCGCCCGGCGGGCGCGCTGAAACCAGTGGTGTTGATCGGACGTATGGTTGAGCACCAATTCGGTGATGACTTTCAGTCCTTGCCAATGCGCCTCGCGCAGAAACAGCTTGAAGTCCGCCAGGGTGCCGTACATCGGGTGAACATTGAAATAGTCTGAGATGTCGTAGCCATCGTCTTTGAGGGGAGACGGGTAGAAGGGGAGCAGCCACACGGCCGTGATGCCCAGATCTCGCAGGAACTCAATTCGGGAGGTTAGCCCACGGAAATCGCCCGCTCCGTCGGCGTCACTGTCTTGAAACGCGCGCACATGCAGCTCGTAAATGACTCCGCGCTTGTACCAAAGCGGGTCCGCGTCCGCTATCGGCGGCCGGCCGCGGGTCCGTGTTTGCTCACGTGCCCTCATAAGGCGTAGTCGAAGTCACGTCCCGAACCCTGTTTGCGCTTCTCGATGACCGCTCGCCTCTGGCCTGCGAGGTTATTGGCTAAGGCGCTCATATTCGTCTTCCAGCCGTTTTCCGGATAGCAGGGGCGGACCGCTGGTCGTGACTCGCAGGCATGGCGCCGAGAGTCGTCTGCAGTCGGCCCACGCCTTTGCCGGGTTGAGCCCGTTTCGTGCTTCCGCTAGCCGTGGTCCATCCGATTGCACTGATCCTGCTGTGCATCCTCACCCCTTCCGGCGCCGTTGGGAACGGATCCGACTACGATATTTGAGCTACGCTGTCGAACGTCCCGAAGGGATTAGGCACCCGCTCGGACCGTGCCGGGTCCTCGCACCACTGCCCATCCACCAGGTAACGGTAGAGGTATCGGCCGGGATTCAGTTTGAGCTTGGTACGCCAGCATCCCTCGGCATCTCGTTCCAGCCGGATTGGGGCTTGCTGCCAGTCCGTAAACTCTCCCGCCAGCAAAACCTCTTTAGCTCCCGGCGCTTTGAACTCGAAAATGATCTCCTTCACGCCGTTGCCCGCGACTAAGGTCGCGTGGCTTTGCGAGTCGGCCGAGTGCGGTTGGTCGTCCCTGTGGGAGCTGGGGAACTCGCCCGGTTGGGGAGCGATGGAAGACTGTTTGTTTCGAGCCTTTGTCTTGTGAGAACTCATGTGTGTTTCAAAGTTTCGTTGCTGACCCCTATAGTTGGGGCTCCACCATGGCCCTCCTAGGCAGAAAGAATGCCAAGCGCCCGCACACACAATTATCCTCCACTCTGCCAACGATTTGTTGGTACCCACGATTCCGTCTCCTTGGTCGAGAGTTGCAGAATGCACGGGCTTAGATTGGCCCTCCGCATTTTGCATCCGGCGGCCTTTCAAGAGAGAGTGGCCGACTCCTTGATTACGCACTTGAAGTTGCACTTCCAAGGGGAGTTACTGGGCTGACTGCGGGGCAGGCGACACTGGTGCCCAACCCTGGCCCTCGCCGATCCGATAGGAGAGGGCGCCCGGCTTGTCTCGCCGGAACCGGGTGGAGGCGGAAGAGCGGGTGAGGGTTTTCTGTCGCCTATCCCACCGCTCTATGAGTAGCTGCCATCTCAGACGGCACGCTGCCAACTCAGAAAGCCTGTCTCATCGACGGCCACCAAGCCACGATTTTCCTTCGGACAGTCAAAGACTTGATCGAAGACCCATCAAGGATGCTTCTCGAAATCTAGGCCGTTCTGCGGTTCACTTTGTGGATGGCGGCTTGATCGGTGCACTTCAGGATCATCTCATCCACACAAACATGGGCCGGGCGGCTGGCCATCCACACCATCGCGTCGGCCACATCCTCTGCTTTCAAGGCGACCACTCCCTGGTACACCTTCTTGGCCCTCTCTTGGTCGCCCTTGAACCGGACGATAGAGAACTCGGTTTCCGCCAGGCCTGGGTCCAGGGTGCACACTCGAACTCCCGTCCCGCAGAGTTCCAGGCGCAGCGCGCGGGTGATCTGGAGTTCGCCTGCCTTGGCCGCGCAGTAGGCAGCCCCGCCTTCATAAACCACCCGGCCTGCTATCGAGCCAATGTTGATGATGATGCCGCTCCGGCGGGGGAGCATGAGCGGCAGAACCGCCCGAGTCACTCGCAAGACACCCAGCACATTCGATTGCAGCATCGCTTCCCAGTCCTCGTCCTTTCCTTCGGCGACGGTCTCCATACCGTGCGCGCCACCGGCGTTATTCACGAGAACGTCCACGTGAGGCGTGATCTCTTGTGCCCAAGCGGCAAACTCATTGACGCTGGCTGTGCTCGCCACATCCAGCGGATGAACCAGGGCGTGCTCGGCGCCCGCAGCCTTTGCCTGGTTCGCGACCGCTTCCAAACGGTCGACCCGTCTGGCCCCCAACAGGAGCCGCGCCTTCTGGCTCGCGAAAGCCAGCGCGCCGGCCGCGCCGAAGCCGCTGGATGCGCCCGTGATCAAGACCCACTTTCCGGCGAGAGTTTCAGCCATGGAATTGTTCCCTTAGAGTTGGTTTTGGTCCCTCAATAGCGAGGCAGACCAGGCCTTGGCCCAGCCCCTCGGCCGGCTCTTACTTCGCGGAGCCTGCCATGCGCAGGGCGATCTCAGCGACGCGCTTGCCGACGCCGCGAACGGTGCCCAGGCTGCCCTCGTCCTTCGAAAGATCCTCCCCTTGAGACTGCATCGTGCCGCCCCAATGGTCTCCGGGCTTGCCGTCCCCGACCAGGATCATTTCCTGGGAAAGCATGAACATGATGAGCTGTTGAACCACCAGTTCCACACCGGTGTTGCGCCCGGCGCCGACGGCTATGGCGCCGCCCACCTTGTTTTGCAGCGGGAAGCCGCCTTGGCGAAACGCGAGCATGCGCTCAAAGAGCTGCTTGAGCGGCGACGAGACTATCCCCATGTACACCGGGGAGCCCATCAGGACGCCGAAGACATCCGGCGCCGACAGCTTCGCGCTGATCGCGGGGAAATCGTCCGGCCGGTCCGAGCTCTTGGAGCCGACCGCGATGTATGGGTCCAAATTGAGCCCGGAGAGCTCGATGATCTCGGTGGCGATGGCTGGACTGACGGTCTTGGCCGTCTCCAGGGCCAGCTCCACCGCTTTGTAAGTGGACTTGCCCTTCCGCAGGCTGCCGACCAGGCCGATGATCTTGACCGATCCGGCGGCGGGTTCGGCGGCGGTGGCAAAGCCGACGGAGGCGGCAGCCGCGGCTGCGGCCGCACCGAGGAATAAACGACGGTTGATTTCGCTCATAGGAGTTCGCGTGTTGGTTTTGCGCAGAATGTCTGGGGAGAAACGGTGGTTCAAGGCTAAACGGTAGTTTCTGGCGACAACGCCCGCATGCGCCAATAGTTTCGGCAATGCGACGGCGACCCCACAGCGGCTATGCCTAAAGCGGATTTAACCCCGGTTGACAGGAAATCCGCCACCATCACTCTAGTCCGCAAGCCGAGCTTCGCCGCTCCCCCCTGACCCTGCCATTCGTGGTCAACCCTTCGTTTTCTTCGTTACTTTCTGTAAACATTTCCGCTTCCCGCTTCGCCTGCCCGCAACAGCCTGTGCCCGCCGTTCCCGGTGTCTGCGACCAAGGCCCCCAAAACCAGCCCAAGGGGCGCATCGCGCTTCCTCGCCCGGAGGGAGAGGATCAGAGGTGAGGGGGAAGGGCACTCCAAAATTAACTGAATCATATATGAGGTTGATAAAAATGTAACGCCCCGCTATCGTTTGTTGTGCCGGGCTGGCACATCGGCAGCCCGCCGCCCCTATGCCTCCCTTGCCCGAACCCAGGACGGCCCGGGTCCGAAACGCGATTTCACCTGCGACCCGGCTGCAGCGCACCGTTCCCGACGAAGCGCCGCAAGACGGTCCGAGAGTACCGCGGCTTCAGACTTGCTTGTTGCACGCGCCAGGCGCTCCCGAACAACCGCAATCTCCAAATCGACCGAGTCGGCCGACCGACGCGGGGAGGCATCGATTGATTGGGAAGACTTCATCGGCGTGGAGCTTTTCCCGGGACCGATGCGAAGCCCGCGCATCACATCGCGCAAGTCTCCGGTGACTTCCCAGATCGCGCGACCGACCCAA
>Ga0265329_10000884_pt1 | contig 15118 bp, 6 predicted proteins | sample 41627metaG_FD_202091 | JGI IMG/M metagenome (GOLD analysis project Ga0265329, IMG submission 202091) | Rhizosphere microbial communities from Carex aquatilis grown in University of Washington, Seatle, WA, United States - 4-16-27 metaG | ecosystem: Host-associated > Plants > Roots > Rhizosphere >...
GAATTGATTGAAGAGGACCGGTTCCCATGCGTCATTCAACTCCCGCGCAACGGACGGACGGTCCCGATCCAGAGAAGCGATGGCGTCGACCTTCTCTCCGTCGAGAAGCTCCGTTTCCAAGCGTCGATTCCTCTGTTTCACGGCGATGCGCGCGCTGTAACAGCCGTGGAAAACGCCATTGAAGTCGCCAGCGATCGCGGGAAGCAGGCCGTATTCCATGATCTCGTCGAAGTACTTCTGTGGCGTGGAAAAGACGAGCTCGTAGTCGTCCTGCATCGCATTGTACTCTTTCATCATCGCTGGCAGGTATGCTTCCGGGGGGGTGATGTCGGCGCCGGCCAGGGCGAGCAGGCTCGGCTGCTCGCAGTCGCGCTCCAGCACGGCCAGGCGATTGTCCACGAACGAGCGAAACTCATGGATGTTCGTGGGTGCTCCCGCGAGGACCGTGTAACCCAGCGGCATGCAATGGACATAGAGGCGTGTTCCATCGATGCCCTGCCAGAGAAAGTCGGCCGGCGCATCCGGGGCGGTGCCGCGCTGTATGATGTTCCAGTCGAACCCGCAGCCGGCCAGGATCTGCGGCACCTGCGGGTGATAACCGAAGGAGTCCAAGGTCCACGCACAGCGCGCGTCCACGCCCATTGCAGCTTGAAAATATTCCCGACCGCGGATGACCTGCCGAATGAACGACTCCCCGCCGGGGAGATTCATGTCCGGCATTGCATACAGGGCCCCTTCCAGGACGAGCCGACCTTCCTTCACGTAGCCCATCACTTCCGCGCGCTTCTCGGGGTAGCGCGCAAGGTAGGGCTGCACGTAGCAGACCTGGTCGAGCACGAACGTGAAATCGCCGTGTCCAGCGAGCATGCGCAGAGCGCGCTCGATATTGTGGAAGCCGCGCTCGAAGGTCTCCTCCCGGCTCAAGAAGACCTCGGCGTCATAATGCGTATGCGGCACGACGTGGACCTTTTTCCGAACCTTTTGATTCATCGGCGGCTCCTCTCGCGCATGGTGCTCACTTGATCTGATAGGTGACGCCAGCGGTCCGTCCGAAGACCTCGGGTTGGTACATCAATTCGCCTTGGACCGGCGGGGTCGGATAGACGCCCGGCGTTGTGGCACGGAACAGGAAGCTCACCTCGTGCATGCCGCGCGGGACCTCGTCGAAGAAGAAGCGCACTTCACTGTCGTAGATGCGGGTCGTGGAGCCGGGCGCTCCGTTGTCTTGGGTATCCGAACCGTTGTTCTCGTCGCCGCCGCCCGTGTCCCCGCCATTGGCAGGTGCGCGCACGATCTGAGAGGTGAGAAGCGATCCATCGATGGGTTCCGCGCCCGAGGGCAGCGGGGCGCGCAGGGCGAGGAAAGTCCTATCCTGCGCCGTGTAGAACACGAGTCGCATCGTATACACCGATCCGAGGGCGAGGGTGGTTCCGTCGACCGTCACCCCCTTTTCATCGAGGATTTCCCTGGAAATCCCCAGTCCTTCTTCCCGCGCCGCGGCACCGACTGCCGGCAGCGCGTACCGCAGCTCGGCCGTGTAGTAGAGAGTGCCCTTCCCCGAGAGGCCGAAGCTCAGCGGGAGAGTCGTTCCGGCATCGGACACCGTGCCCTTCTCCTTGGCGGCAATTCCCGTGAGATCGTTCGTGGCAATCTGCCGGGAGAAGGGTGCCCGCGAAAGCCCGTGGAAACGATTCTTGAGTATCTCGGTCGTGCCGAGCTTGACGCTTGCCGTGAAGTCGGCGTTCGTCTCGTTCCCCTTCGCGATGAGCTCCGCGAACGCCTGGAGCACCCAGGCCGCATTGCTCGTGTTCTCCCAGTAACCGGTGCTGTTCGTAGCGAGCAGATCATTGGCCAGGCCGAGGACCAGCTGCGAATCCGGTTGGAGACGGGCATAGAGCATGAGCAGCAGCGCCTTGGCTTGCACGTTGCCCCCGTACCAGAACCAGTCGTCCACCGTTCCGACCAGCGTTACCGTCCGCGTACCGACACGCACGAAGTTCTTGAGGCGTGTGAGGGCGGCTTGCGCAGCGCGCGTGTTCCCTTGCTGTTCGTAGGCCAAGCCGAGGAATCCATAGCCGAAGACCCCAATCTTATCCCCGAGGGCCGCAAGAGCATCCGTTTTCTTCGAATCCGCCTGGTCCCAGAGGCTCATCACGTAAACGGCATAGGACTGGAGATAGGTGCTCATATTCTCCCAGCCATCGTTGAGGTAGGTGAGCAAAGCATCCGTGTCAATGTCGTCAGGGAGTCGCAGCCCGCGTTCTTTTGCCGCCGCCAGCAGATGCGCCACGCGGAGGGACACGTAGTAATTGGAGCTTCGCGGCGCCGGATCGTCCCAATACGAGAACCCGCCGTCGGGGTTGGCAAAGCGCGTAAGGGTAGTGAGATCTGCCGCGGCATTCCCCGTGAGCGTGGGGAAGAGGACTCGCGCGAAAAGCTTGCTCGTCACCTGCTCGAGGCAATCGAAGGGATAGATGTCGAGGTAATGCACCGCGCCGGCCAGAGCCGAGGCAATGGTGGAGTCGAGGGTGAGATACAGGCCCTCCTCCGGCGCGCCCATGAACGCAGGGGGGATGGTCAGGGCTTCGTTGGCCGTTGCCGCGGTCTTGCCAACGATGGTGAACGACTCACTGATGTGCTCGTCAAGGATCGGGAACGAGTCCTCCAGCCTTTCATTCAAGACATCAGAAGCGATGCTGAAGGTGAGCTGGGCGGTTCCCGGTGCCTGCGCGGCAAGATCGAATGCCACCTCTACGGTCGCCCCCGGCTTCAGGGTAACGCTCTTCTTTTGAACCCCAGCGAGGTCGATGCCATGAGCCGCGATGGAAACTTCAACGGTGTGGGCCTTGCCGTCGATGTCCGTGAGCACGACGCCGGCTGTGGCAGCGTCGCCTATGCGCATGCGCCTCGGGAGAGCCGTTCGCACGTTGATGGGGTTTTGGACCAGGATTTCCCCTTCCACGATGCCAAAGGCGTCATCTTTCACGGCGACGGCGGTCGAGCGGAAACGAGTGAGCTGATCAGGCAGCTTGAACCGTACCGTTACGGTACCGTCCTTTCCGGTCATCAGCCCGGTGCGGAAGACGGCGGTCGGATTGAAGTCCTTGCGAACGCTGTTCCCCAATCCGCTGGGCGCCGCTTCCCCTTTTTCGTCCCCGCCGGGCAGGTCGTTGGATTTCCACGTGACCGGATCCATGAGCAGATCGCGCGAATCGACATGCGCCACACGATCGGGGAAATTTCCCCGGCTATAGAAAAAGTCGACCGGATTGGGGATTCGATAGTCGATGACATCCAGAACTCCACGATCCGCCGCGACGAGCGCTATCTCGGCGCCTTGCACGGGAGCGTCTCCCCGCATTGCCTTCAGGGTGACGGTCGCATCGGAGCCCGGCAGATAGCTGTCTTTGCCGTTGGCGATGCTGAGGGTGATGGTGCGGGAAGCCGTTTGGACGGGTATTTCCACGAGACCCGAATAGCCCCGCGGGAGCCCGAAGTCCGGCGTGTCAGGACCGTTTGAGGGCGGCGCCGAACGCCCGACGGCCGTCGCGACAAAGACGTAGACCATCGGGACGTGCGCTTCGGTTATGGGCACATCGATGGTCGGCGCGCTTCCCGTGAGATCGACGACCCGCTTTTCGAATACTCCGTCGCGTTCCACGGAAACCAGATATGTCCCCTGCGTCACGGGGCTCTTGATCAGCAGATGCGCCGTATCTCCGGGGGCATAAATCTTCTTGTCGGGCACGATGTCGATTCGTCTTTCGTCGGTGCGCTCCCAGACGATTTCATCCGCCCCCGTGGCGTAGAAGGTGATTCGGGTGAAGCTCTGCCGCCCCTTCGCGTCCTGGCCCGTGAGCTCGATCGCGTAGGAGCCCGACTTTTGCGTGGCCATCGGCACCGCGGCGTACGGCCGCGACGGCGTCACGGTGAAGTCTTTTTCGACGACATCGTCTTTTTCATAATGCGTGTCGACGACCCCGCCGACGCTCAGCGAGCGCACGAGCTTCCAATCCTCGCGGATAAGCCTGCCGGTCACCGGCCCCGACCCCAGCGGAGCCCCGTCAGGGTCAACCGAGAGCACCTTCAGCGTGAATGGCTGTCCCTTTTGTACGAAGTACAGAGAGTCTTCGGATGGGGCGCCGGCGGTGAGCTTGGCACCCAGCATCTGGTTGGAGGAAAAGACCATACGGTTGTCTTGCTTCGATATGGCTTGACGGTCGATGTCCTCCACCGTCGCGGTCACCTCGTAAGTATAAACGCGCCCCGCATCGCCATCGGCCAGCTTCTGGCTGGCGGTGATCGTCGCGGCACCGTCGAGGGCACCCGACTCGGAGCTCAGGTCTTCCGCCCACGGCTTTTCCACGTCGCCAAATGCGTAATCGGCCAGAGCGTCCCCCGGCGGCTGATACCATGTCTCGCGACGAGTCCAGAACCAGCTCCACTTTCCTTTTGTCACATCCCCGCCGGCCAGATAGGAGCCGGCAAACTTTGCCCTCAGGCTATCACCCATGAACGCGCGCGTGTCAGGCAGCGTCAGACCCACGCTGAAGGAAACCTTGCGGAAGTTGGCGACCTGCACATATGCCGAACCGGTCCGGGAGTCATCTTTCCCCGCGATGCGGTGAAACGTGAGCATCCAATCGCCTGGTTCCATTGTTTGGGGCAGGTTCATCTGGCCGGAAAAAGTCCCCGATGCAGATACGGAGCCGGTGGCCGACGCGATCGGCGTGCCGTCCTCGGAACCGTTGGTGAGGTCGACGCGGAACTTCCCCTGCGCCGGCGAGAGCCGGCCGAGGGTGAGGTTGCGGTCAATGCCGGCGAATGACAGCGTCTCGCCGGGGCGATAGATGCCACGATCCGACCACAGATAGGTGAGCGGGTTGGGAGTCTCGGCGGCGTAAGGCTCTTCCGAGTTCCACGTTCGTCCCTCCATCTGGGAAGGGCGGAGCACCAGACGATCCTTGCCCTTCACGATTTCGATCTCTGCCTTTTCCTCGCTCCCGTGAAAAGCCTTTGCGAGCATGCCCGGCGCGAGGGCGAGTGATGCGAGGCCCTTGGCGTCGGTGCGCGCGGTTGCCAGCGGTTTTCCGTCTTTGCGGAGGGTCACCGTCGCGTCGGGCAGGGCATCGCCGGTGCTCAGGCTGTCCGCCAGCACGAGAATCGAGTTGTATCCCACTTCAACGGATGCACCGATATCCGTGACCTGCACGACCAGATCGTCCTTCACATCCTGAGGGGTGTCGCTTCCGTAAAACAGTCCCTTGAAAGCCCAGGAAAGGGCCACGGCGCCCTTGCCGGTATCATTGAGGAACGGCAGGAGATCGAACAACTGGAAATGTCGCACGTTGCGTGAAATCGCCGCCGCATCGAAGCGCGAAACAGGTCCTTTGGGAAGCGGCGCAAACGGATCGGTCATCCGACCCATGACGTACTGACCCGAATCCACGTTCTGAGTCTCCACCGCCACATGTGGTGGAAACTGTGATTCGAGGATTCTCTGCCCGGTCGCCCGGAAATCAACGTACGCGGCAGCCGGGCCGACGTTGAGATCAATCGGGGTGTCACTGCCCAGAGTCTGCCCATACGTATCCGTGATACCGGCGGCGAGTGTGATGGTGAAGTCGTCGTCGAATCGGGCCGGCACGTGGGAGAGGTACACCCAGGAACCGGAAACCTCGAGATTCTCCTCGGGCTTGTAGCCTTCCAACGAGAGCCTAAGACCCGCCGCAACGGTGTCCTCTTTCACCTCATGGTTGAATCGGATAGTGACCGTTGCGCCGTCCCTCCCCATGCTCGCCTCGGATTCTTCGACCGCCAGCGGCAGCAGGGTATGGAAACCCTGCGAAAGCTCGGCGTCGGTGCCGTAGTTCTCCGGTCGTGGTTTGGCGCCCGCGAGAACACGGATCTTCACGTCTGCGTCCCACGGCAGCTCTTTGCTCGGATTGAGTGAGACAAGACGATCCGCGTTCTCGTAGGGACCCAGCTGCGAGCGATCCGTGATGACGGGACGGGCCACCGTGAACGGAATCAGCGCGCCCTCCGCCTCGAGCTTGATGAACGGCGTGATGGTCTTGAGATCCACGGGGAAGTTGAAGGTCACCACGATCTCGTGTGACGATGTCGGAGCGACATCGGTGCCGGCGGGGGTAACGTCCACGATCTGGAGGGGCTCGGTTCGGAAGGTGAATCGGGTCGTGCCGCTCAGTGCTTGCCCGTCGAGGGATTTCAGCGATCTGCTCAGGGTGATCGTGTATTCCGTGGCCGGGGCGAGCTGGCCCTTCGGCTCGAATGCGAGCAGCCGCGATCCGTACCACCGGAAAATTCCCTCCACCTTGGGCGTCAAAGTCATGACGGGGGACGACGTCGCGGGGGGCTGAAGCTTGGAAAGGGGCACCACGGCCTGGTTGAAGAGGATCCACACGCCGCCTTCGAGGTTTTCATGGGGCACGGTCCCCGTGGGGCCGACTTCCGCCACGGCGAATGGCGCGTTGGCATTCGCGCCGCCCGTTTTCAGGTCGGCAAGAACGACGGGTACGTCCATTCGCGTTTGGGGCGATACGGATGCTGGGCGGGATCCCGCGCAGCCGAGAATGATGAGTGAAAGGACAGCTATGATGCCGGCCCTGACTATGGTCTTCACTGGCGCCTCCATGAAGGAAGGAATTGTAGCCCGGAGACTCATGCCGTTTCAATGAACAGAGCCCTTTTCAAGAGAAAAAGGGCCTGATATTCTTCAATACGGTTGACAAAAAAAGATTTGTTGGTCATATTTCTCCGCGCATGGTGGGTGTAGTTCAATTGGCAGAGCACCAGACTGTGGATCTGGAAGTTGTGGGTTCGAGACCCATCACCCACCCGTAGCACAAGCGGAGCTTGTGCGAAGGGCGGCAGCTGGCCGCGAAGCGGACAGCGAGAGCCCACGTGGGTGATGGGAGTTCGGTTTTTTTCGAGCGTTCGTAGCTCAGTTGGATAGAGCGCCGGGCTTCGAACCCGTAGGTCGCAGGTTCGAGTCCTGCCGGACGCGTTCTTTTTCAGGGGCCGCTAGCTCAGTTGGTAGAGCAGAAGACTCTTAATCTTCGGGTCGCTGGTTCGAATCCGGCGCGGCTCAGGTCGATGGTTTTGGGAGTTTTGAGGGGCGACCCTTGACGGATCCCGACCCTCGTTGTTACTATCCAGGCGAGAGTGGTGGAATTTGGCAGACACGCCAGACTTAGGATCTGGTGCCGACAAGGCTTGAGGGTTCAAATCCCTTCTCTCGCAGTGGAAAATGCGCAGGTTGCCAACGGTCAATCGAAGGGCGGAGCACAGCGCAGCTCGAAAACCTGGCATACTTCGCAAAGACATATGCGGCATACCTTGCGGCAAAATGCGTGGTGTGCTTCGTAGCGGTAGCGAACACGCGGGAATAGCTCAGTTGGTAGAGCTCCACCTTGCCAAGGTGGACGTCGCGGGTTCAAGTCCCGTTTCCCGCTTACCGAGAAAGCGATCTGGAGGTTTCCGGGTCGCTTTTTTTTCATCCCGGCCGAGTGCGCTGTCACCGCGCGATGACACCGGGCGCGACGATCGCTGATGCGTCAAGAGAGGTTATACGTGAACGCAACAAAGGAAGTGGAGCTGCTGGAAAATTCCCAGGTAAAGCTCAAGATCAGCATCCCATCAGAGGATGTGCAGCAAGAATACGATTCAATCGTGAAGGAATATTGCGAAAAGGCGTACCTGAAGGGTTTTCGCAAGGGCAAGGTGCCTGCGGAGATCATCATCCGCAAGCTCGGCCCCTCGCTCATGGATCAGACCCGTGGCGAGGTGCTGGAAAAGAGCCTTTCGGAGATCTTCGAGACGGTTGACCAGAAGCCCATCCCTTATGCGACACCCGAAATCAAAGCGGATGATGCCCTCGAGCTCGGCAAGGTCTTCACCTTCGAGGTGATTTACGACACGTATCCGGCCGTCGAGCTGGGTCCCTATCTGGGCCTCGAGATCGACCAGCCTGCATGGGAGATCACGGACGAGGATTTGGGGCGCGAGCTTTCGGGGATCCAGGAGCAGAACGCGCTGTTCACGGACAAGGAAATCGGCGACGTGGAGAAGGGCAACATCGTCAATATCGACTATGTCGAGCTTGAAAAGCTCGACAACCCAGACGAGGGCGGCGCCGAGCGGGCGGGCACGAAGCGAGAAGCATTCGTTTTCGAAGTCGGCACCGGCTACAATGTCTATAAGCTCGACGACGAGGTGCTCGCCATGAAGAAGGGCGAGACGAAGGTCATTACGAAGACCTTTGCCGAGGATTTCGAGACCAAAGCACTGGCCGGGAAGACCGTCATCCTGCGGGTCACCCTCAACAGCATCAAAGAAAAGAAGCTTCCCGAGATCAATGATGAGCTCGCGCAGGACATCAGCGAAAAGTTCCAGAGCCTGGACGACTTGAAGGCTGACATCCGGAAAAAACTGGAAGACGCGGTCAAGACCGCGTTGCGGTCCAAGACCATTACGCGAGTTCTCGATTCAGTCGTCGAGACCTCGACATTTCCGCTGCCCGCTTCGATGGTGGACTACCAACTGGAAGCCATGTGGCAGGAATACGCAAACCAGTTGCGCATCGACGAAAAGCGGCTGACGTCGCTGCTCGAGGCGCAGGGCAAGAGCGTAGAGGATCTGCGCAAGGAATGGACCCCGTCGGCGGAGAAGCGCGCCCGCTTGCAGCTCGTCGTGTCAGAAATCTCGAAGAAGGAAAACATCGGCATCGAGGAGGCGGACCTGGAAGCGGAGATCGCCAAGATGGCGGAAGAGCGCAAGGTGACCGCGGTCGAGCTCAAGGACAGCCTCGCAAAAAATGACCTCGTTGACTACATGCGCAGCAATCTCCGCATGGACAAGCTCTACGATTTTCTCCTCTCCAAAACCACCATCAGGGCGGGGGAGAAGCGAAAAGTATTGGACATTCTCCAGGGGAATTAGGTACCATTGGGCATGAGCAACACAAGGCAGGACTCCAATGGATGAAAAAGATTCAAACCTCGTCCCGATCGTCATAGAGCAAACCGGGCGCGGAGAGCGCTCGTACGACATCTACTCTCGTCTCCTCAAGGACAGGATCGTATTCGTGGACGGCGAGATTTACGACGTGAATGCCGACCTCGTCGTGGCGCAGCTGCTCTTTCTGGAATCGCAGGATCCGGAAAAAGACATACATCTCTATGTCAACTCGCCGGGCGGCTCCGTGACGGCAGGGCTCGCCATCTATGACACCATTCAGCACATCCGGCCCAATGTCCAGACCATCTGTATCGGACAGGCCGCTTCGATGGGCGCACTCCTCCTGGCGTGCGGCACCCATGGCAAGCGCATGGCGTTGCCTTCCTCCCGGATTCTCATCCACCAACCGTGGGGCGGGGTTTCGGGCCAGGCGGTCGACATCAGCATCCAGGCGCGCGAGCTCGTGCGAATCAAGAAGCTCATCGTTTCCTACTTTGCCGAACATGCCAACAAGTCGGCGGATACCGTGGAGAAAGACCTGGAAAGGGATTACTATATGTCCGCGGAAGAGGCCCTCGATTACGGTCTCATCGACAAGATCCTAAAGCGGGGCAAAAATGGCGAAAACGCCGAAAAGTGAAGGTTTCAAGGTCTGCTCTTTTTGCGGAAAAAGCGCCGACGTCGCGCGCCGCCTCATCGCGGGGCCCGGCGTGTTCATCTGTGATGAATGTGTCAATGTCTGCAAGAAAATTCTGGATGAAGAGGAAGAGAACCTTTCCATAGAGTTCACCGAAGACATTCCCAAGCCGCGGGAGATCAAGGACTATCTGGACGAGTACGTCATCGCACAGGAGCAGGCGAAGAAAGTTCTTTCCGTCGCCGTTTACAACCATTACAAGCGAATCGCCCTCGGGCACAAGGTGCAAGGCGAGGTGGAGCTCGAGAAATCCAACGTCCTTTTGATCGGTCCTACGGGAACCGGCAAGACCCTTCTGGCGCGCACCCTGGCACGGAAGCTCAAGGTGCCATTTGCCATTGCTGACGCAACGACACTCACCGAGGCCGGCTATGTCGGTGAGGATGTAGAAAACATCCTTTTGAAGCTCATTCAGAACGCCGGAAACAACATCTCAGCCGCCGAGCGTGGCATCGTGTATATCGACGAAATCGACAAAATCGCCCGCAAGAGTGGGGATAATCCCTCCATCACGCGCGATGTGTCGGGAGAAGGCGTGCAGCAAGCCCTTCTGAAGATCGTAGAGGGCACCGTGGCCTCCGTGCCACCCCAAGGCGGGCGCAAGCACCCCAACCAGGAGATGCTTCGGATAGACACGACGAACATACTCTTCATATGCGGCGGCGCCTTCGTGGGTCTGGACGGCATTGTCGAGCAGCGCACCATCGCACACCCGCTCGGCTTCGGCGCCAATCCCAAAGGTGCCGGTGAGAAGGACCTCGTGGCCCTGTACTCGCAATTGCAGCCGGATGATCTGATCAAATTCGGGCTCATCCCCGAGTTCGTCGGACGCTTACCCATCGTCGTTCCCCTCGAAGAGCTGGATTTCATGGCTTTGCGCCGCATCATCACCGAGCCGCACAATGCGGTGATCAAGCAGTATCAAGCCTCCTTCAAGCTGGATGACGTGGATCTCGAATTCGAGGAAGGCGCCATCGACGCCATCGCCCGCAAGGCCATTGAGCGCAAGACGGGTGCACGCGGCCTGCGCGCCATCGTGGAAGGCCTCATGATGGACATCATGTTCGAAATCCCGTCCATCAAGGGCGCGAAGAAGGTCATCATCACGGAACACGTGGTTACGCATAACGAACGACCCGAAATCATGCTTTCCGGTCAGAAGAAGACAGCATAAAGCCGGCCTCCGTATGAAACTATTGCTGAAGCGGCACGAGATGTTCATGGTCCCACTCAAGGACCTCGTCATTTTCCCCCGCATGGTGGTGCCGTTTTTCGTCGGCAGGCGCCGTTCGGTGCGCGGCGTGGAGGAGGCGGCCCGCATGGGTCGTCCGTTGTTCCTCGTCGCCCAGAAGAAGAACGCCGTCGAGGATCCCGGCGAGCATGACGTGCACACCGTCGGCACCATCGCCCGCATTCTGCAGATGATGAAGCTGCCGGACGGAAAGATCCGTCTCCTCGTGGAGGGCTTGGACCGCGCCGTCATCGGCCGCTATACAGAAACAAAAGAATGTTTCCGTGTCATTGTCCGGCCCATGGCCCCAGCGCGCGAGGTGACCCCGCAGATCTCGGCCCTCATGCGAACCGTGCTCACCCAGTTTACGCAGTTCAACGAGATCGCGCGGAAAGTCGCCCCGGAGGCGGTCACCGCCGTCGAATCCGCCGACGTACCCGATGTACTGGTGGATCTCGTTGCCGGCAATCTTCCTCTGAAGCTGGAACAGAAGCTGGAGCTTCTTTCCCTCGAGAACACCGCCGCGCGGCTTGAGCGTTGTGCCGCGATCATCGCCTCGGAGATCGAGCTGATGAGCCTGGAACAGGAGATCACCGGCAAGGTTCGCCGCAAACTTGAAAAGACCCAGAAGGATTACTTCCTCAACGAACAGATGAAGGAGATCCAGAAGGAGCTCGGCGCCGAGGGGGACGATCCCACCGGTGCGCGGGAGCTCGAAGAGAAGCTCAAGGCAAAAGATCTCCCGCTGGAAGTGGCTGACAAATGTCAGAAGGAGCTGAAGCGCCTGGGTCGCATGCAGCCCATGTCCCCCGAGTCCGCCCTCTTGAGGACGTACCTCGAATGGATCGTGGACCTTCCCTGGAAGGAAGCAACCCCCGACAACAAGGATATCGAGCGCGCACGGCAGATCCTCGATGAGGATCATTATGATCTGAAAAAGGTGAAAGAGCGGATTCTCGATTTCATCGCGGTGCGGCAGCTGAAAAGCAGGGTCAAAGGTCCTATCCTCTGCTTCATCGGGCCACCAGGAACCGGGAAGACCTCGTTGGGACGCTCGGTGGCGCGTTCCCTCGGAAGGAGCTTTGTCCGCGTCTCACTGGGCGGTGTTCGCGACGAGGCGGAGATCCGCGGCCACAGAAAGACCTATGTCGGCGCGCTGCCGGGGAAAATCGTCCAATCCATGCGCAAGGCCGGCTCGCGTAACCCCGTATTCCTTCTCGATGAGATCGACAAGATGAGCTCGGATTGGCGCGGGGATCCCGCCTCCGCGCTTCTGGAAGTGCTGGACCCCGAGCAGAATCACGCATTCATGGATCACTACCTGGAAGTGTCCTATGACCTTTCCGACGTGATGTTCATTACGACCGCCAATTCCGCGCACAATATCCCGTATCCGCTGCGCGACAGGATGGAGATCATCGAGATCTCCGGCTACACGGAGTTCGAGAAGGAAAACATCGCGGACAAGTTTCTCGTGCCCAAGCAGATTCAGGAGAACGGCCTCGAGTGGGCGGACATTACCTTCCAGAAGTCGGCGTTCCACAAGCTCATACGCGGTTACACCATGGAGGCGGGGGTCCGCAATCTCGAGCGCGAGATCGCCAACATTCTCCGGAAGATCGCCCGCGAGGCGGTCAAGGAGGGGATGAGCCCCTTGTCCGCGCAGGCGAGCGCGCCCTCCGAGCCTTCGTCCATCGCCGTGCCCGCCTCTGCCGAGACCGAGTCCTTTGCCACGGCCACCGTGGAGTCGGCTTTACCGGCTGACGCGGCGTCACCTGAACTTCCTACGGCGGTCGCTCCGACGAGCCGCCACAAGGTCGTCGTCAACGGAAAGGCAGTGGAGAAATACCTCGGCAAGGAGAAGTTCCTGGAGGATACCTTCTCCCAGGACATGAAGCCGGGCCTCGCCTACGGGTTGGCGTGGACCGAGCTCGGCGGGCAGCTCCTGCCGGTCGAGGTCGCCATTGTCGTCGGTAAGGGTGAGGTCACCCTCACGGGAAGTCTTGGCGATGTCATGAAAGAGAGCGCCCAGGCGGCACTGACTTTCCTTCGGGCTCACCATGAGAAGCTCCGTATCCCGGCGACATTCACCAAGGAGCGGGATATCCATGTCCATGTTCCCGAAGGCGCCATACCGAAGGACGGTCCCTCGGCCGGCATCACGTTGACGGCTGCCCTCTTTTCGGCGGTCTCCGGCGTTCCCGTGACGACCGGCTTCGCCATGACCGGTGAGATCACGTTGACGGGACGGCTTCTCCCCATCGGCGGTGTCAAAGAAAAGGTGCTCGCGGCACATCGCTACAAGATGACCCATATCCTGCTCCCTCGCCGCAACGAAAAAGATCTGGAGGAGATACCCGCCGAGGTCATGCAGGCGCTGACATTCCATTTCGCCGATTCGGTTCTGGACGCGCTTGCCGTACTTTTCCCCGATCGCAGCTTTGCGGAGCCGTCGCCCTTGGCGGCGAGTCCGGGAATCGTCGACGCCCTGCGTCGGCCCGAACCCGCGGAGCGCACCCTGGTCGATACTGCCCTCGACCAACCCATCGTGTAGAGGCCGCTCATGCGTTTCGCCGGCCGCATGGGGTCCGTCCATCGCTCCTTCATCCGCGAGATCCTGAAGGCCGCCGTGGATCCCCAGATCATTTCATTCGCCGGCGGTCTGCCCAACCCCCGTTTTTTCCCCGTGCGCGAGCTCGATGAAGCCGCGCACAAAGTGCTCGCCACCGATGGTGAGGCGGCTCTCCAGTATTCGACCACCGAGGGGTACCTCCCGTTGCGCGAGAAGATCGCCGAGCGCTACGCGGCGCGGGGCACCCACGTCAGTGCCGACCAGATCCTCATCCTGAATGGCTCGCAGCAGGGCTTGGACCTCACCGCGAAGATCTTTCTGGACAAGGGGGACGAGGTTCTCGTGGAGAGTCCCTCGTACCTCGCCGCATTGCAGAGCTTTGGGCTTTTCGAGCCGTGTTTCCACGGCCTCGGCATGGATGAGCACGGAGTCGATGCGGCCCAACTCGTCGAGGCGGTGAGTTCCGGCAAGCCCAAGTTCTTCTACGCGATTCCGAACTTCCAAAATCCATGCGGCATCACCTATTCAGAGGAGCGACGAAGGCAGGTTGCCCGGGCCCTCGTGAGCTCCGACACGGTGCTCGTGGAAGACGATCCGTACGGGGAAATCAGATTCCTCGGGACGGACATCCCATCCGTGCGCACGTTCATGGAGGCCGAGACCGGTGGCGCCGAGTCGGCCATTCTGCTCGGCACGTTTTCGAAGATCGTCTCGCCCGGCATGCGTCTGGGGTGGATGTGCGCGGGCGCGGAGATCATGGAACGCCTGGTCATCGCCAAGCAGGCCGCCGATCTGCATTCGAACGAGTTCACCCAGAGAGTCGTCTATCGATACCTTTGCGACTACGACGTCGGGGAGTACATTGGCCGCACGCGCGCCGCCTATCGGCGTCAGCGTGATGCGATGGTCGCCGCGGCGCGCACCCTTTTCCCGGCGGAAGTGACGTGCACCCAGCCGGAAGGGGGAATGTTTCTGTGGATGACACTGCCGCCCCGGATCTCGTCGCTGGATTTCTTCGAAAAGGCCCTGGAACGGAAGGTGACATTCGTGCCCGGACAGGCATTTTTCGCGGACGGCGGCGGGGCGAACGCGTTGCGCCTGAATTTTTCCAATACCGATGAGGCGGTGATCGCGGAAGGCATGCAGCGCCTCGCGCAGGTCTACATGGAAATGCAGACGCCCACCGCGCGATAAGTCCGTTCCAATTGTGTGGACTCCACTCGGAAACGCGCATACCTTTTCCCTGAGAGGAGTCTTCCATTATGCAGTATTCCCGTCCACACGGCCCCTTGGCCCTTTTTCTCACTCTTATCGCAACGATGCTCGTGCCCGCGGCTCTCTTCGCCCAAAGCACGACACCCCCGCCGGGGCTTACCGGCGTCATTGCCTCGATTCAGGGAAAGGTGATCACACTGACGCTCTCTGATTCGACGCAGAAAACCGTCGTGCTCCAGGACACCACCCTTGTTCTTGTTCGCGAGGCCTCCGCCGTGGACCAGATCAAACCGGGCGACGCCTTGGGTGTCACGGCCCACCGGGATAGTGGAGCCCTTGTCGCCACGAATATCAATATTTTCGCCCCTCAGATGTGGAGCGGCGCGAAGAAGGGCCAGTTCCCGATGAATGACGTCGATCTCAT
>Ga0265329_10000893_pt1 | contig 14987 bp, 7 predicted proteins | sample 41627metaG_FD_202091 | JGI IMG/M metagenome (GOLD analysis project Ga0265329, IMG submission 202091) | Rhizosphere microbial communities from Carex aquatilis grown in University of Washington, Seatle, WA, United States - 4-16-27 metaG | ecosystem: Host-associated > Plants > Roots > Rhizosphere >...
GGGGACCGAGCCGTATACGGGCCAGGTGAGCGGGGCATCCGTGGTGCGCGGGGAACGTCCGACAAGACGCAAAAGATCGGCACAGGTGAGATCGACGTCGAACCGCGCGATGTCGGTTGCGCGGTGACGGAAGGGGACCCCCGCCCATCGATCCTCGGCCAGCTCGGGAAGCACCTCACCGACCGTATTCGTGATGCGCCGTGAGAAATAGGCCTGGAAATCCTCCAGATGGACGGTTTGTTTTCCCGGATTGTGGAGGACGATGCGCTCTTCCAACACTCCCGTGTCTGCCGGCAAGGAGAATTGGTGTCGCAGGGAAAGACCGGCGAGCCGGCCGCTCACCGTCAGGCGGTTTGGCGCCGTCTCGATCACGGGGCTCTCCAGCCACCGCGCCTGGATGCTGCCTTCCGGCCCGGCACGCGTCGCGCTGTACGTATAGGGGCCGTCGGCGAGGGTGAAACCGGCTACCCGATCGATGAGGCGAACACGGAGGAGGCGCCCTTCCGCCCGGGTCTCCAATCGATAGCCCGCGTTTTCCAGGGCCTGACTTGATGCTTCTGCCACCGGCGATCCTCCTGACGGTCGGCAAGTATAGGGGCATTGGTGCGCGTTGTCACGGCATGTCCGGATGGCTATATTCTACGCGCCGGCAGGCCCCCGAACGATGACGTCGAAAACAAAAACACCATCCCCGCGCCGAGCGGAGGACTCCATTCTCATCGAAGGGGCGCGGCAGAACAACCTGCAAAACCTCACCCTGAAGATCCCACTGCGCAAGCTCATCGTCATCACCGGCGTGAGCGGTTCTGGAAAGTCCTCACTGGCCTTCGACACCCTGTACTCCGAGGGCCAGCGGCGCTACGTGGAGACATTCTCGTCATACACGCGTCAGTTCCTCGATCGCATGGACAAGCCCCGCGTGGACCGCATCGAGGGCATCCCCCCGGCCATCGCCATCGATCAGACCAATCCCGTGCGGACCTCCCGATCCACGGTAGGCACCATGACGGAGCTCAACGACCACCTGAAGCTCCTCTTTGCCCGTGCCACGCGTCTGTACTGCCACAACTGCGGCCGCGAGGTGCGTCGGGACACCCCTGACTCCATTGCCGACCTTTTGCCGAAGGCTCGCCGCCTGATTCTCACCTTCCCCATCACGGTTCCCGAAAACTTCTCCGAAGCGGAAGTGACGGAGCTCCTGTCCCGTCAGGGCTACACGCGGATCCATCGCAAGGTGGGAAACAAGCTCGACGTCATCCAAGACCGCATCACCAACACGCCCGAGAATCGAGCGCGGATCGTCGAGGATCTGGAAGCGGCGCTCACGTTCGGCCAGGGACGAATCTCTGCCCACACGGTGACTACGGATGGAGCCACCGTGGAAGAACACCGTTTCTCCTCGGGGCTCCACTGCGCGTTTTGCGACATCCTGTTCGACGATCCGACACCGAATCTCTTTTCCTTCAACTCACCGGTCGGCGCGTGTCCGACGTGCCGCGGATTCGGAAGGACCATCGGCATCGACTGGGACCTCGTGGTACCGGACGATGCGAAGAGCCTCGGCGGCGGAGCCGTTCGTCCCTGGCAAACGGAAAGCTTTCGCGAAATTCAGCAGGAGATGCTGAAATATGCCGCACGGCGCGGCATTCCCATTGACACACCCTGGCGCGACTTGTCGGAGACGGAGCGCGCGTGGGTCATCGAGGGTGAAGGGGAATGGGACGACGGGGTGTGGTTCGGGGCCAAGAGGTTCTTCACGTGGCTCGAATCCAAGAGCTATCGGATGCACATCCGGGTGCTCCTTTCCAAGTATCGGGCCTATACGCTCTGTCCAACGTGCAAGGGGGCACGCCTCCGACCCGAAGCGCTGCGTTGGAAAATCGGCGCCGAAAAGCTTTCCCTCCACGACGTCATGCTCCTGCCCATCGACCGCTGCCTCTCCTTCTTCGAGCAGCTGGAGCTTCCCAAGCCTCTCGATGAAGCGACCGACCTTCTTCTCTCCGAGATCCGCACACGCCTGCGCTATCTGGTGGACGTCGGTCTCGGGTACCTCACCCTGGACAGACAGTCGCGCACATTGAGCGGCGGTGAGGTGCAACGCATCAACCTCACCACGGCCCTGGGCACCTCGCTCGTCAACGCCCTGTTCGTGCTCGACGAACCGAGCGTTGGTCTCCACCCTCGTGACATCGGTCGGCTCATCGGCGTGCTCCGCCGTCTGCGCGACGCGGGCAATACCATCGTCGTGGTGGAGCACGACCCGGATGTGATTCGTGCCGCGGATCTGGTCCTGGACATGGGGCCCGGCGCCGGCGAGCGCGGCGGGAGAATCGTGTTCTTCGGCGACCTTCCCGCTCTTTTGAAGTCCACCCGATCCCTGACCGCGCAGTACCTGACGGGAAAGAAGAAGGTGCAGGCGCGTGAATCATCACTCCCGATGCGGTCGGCGCGCGGCTCGATACGGATCCTCGGGGCGGCCGAGCACAATCTGAAATCCATCGACGTCGAGATCCCGCTGGGGCGGGTCGTGTGCGTCACTGGTGTGAGCGGGTCGGGAAAATCCACCCTGATCGAGGATGTGCTCTACAACGCTCTTGCGGCGATCAAGCACAAGCCCGTGGACCAGCCGGGCAAGCACCGCGCGATTGCCGGCCATGAGCTGGTGCGCGATGTGGTTCTCGTGGACCAGTCGCCGGTGGGAAGAACGGCGCGCTCCAATCCGGTGAGCTACGTGGGTGGCTTCGATCCCATCCGCAAGCTCTTCGCCGCCGAGCCCCTCGCCCGCGAGCGCGGTTACACGACCGGCACATTCAGCTTCAATGCCGGCACCGGCCGGTGTCCCACGTGCAATGGCAGCGGCTTCGAGCACATCGAGATGCAGTTCCTGAGCGACGTCTACCTGCGGTGCCCCGACTGCGACGGCAAACGCTACCGCGCGGAGGTCCTGGACGTGCGCCTGTTCCCGCCGGGCCTCTCGGCGGCGGAAAGCGGGCGCCCACCGGAAATGGGGGCCAAATCGATTGCAGACGTGCTTGCCATGACGGTGAGCGAAGCGTGCGAGTTCTTCGCCGAAGCGCCGGATGTCATTTCCGCCCTTGCGCCCCTTTCCAACGTCGGGTTGGGTTACGTGAGTCTCGGCCAGCCGGTTCCGACGCTGAGCGGCGGGGAAGCCCAGAGGCTGAAGCTGGCCGGATACCTCACCGAGACTGCCGTCCTCAAGGACGGCACGGGAACGCTCTACCTCTTCGACGAGCCCACCACCGGTCTGCACTTCGACGATATCGCGACGTTGCTGAGCGCTTTCCGCCAGCTCGTCGCGGCGGGCCACTCGGTGGTGGTCATCGAGCACAATCTGGATGTCATCAAGGCGTCGGACTGGATCATCGACCTGGGACCGGAGGGCGGCGATGCCGGCGGGCGGGTCGTTTGTGCGGGCACACCGCGCGAGATCCGCGCCTGCCCGGAAAGCAGGACAGGGGTGTCGCTGCGCACAGCGGGCCTTCAGGCGTTCAAGGGAACGGCGCGGCCGAAGGCGACGCGGTCAAAACTCGCGCCCACCCTGCCGGGGGTGAGCGACAATGCGATCGTCATCCGCCACGCGCGCGAGCACAATCTGAAAAACATCGACCTGTCCATCCCGCGTGACGCCTTCAGCGTCATTACGGGTGTGAGCGGCAGCGGGAAAAGCACGATCGCCTTCGATATCCTTTTTGCCGAGGGACAGCGTCGTTATCTCGAGTCGCTGAATGCATACGCGCGTCAGTTCGTGCAGCCGGCGCGGAGGCCCGACGTGGACGGTGTCTACGGGGTTCCCCCGACGGTGGCCATCGAGCAGCGCACGAGCAGAGGCGGCCGCAAGAGCACCGTTTCCACGCTGACCGAGATCGCCCCCTTCCTTCGTCTCCTGTTCGTGAAGCTCGGCGTGCAGCATTGCCCCGACTGCGGTGTGCCCATACAGCCGCAGTCGCCGGACGCGATCGCGGCGCGCATACTGCGCGACTTCAAGACACGGCGCGTCACGGTGCTCGCTCCCCTGGTCACCGCACGCAAGGGCTACTACACGGATCTCGCCGCGTGGGCCGCGGGAAAGGGTTTCTCACACCTGCGCGTGGACGGAGCCCTCGTGCCCACCGCCGCGTGGCCGCGCCTGGACCGGTTCAAGGAACATACCCTCGAGCTGCCTATCGGATCGGAGATCGCCTCACCGGAGCGCGAGCGCGCGATGCGTGACCTCCTCTCCCGCGGCCTCGAGTTCGGCAAAGGGGTCATCCGCGTCGTGGCGGGAGGCCGCGGGGCGGCGCGGGGAAAGGAGACGGTCTTTTCCACCCGTCGCGCGTGTCCTCAATGCGGGAGGAGCTTCGAGGAGCTCGATCCGCGTCTTTTCTCGTACAACTCCAAGCACGGTTGGTGTCCCTCGTGCTTCGGCACGGGTTTGCAGCTCTCGGGGTTCGACGCCGAGCAGACCGGCGAGGAGCTGTGGTGGAACGATTGGTGGGGCGGACCCGAGAAGATCTGCCCCGCCTGCGAGGGAAAGCGCCTGAAACCGGAGGCCCTGGCCGTCACCTTCCGTGACAGGAACATTTCCGACCTCGCGCTCCTCCCGGTTTCCGGTCTGAAGAAGGAGATGAGGGCGCTTCGTCTCACCGAGAGGGAAACGGAGATCGCACGGGACATCGTCTCGGAAATACTGTCGCGCCTGGAGTTCCTGGAGGACGTCGGGCTGTCCTATCTCGCCCTGGATCGTTCGGCACCGACCCTGAGCGGCGGAGAAGCGCAGCGGATACGGCTGGCCGCGCAGCTGGGATCCAATCTGCGCGGGGTGTGCTACATCCTGGACGAGCCGACCATCGGTCTGCACGCCCGCGACAATGTCATCCTCCTGGACACGCTGCACGCGCTGCGGGCCAAGGGCAACACGGTGATCGTAGTGGAGCACGACGAAGAGACGATCCGCCGTGCCGAGCACGTGGTCGATCTGGGCCCAGGCGGTGGGGTGAATGGCGGATACGTCGTGGCGGAGGGGACCGTGGCGGCCCTCATGCGAAGCCGCACATCCCTGACCGGAAAGCTCCTGAAAACCCCCCTGCGCCACGCCGCTCACGACAACGAGCGCGGGAGATTGCGCGAGGGCGACCCGGAAGCCTGGCTGCTGATCCGCAACGCGCGTCTGCACAACCTCATCGGCGTGGACGTGAGCATTCCCCTGGGCGCTTTCACGTGTGTGACCGGCGTGAGCGGCAGCGGCAAGAGCACGCTCGTGCGCGACGTGCTCTATGGCAATCTTCACCACCTGACCGGCGGCTCGCGCGCGAAGCGTGCCACGGCCGCTGCGGCGCCGCTGCACGGTTGCCAGGCCATCGAGGGCTGGCACAGCATCGGCCGGGTCCTCGAGGTGGACCAGACCCCCATCGGAAAGACGCCGCGTTCCTGCCCCGCCACCTACATCGGAATCTGGGACGACATTCGACGGCTCTTCGCCAGCTCCAACGAGGCGCGCCTGCGCGGCTATACGGCAAGCCGTTTCTCCTTCAATGTGACGGGTGGACGATGCGAAGAGTGCGAAGGGCAGGGCATGAAAAAGATCGAGATGAGCTTTCTGCCCGACGTGACTGTTCCGTGCGACGCCTGTGGCGGAGCGCGCTTCAACGGCGAGACCTTGAGCGTTCGATTCCGCGGAAAGACCATCGCGGAAGTGCTCTCCATGAGCGTCGATGAGGCGGTGGCATACTTCGACTTCCATCCCGGCATCCGTCACGCACTGCAGATTCTTCAGGATGTCGGTCTCGGCTATCTCTCCCTCGGCCAGCAAAGCCCGTCGCTGAGCGGCGGCGAGGCGCAGCGTATCAAACTCGTCACGGAGCTGGCCAAAGCCCGCGTGCCAAAGGACGCCGCCGTGGCGGCCGCTTTGGCCGGTGCCGCCCGTGCCAGCCGCACGCCCCGCACCCTGTACGTACTGGACGAGCCCACCATAGGCCTGCACATGGCCGACGTGGCGAAGCTCGTACACGTGCTGCACCGCCTCGTGGACGCCGGCAACACGGTGGTCATCATCGAGCACAATCTCGATGTCGTGGCGGAAGCGGATTGGATCGTCGATCTGGGTCCTGAGGGCGGGGACGGGGGAGGACGTATCGTGGCCGAGGGCACGCCGCAGCGGGTCGCGCGGGTACGCAGCGGCTCCCCCACGGCCCTTTTCCTGGCGCGTTTCCTCGCCGAAAGGCAGATCGTATGAGGATTCTCATCACGGGTGGGGCGGGGAAAGTCGGCTCGGCCGTGGTAGAGCATCTGTGCCGGGCGAGACACGAGTTGACAGTGATCGACCGCTTGCCGAGCGCTTCCGTAAAGGGCGCTCGCTACCGACAATGCGATATCCTCCAGATGGTGTGTCTCGTGGAGGCCGCGAAAGAGGCCGATGCAATAGTACATCTGGCGGCCATACCGAGTCCGGCCGGCTTCCCTCCCGAGGAGATCTTTCGAATCAACTGCCAGGGCACCTTCAACGTCTACGAGGCCGCTGCCCGTGCCGGGATCCGAAGGCTCATCACCGCCAGCTCCATCAACGCCGTGGGCTTCAACTATGGCATCAAGCCTTTTCCCATCGCCTACCTGCCCGTAGACGAGAAGCTGCCGGTGTTCGCAACAGACGCCTACTCTTTATCGAAACAGATTACGGAGCGCATCGGTGAGTATGCCTGGGGCCGGGACGGCATCGCGAGCGCCGCGCTGCGCTTTCCTTGGGTCGCGCCGGCGGTGAACAGCACCCAAGAAGTGGTGACACGGCACGCGGGGCAGTGCCGGGCGTCGTACGAGGCTCTTTTGAAGCTGACAGAAGCGGAGCGATCCCGCACGGTGCGGGAATGGGTCGCCGATCGAGATCGCTATCGAGTCACGCGCAACATGGAGGCGCTCACCGCCAATAAAGGATACGTGAATCTGGACCCGCTGATGGCCGGGTATACCGACTTTTGGGTCCGCATCGACGAACGCGACGCGGCGCAGGCCGTTGAAAAGTCCCTCACCGCCGCGTTTGAGGGCCACCACACGCTTTTCGTGAATGACGATCACAGCTATACCGGCGTTCCTTCCCTCGAGCTTGCCAAGCTTTTCTTTCCCGAGGCGCGGGTTGACGAAGAGAAGCTCAGGGGGACGAGCAGCGTGGTCAGCGTGGAAGAAGCTCGAAGGCTCATAGGCTATGCGCCGGAGTTTTCCGTGGGTCGATGGCTCTGAGGTACGTACTCGGTACCTTTGGAGTACCTTTCGTACCATACCGATGACTCTCCACCGTCGTATCATGATTCAATTCCGTGCCCCTGATTTCTGGGGAACGGACAATCCGAAAGGGGGACTGAATGAACAGACTTTTGATCAAGAAAACCGTTTTATGCGTTCTACTCGTCGCGGCTCTCGCATCAACATCGTTGTTTGCGCAGACCAAGACCATCAACTGGCAAGCGTGGGTAACACCGAACCTCACGATGGCCTTTTATGGTGACGTCGTGAACGCCTTCCAGGCGAAGTACCCGGACGTCAAGGTGAACGTCATCGAGGCCAACGCCTCGGCGATGCCGCAGGCCAACGACTTCCTGAAGCTCAGACTCGCTTCAGGCGACGTGCCCGATGTATGGCAGAACTTCGACATTCAGGCCTTTGCGGACGCCGGCCAGCTCTGGGCAATGCCCCAGTCTGACCCGGACCTCAAGAAAGTGAATAACGTGAACGCCGCTCTCTACAAGGGCAAGCTCTACGCGTTCTTCAGCTCGGTCCAGCCCCAGAGCTGCGTCTACTACAACAAGACGATGTTCAAGACCGCAGGCATCACGAAGCTTCCCGCGTCGTGGGCGGAGTTCGACGCCGCATGCGACAAGCTGAAGAAAGCCGGCTTCACCCCGATCATAACCGGCGGCGAATGGGTGCCCGGGTATGTCATCAATTCATTCCTCTCCGCGGAGCTTGCCAAGAACAAGCCCAATTTCTGGACCGACAAGTACGCGGGCAAGGTCAGTTTCGTAGGAACCTCCGAGATCACCGACGGCCTGGCATTCCTCGAAAAGCTCGTGGACAAGGGCGACTTCAACAAGGGCGCTCTCTCTATCGGCTATGCGGACCTTGAAGGTCAGTTCCTCGCCGGCAAGGGCGCCATGTACTTCATGGGCTCCTGGTTCACGGCAGCTGAAGCCAAAGCCACCAAAGACTTCGACGTTGGCGTGTTCCCCATGCCGACCAAAGACGGCAAGACCGCCCTCGTCGCCACCGCCGGTTACGGAAACTCCCCGTCGGTTTATGCCAAGTCGGCTGACACGGCGGATGCGTACAAGCTGGCCAAGTTCTTCGTCATGGATCCGGTCTTCGGCGCCAAGTTCATCGAGGTTGACGGTCTGTTCTCCAACCTGAACCCGCCCCTGACCTACGAAATGTCACCGCTTCAGAAGGACCTCGCCGCGCTCGTCACGAAGGGACCGATCGTCGCGAACCTCCAGCACCGCCTCGGTGACGCTGGTGCGACCAATTTCTTCGATCCGATGACCAAGGTGGGGCAGCTCATCCTGGCGTCTGGCTCGCAGACAAAACCGGCCGTGTACGCGAAGCAGTTCGATGACTACGTGGCTTCGCTGAAATAGGAAGCAGTCGCTTCCCCGTTATGAGCCCCGCCACGCGGCGGGGCCGGGGCCCGGGTCGACCAGACACGCACGATGGCCCGGGCCTTTTTATTTTCAGTGGGCCGTTACATCCTGACAGGAGCGAGGTTTCCCAAGTGGCAATGCGAAGACGAAGGCATAACACGGGCTTTGGCGGGAGGATGGTTCTTTTTCTTCCGGGATTCTCCATTTATCTCCTGATCATCATTCTTCCCATCCTCATATGCCTGTACTTCGGCTTCTTCAACTGGGACGGCCTTCGTGATTCGATGGCCTTCGTCGGCCTGGACAATTTCGTCAGGGCGTTAAGCGATCCTTACTTCCTCAGCGCCTTGAAAACGACATTCTTCTACACGATCCCCGGTACGATTATCGTCAACGCGCTCGGCATACTCTTCGCCGTGCTCGTCAGCAGGAAGAGCAAGCTCACCAACTTCTACCGATCCGCCTTTTTCTTTCCCGTGCTCATAAGTGCGGTGGCGATCGGTTTCATCTGGAAAGCGATCCTCAGCTATTCCGGCATCATGAATACGCTTCTCGCCGGCATCCACGTCGAGGCAATCGATTTCCTCGGCAGCATCGTCTTGGCGCCCTGGTCGATATTGCTCGTCAACGTCTGGCACGATGTCGGCTTCGTGACGGTTCTGTACCTCGCCGGGCTCCAGGCCATCTCGCCTGAGTTCTATGACGCGGCGACCATCGATGGGGCGTCCCGGATGGCCCAGTTCCGCTACGTCACGTTCCCCTGGCTTGCGCCGTCCCTCACCTCGTGCGTCATCTTCATATTCACGGGGTACATGAGACTCTACGACTTGATCTTCGTCATGACCTCGGGCGGCCCCGGTGGTGTGACCGAGACCATCGCCATTCAAACCATCAAGGTGGGCTTCAACCAGAATCAGTTCTCGTATGGCTCAGCCCTCGCGATCTTCATGCTCGTGATCATTGGCGTGCTCTCGGTCATCATCACGCAGGTCCTGCGCAAGCGGGAAGAACAGCTCATCAGTTAGGAGAGGGAAATGGCAGCCAGAAACAAGCCCAGCGTCTCGGGATTCTTGACGCACGCATTCCTCGTCATCATGTCCTTGATCTTCCTCATCCCCTTCTACCTGACGTTCATCAATGCCTTCAAGGTCAAGAAGGACATCGTGGCCAATCCCATGGGGATCCCCTTCGCCCGTCTTACCCTGAACAACATGATCCGCAATCTCAATTCGCCCAGCTTCAATCTGGGAGTAGGGTATGGAACATCGCTGTTCCTCGCCGGCGTCACGGTTTTTCTCGTGCTGCTCGCGGCTTCGGCCTGCGCCTACGTGCTTTCCCGCAATAGAAAGGGGCGCGGATTCCGTTATGCGTATCTCCTTCTCCTCCTCGGGCTCATGCTTCCCATCCAGGTCATTCTTTTGCCCATCGTCAAGATCCTCACGGCCATCAAGCTCATGTTCACCGTCTGGGGTCTGTTGCTCCTCTATCTCGGCTGGTACATGCCGTTCGCGGTATTCACGCTCGTGGGCTATATCGGCACCATCTCCTCGCAGCTGGACCAATCCGCCAAGATCGACGGCGCCAACGAGGTACAGGTGTTCTTCCGCATCATACTGCCCCTGATGGGTCCGGTATTGACCAGCGTCGCCATCTACATTGCGGTATGGACGTGGAACGACTTCGTCAGCCCGCTCATCATCCTGAGCTCGAGCAAGTTCTATACGGTGACCATGGGAATCTACCGATCTATCGGCCAGTATACTCAGAAGTGGGATGACGTGTTCGCCATTCTTCTCTACGCGATCGCTCCTTTGGTGATATTTTTCCTCTTCATGCAAAAGCAATTCATCTCCGGCCTCACATCCGGGGCGCTCAAGGGATAGAACGGTGCTCTGAGCGACATCGGCGCTGATTGACAATCATGGTGCTGCTCGCCATGCTCGGGTCTCGCATCCGGAGCGAAGCGCGGCGAGGAGGTCTCATGGCTAGGAAGTCATCGGGTCGCAAGAACACGTCAAAGAAACGGCCCCTTGCCGCAAAAACGGCGTCAAGAAAAAAAACTACCGCCAAGAAAGCGGTCGCCAAAAAGGCGACAAAGAGAGCGGTCGCCAAAAAGGCGACAAAGAGAGCGGTCGCCAAAAAGGCGACAAAGAGAGCGGTCGCCAAAAAGGCGACAAAGAGAGCGGTCGCCAAAAAGGCGACAAAGAGAGCGGTCGCCAAGAGAACGGTGACAAAGAACGCTGTCGCCAAAAATCCGCCGACAAGAAAGGCGGCCGTTTCAAAACCCGCCCGCATTCCCGCCTACAAGGATCTTTCACTTTCACCCGAAAAAAGGGCGGCTGATCTCGTATCCCGCATGACGCTCGAAGAGAAGATGAAGCAGCTCGTGAACAACGCGCCGGCTATCGAGCGGCTCGGGGTTTCCGCGTATGAATGGCAGAACGAGGGTCTTCACGGTGTCGCGCGCGCGGGTATCGCGACGGTCTTCCCGCAGTGCATCGGCCTTGCAGCGACGTGGGACGTGGATCTCGAGCTCAGGGTGGCCACGGCGAGCTCGGACGAGGCACGCGCCAAGCACCACGAGGCGTTGCGCACAGGAGCCTCGGTACTGTATACGGGTCTCACCTATTGGGCGCCGAACATCAATATCTTCCGCGATCCGCGCTGGGGACGAGGTCAGGAAACCTATGGGGAGGATCCGTACCTTACGTCCCGATTCGGCGTTGCATTCGTGAAAGGTATGCAAGGGGATGATCCGAAGTATCTGAAGACCGTCGCCACGCCAAAGCACTTCGCGGTGCACAGCGGGCCTGAGGCGGAGCGGCACGGATTCAACGCAGTGGTGGATGAGCGCGATCTGCGCGAGACGTATCTGCCCGCCTTCAAGGCGTGCATTGTGGAGGGCAAGGCGGCCTCCATCATGGGCGCGTACAATCGCACAAACGGGGAGGCCTGCTCGGCCAGCACTCGTCTCCTCGGGAAGATCCTCCGCGACGAATGGAAATTCGACGGCTACGTCGTTTCCGACTGCGGCGCTCTGGATGACATCTGGAAATCGCACGGCCTCAGAAAGACGCGCGCGGCCGCGGCGGCACTCGCTTTGAAGAACGGCTGCGACCTCGAGTGCGGGATGGCATTCGCGGCACTCCCCGAGGCTCTCAAAGCGGGCCTGGTCACGGAGGCCGATATCGACAGGGCCGCGTGTCGCATCATGACCGCGCGGATGCGGCTCGGGATGTTCGATCCCCCCGCCAAGGTGCGGTGGACCTCCATTCCCTTTGCCGTCAATGACTGCGCCAAACACCGCGCCCTGTCCCGCCAGGCAGCGCGCGAGTCGATGGTCCTCTTGAAGAACAAAGGGGGAACCCTCCCCCTGCGCAAGGACCTCAAAAAGATCCTCGTGGTGGGACCGAACGCCAACGACATCGATGTGCTCGTGGGCAACTACAACGGCACGCCCTCCCACCCCCGCACGGCGCTGGACGGCATCACGGCCGCCGTTTCACGCGGCACCGCCGTCAGCTTCCGCATGGGCTGCGGCATCGTGAACATGGACCTCACGCCGCGCGAGCCGGTCTGGGCCCGCAAGGGGTGGCGTTCATCGGCTGATCGCGAGGTGGTGCACGAGGGACCCGTGGCGCCCGAGGTGAAAGATCTCACGGCGTTTCACGACGTGGTCGAAGAGGCGCGCAAGGCGGACGCCATCATCGCGGTAGTGGGCATTTGCGCCGAGTTGGAAGGGGAGCAGGACGAGGCTGCCGAGCGCACGCAGACGGACATCCCCGCCGTGCAGGAGTACCTCCTGCGCGCCCTGCGCTCGGCGGGCCGCCCGCTCGTGGTGGTGCTCATGGGGGGCAGCGCGCTGTCGGTGAACTGGGCCGCGGAGAACGCCGACGCCATCCTGATGGCCTGGTACCCCGGTGGGGAAGGAGGCGATGCGATTGCCGACGTACTGTTCGGCGACTACGCGCCCGCCGGGCGCCTTCCCGTCACGTTCTACAAATCCACCGACCAGCTTCCCCCGTTCCGCGATTATCGCATGCAGGGGCGCACCTATCGGTATTTCAAGGGGCAGCCTCTGTACCCCTTCGGGTACGGCCTGAGCTATACGCGTTTTTCCTACTCCGGCCTTTCCCTCACGCGCGATGCCGTGCCCGTCGGTGCCGGTCTCCAGGTGAGCCTCACGGTGAAAAACGTGGGAACGCGCGCGGGGGACGAAGTGGTGCAGCTGTATCTCACCAACGAAGGGGCCGCGGTGCCGGTGCCCGTACGCCAGCTCGTCGGGTTCCAACGCATCACCCTGGCGCCATCACAGACTCGGGAGGTGCATTTCACCGTCACTCCGGGGCAGATGTCCATCATCGACACGAGCGGAAAGCGGCTCGTGACGAGCAGCCGCTATTTCATTGCCGCCGGAGGAACCCAGCAGGGATTCGAGGGCGACAGTACGAGCGGCCCGATCCTCAGTGCGCGATTTGAAACAGTGGGAAAAGATGTCGAGATGGAGCCCTGAGACACGAAGGTCTCAGGAAGTGGCCAGCACGCCGAGCTTCACCAGCCCATCATAGACGAACTGCACGGAAAGACCGGTGAGGAGGATCCCCATGATCTTCTCGATCACCGACACGCCGGTCTTTCCCAGGACGCGAAGAAAGAACGAGCTGAGAAACATCGTTACGGCAGCGGAGAGCAGAGCGAGGGCTGCGGATCCGACGAGCACGGGAAGGATGAATCCCGGCGCCTTCTGTTCGCTGAGATAGAGCAGCACCGTCGTTATGGCACCGGGACCGGCGAGCATGGGGATGGCCAGCGGGAATATGGATACGTCTTCGCGCTCCTCGGTCGCCGACTCGGCCGTGCTTTTCGTCCGTCCCGGTTTTCCCAGAATCAAGTCCATGGAAACGATGAACATGAGAATGCCGCCGCCGATGAAAAAGGATCCCGGCTGGATGCCGAGAAACCCGAGGATCGAATTTCCGGTGAAAATAAAAAGACACAGCACGACAAAGGCGACGATGACGCTCTTGACGATGGTTGACCGCCGACGCGCGGGGGTGAGATCCCCGGTGAGCGAGATGAAGACGGGCACGATTCCAAAAGGATCCACGACGATGAAGACGGCAAGAAAGATGGTAAATATTTGGCTGATCATGGGAATGCCTGACACACTGTAGCACGCCTCAAGGCGAGCCGTACACGACCTGTCCGCCCACGATGGTCATTGCAACAACCGTCTTGATGATCTCGTGCGGATGAATGGAAAAGATGTCGCGATCCAGCACGACCAGATCCGCCCAGGTGCCCGGTCGGACCGATCCCGTGTCTTCTTCCCAGCCCGCTGCGTGGGCGGCGCCCATGGTATAGGCATGGACGGCCTGCTCCACGCTCAGGCGCTGTTCCGGCCGCCATCCCTCGGGGCCGGGTGTGCCGTCGGAGCGGCGCCGCGTCACCGCCGCGTGAATTCCCGCCCAGGGACTCGGCGACTCCACGGGACAGTCGGAGCCGAAGCAGAGCGCGGTGCCGTGATCGAGAAGGGACTTCCAGGCATAGGCGCCGACGCAGCGGTTGCCCCAGTACTTTTCGGCGATCAGCATGTCCGAAGTGGCATGCAACGGCTGCATGGAGGCGATGACGCCCAGATGCGCGAGGCGCGGAAGGTCGTCGGGATGAAGGAGCTGCGCATGTTCTATTCGGTTTCGGATTCGCGAACCCGGCTCCGCCGCGCCGGCCGCTGCTTCATACGCATTGAGCACCTCATGGCAGGCCGCGTCACCGATTGCATGGATCGCGCAAGAAATGCCTTCGGCATTGGCGCGAGCGACGTCCTGCCGCGCCTCCCGTTCCGTGAGTCGCGCGATTCCGGTGGACCAAGTTCCCTCGTACGGCGCAAGCATTGCGGCGGTCTGGGGGCCGAGGGCGCCGTCGGCGAACATCTTCAAGGCGCCGATGCGAAGATGGTCGCTGCCGAATCCCGTGCGGAGCTTCAGTCCGATGGCGGCTTCGAGCTTCTCGTGGGGGATGCCCTTGACCACGCGCAGGGTGAGCTCACCCCGGGTCTCCAGCAGCTGAAAGGCTTCGAACGCGGGCAAGCCATCGTAGTCGTGGATGCCCGTGAGCCCGAGAGAGTGCGCTGCGGCCTGGGCGTCGCGGATCATGTCCGCGGTTTCATTCGTCGTGTGCACCGGAATGACCGCCTGCACGAGATCCATTGCGTTTTCAAGGAGAATGCCCGACGGCATGCCGTCCTTTCCGTGCGCGATCTTTCCCCCTTCCGGGTCCGGGGTGTCCAGACGGATGCCGGCCAGTGCCAGAGCCTGCGCGTTCGCCCAGAGGGCATGACCGCTTTTCGCCGTCAGGGCGACGGGA